>Ga0065720_1020073_pt1 | contig 17192 bp, 13 predicted proteins | sample Thericmetagenome_FD_59107 | JGI IMG/M metagenome (GOLD analysis project Ga0065720, IMG submission 59107) | Thermophilic microbial communities from the Joint Bioenergy Institute, California, USA of rice/straw/compost enrichment - eDNA_2 v2... | ecosystem: Engineered > Solid waste > Grass >... | reverse complement strand
GAGGGCAGAACGGGCTGATCACAAGCTTGCTCTGGATACCGGGAAAGCCTTGCGTTTACTGATATTTTGCAGTCTGACACGAAAGCGACATGCAAAATACATGTGTTGCTTGGGATCGGACGAAGGTGATGCCAGGCTTGTGATGATGGCTGTCTGACTTGGGCACTTGCGTTGCCAGCAGACGAGACTCTTGCGTGTTCTGCGCTGGTTTTGCAGTTTTCGAAAAAAAAAGCAGGACGTCAATGTATAGCTGTGATTAGATGTCTTGACAGCTCTCGAAATCTGAAAGGGAAGTCGAGACATCGAGAAAATATAATGCTGTACTGTTTCTCAGGGGATAGACCTCCTCGTCAGGCAAGGTGACTGGCGCGCAAAGGAGCCGCTTTTGATTCTGTGCGTAGGAGTTCCTTTAGTGAACTTCTTAGGAACTAACGCGCCTTGGTCGCAAACCCAATCTTGCGCAGCCCTAGGGCAGTTGGTCGGCCGAAAGACCGTAGTAAGGCGGCCACAAGGCAAAAAACAAAGCCAAACACTTCGGGGGCCTCGGGGTTAGAGGAGCCCCATAGGGGGCCACTACCGGCTGATGATCCCGAAGGTAGCTTGGTCGGGAGGGTAACTTGTGTAAAAATCGGTTTCCTGGAAGAAAGAAGATAATCTGTCGCAGCTGACCACTCCTTATTGAATGATTCCATATATCCTATGACGAAGTCGGGAAAAAAAGCGAGTTCTTCGGGAGAGAGCTGGTAGCGAAGCTGTGGCCACGAAGTGAGGAGGGCCAGGAGCTCACAGGGGGGGGGAATGGCAAACGAGTTATATCGAGAGAGTCCTCCTTGGATAATAACAGAAAGTCGGAAGTCGGAAAATCCGTGAGAGACGAAGAAGAAAGGATCAAGAAGTGAAGTGCATGAGAAAAGGGAGTGCCTTGATCGCAGGCCCAGAGGATGGAGGTCTTGTTGGTAGGAAGAAAGTCGCGGACCGCCCTGCTGGTAGTAAGAACCGGCTTTCTCTTGCTCCTCGTCGGTGTCCAGATCCAGAGTTCACAGCCTACTCAAATGACAATGACAATAGGTGGACTCCTGATGTGGCGCAAGCTTCCACAGGAGCAAACACCCTTACTTTTCCATGATAACCATCCTACTGGTTCTATCCCGTAGTCCGCAAATTCGGATAGACGATGGCAAGCCCAGCAGCAGCACACGAGAAAAAAAAAGGCACAATGCAAAAAAAAAAAGGGGGGGGGAGGTGAGTGTAGAAAAAAAAACAATCAACCTACCTGCTCCAAATCATAATCTCTCGCGCGCCTTGGGCCACGGCCACTTGATGTAGTCCCTCCAGCACCGCGCTCCTCGCTACCGCGACCGGAATTGCCATCAGACGCGGCAGCGGCCGCACCCTTAGCGCCGCCCTTCTTGGGCTGCTTCGAGTTCTTGCCCTGCTGCAGGGCCTTGTACTGGGCGACGAGCTGGGCGGCGAGCTCCTTGTTTTCGTCAGTAAACTTCCGTACACGATCCTGTGGCACCCAGTCGTCCCAGCTACTCTTCCAGCCCTTGTAGTGAATCTTGTACTGCCAGCCTTCGCCGTTCTCTGCTGGCATGATGTCGAGGATCTTGGCCTCGTAGAGCATGTCCATGTGGAAGCAGAGCACGCGCTCGTCCTTTTGGAAAGGCGGCTCGGGCTTTTGCTTGGAAGGAGGCATGTTTGTCTGTGATTGTGCTGATGAAGCGGTGTTGTGTTGAGTGTTACTGGTATTTGAGGAAGTGGTGAGAAGAAAAACAGATCAGGTGCAGGAGTCTGTCACGATGAGACCGTCTGCAGAGATGCTGCGGGAAAGATGAAAGTTAGACAGATTCGAGATGAATTTGACAGAGACTGATCGAATGGCAGTTGTCCTGGCGATGGATGGGTGATGGCTGATGAGGAGGCGGCGAGTAAACTGAAGGTGAGACCAAGGCGTGGGTTGGCTGGAGATGGAAGAAAAAATGTGAAACTGGGTCAAATGTCAGGCTGGAGAAGATATATTTCCTCAGCAACAATAAGTTTATGAACTGGCTAATTGAACAATAGGACTGAGTAATGTGGTTGATGCAATCCAGGGGTCAAGGTACGCTGTCTCTCCAAGGGGGTCGAGGCCAGGGGTGAGAAGTTAGGAGATGAGTGGCAGAATGAGAGTGAGAGCCGCACGGATCACGGGAACACGCGACACGGCCACGTCTTTGCTACGCACTCTCTCCTTGCACGCGCCACACCGTGTTCGGCCGCTCGGAATATTTCTGTGAGGACGAGGTAGGCTTTGGTTTGAGTTTGGTCGGCTCAGGAACAATTTGAAGAGGTCTATATAGAGTTTTGTCGGGTTAACAGTCTCGGTTTCATTCAGCCTTGAGATCGAAGCCATCTTTTTTTTTTTTTCTGCTCTAGCGTTGGATGCTCGCCAAACTCAATTCCGTTTGGCTCTGACAATCATCAAATACCCCCCTCCGTTCACCCAAGCATTAAACTAACCCCAAATCAAACACCGTCCCATATTCAACATGGCTCCCACAGAACAACAAATTCTCACCAATTATCTTTTGGCGCCCGCCCAACTCCCAACAATCATCTCCTTGGAAGAATTCACCGCGCTTTTTCCTCGGGCTCTACAGTCTTCTTCCCGCGTGCGCAGCCTCTATCGTGACCTGCAGGCCCAACGCAGCGCCCTGGTCGATGCAGTTTCCGAGGAGATCGCCGCGGAGGCGAAACATGGCCAAGCCATGCGTCGCGCTGTCGCCAGGGCCGCGCAGCGGGAGGCAGAGGCTGAGACGATGGAGAGGGATGATGAAGTTGAGATTGAGAGGATGGTTAGTTTTACTCTTTTATTACTACATATCCTACTAGAAGAGATACTGATGGTGGTGATAGCTCGGCACCTGGGCTGCCCCACGACACAACCGACACCGGCTGGCGACCATTCTACCCGAGATGGAGGCTGCCGTGCACGCGCTGCAGGCCGAGCTGCAGCTAATCGAGGAGCAGGAACAGCAGCTTTTGGCCGCGGTACGGCAAACCGTCGGCGCCCTGAGCGACCTGCGCTATGGGAGACTCGCAAACCCCGGCCTGCGCGAACAGGTTATCGATGGGCTGGCTAATCTAGAAGAGATTTGCAAGCAGGCACAGAATTAATCCTCGGAGAGCAATGTTGGAATACAGAGACGAGAAGTCCGTTCCTATCCTATGTCTAACTCCAGTCCAGTCCGACCCGGCCCAGAACTTGAAAGCATACAGCCCAGCCCGACCATACAAACAACTTATGTAATTACAAAAAGCAACGATGATTGCTACGCTACCCTAAAAGGAACCCCAAAACGCCTTCAGTTCAAGACCGTCTGCTGCTAGCCGGCGCCCCTGGCTGGGTTGACGGGGCCAAGCGGCGGTTGCTAACACTCAGTTAGCCATTATCGCCAGCGAACAGCATGCAGAGAAGGGGAACTCACATCAATGTCCGGCTAACGAACGAAACCACCAGCATCAGAACCCACGTCGGGACAGCATTGAGCCCATAAAAGAAATACGCTACGGGCACGCTCAGCCCGAGCTTAGCCAGCTTCCCATCAAAGGGATGCAGCCATCCCTCATTCTCAAACCGGTGCCAGCGGCGCCGCGTCGGGATCTCAGCCTTCTCATCAACCTCCGGGTCTGCGCGCGCCAGGTAGGCAGTGACAATGTCCTGCGCGGTAGGCGTGGGCGCCGCCAGCGACAGGTTGAATGAACGCGTGTGGATTTCGACGGGCGCCGGAGCAGGCAGGAGAGACAGCGACCAGAGAGAGCCCGGGTTCGCGGACCACACGTTGCAGAGGATGGGCTGGGCGTCGCAGTCGAGGCGGCCCAGGTGCAGGTGCCGGACGGAGGGGGATGGCAGGTTAGCGAGATCGAGGGCGGAGACGTTGAAAGCTGTGTCGAGAGCTGTGCAGCGGCCTGTTTTACCTTCGTTAGTACTTTGTGATATCGATCGCGAGCATAGTGCGTCTGTACAACAGAGACACCAAAACCTACCATAGCAAGTCTTATTTCCCCCACTCACCAACACAAGCCACTCCTCAGCGACCGTCGCGTTCTCCTTGACCGGCGCGTAGAGCACGTCGCGCCAGCCCTCCAGTGTCAGTGTGGCAATCGGCTTCGGCTCAGCCATCACCTTCTTCTTGCCAGCTCCCGCTGCCTTCGCGCTGCTGCTGCTGCTGCTGCTGCTGCTGCTATCGCCATCCGCTCCGCCAAGCGGATTCTGCGCGCCAACGATGTTGCTCAGGAAGCTCTGGAACTTGGCCATATACTGCGTGAACGCGCCCGCTCCTCTTTGGCTGGCGATGACGGCCTGAGCAGCAGCCTGGGGCTGCACAGGCTTCGTTTGAGCATCAGCGCCTGTGGCGGCAGCCAGAAGGGGCAGGGCTAGAAAGGTTGCTGCTTTTGAGAGGCGCATTTTGTGCTTTGGAACTTCCTAGTTGGCTCGACGTAGGAGCTTGAATGGATGTTGTGCGCAGAAGCTGAAGACAAGATGCAGGCAGACAGCAGCACACTCCTCGGGGTAGGTCTGGGAAATGATGTCAGGCGTGAGGGGTCTGGCGTGCAGGAAGCTTAGCTGGCTGAGTGCGGAGTGCTTGGGCTGGTTGGCTGGTTGGCTAGTTGGCTGGTGGGTGGTGGATGGATGAATGGATGAACTCCCCAATCAATGAATGTGAAAGAGTGTGGGAGTGGAGGGATGGGGGGATGGGGGGATGGGGGAAGGGTGAAGCTCCTGTGCTTCCTTGACCCTCGGGCTTGATTCCACAACCACAACTACAACAACTACGACGCGTACGTACAAAACACAAAATGTCCAAAGACAAAATTCTCAAAACAAAAAAAGGTGGTTGCGAGGTGCGCGAGTTTCTGGAATCCTGCCCTTTTCTGCGTTTCGTACCCCGGTTGTCCGTCGCAGCCTTGGATGAGCTTCTCGCGTCAACAAGTATCTGGTTTGATTTGGTTGTGGCGTGTCCAGAACCAGGGGTCGGGCTGAGCTGGCACAAGGACCGCTAAACTGGATTTGGTTTAGCCTATTGGAGCTTGCAAGTTAGGGACGCACGGGCCGTGTGGGGTGACGCGAGCCAAAGAGAGAAGGTGATGAGCCTGATGCGGGCTGCAACGGTTTGAGGGTTGAAGAGTCGCAAAGCGAGTTTGTCAGTTGTGAGTTTCGGATAGAGTGAAACTTGAGACAGTCATGAAGTTTGACTCTGCGTTGCAAAGAGCGTACGCAGCTCTCTTTTTAGTACTTTAACAAGGGAAGAGAAAGTTCTCGATACGACTGTGGTTAGAAACTACGGAATCTCGGATGTTCATTCACTCACTAAACCTCATAAAACTCATATATAATTGAATTAAAAATCAAGACGCCATCTCCAAAGTTGAACTGAGATGAACCCAACAACAGACTATTGTCGTTAGGATGCTTGCAAGACATTTTTGGTCTGTTAAGGATCCTGCTTTTGTCAAATAACAGTCTTCCATAGTTGCTTGAGGTGGGGTCTTACGACTACGTAAATCAAAGATTTGGCGGTGGCGGAAATTGTGGGTTTAATCCAAACAAGAGCCTGTCTTCTTGCATCGGGTCTTCTTAACTCGGTCCCTAGTAAAACGCGTCTAAGCGCGCATGGCGCGTCTGCCCAGTCTGCCGCGCACAGATCCACCAGCCACAGTCGCGGTTCCACTGGCGTGTGTGGCTCAAGCTCCGGAGAGACAGGGCCCCGTCAATTCATTGGGACGGCCAGCACAGCCCGCGACGGCATCGATCCCAATTCCCGTCCCCATCTGGCCGTCTCTGCCCAGTTCCACGGCCATGGTACGTAAAGACGCCCATTATGCTTCCAAAACGCTGCTAACATAGAGATTGCAAGGCTCCTAGTGGACCCAATCAAAAGAAGAAGCGTGGCCGTCCTCCGGCAGCAGCGAGGGCCGCGGCAGCGTCCCAACAACAACCGAAGACGAAGCAGTCTGAGAAGGCCGACGCCAGTATGTCGTCATCGCCTGAGCTGCGACAACAGCGAAGACAAGAAACACGACAACAGCAGCAGCAAGAACCCAGTTCTCCTGTCCAGGAAGAAACGGGAAGACGAACGCGAGCACAGAAACGAGGGTCGGATGATTCCCCGGCGCAGAAGCAGGGTGTTGGTACGAAGACCGCACGAGCGACCCAGGAGGTTGAGGAGCCATCACATAGTGTACCGAAGAAGAGAGGGCATCCACCGAAGCAGAGTGATGAACAAGAGGGGGAATTTAGGACAGAAGACAGGCCGAGTAAGAGAGTGAGGGGTGAGCAGGGGGAGAAGGATGGGGGAAGGGAAAAGAAGGGGTCTGCGAGGGACACTAAGGCTGCGACCAAGCAGGCGCAAGGAGCTACTGCTGCCGAGGAAGAGGGGCAGCCTGCTAGGAGGGGGAGAAGGAAGGCCCAAACGCAGGAGAGCCCTGCGCAAGTGCCCAAGGACAGAGACGCTGAGGGAGAGAAGCAGATTTCCAGGCGATCAAGGGGGAGGAAGAAGGAGGCTGAAAAGCCAGCTGAGCAGCCCAGTCTCGCGGAGAGTGTTCCTCGGCGAGGAAGGAGACAGGCTCAGCCTGCGCAAGAGGAGCCGGAAACCGAGGAAGAAGCAGCGCCTCAAAGGCGACGACGCGGTCGACAATCCTTGGCAGAGGTTCCTGTCTCAAAGGTACAAAACCAGGCACCATCTCCTGCGCACGAAGAGGAAGCCCAAGGGAAGACGGAACGCGGCTCCGGACGACCCTCTCGCACGAGTGCAGCTTCACAAGATGAACCCGAGCCTGAATCATCCAGGTCCAAACCCGAATCCTCAAAACCCGAATCCCTCGCCCCCCGAACACAACAACCTCTCGCCGAGGAAGAAGAACAAGAACCTTCCTCCGAAGACGAAGAGCTCCTCGATCCCTTAAAAAAACACCGCCACCTAGCCCCCATCCCACGCAACATCCCCCGCGCAACCATCACCGCTCGCTGGAAGCCCCTCGATGGTGCGTCCATCGCCGCCGTCGATACAATCGTCTCTGACGCAGCACGCACAGTCCTGCACCGCCTGCGCGACCGAGATGTACGGCACGCCCAAGCACAGACGATACTTAAGGCTTTTGCAACGAGGCTGAGGGGAAAGCTGAGTAAGGGGATTCCGTTCCCTCCTTCGGCGGTCGGCCCCTCATATTCAGCCACATCTTCTGCGAAAGGGAAGAAATCGACTGGAAAGGAAGGGAAAGCCGCAATGGTAGAGTTCGACTTCGAGCAAACAGTCGAAGCGATCCGACGCGCGGAGAGGGCGCTTGATCCGGCGCTGCATAGTGTAGCGCTGTTGGAGAGGGAGTTGTCGAGGGAGGAGGCGGCGCTGGAGAGGGAGTATAAAGTGTTGAAGACGCTGGAGACGAATGCCAAGGCTGAGGCGAGGGAGTGGAGGGAGCGGGGAAAGAGGGAGCATGTTTTGCTTGTTGGAGGGCCTGGGTTCGGGGCTGCCGTTGGGGAGAAGGATGGGAAGGAAGAGGGGGAGAAGTTGGAGATTGTTGGTCGGAGGGAAGGGGAGGCGGTGTTCAAGGTGAGTCTTTTTCTTTTCCTTTTCTTTTTTTTTTTTCCGCGTCTTGCAGTTTTTGGAGCATTTTTGGGAAGAGTGTGGCTAACGACGTACAGGATCTCCAAAACGACGACGAGCTATTCGCCCTCTCTCAACAAGTGGTCAACCACATGGAGAGTATCCGCTCCAACCTGGGACAAATTGACGGCGTGCTGCCGGCCATCGAACGCAGCAAGGCCGCACTGCAGGCCACGCTGGCCAAGTATCTGGATCGGGAGCAATACGAGCAGGTTGTTTTGGGGACTTCATGATCCTCCCTTTCCCTTGACAATCCCCTTCGATTCTCCCTTAACTTGCTGTTGACTGAGATTTGCTTTGTCAGAATGATGCTGTTGGACTACATATGGGTCAGTATTGGCTGAGGGATGGGATGATACCCTTACTGGGAAACGGGATTGTTTTATGCTGGATGGCTGGATGGATAGGAATAGGGTGCTATTAAGGAATTTCTGGGCGTTTGGCTTGTTGTATACCTAGGTATGGATCCTGGCTGCTAAGGAGCATAGCTAAGAAGTATATGGCATGAACAGGAATGATTGAATTCCGATCATAATTATTTGATCCTTGATGTTGAGGTCAGGGTCATTTTCTGGTTCGTTTTTGCTACTGTTGAGACCTCAACATTTTCGATATATTTTCCCCTGAACACTACATCTAAGACAAGGATGATTTAAATTCGCTAAAGAATTTCTTCACTGATCATTTTTTTTCCCCTTAGTTCTGTTTATTCTCCCTGTTTTGTTTACTTCTTCTCTCATCTGCCCCCCTGAGACCCATGTGGTCCGTGCGCCAGACTTTTTTGCTCTGAAACCTCAGCTGTGGCGATGAGCAATCTGCTCACTCTTACTGGTTGAGCAAGCTCCCGCAGTTTGAGTCGCATCCCGTGTGTGAATTGAAACTTTAATTTTGAGCCTTCGTTCTGAATGTGATTTTGACTATTCGTTAAGGTCTCCAGGCCAATGCTCACCCAACGCCTGAGGACCTTTTTAACTTTCTCAAAATTTTCACGGGTTTCATTGTCGCTTTCACAGTACCCGCTCACTGCTCACATCAAATTTTCAACGAGACCCTTGTCGACAGTTTCATCTGTGCCTGCTGCTGCGACACCTACCTTTAAGGCATACAACAACAAAAATAGCAAGTACAGCAGGGACGGCAGACATAAAAACAATATGTCTTCCAACGGCACCGAAGCAGCCATCCAGGCCCAGGCTGAGAGCAACCCTCACAAGCGACCCCTTCAAAACAGTCCTCATGGCAAGCAAGCCCAGAAACCGAGCAAGCGGCAGAGGAAAAAGGACAAGAAGCATATCGTGCAGGAGGGTTCACACGAGGAGATCCTCCTAACCGACGTCCAGAATTTGCTGGCATCGCTCAAAGCCTCAGACGATGCTGTTCCTACAGAAGACGGGGTCTCTGAGACCACTACCCAGGAGACTGCCCTCCCCGAGCCGGGTACCGAGCTTGAGCTGGAAGTAGTCGAGCTATCCTCTACAGGCGATGGCCTCGCCCGGAGGAAGGGCGTCCCTGACGAGAAACACGTCTACGTCGTGCCATTCTCCATTCCCGGGGACGTTGTCAAGGCCAGGGTCGTCCGGCACCATCTCGAAGAGGGCTACACGGCCGCCGATTTCCTCTCCGTCATTGCCCCTGCCCCCGATCGCGACGACGCCCGCATCCAATGCCAGTACTTTGGCCGTTGCCCAGGCTGCCAATTCCAGATGCTCTCCTACGACCACCAGCTGCGGATTAAAAGGGAGATCATCGTCAAGGCATACAAGAACTTCTCGCAGCTCCCTCCCGAGCTGGTCCCTACCATTGGGGAAACCATCGGTTCGCCACTGCAGTATGGTTACCGCACGAAGCTCACGCCGCACTTTGATGGCCCGCCGGGCATGTTCAGGAAGAATGTGCCTAAGAAGCCGCTGCAGGCCTGTCCGCCGATTGGATTTACGCCTAAGCATTCCAGGACGGTGCTGGATATTGAGGACTGTCCGATTGCCACGGAGGCGGTCAGGAAGGGGTTGACTGCCGAGCGGGAGAGAATGAAGACGGAGTATGGAAATTACATCCGGGGAGCGACGATCTTGCTTCGTGAAAGCACCACGCGCGTGGTGAAGTCCTCTCCCAATGAGAACCCTGCTGTCCCAGCCGAAGTAGAGTGTCAACCCGGCCGGGCAAAGGATGTATTGGTCCGCATCGATACCCCAAGCCACGTCGACTTCAAAACCTGCATCACCGATCAGAAGGCCCCCGCCACAGAATGGATCGATAACTTCCGCTTCACCAGTCCCGCGGGTACATTCTTCCAAAACAACAACTCCATTCTCTCACCATTCACGGCGTATATCCGCGAGCACATCCTCCCCCCCCCTGCGGAGGGTCAAAAGCCCATCCGTTACCTCATCGACGCCTACTCCGGCTCAGGCCTCTTCACCATCACGCAATCGTCCCTCTTCCCCGGAGGCAGCATCGGCATCGACATCAGCGAGGGGTCGATCCTCTACGCGCGGCGCAACGCCGCCGCTAACGACCTCCCTGAGTCGAGGTGCAGGTTCGTTGCTGCTGACGCGAACGAGCTGTTCAAGTCTGTGTCGGAATATGACCCAGATGAGACAGTGGTCGTTCTGGACCCGCCTAGGAAAGGGTGCGATGGGAACTTTCTAAGGCAGTTGCTTCGGTATGGGCCGAGGAGGGTCGTGTACGTGAGTTGTAATGTGCATACACAGGCGAGAGATGTGGGAGTTTTGGTGAGGGGCGTTGAGGGGGTCAAGCGGAGGTATACGGTCGAGAGTATTCGAGGGTTTGACTTCTTCCCGCAGACGGGACATGTGGAGAGTGTGGCAGTGTTGAATCGGGTTGATGAGTAGACGGTGCTTAGCACCCTGTATATAATCTCGCCGAATCCTATGCTATGACCAAGTCTATGCCATCCCAACCAGTCCAAGCCATCGAGGTGCCAAAAAACCAAGGGGTATCCATAAGTTATCTATGAGCGACGAAAAAGTGAACAGGGAAAAAGAGAAGAAACAACAAAAAAGAAAAGATGAGAAAATCACCGCCGAGTCATAGCAACCAGCTTCTCCATCTGCACGATCCACTTGCGTGCAAATTCTTCCTCCGTAAACCTCAGCGCCGACACCCTCGCGCGACGCCGAACCTCGTATGGCTCGGGCAGCGTCAACGCCTTCTCAAACGCTACGGCGTACTCTTCGACCGTGGTTGCGTGGAAGCCTGGACTGTCAGCAACAATCTCACCTAAACCCCCAAAACAAACAAAACAGACAAAATAAAAGCAGGACAGGAACTTACCAGTCAAACCCCCCTCCACCTCAACTACAATATCCCCCTTTGGTCCGCCACTATCATTCACCACGCTGATCAACCCGGCCGCCTGGTACTCGACCACGCCAATCCCAAAATGCTCGTTCCACATCCCATTGACGCCCACGCTTGCCTTTCCCAACCAGGATAGCACCGTCTCCCAGGGGGCATCCAAAACAAATTGCACGCGGTCCCGTATGCCGAGCTCGTTGGCCAACAGACGAAGCTGGTACACACGCTTGGCGTCCCCGTCGTCGCGGACGGATCCGATTAGGACTAGACGCGAAGACTTGACTGTCTCTGACGAAGTGGAGGGGTTCTTGAGCATATGTGCGTAAGCCTGCATGATCAGGGTATGGTTCTTTTCCGGGCGAAACTGCGCAATATAAAGCAGCACCGGCTCGCGGGAGGATTCAGATTCAGGCGTGACCTCGATGCGGCGGATGAGCTCGCTCACTGCGACGGGGGGATAGACAATCTCAATGTCCTTGTTCTCATCCTTTCGATAGGAGCCCCACAACTCCTTAATATGCCCCCCCGTCCAGCTCGAATTCACCATCACCACATCCACCGCCTTCCCTCCAACCCACGAATAAGCCTTCGCAAACCCCCGCCAGTACATCCTCTTCGCCTTCCCGCGCCATCCCCTCCCCTGACCGGCGTTCAACCCTCTCGTTAAGGGAGTCCCCTCCTCGTCCTCCAGCGACGATAACATATCCGTCGAAATAGTCGGGTAATGCACATACGCCGCGGTCGGCATCCCGCTTCCAAAAAACCATTTCGCCAGCCCCAATGCAAAGGCATACCCCATGGTGTCGATGAACATGTCCGGCACAACTTTCCCTAGCGCTTCCCACGCGACAATGATACTTCCCAAACTTTGGCCCGCGAGGGTAAACTTAGGCCATGTACTTGCAAGTAGCCAGGGTCTTGTAGAGAGGTAAACCAGCGCCAATCGGGAGCTGTCAAGCGGGATGTTAAACCGAGCGTGGACCCGGTTCAGCAAAGCCGGCTTGGTCATGTCGCGGTCGCCTGTGTAGATCAGGCATGTGGCGCGGGGGTAGCGGAGTTGCAGGGCGCGGATGGCGGCCCAGAGGACGCGCTCACCGCCACCGCCGGCTGCGGCGAAGGGATGGAAGAAGCCGATGATACCATCCCAGCTGCGGTCCTCCGGCAGCTTTGTCTTGCCATCGGCTGGTGTTGTTGGAACATCGGAGTCGAGCTTTTCCCAGTCGCTATCGCCGTTTTCGTGCGCGTGTGTGCTGGACTGGTCGTGTTCTTCCCGCTCTAGCTTGAGAAGTTGGAGGATCGCTTCGCGGGTTGCGTGCGTCTTGCGGCGGAGATTCCAGCCCAGGAAAAGACCAAGGAGCCGTAGGAGGGCGGGGAGCATCATGGGGGAGAGGATAACGAGTGCGGCGATGAGGAGCGGCCGGTTTGGGAAGAGGAAGCTTGGGTCGGTGTCGTCCATGGTCGTTTGGATCGTAGGAAGTGTCGTTAAATAGAGTTGCTAGGGTTAGGGATTCAGGTGAACAGAAGCAGAGGGCCAAAACATGAAGCAAAAGAGAGAGATTACAGAAGGCCTAAAATAGGCGGACGACGAGCGAGACAAACCGACTCTTTGTGAATCTCCTGTGCGCAATGCTATAGGCGTGTCCGTGTCCGGCTGTGTTGGAGTTGTACCCAGTGTTAGGGGGGTTTGAGACGAAAATGATTCAGGGTTGAGATGAGTGAATGAGGAGGGTTACAAAGCAGATGAGGTGAAAGTGCAGGTCGAATTGCCAGCTGTCCCTGACTCCCCGGAGCGCACCGGCTTACAATCGAGATTGAGATGACGTCCTGTGGCCCCACGCTGCCATTTTCGTGTGGGGCGATAGACCCACTTTTATACTGCTAAGATTGGCCAAGCCTTGGCGCGAATGATTGGGGGCTTGGCGCCGAGAGCCCCACCAGGCACATGTGTGGTCGACTAAGTCAATTTCAATGCTCAGGACTGAGGTGAAGCTCCTCAACTTTTGGCTCATGAGCTGGGCCATAAGCTCACATAACCTCTTTTAAAAAAATAAAATGAAACCGGCTAATTGATGCAAACTCACCTCGACTCCTCCAGCTCTCATCCTCTCTCATCATGATAGCCCCTGCCCGACTGAGGGTGCGCCCCCGGGCCATCCAATCCCGTCACCTCTTACCGATCGTATCGCCCTCCTCTTTTCGATACTACAGTTCCCTTTTTGCAGCCTACAAGTCCTCCAACTCACACAAGCGCATAAGTCTCACACCCTCCTCACACTTAATCCTCCCCCGGACTCAAAACCGCACCTTAACAATCCTCCCCCTCCTCGACCAAGCCGTCACCCTCGCCCACACAACCCTCACTACGCTCCACACGGCAACCGGTACCCCCTGGTACCTCACCATCCCCCTCTTCTCTCTCTCTATTAACCTCCTTACACGCCTCCCGGCAACCCTTTACTCCCACCAGCTAACCATCCGCCGCGCCAAACTAATCCCCCTCCTCCGCGCGTGGGGGGCGGCTGTGGGAAGGGTGCTTGCCAGCAATCCTCCTCCTGCTACACAAGGAGTGATGCTGAAGAGGGAGGCGTTTATGGTTAGGTATGCGAAGATGGTGAGACAGGTTGAAAAGGAGGTGTATCAGAGATGGGGGGTGCAAGGGTGGCGGTTTTGGGTACCGAGTTTGGCTGTTTTCCCCGTGTGGCTGGTAGGGATTGAGGCGTTGAGGAGGATGTGTGGTGGGCCGAGGGGGTTGGTGGGGAGTTTGATTTTGGGGTTTGGGAGGGAGGAAGCTGGTGTGGCTGGTGCTGCCGCCGGGAGTACAGCGACGACGGCTGAGTCTGCTGCTACAGCGTCACGGAACGCCGTCGATGCCGCGGTCACGGCAGACCCAAGCACCTTAATCCCCTGGGCCGACCCAACAATGACAACCGAAGGCGCTCTCTGGTTCACCAACCTGACCGTCGCCGACCCCTACCACATCCTACCCCTTGCCCTCTCCGCCGTCCTCATAGGCAACATGCTCCCGCGCAACACCTCCGGCCTGCGCACGCTCTTCCACACGAACCTCACTCCCAGCGAACAAAGCTCCCTGACCGGTCCCGCGGGAAGGGCCCTGCGCTGGCGCCTGCGGTTAAGGAGAACGTTGCTGGTGTTTGCAGCAGCCGTGGGGCCGCTGACGATGGATTTGCCTGCGGCGCTGCATTTGTATTGGTTGTCGTCGGCGGCGTTGACGTGGGCTGAGACGAGTCTGCTGGCATGGTGGCGACCGATTCCAAAGGCTCCCAGTCCTGCGAGGAAGGATACGGCTGTTGTGGTGAGGCCGTTGAGGGATGGGAGGGTTATGGTTGAATAGGGGGGTGTGTATATAATGTAAACTTGAAATATTGATGAAGCTTTGAGTACGCGTAATATTCTGAGAGCAAAAGGGTTGGGGACGGTAAGAAAAGATATATCCGGTCACAGTGCATGAAAAGGGACTAGTACAATACAAGACTTCCGGAATCGATGAGTTGTACGAGAGTATATATATATATATATATATATATAAAATACCCAAGCTAGACCCAACGCCATTACCTGTCATCACGATTCAGCTGGAAAGTAAGCATAATACCCGCTAACCCCAACGCCGTACCCACATCAACTTATATAATACGTCCACGGCCGTCATCAGTCATGCCATCGCTAAAAACGTCTCAATCCCGCTACCATCCCTAGACCATACCAGCCAAGAGACACCCAGTCAGCGCTTTCAACCCACAAAAATCGCCAGCAAAATAATCGTCAAAATCACCGTCAGGATCATCAACAAGCAACACATCCTGCTCCTCGCCCGCTTTTGATACCTCGCAGCTGCCCTCAACTCCCTATCCGCGCCCCGGGTATCATCCCTAACTGCCTCGACATTCCTCTCAATGGTATCCAGTACCTCGCCCTGCTCCGCCACCAGCTGCGCAACTTGCTGAAACAGCACGTTCAGATCGCTCACGCCTTGCTCGATGTTGCGGATTTCCTCTTCCCGTTCGAGGATCAAGGCTTCTTGGAAGTCGACTTCGTCTTGGGGAGCCAAATGTGTCAATTCCTGTTGTTGCTGGAGGAGTTGGTGTTGCTCAGGGGCGCCGGTTGCAGAGGGGGCATGGTGTTCCGACTCAAAAGAGGCGCGGGCGGCGGAGACGGATGCTTTCTGCTTCTCGAGGGCTTGACGCTGGAGGGATTGGAACTCGGCGAGGGAGGTCTGGAATTCGCGGGAGAGTTTTTGTTGCATGTAGCGTTGTGTGGGCTGTCATCGTCAGTCTCTGACCACAGTCGACACTCCAGAAGAGGGTTAACCTACAGTGACATCCTCCCAAGCCTGTATCTTCTTCACTCCCTCGCCGACCTGCTTAAACATGTCGCGACTTTCCTCAATCAGCTCGTGCACGCGTTCTCGCACGCGCGGCGTGTCGCGCCGGGTCCCCAGATGCCCAATCTCGCCGGCCAGGCGCTGGTTGTTGCCATTCAGCCGAAACAGCTTGTTCATCAGGTCCTGCGACAGCCGCGCAAACTCGGGATCATCGGTGTAGCGGGAGGAGGTCGTCGGCCCTCGGCGGCGCCCCGCTTCGAGGGACGAGAGCTGGTCGAAGGACATTGTGATTTATCGAGTATCTGATTTTTGTAGGATTTTTGGAGTCAATGATCGACTGGGAAATATAGACAGACGGATCATGAACGAGAGGCGGGGTTGTCGATGAGCTAGTCGGCTTATCGCTGGATGATGGTGAGGACTGGTGGATCGCTGCGTTGGTGGCAGGCGGCAGTGGAGTTCATGCGATGGCGTTGCCTGGCCTTGGCTTGTGACCATCGACTGCCCTTGTCACCGGCCGTTCCTTATCCGATACGTACCGATAAGACCAGGACCCCGGTGGTCTTGGCATACGCAAGACGCTGGCCAATCAGCGAGGGCCCCAAACAGTGGACCCAACATCGCGTTTCCGTGCAACAGGGCTCAGCTCGTGAGCTGTCTTTTGGCCTGAAATTTATTTACAGTACAAGTACAAAACAAGTTCGACGGAAATCAGCAGAGTCAAACACCGATCGACATCACCACCATCACTGCGACTGCGACCCCAACCCGACATGCCCATTGGCCATGGCGGCTGCAGTCCGGCGGTCTCCCTATAAAGACTTCCTGCAGCCCGCGCTGCAGCGGCGCTTTGCCACGGCTACGCTGGTCGTGTTGGCCACCGCATACTTTGAGGCCCTGCTGCTGGCGAGGTGGTCGTCATGTGCGTCTCTTTCTCTCGGGTTTGAGGTTTCTTCGACATACTAATTGCTGCAGGGCTCTGGTCCTGGTTCCCCCTCGGCCCGACCGGCTTCCGCGCGGCGCTGTTCTTCCTCTGTGGTATCTTCGTCATCATCCTGCGCATCTCGCAGTACCACCCCGGTATACGCACTTCCGACTCGCCGATCGCGACCCTCGTGCGCTATGCGCCACGCTGGACGACCTTCGAGACGCTGTTCACGTATGCCCTCTCCGCCTGGATCTTCAGTCTCGTCTACCTCGGCACGGTGCCCGACGACGCGGGGTTCGAGCGCATCACCTATTTCACGTACGACCGCGCCCGGCTGAACGAGAAGCCTATCTTCCTTACGACCCATCTGGTACTACTGGGGATTTACCAGGGCGTGAGACATCTTTACTCGGATATTGACCGTTTGTCGCTTGGGACTGCTCAGCCCTCTAATGGCGACTCTAGCAAAGCGACTGGCGAAGATGGCCATGTGTCGACCCAGATGCGCCGCTTCCGTGACCAGCTCCCCAAGATAGTCGTGCACAGCCTGCACCAGTCGGTCATGGGGCTTTTGTTGAGCGCATCACTGTATCCACTTTTGCTGCGCGACCTTCTCTGGAGGGTCAACATGACGATGCTGCGGCCACTTTACAGCCTGCCGCGGACCAATGTCCCGCCTGCCAACCTCCCATACTCCCCGTCAACCCTTCTGCGCTGCTTGGCAGCCAGCGTGATGGTCATGTTTGCATGGACCGCTGCCAATACCGCCTTCTCGTTGTTGCTGGTTAAGAGCCCTCTAAAGAACGGGAAACCGTTGACGGCTGATGCAAAGGATCCGAATGGTAGCTTGCTGAATGGGTTGAAGAATAAGAAGCTGTCGATCAAGGTAGCCTCTCTCTCTTTCTCTCTTCTCTCTCTTTCTCTCTCTCTCTCTCTCAGATATTCGTCTTTCAAAAAAAAA
>Ga0065720_1020071_pt1 | contig 17195 bp, 19 predicted proteins | sample Thericmetagenome_FD_59107 | JGI IMG/M metagenome (GOLD analysis project Ga0065720, IMG submission 59107) | Thermophilic microbial communities from the Joint Bioenergy Institute, California, USA of rice/straw/compost enrichment - eDNA_2 v2... | ecosystem: Engineered > Solid waste > Grass >... | reverse complement strand
GAGACTCTGAGAGATAGGAAACACTCTTCTCGGCATGATTATAAATCGGATTTTATTTGATCCTGAAAAATTGTTGTATTTTTCTTTTCCTTTTAATTAACAAAATAAGTTATTCAAATTTAATTACCCCGACTTGAAAAAAGTTGAGACTATTTTATTAGGAATTTGCTCATTATTTCATAATTTTGTATAATACAAAATATTGTGAAAGAATCATACATCTTTGATTTAAGTTATAATATTAGTTAGAAAAAAATTTATGAACTGATTTGCTGAATTGAAACTTACAAGTGAGAATTTATCGTGAAGAATTCAAAATAAACAAAGAACAATTATATTACTGAAAAAACTAATGAATTATAACTCTCTCATAGCCCAGACATTGGCTGTTTCAGCTTGATCTCTTTTTTCATTTATCTTAGCCATTAATCTCCTTTCATAGCCATTACTTCTATCAACTCCGTCCCACATATATCTAAAATAATTAGGTTGAAAAGAAATTATTGTTACCCTGGTTCGATTCCAAAACGATTAAAAGGGGCTGGGAATTTACACTTTAATAGGAACTTTGCTTTATTTTGTTTTTCTTTTTTCTCTTCTTTCTCCATAACACTAAGCATTTGATCTCCAAATCTCTTTTTCTCCATAAGCTCTTTATCGTATTCCTTCGAGACTTCAGATTTGCCGAATTCTTCATTTGCATGCTTTAACATTCTAAATACTTAGAAATTCAAATCTTTTTATTTTACTCTCTTCTTCTCTCTGCTTCACTCTTTTGGACCAGACCGCTACTCCATTGTTTAATCTAAAATATTCAGAGAAAAATTCAGTTAAGTTATACTCTTTCTTCATTTTTCTGTTGTAATTCTCTTTTCTTTGTTTCTATATCCTTAAATATATTGACTCTTTTTCCTTCTTTATTTCTATAAACAGTTTCTGTGTTCTTAAACTGTTCAGCAAGCTTGTTAAGCATCTCTTCTTTCTTCTTGTTTTTTTCTCTCTAAAATATTAGCCGGCAAACCAATGAGTCTACTTCTAATCTTAACTCAATTGCAGTAGTCAATCCTGCAGCACCGAGATCTTTATCACTCTTTCGGACGACTTCAATATCCTCATCCTCATCCTGCTTTAGTCCGTTTCCAACCTGATTATCTTTTATTCCCAATGCTCTTCCAGCTTCCTCTCTCATTAAACGAGCCTCTCTAGCTTCTCGATCTTCTTCTGGGCCATTATCATCTTCATCCTCAGAGTCAGTATCATGTCTATGATATTCTAAGAAAAATAGCGAAAACTATACCTTCTCCTAACAACTTCTTCATCTGAAGATTCTGGAGATCGAGATGCCCTTCTCTTGAGAGCTAGACAGTTAATTTTTTTATTCGCTTACAGTTACTTTGTGGCTCAGAGTCCTCCACAACAGTTGACCATCTTCCTACATTCTTTCAGTAAGCTGAAAATTTCAATAATATATTACTGAAGGTTTCTTCTCCTGCTCTGTATTGATTAATTTGGATTTCAGAATCTGCTTTTTTAGTTCTGGGTCAATCTTCAAACTTTCTTCAGTTTCCACGAAAGCTACATCTTCTTCATCATCATCTATGCAGTCGAAAAATTTTCAGGGATAATTTACCATCAGACTTTTTGTTGTCGAAGCCTTCAAGGTCATAATCGACAATTTTGATTTGGTTCTGTACTTGTTTGGTAGTGTTGACCTTTTTAGTTAAATACTTTTGAAGAGCATCTAATTTGGTTTTTTGGGCCATTTAGATATTTATTTCTTAATATTCAAGCTATTTACGAGTTCATCTTAGAAATTATAAGTGACACATAAAGAAGTTAATGAATATGCATACCATAATCTCCGATAAATCCTCTTCCAAGTAAACCAGAGCCATTATCTGCATCTTTTAATTCGGGAATATAACTCTTAAATTCTGTTCCTTCTTTTAAATCAAAAACTTCAATAGAGAACTCATTTATGGACCCTCCAAAGACATAAATCTTTCCATCTTCAATATATCCATGAGAACCTGATCTGCGTTCTTTAAGGCTTGGCAATTGATGGAAAGTATTTGTCGTCAAGTCCCACTTAACAACTTTATCGGAGGATTCCTTGTGTATAAATCCTCCTAAAATATAAACATCATTGTCATTTTTAAGGACTAATGAGGAAGCCATCAGCTCATATCCAATTTGCTCCAAGGGGTCTGCCAAACAGATTATGTCCCACTTGTCAGTTTGAGGAGTATACATTTCAATAGTGTCTTCAACTTGATCGGGGCCCTTGAATCCTCCGAATACATAGATTTTATCATTATATGTGAAGGCAGAGAAGTTAGATCTTTTACGGTTGAGACTAGCCACCTCATGCCAAGCTGTATAGTCAAGTTCTGGCTGGACACTGCGATTCAAGATCAAATTGAGCTTTTCAGGAAGATCGAAAATATTCAATTTTTCACAGCTCCTAATCCAGGCCAAGGAGTTAGATCCCTTGTTCTTTTGAATTCCACCAATTATGTAAATTTCGTCTCCTAATATGACTGATGCATGGGCATATCTTGAGTAAGTCAATTTTGGCAGGGGTAGTGTATTGAAAGTGCTCATTAGTTTATTCACTCCAACAGCAAAAACAGCATTAGAAGATTGGAATTCTGTGGGGCCAGTTCCAATTAAGCCTCCACTGACAACGAACTGTGAGCCTGAGATTTCTGCAACAGAAGCAAAGAAAGGTGAAACATAAGAAGGAACTGTCACTTGATAGTACATAAGCTCACCAAACTGAAGTTGAGAAGGATTGTCTTTCTCCATATAGATATAATTAGCAGTAACAGGGACCCAATCCTCTTCCTCATCCTCAGGTAGAGGATGTTCATAGAGTCCAAAGACCAAGAATTTAGTATACTTGGGATCTTTAAGTATAGGGATATGGACTTCTGTGCTCTCCATAGTTTCTTCTTTCTTTTCTTCAGGTTGGCTCATTCCACATTCAAAACAGAATACACCTCTGGAATTACTGATTTTAGCTTCTAATATTTGGTTGTTACATTGCATGCAAAAAGCTACTTCGGTATTTAAGGGATTACTGCCCTGTTTGATTTCGTCAGTAAAAACGCTTTTATCAACCCCTTCTTTGGATTCTCTTGCCTTCATTTCTTCAATTTCAGCTTTTTCTCTTTCGTCTTTAGCAAAGCATTCAGTACAAATTGTATTTGCTTGTCCTTTGACGATATATCCTTTTTTATGGCAAAAAACACATATTTCTTTGCCATCGTCTTGAGTTGTCTCCTTTTTTTCTTGATTCGCAGAATCCCTTTTGTTATCATTCCTCGTAACTTCCATACCGCAGTCATAACAATAATACTTTTCATTGTGCTTAATACAATCACTTTCTTTCAGCTCTTCTTTCTGACATTTAGAACACTTCATAGTGAAAAGTCCGAGTCTAAAGATTGTTTTTCAGAAATTTTTAATAAATCTTTGATAAAATCTTCAAAACAAAATTAAGATACAAATGGAACCTTTAAATGTCGCCATGAAATCCATTCTCAAGCAAGCACAGGCTGTTGTCACTCAGACAATCAAGATTGCTTGCGAAGTCGATGAGGAAGCCGTCCTTACCCCTGTTATCAACAAACCTAACGTTGACTATCAAATCCCAACTGGCATTAAGCTTTTCAATAGTTACAAGGCTACTAAGAATTCCTTCGGATTCAGCTCTCCTAAAGAGCTTGGCCTTCACATTAAATCTAAGCTCCCTGAGAACGATGTTGTCCAGAATTTAGATGTCAATGACCAAGGATTCATCTTTGCTCAAATTAAAGACTCCTTCATTGAGCAGGAAATCAACAACGTTCTTAAATATGGAGTCCACATGAAACCCGAAAAGATTGAAACCGTGGCTGTTGATTTTTCTAGTCCTAATATTGCCAAGGAAATGCATGTTGGACATCTTAGATCCACCATTATTGGAGAGAGTATATCAAGAATTCTTGAATTCTTAGGTCACAATGTCCATAGAATTAACCATTTGGGAGATTGGGGTACTCAATTCGGTATGCTCATTTGCCATCTTAAGGAAGCTTATCCTGATTATTTGGAAAACCTTCCTCCTCTCTCTGATTTAACAGCTTTCTATAAGCAAGCAAAGGAAAAGTTCGATAAAGATCCTGAATTCAAGAAGAGAGCTCAATTGACTGTTGTTGACCTTCAATCTGGAAATCCTGACTGTATTAAGGCCTGGCAAGTCCTCTGTGATATCTCCAGAGTTGAATTTAACAAGATCTATAAGAGATTGGACATTAACGTCAAGGAATGTGGAGAGAGCTTCTACAATCCTATGCTTCCTGGACTTGTTAAAGAATTGGAAGAACAAGGCTACGTTAAATTAGATCAAGGAGCCAAGTGCATGTTCATTCCCGATAAACCAATTCCTTTGATGGTTCAAAAGAGTGACGGTGGTTTCAATTATGATACTACTGATTTGGCTGCTGCCAGATACCGTCTCTGCGAATTGAAGGCTGACAGATTGATCTACATTACTGATGTTGGTCAATATCCTCACTTCGAGCTCATTTTCGAAGCCGCTAAGATCATCGGATGGCACAAACCTCCTCAGACTAGAATGGAACATATGGGATTCGGTTTGGTCACTGACAAGAATGGTCAAAAATTCAAGACCAGATCCGGAGATACTGTCAAGCTTGTTGATCTCCTTGATGAAGCTAAGCAAAGAGCTGCCAATCAACTCAAGGCCAGAGTTAATGACAGTAAAGAAGGACAACAAACTAAACTTACTGAAGATGAAATCGATGAAGCTGCTGAAAGAATTGGAATGGCTGCTATCAAATACTTTGACCTTAGACAAAATAGAATTTCTAACTACAAGTTCGATTATGATAAGATGCTTGATCCTAAAGGAAACACTGCTGTCTACTTGCTCTACTCTTATGCTAGAGTCTGCTCAATTATTAACAAGTCCGAATTAAAGGAAGAAGATTTCCAAAAGATTCTTGAAAAGGGTGGGTTCAAAATCACACACCCTCACGAAAGATTCTTGGCTATGTCTTTGCTCAGATTCCCTGAAGTTATTGACACCGTTGTTGACGAGCTTGCTATTCATAAGCTTTGTGACTATATTTATGATATTTCAGTTAAGATTGCTGAGGGATATAAGAAGTACAGAATCAATGATGATCCTAACAAAGAAACAAGAGTTCTTCTTTTCGAAGCCATCAGAAGAGTCATGCAGAAAGCTTTCTGGATGGTCGGAATCAAGCCTCTGGAGAAGATCTAAAGTTTATAAGAGTATTTATGTAATGATATATGTGTTTTGAAATTTAAGTCTATAAAAATTTCCCAATTTAAATGTCAGACACAGAGCGCAAAAAATCCAAGAGTAGGAAGTCATATAAATCCAGCCTTTTCGTCAGGAATCTGGTAAAAAAACGTGTTAAAGTCATAGTTACAGCTAGAGTACCAGCGTCACTAGCGATGATCTAAAGAAAATTTTCTCAAAGTAAGCATTCTTCCTCATTTTCATTCAAATTTTCTGAACCCACTTGGTTCTTCTTTTTGAAATGAGAATAACCTTTATTTTTCCTTTATGATTTCAGACCTAATCTTTCTTAGATATGCTGAAGTTAAGGATGTTTACCTTCCAAAGGATTATCGAAGTGGAAAACCTAGAGGATTTGGCTTCGTTGAATTCTTTTCTCGAGAGTAATTATATTTTTCCTTTCAAGACCATCCAAATGGTTCCAGAATTTCCTTTTCTAATCTAATCTTATAGTGATGCCATGGATGCCTTAGAAAAAACCAATGGCATGGAATTAAATGGATCAACCATCAGTGTGATGATCGCCAAAGAGGGCAGAAAGACTCCTTCAGAAATGAGAAATAGGGATCGCAGAAGACACAGAAGTAGAAGCAGGAGCAGCAGAAGAAGAAGACACAGAAGATCATCTAGCAGCAGATCTTCCTCCAGATCTGAGTCCCCTAGAAGAAAGAAGGACTCTAGAAAAAGAAAACATAAAAGAAGTCCTTCTCGCTCATCATCTGGAAGTAAATCCAGATCCGGATCCAGATCGAGATCAAGATCTTCTCCTAAGGATGGCGCTAAATCAAACAAAAATAAAAGAAAATCTGCCAGTAGGAGCAAGGAAAGAGGTTCTCCTGAAAAAAAGTCGGTTTCTAAGGATGCAAGATCAAAGTCGGGCTCTCAATCCAGGTCTGCTTCTAGATCTAAATCTTCTGAGTCGAAAAAATAATTTATCTCAGCATTACCAATATAACTTCATTGTCAATTTGTGATAATATTTTGCTTTATGCAGTATATCTGAGTAATTTAGAAACCGATGAACATAATTAATTGAAAAACTATAGAACGGTGATTTCATTTAGGGCTTCCACAATATATTTGAAATCAGGCCTCTTCTTAGGATCCATAGCACGACATTCATTTATTAATTGTGCAATTCTCTTAGGAATACCACTCATAGATAATTGTTCTTCCGCCATAATCTTTTGCATAACATCAGATGGTTCCAGGCCTTCAAAAGGAACTTTTCGACTAAATATTTCCCATAATAATGTTCCAAAAGCGAAAACATCTATCTTTTTATCATAAGCCCTCTTTTGGAAAATTTCAGGTGCCATATAAGCTGGTGTTCCTCCAAATTTCATGGTTCCCTTATTTAATTCTTTCTAAAAGAAATTATAATTCACACAATATGATTTTTTACTTCGTTTCTTGCTAAGCCAAAATCGCATAATTTAATTCTGAATTTATCATCTAATAATATATTGTGAGATTTAATATCCCTATGGACAATCTGTGAAAGATGAAGGTAATTTAAAGTCATTGCTATATCTCTGGCCATTTCCAATTTAATCTGAGATTTTATTTCCATCCTATTTGCTTATTATTCAAAGACAAATAGATATTACTTGGAAAGATGAAGCAAATTATATAGTGAGCCTCTGGGTAATAATTCAGTAATAATGCACAAATTGGGAGGCTTGCTACAAATTCCCATAAGCAGAACGATGTTAGGATGTCTAAGTCTGTTCAACATTTCTATTTCATTGCTAATTTCATCCATTAGTTCAGTGGTGATATTAGGATTGAAAATTCTTTTGATGGCAACAGGAGTACCGCGGAATACTCCCTGGTCAACTAAACTAAATCCTCCTTAAAATATTAACAGGATAATCATAAAATAATACCTTGTGAGATGTTTTCACCAATCTCTAATTCCTTGTAGTCTATTTCTAAATACTTTGTCAGAGACTCATCGATATTGAAGGAGCCCTTGGAAAAATTGCCTTTTATCATGAATTTATCATCTGACATATTCTTTTTCATTTCTTCTATTTCCTTAGTGAGCTGGATGACTTTTTGTTGTTCTTTAGATAATAATGCTTCAGTGTCAGATAATTGTTTTTTGATTGACATTTCATTTGAAGGTTCTTCCTTGACTTTATTCATGGAAAAAGAAAATGGATCATCCTTAACTCTAGTCTTTGTAAAGGAGAATGTCTCTTCTGATTCATCTTTATCATTTAACCAATTTGGCTTCTTATCAAAAGTAGGATTGGTTGTAAATGGTCTGTTGCTTTTAAATTGAGTGCCAATATCAAAAGAAGGGAAAGAAGATTCAAGAGTGAGATTATTCTCAAAACATTCTTTCAATACCTGCTTTAATTTGGGAGCAGACTGATTTTCTTTTTTCAATAGAGGCTCAAATTGCAAATTTAAGGGGTTATTCGAGACATTTAAGACCTGTAAATTTTCCATTTTTAGCAAAGCATTAGGAAGATTCATGAGCTGATTATTTGACAAATCAAGGAATTTAAGCTCAGTCAGATTGGCAATTTTTGCATCAAGGGAAGTTATTTTATTATTGGAAAGATCCAAAACTTCTAGATGAGTAAGCTGAAAAATATCTTGAGTCAGAATGCTGATCCCTTTTCCAGAGAGATTTAATTTTGGGTCTTTACTTCTTTTACAGTGTCTGAGGATAAGTGAAAAATCTTCCATTTTTAAATATTCAAAACTGATTTATGTTATGTTAAATTTCTAGATCTTTCTAAAGACTTCACGCTAGAGAAGAACAGCTACCCAGAAAACAGGGAAATCCTTTGTTAGTTTTTATTCTCATTAAGGAAACTAAGAAATTCTCAAAGATCTAAGCGATCTTTCAAAATGTAACTTTCGACAACCTGCAATTCCAGAAGAGGGCTTTAAATGAATCGAACCTCTCCATTTGGATAGGAGTGTTATTTTGTTATATTCTAAGCTATTCCAAGAGAAAAATTAAACCCTTGTCTTTTTACGATCTAAATGAAAATTTTAGCCTTCCCAAAATAACGAAAATTGGCTAGCGCCAATTAGCGAAAAATGCTGTCAATAATGGATTTCAATCAAGTATAATCATCCTCAATTAAAAGGACAGTTAGCGACGGTTGCAATTGATCATGGAGGAGGATCATTTTTTATTATTTTATTAAATTTAACCAAGTATTATCAGCCTTATCTGAAGCTAATATTAGACTTTCCAATATTCTTAGCATAATACCATGCTGTATTGGTACTTGGAAATGGTTGTACATACATATTCCAAACGTTAGGCTTGACAAATTGAGGCAAAAAGCCACGAATATGGGTCTTAAATTTAAGATCATAAATTCATATCTTCAGTATATAAAGGCTCGAGTCTGTTATTTTATAATTTGCAATAAATCCTAGAACAAGAATGTCAACTCTCGAGAGCTTACAACTTGGTCTTGACAGATCCTGGTTGATTTTGTGTGGTGCCATGATCTTGAGCATGCAAATCGGCTTTGCTTGGCTCGAGGCTGGTGCCATTCGTAAGAAGAACTCCCATACTGTTTATTACAAGCTTACCCTCAATACTATTATTACCTGCGTCACTTGGTGGGTCCTCGGTTATGCCTTTGCCTTCGGTGGTTCTGAAGGTGGAAGATTCATTGGAGCCAAGCACTTCTATGCTGGTAACAGATGGAGTGATCATTTCCATCTCCTTTCTACTCAATATGCTCACTGGACCTTCCAAACAGCTATCGCTGCTGTTGTTCCCGCCATTACTGGAGGTGTTATTGCTGAAAGAGCAACCTTATTGGGTACCGCTATTCACACCTTCTTCATGACCTTGTTGATCTATCCTTTCATTATCTCCTGGACTTGGGGTCTTGGATGGATGACCAACGAATGGGATTATGCTGATTTCACTGGATCTGGTATGGTTCATTGCACTGGTGCTTTCGCTGGATTGGCTGGACTTATTATTATTGGTCCCAGATACAACAGATATAACCAACACAAGAGCGTTTTTGATGAAACCAGAAAGAGAGCACCCAACGCAATCATTACTGAAAACAGCTCACCCACCAAGACTACTGTTCCCTTGAATGCCTTGGAAACCCAACCTCTTAGATTGACTGAAACTAAGACTGTTTCTGCTCAAGAAGAAGAAGACTCCACTGCTTTCACCTTGGAAAACATTCAAAGACTCAGAAAGAAGGTCCTTGATGATGCTTATGATAGCTTCGGACCCAGCGACTTAGGAGTCACTTTGACTGGTGCTCTCTTCTTGTGGGTTGGATTCATCTTCTTCAATGCTGGAAGCGCTCTCGTCATGTCCTATGGAGAAACCTCTTTGATGGCTGAAAAGGCTGCTGCCAACACTTTCTTGGGTGGTGCTGGTAGTGCTATCATTGTTCTTGCCCTCAAGCACTATCTCATTCATGGCTTCCGTACTCCTAGAAATCTCAGAGATGATGCTTGCAGTGTTGCCAACGGTTTCCTCGGAGGTATGGTTGCTAACGGAGCTGGTATGAACACTTATGAACCTTGGGAAGCTCTCGTTGTTGGTGCTATTGGAGGTCTTGTCTATGTCCTCCTCTGCTGGCTTTTCGAAAAGAAGAAGTGGGATGATGCCCTCGAAGCCTTCCAACTTCATGGTGGTTGCGGTACTGCTGGCGTCTTGTGCGCTCCCTTCTTCGGACACGCTACTGGTGTTTTCCATGACAAGTCTGGAAAATATATTGGATATCACATTGTTTGCTGGATCATCTTCGTTGCCTGGAGCTTCGGATGGAGTTTCATTGTCTTTTGGGTCTTGAACAAGAAGGGATTGTTGAGAGTTGACCTCAAGACTGAAATCGTCGGTTATGATTTCATTGATTTTGCTGACAAGCTTAAGTTCGATCCCAATAGAAAAATTGAATTGAAGAGACCTGAAAATGTTGGTGGAAATATTGAAATTGCTTACACCCAAGCCCCCAAGACTGAAGCATAAAAATACAGTATTTATCTTAGTACTCGTAAAGATTTTTGATACAATCTATAAGAACATAGACAGTATATATGGAATTATTTAAGTATTGATTAAGTTAGTAGAATCATATGAAAATTCAAAAAAAGAGTCTCTATTTTTCTATACTCTCAGGAATGAATTCCTCAAAATCCTCTGGATATAAATCCTCCTCAGAAATATCGGGTTCTAGAATTCATTATAATAGGAATTATTATCTAATACTCGTAGTTTTAGTTATTACGATATCTTCTTCAATATCCTGAAGGTTATTCCCATAGTTGTATATTATCTCATTTTTGACACTTGTTTGTTTACTCGACAGCGCATTGATATTCTCAGATATTGGGGTTAAGACAGAAGTTTTAGAATTAGTGCTAGTCGGCAGTTTCATCTCTATATTTCTTGGTCTATTATGGACATTAAGTTCTGTTGGCTTCTTGACACCCTACAAGTCAGGACAATAAAAAATCTCGTACAATGAAAATTAGTTTGTCCTTTTCAAGTTTAAGATCCCTGACAATTCTCGAATAGTCAGATTTATATTTCTCTTTTACAGTTTCAGCTTGATCTTGAGACAATCTCAATTGGTACTCTTTCCCGTAGCTGGTGTCTCTTAAAGAGATTACCAATTCACTAGAGGTTATTAAGGACATGATCTTATACTTTTGGAAGTCTTTAACTTTCAAAACGTAGACTGAATTTTTAAAGTCGACCTTCCTCTGATAAACAAGAGGGCTTTCTTGTTTGGAATAGGAATCTGTCATGAGTCGAGCAGAGTCATCTATATAATTTATTTCTTCTTCGAGTTCTTTCAAAAAATGAGGAGTGTGATCATAATCGTGATTTTTCCTCAAAACTTTTTTTATTTTATCTCCCAGAAAACTGTGATTCAGAAGGAGAGAAGTCTCTCCCATCTCTGTTTTGCCCAATTTGGCTGATACAACCTTGTTGTTTGATAAATTCCTAATGAACGAAGTGTCCACCTTTTTCTTAGATATAAAACTATGAGATTTTGGCTCTTCATAAAAGATTTTTTTCCTGCTTTTGAAATTTAGTTGTTCTTTGGAGGATGGTTTTATCTTAGGCAATATTAAGTTTATTCTCTTTTCCATTTCTGTAGAGATTCGCTCAGGAGAAACTCTTTTGATGTGCAGCAAAGATTTATTTTGAGTACTGGGATAATCACAATGCCTTTTTAGAAAATAGGGATCTGGTCTCTGCATTTCATGCACTTACATTTATTATAACTTTTTGACTCATTACTTGATGTTTTGTACTTGCCTTGATATATATTTGTTAACTTTTTGTAGAGTATATTATTTTCTCTTTGTATTTCGTTATTTCTTCCTTGAAGATAAAAATAAGCAATTTGATTTTACTCCATTCTTGCTCTAGCTTCTTGTAATTTTTTCTTCTTCCCCTCACAGGACTGTTTTGAGCGTATTGTTTAAAGTCATAGTGAGGCTTCATGGTATAGTAAGTATTAAATAATTTACTTGTGCGTAAAGTAGATGCTCCTGGTGCTTTTCTAGATGCTGATTAATAATCTTGGAGAGGAGAATGTTTTTTGTATGAGGTCCATAGTCATTTATCATCTCAGAAACCTTTTCAATAAATTTTATTTAATAATTTTCTTAACAAAAGCAAAAATTATGTGTACAATGACTCACTACAGGAAAAATTATGAATCGATACTTCTCAAGACAGAAATAAATTCTCTAAGAATCCTATTCTTTTTAATCTTATAAAACGAATATTTGGAATTATCGCTGTTCCCGTCAGAGTATTTATTGTTCTCAAGTTTAAGTTCTCCTTGCCCTTCATTCTTACAGTCCAGAGCCATATCCCCTTCTTTATTTATTACCTCTTCTGATTTCAAGAGCTCAACATTCTAAACATTAATAATGAAGTGCTATCTCTCACCTCATCACACATTAAGTCATCTTGGTCTTTCTTTGGAGGTGCTTCCTCAATATCAATTCCTGCTCCTCCTACCTGTGGAGTCGTTGGTTTATTCTCTACCTTTATAGAGCTTCTATTCTCTGTCTTTTCTTGAGAAGGTTTTTCGAACATAATCGACGAAGGATTCAGACGATCCACTTCCTTAACATAACTTTTATTCTTCAGATAGTCATCAAGAGATGTGTCGATAATCGCATACATCTTGTTGTATAAGCGCTCAAGCTGTTCTTGCGTGATATGCGCCAGTTTCTTATTTCCAAGATTTTTATTAGAATTGGCGATATTCGATTCTCCTTCGTTAGCAGCCAACAAAAATTTGACTAGATTTTAGAAAAGAGAATAACCTCCTTACAAAAGAAACTGTTAGCATCTGGGATGTCTTCCTCTTTGACTTCTATTGAGCTTCCAATTTTCTTTTTGTTTAATTCATAATATTCCTTTGTATTATGGCTGAAAAATAAGTAAAATCATCAAAAAAGTACCAATCAGCACATTTACACAAATCTGAGCATGGGATCCCTGCTTGGAAACACTCACAATACTTTTTCATGCAACCAGATTTTTTACAAGCGCATCCCTAATTTATGATACTATGGACACAAAAGTTACTTTGCTATGCTTTCCATAATTGAGAGGCTCGGCTTTTTTATATTCAATAAAATTCGGAGTGGATATTTTCGGCTGAAAGGCTGAAGGATTTTTCTCTAAAGTAGTCTGGATTGCAGCTTTTCTATGGTCCTAAAAATTTTCGAACCCTCAAGAAAGATATACTTCAAAGTTCGGATTGTTCCAACAGTCATTACAATTGCAGGCTGTATTACAATATACTCCAGCTGCATAACACTCACAATATAGCTTGATGCACTTAGATTGTTTGCAGTTACAGCATCTTCTTTGGGAACTTACACCTTGTACAGCATTAGCATCTCTTTTTGAGGCAGAAAGCTTTCCTGGATTAATTCCATTGCGTGACAATGCTTAAAAGATTTAGTACTTACTAAGAAAGGATAGATACTATCATTTTCATCGTGATTCATATTTATTAACAATTAATTCACGACAATTTTGAATTTTTAAATTAGCTTTGAGTTATCTTTTTTAATATGTATTTACGCAGAATAAGTAATATCTGATTTAGTAATTTGTCATGATGAAGACACTTTTCCAAACGGCTTCTTTTCGACTTTATCCAAAACATCCCCAAAATAGAATAGGAGTATCAACGAAACTATTTATCCTTAGTTATGAGGAAGCTAATTTTAACTAAAAATGAACCCTCAGGACAACATTTGCATACTGCTGATTACCGACTTGGATTCTGAACAATAAAACTGTTGTTCACAATGAAAATTACTGAGTATTGATTCAAGAGTTTATCAAAGCTTTGATTTATGGGTTCTCATCAAGCAAGAGGGATAATAAGTTAGTTATCTTGATTTCATCAACCAAAAATTAGAAGCGTAGGTTGTGCTTTTTACTTATTGTTTCAAAGAAAAAAGGCTCTTATCAGTTCAAATTTAAGTTAAGCCAATTTGGAAGGGATGATCTTTATACCCTCGGTCAAGCAAACATCAAGATTGTTAGAGATCTTTTTTAACTCGCATGAATCGGGAATCTCATTTTAAATTTACTCATTACAAAAAAATACCAAATTACTGTATTTATTTATGTCAAGGGAGTCCATTACTTTGGATTCAATTCTTGCTTTAGGGGAGATCCATATTTTGTTCTGCTGGTAAGCTTCCCATTTGCATTCTTATGTGTTCATTAGTTGTTCAGCTGTCCTTTTAATGTCATTATCCACGAGATGAACTCGTCTGGAACCGTTTTGTGTTCAGAACATAACTTTTCCCTTGTTTACTTCAACACCTTATCTAACCGAGTCAGTTTCATCTCAAGGAGAGGAATGAAAAGAAATAGCAGCTCTACAAATAACTTTCAGAAGTTGGTTCTCATGTGAACCCTTCTCAGCTACAGGTATAATTTAGGATTCCTCCTAAGTTTTAACATATTTTCTATCAAACCTGTAATCTCATTCTTACAGAATAGAATTTCGTTTGAATAACAAGAATCTATTCCATTGATAAGCATTTTTCATACTATTGTAGAGAAAACTCTAAATTAATGAAGATGACAGCAGTTTTCTTGATGATCTTTGATAAACTTCATCACAATTTGGCCAGTCAAGAGAAAATTAGCAAAATTTGCCTTCTGACTTAGATGCAATTAGTGTTGAAGTAACCCAAAAAATTGCAAAATATAATAAAAGTAAAATGATTAAAGAGCCTGCTCCTTCACATGCCACTGTTAATTCAGAGAAGCTAGACAAGCCTGAAAGATTGGATAAGTTTGAGAGAGCACTTAGTATACTCAGTGCGAACTCAGATAAAGAAGACAATAACAATCAACTAGACAGTATCGATCTCTATCAAACATTGGACTCTATTTAAACTGGCATATAGCTGAACAAGCTGAATTTTCCCTCAGGAAGAAGACAATTTCCTCTTCATATACTGATTCTACTTGGATTACCTATTAAAGTCATTTATCCCTCATCAGTGAATAATTTAGATCCTTTGATCGGTGAATAATTTATTATTTATATCTTACATCATAGAAATTCAATTTATAAACATTTCTTTTTACTCTAAAATATGGAGAATTACCAAGAAAGCAATAAAGCATCAGCCAATTAACTCTCTGAATCACAACAAGATGGTACAAAATCTGGTGAGATCAATAAAGTCGATCTCTCCGAAATCATTGAAACTCCTACAAACCGCAATCAACCTTATTATTTCAACAAAGGCCATCCCCACCTCAAGATGCAAGACCCACTTTCCAAAAGCCTGATATTGAGAATGTCGTGGAGAAGCGGGATTCAATCACAGATGAAAAACCTGATGAGTCAAGATGAAGATGGCGAAAATGATGAAAATTACGTCAATTATTATGAGAAAAGTGAACATGAGTATGATGAGGGTGAAAATCAACAAGACAGCTATGAAGATGAATATTGTGATGATCAAAGAGGCTGAAGGATATGATTCAGATCCTACTCCTAAGGAGAGCACTAGTGAAATGCTGGATGATCATGCAGATCAAGAAGATGATGAGGAAGATGATAATCACCCTCGAGTTGGGAACATTGAACCTAACAAGAGAGAACAGAATGATCATTTATACATTGAACTTGTGAGTCTTAGCACTGAGGATGATGACCCAGCAAAGAAAAGCAATCAAGTACAAGAGAACAAGCAGGCTAAAGGTGAAGTTCAAGAACAAGCGAAACCATCCAGCAAAAATCCTGAAGTTACAAGTTCTGAAAATAAGTCCGAGTTGAAAAAGAAGAAGCAAGAACCCCAGATTGTAAGTTGATTTTATATCATAATTTATTAATTAGCTCAAAGTCATCAAAGAAAAAGAATTAGAAGAAATGAAACAGCAAAGAAACAAGAACATGGACCAAGTCCGCGCTGCTGTTAAAAAGAGAAAACAAATGCGTATCATCTATCACCTTTGTATTATTGCTATTCTCGCCGTCGGAATTACATTGGGATCTATTTTCTTAATTCCACCATTAATGATCAAATGCTGCAAGATTTCGTCATTAGCTTGATCACACTCATTGTTAAATTGATCGAGAAGTTCTTCACTAAAGATGAAAGCCAAGATTGACGAAGAAACCAAAATCCTCCCATTATTCTATGAGTTCTTATCATACACTGATCTTTTGATTGACGCAAGCGGTACTAACATCATTGAAGCCTATAAATACGACGTTAACACGAAGGATAACCAGGTTCAGGACCTGGAGCGTGTTGACAAAACAAGAAAGAAGGTTTGGAGCATTGTTCGGATTTCGAGTCCTAATTTGATGATGTTGCTTCTTCTTACCAATCTACTGGTCAAAAAACCTCTATTAACGTTAAAGTCTTGGTTATCATTAAGGATATCCTTGGAAATCCAGAGATGGACGAATTTATTAGTGAAAATCAACGCGAAACCCTTTATGATATTTTAAGTATCATCATTGGAACTAATGTCAAAGAGTGAGATGAAAAGAAGCTAAGAGTTGATCTCAGTCTTTCTGATAGATTAGCTATTTTCTTCACCTCCATCTTGCCCAAAATATATCCCAACTTCCCCTTATCTAGAGAGAAACTTGAGTATCTTTATGAGCTCATCGTTAAACTTGATACTGAATTCTTTAGAAGTTTACAAGATCCTCAAAAGCTCAAGGAAGTCTTGATCCAAGTCGCCAGCATCTTGTCCGAATTCAGAGTCTTGGACCAACACTTTGTCAATGCTATTCTTGGAATTATGCAAGGAAACTTCGAAGCCGCTGAACCAATTATTACCCGTCTTTGTTATAATATTCCTAAAGAAAGAGTTAAGCATATGATCGTCTATCTTAAGGATGCCAAGAAGCTTGTTGGCAGCAATCTGGACACCCTGAATAAGCTTTCTCTTCCTCCTAGCACTTCTTCTAAGGATGTGAAAGAAAATACAATTGATCCTGAAAACTGGAACCAGATCATGCAAAAGATTAAGAATGGAGAAGCCAAACCAAAAGACCTCTTCCAAGTTGTTGATGCCGCTGGAGATAACTCCAGAACAATCAGTCAAGAAGAATTCCATATGTTAGCCAGCCGTCTTGGTCTTCAACTTACCAAACACAGAATTAAGGAAATATTTGCTAAGGTCAAGGGAAGCAAAACAAAGAGACAAACCAATCTTGAACTTAATGAGAAAGAATTTGAAAAGGCCCTTGACTATTTGCAATCAAAGAACTTGAATCAAGCTCTCCAATTGCTCGGAATTACCCCTGAAATTTTAACTGCAATTTTGATCAGATTGACTATCCTCCTGCTTTTGATCTTCGTTTTCATCTTT
>Ga0065720_1004289_pt1 | contig 17195 bp, 12 predicted proteins | sample Thericmetagenome_FD_59107 | JGI IMG/M metagenome (GOLD analysis project Ga0065720, IMG submission 59107) | Thermophilic microbial communities from the Joint Bioenergy Institute, California, USA of rice/straw/compost enrichment - eDNA_2 v2... | ecosystem: Engineered > Solid waste > Grass >... | reverse complement strand
CGGTGAACAGGGTCTGCAGTCGGGTCAGCTTGCGGGTCATCAGCACAGTCCTCACGTCTTTCGGGTTGAGGGAGCGCGCCCGCCCACGGTGGCCGGTGGCGTCCCACCCGGCCCGGTCCCGGGCGGGGTCGGCGGTCAGGAAGGCGTCCTTGCTGACACCGCCCCGAAAAACTGGGCCGGGGACACCACCACACCCGGCAGGCGCAGCGATCCCTGCGTGTGTTCGGTTGCGCCGCCCTCCGTCACCTGCGGTGAGGGGCGTGCGCGGGGAGTCACCGCCGGGGCCGCGAGGTCAAGCGCTCGGGGAGTTCCCCGGGGCCGTCCGTCAGCGACCGTTCCGGCGTGCGTACGGTCCAACCAACCCGGACCCGGAGCCGATCCCCGATCCGACCGGCCGCCCGCCCCCGATCCGGATCTGGCTCAACCACGCCATGTCAGCCCCCAGAACCGGTCCGGATCCGGGACGACGTCCCCGATCCGGGAACGCGGACGGCGACGGCGAGAGCGTCCGGTGCGAGCGCTGGCGGGCGGCTGGGCCAGGTGACGGACCCCTCGTTCTCGTCCGGATCTCTGTGAGCGGCCGCCACACGACACGCGACCGGCGCATGGGGCTCATGTGGCCTGGGGTGGCACCCGGCGCTCGAGCACCGGCCGTGAGTGGTGTCGGGGCGTCATGCACACGGCGTGAGAGGGTGAGTCGCGTGGTGCTGCCGGAGGTGCGCGCGTTGCCGGCCGGGCCGGGGGTGTACCGGTTCCGGGACGAGCGGGGTCGTGCGCTCTACGTCGGCCGGGCGACCGACCTGCGTCGGCGGGTCGCCTCGTACTGGGGCGACCTGCGCGACCGGCCCCATCTGCGCCGGATGGTGCCGCGCATCGCCCGCGTCGAGGCGGTCTGGTGCGACAGCGAGCACGAGGCGGCGTGGCTGGAGCGCACGCTGCTGGAGGAGTCGCCGCCTCGGTGGAACCGGACGACCGGGGTCGAGTCCACCGTCTACATCGGACTGCACCCGCGCCTGGAGGTGCGCCACGACCCGGGCGAGGGTCCGGTCTTCGGGCCTTACCTCGGGGGCGAGAAGGTGCGCCTCGCCGTGGCGGGCCTGGAGCGCGCACTCGGCCTGGCGTACGCCGGCGGCCGGCTCGGCGGCTTCGACCGCGACATGGCCCGGGTCCGTGGGGTCGAGCCGGGGTCCCGCGACGACCTGGTGGCCGAGGTGGCGGCCGTGCTGGGTCGGGACCGCGCGGCCGCGGAACGGGTGACCAAGGCGCTGGCCGAGCGGCGGGATCGGGCGGCGGCCGCGCTGGCCTTCGAGCTGGCCGCCCGGATCCAGGCGGAGATCGAGGCGCTGGACTGGGTTACCGCCGAGCAGAAGGTTGCCGGGTCGGTGCCGGATTGCGACATCCACGGCTGGTCGCCGGTGCTCGGGCCCGGGTGGGATGCGAATTCTCCGGCACCCGACGGGATCCTGGTCAGCTTCACGCTGCGCGGTGGCCGGGTGCGGTCGTGGACCCAGCGACGCTGCGCCGAGTCGGCTGCCCGGGTCCGGGTCGCCACAACGCCGGCCGCCTGGCGTACGTTCGCCGACCGCAACGCCGCGCTCGCCGCCCGGCTGGTGCAGGCCGCCCGTTCCGCCTAGCCCGGCTTGTCGACGCCCAGCCCGGCTCCGTCGACCTCGGTGGTTTCGCTCCCACCGTTCGGCACGCTATGTTACTTGCCGGTAGGTTGCGGTGGGTCCACGCCCGTCGTGGCCCGCCATCCCCCTGCGACGTACCGAAGGGCTACCAATGGCCGGGTTCTCCCTCCAGCTCACCGATGAGCAGATCCAACTGCGTGACTGGGTGCACGGGTTCGCGCGGGACGTGATGCGGCCGGCCGCGGCCGAGTGGGACGAGCGGGAGGAGACGCCGTGGCCGATCATCCAGGAGGCCGCCAAGATCGGCCTGTACGGTTTCGACCTCCTCGCCAACGCGCACGCCGACGAGACCGGTCTGTCCCTGTGCCTGATCAATGAGGAGCTGTTCTGGGGCGACGCCGGCCTCGCCATGGCCATCATGGGTACCTCGCTCGCCGTGGCTGCCATCTTCGGCTCGGGCACGCCGGAGCAGCTGTTCGAGTGGGCGCCCCAGTGCTTCGGCGACGCCTCGGACCCCAAGGTGGCCGCGTTCTGCTCCACCGAACCGGCGGCCGGCTCCGACGTGGCCTCGATGCGGACCCGGGCCGTCTACGACGAGGCGACCGACACGTGGGTCCTCAATGGACAGAAGGCCTTCGCCACCAACGGCGGTATCGCCAACGTCCACGTGGTGACCGCCTCGGTCGACCCGGAGCTGGGGGCGCGAGGGCAGGCCGCCTTCGTGATTCCGCCCGGGACGCCCGGCCTGGTCGCGGGCAAGAAGTACCGCAAGCTCGGCCTGCGCGCCTCGCACACCGCCGACGTGTATCTGGACGACGTCAGGGTTCCCGGCTCCTGCCTGCTCGGCGGGCGGGACAAGCTGCTCGAGCGGCTGGACCGGGCTCGCCGCGGCCAGCGGACCGGTCAGCAGGCCTCAATGCGGACCTTCGAGCTCACCCGGCCCGGGGTCGGGGCCCAGGCGTTGGGGATCGGCCGGGCCGCCTACGAGTACGCCCTGGACTACGCCCGGGAGCGGGTCCAGTTTGGACGGCCGATCATCGACAACCAGGCGGTGGCGTTCGCGCTCGCCGACATGCGGATGGAGCTCGACGCGGCCCGGCTGCTGGTGTGGCGGGCCGCGTGGATGGGGCGCACCGGCCAGCCCTTCACCGCCGGCGAGGGATCGATGTCCAAGCTCAAGGCGGGCGAGACGGCGGTCGCGGTGACCGAGAAGGCCGTGCAGATCCTGGGCGGGGCCGGGTACGTCCGCGACCATCCCGTCGAGCGGTGGTACCGGGACGCCAAGATCTACACCATCTTCGAGGGGACCAGCGAGATCCAGCGTCTCGTCGTCGCCCGGGCCATCTCCGGCCGCCACATCAGCTGACCTCGAGCCGCTGGCGGCATCACTCGGCGAAGGTCGTCGGCTTCGCCGGGCCAGTGCCGCCAGGCGGCGACCGCCGCCCTGGGCGCGCGGTTCGGCATCCGGTCCGGTCCAGGTGGGATGCTGGTCGGGTGCGGGTGACGACGCTGGGGACGCTGACGGTTGATGGGCAGCCGGTGCGCGGGCGTCGCCTGGCCGCCCTTGTCCGAGCGCTGCTCGACGCCCGGGGCCGACCGGTCACCACGGCGGCGCTCATCGATGCCCTCTGGGGCCTTGACGTCCCCCGGGACGCCCCCGGTGCGCTGCAGGCGTTGGTGTCGCGGGTGCGCCGGCTGGGCCTTCCCGTGGTCGCGGTGGCGGACGGCTACCGGCTGCTGATCGACGACCTGTCGGTCGACGCGTACCAGGCGTCCGCGGCGGTCAAGCGGGCTCGGGAACACCTGCGGTCCGGCCGATTCGGCGAGGCCCGGCGCGCGGCCGAGGAGGCGAGGGCCCTGCTGCCCCCGGTCGTGGACCTCACCGACGCGACCGCGCGGTCGCTGTTCCGCGAGGCGACGACCGTACGGGCCGAGGCCGTCCTCGCGGCGATCCGGGCGCCGGCCGACCAGGAACCCGCGGACAGGCCCGGGGCATCGGCGGGCGCGGCCGGAGCGGGCGGTCCGGACGTGGATGCGGGCATCGAGTCCGATCTCCGGCTGTTGGCCGCTGGCCCGGTGCCCGACGAGCCAGCCGCCGCGCTGCTGATCCGGCTCCTCGCCGCGGTGGGACGGGAGACGGAGGCCCTGGAGGTCGTCGAAGCCCTGCGGCGGGAACTCAAGCAACGGTACGGGGCCGACCTCTCCCCCGTTCTGGCCCAGGCCCACGTCGCCCTGCTGCGGGGCGAGCTCTCCGCCCCGACGCCGGCCCGACCGGCCCCGACGCCAGCGCGCTCCCGGGGGAACCCGCTGCCGGCGGGCTGGCGCCGCGCCACCACCCAGCTGCTGGGGCGTGACGCGGACCTGGCCGCGATCACCGCCGAGCTGGCCAGCGCGCCGCTGGTCACGATCGTCGGCCCCGGCGGCGTCGGCAAGACCCGGCTCGCGGCCGAGGTGGCCCGCCGCGCGGCCGCCGCCGGTGAACCTGTCCGGGTGGTGGAGCTGGCCGGCGTACGGTCACCGGACGCGGTCCCCGGCACCATCGCCGCGGCACTGCACGGCGGCGAGCCGATTCTGACCGCGCAGTCCACTATGGACCGTGCTCAGCGGACAGACGAGGGTGACCCGGTCCGCCGGGCGGCCCGGGACCTGGTCGGTCTGCTCGTGCTGGACAACTGCGAGCACGTGCTGGACGCGGCCGCCGAGGCGGTCGGCCAGTTCCTCGCGGTGGCACCCCGGGCGACCGTGCTCGCCACCAGCCGGGCTCCGCTCGGGCTTGCCGGAGAATCCGTGTACCGGCTGCGGGCGCTCGCCGACGAGGACGCGCTGGCGTTGCTCGAGTCCCGGGCCCGGGCGGGCGGTGCGACCCTGCCGTGGTCGCGGGAGCGGGCGCTGTCGCTGTGCCACCGGCTGGACAACCTGCCCCTCGCGCTGGAGCTCGCCGCCGCCCGGCTCAGACATATGTCGATAGATGATGTGTTGGCCGGCCTGGACGACCGCTTCGGCCTGCTGGACGACGCGCTGCGCGGGCTTCCAGAGCGGCACGCCAGCCTGTGGGCCATGGTGGACTGGAGTCATGACCTGTTGCCGCCCGAGGTCCGGCAGCTGTGGTGGCGGCTGTCGGTCATCCCGGCACCGTTCATTGTGGACACTGCGATCGGTGTCGCCGGCTCGGTGCCGGACGTGCGCACCGGCCTGGCCACGCTGGTCGACCAGTCACTGCTGACGCTCGACCGGGGCGACGACGGCGCGCCGCGTTATCGGATGCTGGAGACCGTCCGGGAGTACGGCGAGGTGCGCCTGGACGCGGAGCCCGCCGGGCCGGAGGGCACGGGCGGCGGGCGGGCCGCGGCCATGGCGGGCCTGGTAGCCTGGGCGGCCGCCCGCGCCGCGGGGCTGGCTCCCGACCTGTTCGGCGCGGGCCAGGTGACCGCGCTCGCCGGGCTGGCCGCCGACGCCGACACCCTGACCGCCGCCCTGCGCTGGTCGATCACCACCGGCGACGAGGTGTCCGCCGTGGACATCGCCCGGGCCCTGTTCCACCTCTGGATGGTGCAGGGGCGCCACGGCGACGTGCTCGACTGGTCGGTGCCGCTGCTGCGGCTCGACGATCCGGTGGCCCGACGGGAATCCGCGACCGTCAACAATTCGGCGGCCGGTGCGTCAGGCCGGCCAGTTCCCAACGCGGAGAACCTGGCCTGGACGTTGCTCCTCATCGGCGCCAACGCGACCATCGCCGGGGTCGGGACGCCCCGGATCATCGCCGTCTGCCGGCGGGCCCTGCGGCGGCTCTTCGCCGAGCGACGCGAGGACCTGACGCCCCGCATCGCCGCTCTGGCCTGGCTACCGACCAGTGTCGACATCGCGGACCTGGAGAAGAGCCGGCCGGTCGCCGAACGGCTCGTCGCCCACGACGACCCGCTGGTGCAGGGATTCGGGCTGTTCCTGAGCGCGGTCGCCCGAGCGACCGGGGGCGACGACGAGCGCGCGCTCGCCGAGAACCTGGAAGCGTACGAACGGTTCGCGGCGGTCGGCGACCAGTGGATGATGGGCCTGGCCGCGCAGGGAGTCGCCGCGCGGCTGGCCACCGCCGGGCGGCCGGGCGTGCAGGAGTGGCTCCGCCGCGGCGCCGCGCACCTCGCGGTCGTCGGCGCCACGGAGGATGCGCAGTCACTGCAGGTTCAGCTCGACGCGCAGCTCGCGCTGGCCGGCGACGAGCGGGCGGCCGAGCGTCTCGCGGAGGCGGCCACCGATCCGGGTACGGAACCCATGAACGTCGTGATCGCCGGGATCGGTCTGGCCATACTCGCCATCCGGCAGGGGCGCTACGACGAGGCGCTGGAGCGCATCGATTTCGTGGCCCGGTCCGGGCCCGCGTGGCCCCCGGGGCAGGGGCCGGTGACGGCCCGGTCCGCCGCGGCGATACTGCGGCTGTGGGCGGCGGACATCGCGCCCGCGCCGGACGACGCGCCCGCGGCGGACCGGTTCGCGGTGGCCCAGCTGCAGGCCGGCCGGGTCGATGCGTTCGCGTTGGGGGACCTTCCCACGCTCGCCGCCTGGGCGCTGGCCGGGGCCGAGCTGGCTGCGTTCCGCGGACGCGACGGGGCCGCCCGCGAGTTGTGGGCGGCCGCCGTTCGCCTGGGCGCGCGCATGTTGTATCCGTTCCAGGAGGCCCATGGCCCCCGGCTGGTCCGGGCTCTGGGGGGCCAGCAGGAACGCGAGGCCCTCATGCGACCGTGGCGAAGCTCGTCCGTGCCGGCCGTCGTCGCCCGAATCCGGGAACTCACGGCCGACCTCCTGGACGGTCAGACCTTGCGCCGGTAGATCCGCAGGGCCAGGGGCATGAACACCACCACGAAGGCCAGGCTCCAGGCGAGCGTCCACCACACGTGGTCGCCCACTGGCGTGCCGAGGAACAGCCCGCGGACGGCCCCGACCAGGTGAGACAGCGGGTTGACCTTCACGAATCCCTGCATCCAGCTCGGTAGCGTGGCCGGGTCGACGAACACGTTGGAAGCGAACGCCAGCGGCATCAACAGCAGGATGAGAATCCCCTGCACGGCCCCGGTCGTCCGTACGCTCATCCCGACCGCCACCGACAGCCAGCTCAGGCAGAGCGCGAACAGCACGGCGAGCGCGCAGCCGGCCAGGGCGGCGAACACGCCCCCCTGCAGGCGGAAGCCGAGGATGTAGCCCATGCCGAGGGTGGAGACGGTCACCACGACGTACCGCACGATGTCGCCCAACACCGCGCCGAGCAGCGGCGCCAGGCGCGGGATCGGGAAGGCCCGGAACCGGTCGAACACGCCCTTGGTGATGTCGGTGTTCATGTTCACGCCGATCGCGATCGCCCCGAGCGCGATCGTCTGGCCGAGGATGCCGGGGAGCAGGAACTGGAGATAGTCGTGGGTCGAGCCCGACACCGCCCCGCCGAAGATGTACACGAATATCAACAGGAACAGGGCGGGCTGGATGGTGACGTCGATCAACGCCTCGGGCGTGCGCCAGGTCTTGATGAGGCTGCGCACGGCGAGGGCGGCGGAGTGCCGCACCAGCGCGAACGGGCGCCGGGCAGGGGCGGCGAGGGTAGCCATCAGGACACCTCCACGGTCTCGGCGGGGCGGTCCGGGTTCTCGGCCGGCCGGCCGGTCAGGGTGAAGAAGACCTCGTCAAGGCTCGGCAGGCGCAGCGAGAGCTCGGTGACGGGGATGCCGGCCTCGGCGAGCCGGGTGACCGCGGTGGTCATGGCGGCGTCGCCGTCCACCGGAACCGCGAGCACGCCGCTGCGGATCTCGTCGGCCTTGGCGCCGCCGGTGGCGACGGCGGAGAGGATCTCACCGGCCCGGGGTAGGTCGTCCACATGAGACGGTCGGACTTCCAGCGTCTGTCCACCCACGATCCGCTTGAGCGCATCCGGCGTGTCATGCGCGATCACCTGACCGTGGTCGATGACGGTGATTTCGTCGGCGAGCGCCTCGGCCTCCTCGAGGTACTGGGTGGTGAGCAGCACGGTGGTCCCGTCCACCACCAGCGACCGGACGATGTCCCACATCGCTTCCCGCTTGGCCGGGTCCAGGCCGGTCGTCGGCTCGTCGAGGAAGACGATCTCGGGCCGGGCGATGAGGCTGGCGGCGAGGTCGAGTCGCCGCCGCATGCCGCCCGAGTACGTCTTCACCGGCCGGTCGGCCGCCTCGGTCAGCTCGAACCACTGCAGCAACTCCGCAGCCCGGGCCCGGGCCGCGGCCCGGCTCAGGTCGAGCAGCAGGCCGAAGAGGACCAGGTTCTGCCGACCGGTCAGGTCCTCGTCCACCGAGGCGTACTGCCCGGTCAACCCGATGACTCGCCGCACCCGGTCCGGGTGCCGGACCACGTCGTGCCCGCCGACCCGGGCCCGCCCGCCGTCGGGGCGCAGCAGCGTCGACAGGATACGCACCGCGGTGGTCTTGCCGGCGCCGTTGGGGCCCAGGAGGCCGAGCACGGTTCCCCTCGGCACCGCCAGATCGACGCCGCGCAGCGCCTTCGTGGCACCGAAGCTCTTGACGAGGCCTTCCGCCTCGATCGCCAAATCAGTCACGCCCCGATGCTGCGTGACCGCGCTGATACGGCGCTGATAGGGCACCGACATCGCGCTGACACGCGGCCCCTCCCCCTGTTGATCTAGGGCTTGGAGCCGTTAGTCGATCTTCAACCACGACTCTATGACCTAGATCAACAGGTGTGGTGCCCGCGTTGGCGATGGGGGCGGCCGTCGCGGCTGGCAGGATGGGCGCGTGATCGCGAACGTCCTGGCCAGCCGGTACGCGTCCCCGGAGATGACCGCCATCTGGTCGCCCGAGGAGAAGATCCGCACCGAACGGCGGCTGTGGCTGGCCGTGCTGCGCGCCCAGCGTGACCTCGGGGTCGACGTCCCGGACGGGGTCATCGAGGCGTACGAGCGGGTTCTCGACCACGTGGACCTGGCCAGCATCGCGGCGCGGGAGCGCGTCACCCGACACGACGTGAAGGCCCGCATCGAGGAATTCGCTGCGCTCGCTGGACACGAGCACATCCACAAGGGAATGACCTCCCGCGACCTCACCGAGAACGTCGAGCAGTTGCAGGTCCGGGCCGGCCTGGCGCTGATCCGGGACCGGATGGTCGCGGCGCTGGCCCGGTTGGCGGCTCGGGCCGTCCAGTTCGAGAACCTGGTGATGGTCGGCCGCTCCCACAACGTGCCGGCCCAGGCCACGACGCTGGGCAAGCGGTTCGCCACCGCTGCCGAGGAGCTGCTGATCGCGTACGAACGGGTCAGCCAGCTCATCGACCGCTATCCGCTGCGCGGCATCAAGGGGCCCGTGGGCACGGCCGCCGACCAGCTCGACCTGCTCGGCGACCCGGCGACCGTGGCGGCGCTGGAGGAGGCGGTGGCCCGGCACCTCGGGTTCGACCGGGTGCTGACCAGCGTCGGCCAGGTCTACCCGCGGTCGCTGGACCTGGACGCGATCTCCGCCCTCGTGCAGGCGGCGGCCGGGCCGTCGTCGCTGGCCCTGATGATCCGGCTCATGGCCGGGCAGGAGTTGGTGACCGAGGGGTTCGCGCCCGGGCAGGTCGGCTCGTCGGCGATGCCGCACAAGATGAACACCCGCTCCTGCGAGCGCATCAACGGCCTGGCGGTCGTGCTGCGCGGGTACCAGTCGATGGTCGCCGAGCTGGCCGGGGCGCAGTGGAACGAGGGTGACGTCTCCTGCTCGGTGGTCCGGCGGGTGGCGCTGCCCGACGCGTTCTTCGCCGCCGACGGGCTGTTCCTGACGCTGCTGACCGTGCTGGACGAGTTCGGCGCGTACCCCGCGGTGATCGCCCGCGAGCTGGACCGGTACCTGCCGTTCCTCGCCACCACGAAGGTCCTGGTGGCGGCGGTGCGCCGGGGCGTCGGCCGCGAGACGGCCCACGAGGTGATCAAGGAGCACGCGGTCGCGGTGGCGCTGGCCATGCGGGAGAAGGGCGTCGCCACCAACGACCTGCTCGACCGGCTCGCCGCCGACGAGCGGCTGCGCCTGACCCGGGCCGAGCTGGACGAGCTGGTCAGCGATGTCACCGCCTTCACCGGGCTGGCGAGCGCCCAGGTGCGCGCCGTGGCCGATCGGGTCGCCACCGTCGTCGCGGCCCACCCGGACGCCGCCGCCTACGTCCCTCCGCCGATCCTGTGACGCCACACCCGGGCCGGGGCCCAGGGGTCGGGCCGAGCCGGGCCCAGGGGTCAGGAGGGACGCCTTCTTGGACGCCAGGTGTCAGGAGGGAGTCCTTCCTGGGCATCTGGCGTCAACAGGGAGTCCTTCCTGACAACACCCACAGGGTGATCGTGTTGTGGACTGGGGCCGTCGCGGCCTTTGCCGTGCAGCGCATCCTCGCCGGGGCCGCCGGACGACTGGTGGCGCTGCTGCCGGCCCTGCCGGTGCGGGTCCTGGTGGCGGTGGTGTTCCTCGTGGCCGCGATCACCACCGGTGCATGATCACGGTGAGGCGACGATGCTCCCGAAGCCGTACGACCGCCTCACCCCGATCACGACTCCTGATCACGGTGAGGCGATGGTGCACCGGGAAACGTATGAATGCCTCACCGCGATCATGGGCCGGCGCCGGCGTGGGTGATTGAAGGAGCAGCGGGCCGGCGTGGGTGATTGAGGGGGCAGCGGGCCAGGTGATTCAAGGGGCAGCGGTGCAGGGGCAGCGGGGCGGTGGTTGAAGGGGCGGCGTGGGTGATCGATGGGCACCACCGGGTGGGCGTGGGTGATTGATGGGCAATCGGGCGATGCTGCCCCTGTTCGCCCCGGGCCGAGAGGGCGGGTCGATGAATCGTGATTCCCGTCACCTGTGAGGGTGGCAACACGCTACGTAATTGCCGGTTCTGGCCTCGATGGGCGGTGATCCCAGCGAGCGCCCGGCCCGGTAGGCTGGGCACCGCCCCAGTCCTGCTCAGCACAGTCAGGAGCACGCCCGTGGCTCGCGTCGTGGTCGATGTCATGCTGAAGCCCGAGATCCTGGACCCGCAGGGCCAAGCGGTGGCGGGCGCGCTGCCGCGGTTCGGGGTCACCGGAGTCACCTCGGTGCGTGTCGGCAAACGGATCGAGATCGATTTCGCCGGTGAGCCCGATCTGGACCAGGCCCGGCTCATCGCCGACCGGCTGCTCGCCAACCCGGTGATCGAGACCTACACCGTCCGCATCGAGGACGAGGCCGGCGGTGCCCGACCGCAGCCGAGCACCGCCGGGGCCGCCGCATGAGCGTCGTCGTCGGGGTCGTGACCTTCCCCGGGTCGCTGGACGACCGGGATGCGGTCCGGGCCGTCCGGCGGTGCGGCGGCACTGCGGTGCGACTCTGGCACGCGGACGACTCGCTGCACGGGGTCGACGCGGTGATCCTGCCCGGTGGCTTCTCGTACGGTGACTACCTCCGGTGTGGGGCGATCGCCCGGTTCGCCCCGGTGATGGAGACGATCGCCGACGCCGCCCGCGGTGGCCTGCCCGTGCTGGGCATCTGCAACGGCTTTCAGATCCTCTGCGAGGCCCACCTGCTCCCCGGCGCCCTGGTGCGCAACGAGCACCTGCACTTCCGTAACCGCGACCAGCGACTGCGTATCGGGTCCGTCGCCTCGGCGTGGACCAACGCGTTCGCGCCCGGCCAGGAGATCGTGATCCCGGTCAAGAACGGCGAGGGGCGGTACGTCGCCGACGCCAAGACCCTCGACGAGTTGGAGGCCGAGGACCGGGTGATCGCCCGGTACGTGGGCGGCAACCCGAACGGCTCTCTGCGGGACATCGCCGGGATCCGCAACGAGGCCGGCAACGTCGTCGGTCTCATGCCGCACCCGGAGCACGCGGTCGAGGAGCTGACCGGCCCGTCGCTGGACGGCCAGGGCTTCTTCCACTCGCTGTTCCGACATCTGGCGGGCGCGGGCGCTGTGGCGGCCCGATGAGCACACCGGAGGTCACAATGGACGGTCCCGAGAACCCTGAGCACGAGCCGGGCCGCCGCACCGACCTGTCGGCGCTCGCTTGGCGCCGCCCGGCCGAGTCGGCGTCGCCCGGCGCGAGCGGCAACGGCGAGGCCTCCAGTTACGCGCCAGCCGCCTCCGGTGAGACGCCCAACGGGACGGCCGACCCCTTCCCCGTGGGCGGCGCTCCGGCCGTGGCCGACACTTGGACGCCCCCCGAGCCGTGGACCCCACCCGCCTGGACGCCCCCGGAGTGGGCTCCGCCGGCCGCCGTCGACCCGCCGGCCGCGACGGACGCACCGTCGCCGTGGGCCCCGCCGGCCGGGGCGAGCCCGGACGGCGGTCGGGCCGATGAGGGCTCGGTCGGGGCGGCCGTCGAGGCCATGCCCGTGGGCCCCGCGGTCGAGGTGGATCAGTGGGGTGAGCCCGTGGCCGCGCCGCCAGTCGCGTCCCCGGTGGTCGACACCCCGACCATGGAGTACCCGACCGTCCAGGCGAAGACCTCAGTCGATGTCGAGCCGGCCCCGGCCGCGGTGAGCCTGGCGTCCGCCCCGGTGGACGTGGCCTCGCCGCGACCGACCACCGTGGACGAACCGGGGCCGGAGGCCTGGGCGCCCGCCGGCCCACCCCCGCCGGTCGAGGCACCGACGCCGAACGGGTCACCGACGGCGGTTGGAGCCCCGGTTGAGGCGTACGGACCACCTGCGCCGCCCGCGGCCGAGCCCGCTGCGGTCACCGAACCCGCGCCGGCCACCGTCACCGAGCCGGTGCCGGCCGGCCCGGTCGCGGCGGCGCCCGCACCCGCGCCCGCCGTCGTGGCCGAACCCACCGCGCCTGCTCCCGAGCCGGCTCCGGCGACCGAGCCGGTCCAGGCAGCCGAGCCGGTCCAGGCAGCCGAGCCGCCGCCGGCTGAGCCAGGCCGGTCGACTGAGCCGGCGCCCTCGAGCGGAGCGGCCGCATCGGAGGACGACCTGCCGCCGATCGAGGCGATCCTGCCGCCGGCCGTGGGCTACCGCGAGGTCGGCTTCGACACCGTGATCCGGGCGCTGCACACCGAGGGGGAGTTCCAGCCGTACCTCGAGCTGGGCCTGCAGCCCGACGAGTACGCGCGGATCCGCGAGATCCTCGGCCGCCGTCCGACGGACTCCGAGCTCGCCATGTACTCGGTGATGTGGAGCGAGCACTGCTCCTACAAGTCGAGCAAGGTCCACCTGCGACAGTTCGGCCAGGTCGCCGAGCGCATCGCGGCGAAGGCCGAGGGGCAGCCGACCGCCGCCGGGCGGATGCTGGCCGGCATGGGCGCCAACGCGGGCGTGGTCAAGGTCTCCGACAAGCTCGCCGTCACGTTCAAAGTGGAGTCCCACAATCATCCGTCCTTTGTGGAGCCCTACCAGGGGGCGGCGACCGGCATCGGCGGCATCGTGCGCGACATCCTCGCCATGGGCGCCCGGCCGGTCGCGGTGATGGACCCGCTGCGCTTCGGGACGCTCGACCACGAGGACACCAAGCGCGTGCTGCCGGGCGTGGTGGCCGGCATCAGCGGCTACGGCAACTGCCTCGGCCTGCCGAACATCGGCGGTGAGGTGGTTTTCGATGAATGCTACCAGGGCAACCCGCTGGTCAACGCGCTCTGCGTCGGGGTGCTCCCGATCGACAAGCTGCAGCAGAAGGCGGCGACCGGTCCCGGCAACATCGTGGTGCTCATCGGCGCCAAGACCGGCCGCGACGGCATCGGCGGTGTCTCCGTGCTGGCCAGCTCTGTGTTCGGGCACGGCAGTGAGGAGCGCCGGCCGAGCGTCCAGGTGGGCGACCCGTTCCTGGAGAAGCTGCTCATCGAGGCCTGCCTGGAGCTGTATGACCTGAACCTGGTCACGGCGATCCAGGATCTCGGCGGGGCCGGCCTGACCTGTGCCCTGTCGGAGATGTCCGCCGCCGCTGGCCTCGGGATGGCGATCAACCTCGACCTGGTCCCGCTGCGCGAGCCGTCGATGCGGGCCGAGGAGGTGCTGGTCTCGGAGTCCCAGGAGCGCATGCTGCTCGTGGTGACCCCCGAGAACCTGCCGGTCGTGCTCTCGATCTGCAACCGGTGGGGTGTGCTGGCCACCCCCATCGGTGAGGTGACGGCGCCCGAACCGGAGGTCGGCCCCCGCCTGCGGGTCTGGTGGCGGGGCGAGGTGGTCGTCGATGTCCCGCCCGCGTCGCTCGCCGACGACGGGCCGGTCTACGAACGCCCGATGCGCGAGCCGTACGACCGGGAGCTCATGCTGTTCTCCCGCCCGGAGACCCTGCCCCGGCCGGAGACCCCGGACGAGCTGCGCGAGACACTGCTGCGAATGGTGGCCTCGCCGAACCTCTGCGACAAGACCTGGGTCACCGAGCAGTACGACCGCTACGTGCTGGGCAACACGGTGCTCGCCCAGCCCGAGGACTCCGGGGTCATTCGTATCGACGAATCGACCGGTCTCGGTGTGGCGCTGTCGGTGGACGGCAACAGCCGGTACACGCGGCTCGACCCGTACGCCGGCGCCCAGCTGGCCCTGGCCGAGGCGTACCGCAACGTCGCGGTGACCGGCGCCGTGCCGGTCGCCATCACCAACTGCCTGAACTTCGGCTCGCCTGAGGACCCCGGGGTCATGTGGCAGTTCGCCGAGGCGGTGCGCGGGCTCGCGGACGGGTGCGTGGAGCTGGGCATCCCGGTGACCGGCGGGAACGTGAGCTTCTACAACCAGACCGGCGGCAACGCCATCCACCCCACGCCGGTGGTGGGCGTGCTCGGGGTGCTGGAGAACGTGGCCCGGCGCGTGCCCATGGGCTTCTCCGGCGAGGGTGACCCGATCTTCCTGCTGGGCACCACCCGCGAGGAGATCGGTGGCTCCGAGTGGGCCCACGTGGTGCACCAGCACCTCGGCGGCACTCCCCCGGCGGTGGACTTCGAGGCGGAGCGCCGGCTCGCCGCACTGCTGGCTGAGGCGGCGTCGCTGGGCTACCTGACCGCGGCCCACGACCTGTCCGAGGGCGGGCTGGCGCAGGCGCTGGTCGAGTCCTGCCTGCGCCGGAACATGGGTGCGCACGTGGCGCTGCCGCCGGACGGGCAGAGCCCGTTCGTGCACCTGTTCTCCGAGTCCACGGCCCGGGCGATCGTCTCGGTCCGGCAGGGCCAGGAGCAGGCGTTCGCGGCCCTCGCGGACGAGCGTGGCGTGCCCAAGACGGCGCTGGGCATCGTGACCGCCAAGGGCAGCCCGCTGGTCTTCGACGAGCTCTTCGAGATCAGCCTCGACGAGCTGCGCCAGGCCCACACGGCCACCCTGCCCGCCGTCTTCGGCTGATCCGGTCCGCCGCAGGTGCGGTCGCCGTGTCCATGGGCGACCGGGTTCGAGGCTGACCGCGGCCGGCGGATGACTCGCGTCCAGAAGTGGCGTGCCTGGGTAGGGCCTGTCTGGATTGGCGTGCCCAGATCAGGCCTGCCCAGACAAGGCGTGCCTGGATAGGGCGTGCCTGGATAGGGCGTGCCTGGATAGGGCGTGCCCGGATGAGGACAGTGTCGGGCGCCGGAGCATGCGAATGCGGCTAGCCGGTCACATCCAACCGGCTAGCCGCATCACGAGGTCGGGTTCGGCCTGCCCTAGTCGTCGATCCAGTCGACGCGGCGGCCCTCCGGGGGACGCGCGCCGTGCCGAGGCTCACCGTACCCACCGGGGTGAGGTGGCGGCCCGTATCCCGGCTGCGGCCCGGGACCGTGGGCCGCAGCCGGCCCGCCGGGCGGGCCGTACTGCGGAGGCGGACCGTAGCCGCTGGGCGGCGCGCTGCTCGGCGTGGCCCAGGAACCACCGGGGGGCTGTCCGTAGCCCGCCGGGGGCGGCCCACCTGGCCCGCCGGGGCCACCAGGGCCACCAGGGCCACCAGGCCCGCCGTACGGCGGCTGGGGCGGCCCGCCGGGGCGGTGCAACTGCGTCGGGGCATCGGGGCGGTGCAGCTGCGTCGGGGCATCGGGGCGGTGCAGCTGCGTCGGAGCGTCGGCAAGCGGGGAACGGGCGATCAACGTCTGATCGCGGGCGCCCGGTGCGCCCGGCCGGGGCCCGTACCCGGGGCGTATGGGCTGGGTGCGATCCGGCGGGCCGGGGCGCCGCTGGCCGGGGGCCGGCGGTCCACCGCGTCCCGGGCCGCCACGACCGCCGTAGCCACGGCCGCCGGGCCCGGGCGGCCCGTCCTCCTCCTCATCGTCATCGTTCTTGCGCACGAAGAGCAGGACGATGGCGCCGATGCCGGTGAGCACGAGCAGACCGCCGATGACGATCATCATGATCGCGAAGCCGGAGAGACCGCCCTCGGGGGCCGCCGCGGTCGCCGAGCTGCTGGCGCTTCGGCTGGCCTCCTCGCTCTGGGACTCCGACGGCGCGGTCGCGGCGGTCGTCGTCGGGATCACCTCGACCCGGAGCGACACGGTGAGCGGCTGGTTCGGCGACCCGATTTCCGTCTTGTTGTAGTCCACGACGCCGTCCTTGCGGACGCTGAAGTGCAGCGGCCCGGCGGCGATCGGCTTCTGCGGGGTCGTGGTGATCACGAACGATCCGTCGGCGCCGGTGCCGATGTTGTCCCAGGTCGTGCCGGCGCTGTCGACCATGCCGACCCGGGCGTCCTTGACCGGCTCGCCGGTGTAGACATCGGTTACCGTGCCGCGCACCTCGGGCACGGTCGGTGTGGCCCGGACGGTGAACTCCTGGACGGTGTTCCACGCCGTGTTGTTGAGGTAGATGCGAACCCTGACCCGGGTGTCGGAGGCGTACACCCCGGTTGCCGTGAAGGTCGCGGTGAAGTCCACGCCGTCCGAGGTGATCGGTACGTCGCCGCGGCTGCAGTCACCCGAGCACTCGACCTGCGGGTGGTCCGCCTCGATCCGGACGCTGGCGCTCTCCCCGTTCGCGTTCCTGGTGTAGACGGTCCAGGTCGCCGTCACCTGTTGGCCGGGGTTGATGACCGTGGCCGAGAGGCCGAAGTTGGAGACCTCCGGGGCCGCGTGGGCGGGCGCTGCGATACCCACGACCCCGGCGGCCGTGACGACCGCAACTAATGCAGCGCGAATGGCCCACGCTTGAGCGCGCGTCCTCATCGCCACGTCCTCTCGACTCACACGCACCCTCGGTGCCGCTGGCACCGCAGGCACACTATGCCGTTAGCACGGTCGTCCATGCGACCCAGGGTGCGCCGACGCCCGCCCGCAAACCGTATCGTCCAGCCGTGGTCGGCAGAAGTAACGACTCAGCGGCAATCCAACAACAGGTCGTGGCACTGGTTGCGCGAATGTCCGCTGGCGAGGTACCGGATCGGGCCGAGGTCCGCGACGCCGTACGAACGCTGCTCGCCCGGTTGCGGGAGCGCGCCCCCGGTCGTTCGGTGGAGGTGCGGGTGCCGCCGTATGCCGCGGTCCAGTGCGTGGCCGGGCCGCGCCACACGCGGGGTACGCCCCCCAACGTGGTCGAGACCGACGCCGAGACGTTCCTCCTCCTGGCCACCGGCGACCTCGGCTTCGCGGAGGCGGTGGCCGCGGGGCGGGTGCGGGCCAGCGGCGTACGGGCCGACCTCACCCCGTACCTGCCGTTG
>Ga0065720_1020070_pt1 | contig 17241 bp, 11 predicted proteins | sample Thericmetagenome_FD_59107 | JGI IMG/M metagenome (GOLD analysis project Ga0065720, IMG submission 59107) | Thermophilic microbial communities from the Joint Bioenergy Institute, California, USA of rice/straw/compost enrichment - eDNA_2 v2... | ecosystem: Engineered > Solid waste > Grass >... | reverse complement strand
ATTTTGGACTGAAGATAACAAGTCCAAGTTACTTGAATGGGCTAAGCTTTATCGACATGACTGGAAAAAAATTGCTAAGCTATTTGGCACAAAACATATAACAGCAAGTGGGGTCAGAAATAAATATCGTGAGATCAAAGCAATTAGCCTACCACTGCGAGTTAGATTCAGCCAAGAAGAAGATCAGCTGATTGCTAAATACTATAGCATCTATGGACTTAACTGGAAAAAGATTGCAGAGCATATTCCCAGACGGAGTCATATTATGATAAAGAATCGTTTTTATTCTCATATTAAGAAGTATAATTTGATTGAGACCCTGCTAGGAGAGGGAGAAGCAGGATGCCAAAAGATCAATGGAGTTTAACCTACTCTCCCTGATTTTCAACAACATTTTTCAATTTTACAAATTTTCGAAAAGGTTAATTCAAGATAAGAAATGATATGACGTTGATTTTGTTTTTTAATTTATTGAACTACTCTTTAGGCGTAATTTTCTTTTCGATTAATGTAGTATGCCATTGCTTTGCTATTAAAATCTTTTATAGGTATTAAAATTGTATTTCAATGTTAAATACTCCTTATAAGCATATTTAAAACTCCTACAATTCATTCTTAAGAGTTTTCATTCATAAATAGTCAATGATAATTTTCTAGAACAGTTCAAAAGATATGAAAGTAATAATAAGCTCAAATTTAATTTGGATATATCAAAACCTTGGGCAATTTTGCTTAGCTAATGCTACACCCTGATAAATTAAACTTTTACTGCCTTATAAGGAGATTGTTTGAGTTTAAATCAATTTAACAATAAGAAATCCATATACCATCTCTTACTATGTAATGAAGCTGGTGAAGAAAGTAGAATATTTATTAAATTGATCTGTATTGCCCAATCATGCTAAATTGGGATGACTCAAATACTTCCTATTAGATGAAACACCGTTTGTATAATCTAGCTTTTAGTAATGATTTGCTTAAATTAATGAGAACAAATGTGAATGTTAATCCAATTGCTTTTGTATCATTTCTACAAGAAAAAAAATCACAAAATCCAAAAGTTAAAGTATTGAACCTATTCTTCAGCCAAGAAGTCACTCAACCGTCAGCTTAACTCTCAGAATTTTTCTTTATTGGACATGTAAACAAGAACTACTTTCTCTCTGAGACTTATTTGGGTTAGTCTATTTTGACTCTCGGCTGTTACTCTTACAGATAGAAAGTCCAAATAAGTCTAAGTCTAAACTTGTCTTTTAAACAATATAACAATTTTCTCTTTGAAAGAAGATGCTCTATTTACAATCCAGAAACGCAACAATGATCAAGAATCGATATTATTAAACTAAAAGAAAAAAAGATCTGATTGAAGAACTGATTGCTAGCTAAAAAATTCACCAAAGTTCATTCATTAGATTGATATACCTCCATCCCTTGAAGTTGCTAAGAATTTTGAATGATATGAATCTTTGCCTTGGTGGATATGAATAGAAAATAATGTATCATTACGGTTAAGGTAGATTTAATTTACTTCCTTTACAATGGAGATCTCTTTCAATAGAAAATAAAAGCATGTTTTGAAATTATTTAATAGTATTGATTTTAAATACTTGTTTTTATTCCCTGCTCGACAAAAATGTACAGTTTGACTTACAAGAGTCCTTCCTTTTGAAGAATGCTTAGAGCCTATCATTAACATTATTTATACCGAAGAACAAATTTTTATACAGTTTTCTCTATAATGCTGTGCTCCAGAGAAGATACACAGAGACAAATAGCAGATTTACTTGATCGATTTAGATACACTTCGGAATACGATAGTCATAGACTTTTCCTAAAGAACCTTTAGTAACTTGTGACAAGTCAGTTCTTCATTATATAAGATATTTTTTCATTGTGATGTTTGATCTGGTTTAGGGATTAAACAGGTCTCTAACATATAAGCAGCCTCTAGGCATCCTTTTGCAACTCTAACGTAAAACAAGGCTTAGGGGACACTTTTCATAGTAGATAAGATTCATCCTAACTTAGGAAGAATGGGCTTTTTATTCACTCCTTTGAAAGACGTAATAGTGAAGGTATCCTCAACGAATTCATCTTCTGCTATCCTATTGATCCCCTCCTACTTTCTCCCAGTTAAATATTCTAAATCAAAGAAAATATTTTGCTCTGCTTTAGTAAAGTTGAAGTCTAAGTAGGCAGATATCACTCTTCAGAGTCACATGTACCTGGCTAACATAATTCAGAAAATTTTCTATAGCTTTTAATTTTGCTCGCTCCCTATTCAGTCTAAATATTTTGAAAGCTTGAATGTAGGACCCTATTTTAAGGTATTAACAATATATAATGCTGCCTAATAATGAGTACTATGTGTTACGCTTAGTTCTTGCAATTATAGTATTTAAGAGAAATGATTCTTGAAAATAAATTTTGAATGAAGAGATCAACAGTATAAAAATGTTTGACCCCTGCATTCCTTGAGGAAACGATCAAACTATTTTAGGACTCATAGTCTTGATGCCTGATGTGAAATAATAAAACTTAAAATGACTCTACAAAGTCTATATATCTCATATTGAAAATTTCTATATTAAATAAGACAATTGGTAAAAGTCAGGTGTCAATAGTTCGATAAGGAATAAAATTTCCTCCGTTTACATCAACAATTAGAAGATAATAAGCCTGCCCTATTTTCAAAATAGGATAATTACAATAACCTAGTAGAAAAACTGTGTCTGGTCAGAACAAACATGTTGGGAAAAAAATTTTGGAATTCCTAGACCTTTTTTATTACTCTTGTCAATATATCTTGATTTTTGTGATCCATTAGAGAGCAGAGTATTTTCTCGAATATCAATATAAAATATCTCTCATCGTATTGAAACAAAATTAGTTGAGGATGATTTATTTGCTTCAGACTTCTGATCATGGTGAGTCAATCATTATTTCATAAGTAGTCCTTGCAAAAATCACAGACGAAATAGTGTTTAAATCATGGATGCAATGTTTTAAAGGCCTCGCAGACTTGGGAGATTACTAGAAAATTCTAAGATTTATTCTGAGAATCTTAAGAGCCTTTATATCCATCATATTATTCTTCTTATTCGAAAAGGAAGGGGGATGATAAGGTGAGCGCAGAGTCTTGTAATAATGGACGAAACAAATGTGGAATTTAATCTTGGAATTATCTTCTGACCTAATCGTGATATTATATGCCGAAGAAAATCGATAAAGTGCAGATTTTTTGTCGAACACAACTTTACTTTACTTTAGACTCTCTTTATGAATAGTGAACAAGCAAGAAGTCTATGGAGGGTTCAAGGTTTTCATAGGTACATGTAGCCATTTGCTCATTGGGCTAGTCTGACCTGGTGAGGTGAATTTTAAGAGAACTCCCGTTCGACTTTTTGATTATTGGACCAATAAATTAACGATATCAAAAAAGATTGATACTATTTAACAACACATACAGTGATTAGGAACACTCTTTGTGAGATTGACCATTACGTTCTTTGTGAAGACTCTCTGGAAAGGCCGTACTTGAGCCTCTGAGACTAAATTTACTATCAAAAGTAAAACTTGAGGCTAGTAAATTTTACTTGTGTTAGGACCGAGTTTGGAGATAAGCCAGCTGCCCTGAAGTCACAGGAGGGCTAAAGCTTTCTTAGAGAGAGGTTTACTTTGTTCTCATAGTGATAAAAATTTGAATCCAATTTATACGGTCGTTTGGCTCAAGTTTATAATCATTAATTAGATCTAAATATCAGTCTCGATATGAGATCTCGTGTTTTCGTAAGCTTATTGCTTGTCGCTAGTCTGATGAGCCTTTCTGTGGCTCAAGACTCTCTCAGAGTCATTCGCACTGTCCAAGACCCACCTGGAGAAATTGTTGGTCATTCAGGAGTCAACTATATGTATGATCCTTCTGATTATGCTACCAGACCCTTCGGTGTTTACAAAATGAGTGATGGGGATAAGACCATTACCATAGCTCCATGGGAAGGTCCTGAGGACAATGAAGGTCAAACAGATATCTGGAGAATCCCTGAAAAAGACCTCGGAGGTTGGGAACTCAAGTTTCCTGCTCTCCTTCTTGAGACCGATTCTGAAGATCCCTTCAAATTCACACTTTACTGGAGCTATATGACATCTCAGTCTATTATCCCAACAAAAGATGACAACAATCAAACATCATTTAATTTCGATGATGAAAATATTACCTGTTTGGATGTTGTTGCCATTTCACACGATGAAGTTATCCTTGACTGTGCCAATTATGATGAAGACACTAAATATCTCAGACACAACGTATTGATTCATTACAATGTGGCTAGCAAAGAAACTTTACACACTGTTACCACTGACAGAAAATTGACCAATGCCAATACCACTTGTGATAGAAAAGTTGCTTATCATAATTTTGGAGGCAAGGCTTGGGTTTACAGATGGCCAACCCTATCTTGTGCCAATCAGCTTATTTCTTTAGGAAACGATGTTGGTATTGAAATACTCGATGTCTCTAACTGGGAGAATGTCACCTCCTCATATTTGTTTAATGAAACTAGTTTTGGTAAGGAAGATTTCAACTTCGATACCGTTTCTATCTTTATGGGAGACATCTTTGTTGCCAACACCAAAGACACCTACGTTGCCAGACTTACTAACTTCGAAGGAGACTATGATCGTGCCTCCCTTAGCTATATCAATATTCCTGACTATCCTCTTGCTATCAGAGCTTTCTACGATGCTATTTTGGATGGATCTGGTATTTCTCTTGTCGTCGCCACCAAGAGAACCATCTACAGAATTGATTGGAGTGATGAACGCTATCCTTTCATCGTCGAAACCGTTGCCTATGGAATCGGTCAAGCTCAAGAAATCTCAGGAGTCACTGATCTTACCAGTGTTTGGGCTACTCCCAACTGGTATTTCATCATGGCTGACACCGATCACGCTATTTACACCTTCCTCAGAAAGTCTCATAATGTCAGTATTCCAGTTGGATACTATTACTTTGATGAATACATGGGTAAAAATTCCACTCTCACCCTCCCAGGTGTCGCAAAGGCTCTTGTCGTGGACACAGAAGGAAACTACTTCCACATGATCACTGACAAAGCCACTGGAAGTTTCCAACAATTGCAAATTTACCAAACCTTCAATGGAGACACTAAAGATGAAAACTTCACTATTATCACCAACATTGATGACAACCCCGATCCAATTTTCGCTTACAAACAAAATTTGGAAAATGGAAACAATAAACAAACCGGTAGCTTCGCCTACAATTATGCTGATGCCATGATTGTTTCACACAACTCCACCCCTGTCACCTGGCTTCTTGGAATTAGAACCATGGCTGATCCCGTGACCTACGATAATTCAGGTCTTATCAACTCTACCACCTTCCTTAGCAGAGTTGAACAGGTCGCTCACAACGGTTCTGAAGGCAACTTTACTTTCAACTACTTCTTGTCCAACCCATTCAACTGGAGAAACAATTTCTATTGGCTTCATCAAGATGATGAGAAGAATGTTGAACTCGAACACTGCCGTGTCAACGAGAACTGGCAAACCCACGGTCTTGAACTTCACTGTGATGTCATTGCCAGCGCTGAACTCACCAGAACTGTTACTCAAGCTGCCCTTGGATTCGATTCAGAAGAACACACCATCACCTTCATTGCCATTGGATCCTCTGATGACGGTAACCTCACCTTCTACAGCGCTGACAACTTCGAAGTTATCGAAACTGTAGAACAAACTTGTGACCAATTGGAAACTACCAGATCTCACTCCCGCTCATTCGTTTATTGTCTTTCTGAAAATTCCATCAGATTCTTCACCACCGAAATCGACAATGCCTTCCAAGACTTCACTATTGATCAGAATGCCCTCAATCTTGACGCTTTTGAACCCATTGGTATCACAACCAGCCCTAGATACCCTGATCTTCTTTTCATTCAACAAGCCAAGAGCATTCTCATCGTTACCACCAGCTTTGCCCCTGATACCTACAAGGTCATCTCTACTGTCGCCCTCAATGAGATTGAAGATGGAAACACCTATGCTGCTGTCATCACTGAAGACCAAATTATTGTTGTCCAATCCAACAATCGTGTTTCAAATTATGATTTGAGCAACATCAGATCTGTCAGAGCTCTCAACTCTGCCCTTCCTTTCAACAATATCACCAAGGTTGATATTACCTCTTTGACCTCCACTGGATCTGGATTGTTCGTCCTTAACTACAACGATAATCAGGCTGCTGTTTTCGACTCTGATCTCCCTGATTTCAGAGATTTCTACAACATTGACTGCCCTGATGTTGTTGGAGCTTTGGCAGTTGCTCCTGAAACTGAACTCATTTTCTGCTTGAACGATAACGCCCTCTCCGTCATCCAATACTTCAATGTCATCCGTCTCCAAAGCGTTGTCAACACTCCAGCTAATGACCAATTTGTCCAATCAGGAGCTATTAACATTGAATTCCCCAACTTGAGCAAGGAATTCGAACTCACCTATGATGTCTACGTCCCCAGCTTCTTCCAAGTTACTAATCAACCCATCAACGAAAGCACCCTTGTTGTTGATTTGAGCACCACTGAAAAGACCCACGAATACGCTGGTGACATCACCGAACTCTTCAAGGGTCCTTTGAACGGAACCTTCAGCATTGAAGCTGAACATGACAACGAAACCGGAGTCTTCACTTTGGATGGTCCCTTCTACACCACCTCATATAAGCTCAACTTCACCCCTCACTCCGTTGCCGCTGCTGTCAACTTCCAAAACACCATCTACTTGCTCTCCAACGAAGGACAACCCACCGTTTATGAAGTTGATCCCAGCGCTGATCAAATTGTTAAAGCTGCTTACCAAATTATCCTTCCCAACGACGATGTTGCTAGCTACCACTGTAGCCACTTGCTCGTCTTCGACCACCCCATTTACAAGACCACCTTCATTCTTGCCTGCAGATATAACGTAACTGGTGACGTCAGTCTTATCTACCAAACCAAAGGTGCTGTTACATCCTTCTTCACCTTCCCTGACTTGGATGCCGTTGCTCAAATTAGATTCAACACCACTGAAGACACCTTGTTCGTTGTCGGTGACAGACATGAAGAATCTTACCTCTTCATCTACCAAATCAACAGTACCATCAATGCCACTGGAGCCAGCCAATACTCCAACTTAGTTCCTCTCGTTTACAACTTGAACTCCTTCTTCGGACTTGAAGGCAGAGAATTCGGTACTATGGTTGACTTCGAATTTGTCAATGGACCTCTTACAGAAGATGGTCTTCCAACTATCTATTTCTTGTTCCTCCAAAGCAACTTTGGTATCAGAACTGCCAAGTTCACTGCTATTGCTGGAGAAAGAATTGGATTTTTGGAACCTTATTATGAATACAGAATTGGCCATTCTGACACTTTCAAGGATGAAAGTATCCCCGATCTTGGCTGGTGGACTGGTATCCACATCCAAGACGAAAGCACTTTCCTTGATGACAATAACCTCAACATCCTTTTGGTCCAATCCTATGGTTTCAGTTATTTGGTCAAATTCAACCTTGAGAATGGATTCAATGGCATCCTTCAAAAGTTCTATCCTTATTCCAATAACCTCAATCTCGGAGCTGCTCAATTCCTCGATGGAAAGGTCACCTTCGCTACCCTCCACTTCGGCCACCCCGACTTCAACATTGCCATTGTCTCCTATCCTTTCGATGCTGATAGCCTTAACCCTGCCAATCCTACCCTTCCTTGGGGAGCTTTCGGATCTGTTCTTCCTTCTTTGATCTGGAACGATAAAAACACTGACACAAAGAATGTCTGGACCATTGACCGTAATGGAAACTTGAACAAGATCAGCCCCGACACCAAGTTCACCTTGAAGTTCGTCGGATCCAGCACTAACGTTGTCCGCTCTAAGAAGCTCACCCTCACCGCTTACGGAGGTTTCGACTCATCAGCTGAAGCTACATTCACAGTTGTCTTGCCAGTCCCTGACACTCCCGATGAGCCAGGCACCAATGTTGCATTGATTATCATCCTCAGCATTTTGGGTATTGGTCTCATTGCTGGTGGCTTCTTCGTTTTCAAGAAATGGAAATCCAAGTCATCTGAGGGTGGTGAATACACAAAACACCAAGAAGCATAAATCCAACATCTATAATTATTTGATATATTTTTCACGCCTTCTATGACCATTTATAGTTATTTTACATCTAGTACGGCGAATTCATTTAAGACATAAAACATAGAGAAACTAGTTCACCTTTATTTTTCTAAGGCCTTAAGACCTTAAAGTAATAGCAATGCTTAGTAATAATTCTTTAATCTCAACTGAAGAATTTCAATGAAAATACTTGTTTCCTAGAGAATTGTTTGAAAATTGACAAAGACTTTCAGCTCCAAAGAAGACTTCAAATTGATTAACCAATACTTATTTCTACAAAATAAAATTTATATCTATCAAAAGAGAGCAAAACTCAAGATTGCTCTAAATTAGCTAACTGATATGCCTTCAAGCAAGGGTTCTTTCCTCTTAATTTCTCCTACAATTAACACACAACTTCGATCTTAGTTTGTTATTAAAAAGATGATGTGTCCAGATTATTTGATTTTCCAAGCTAATTTATTAAAGTAAGAAGACCCCTTTTGGACTAAAAAAGATAGGAAGTGCCCTTATTGAAATGTCTTATAAACCTTAATTTCTCTAGGAAACTTATTACTAAAATCTTAATATTCTTATGTTTGAAGGGCTGTAATAGGATATTCGGTTCATTTTTGTTCAAATAACAACTAGAAACAAAGTTACTTCTTGCTGTTTGGAATTCTACACTGAAAAAAAAGTTATGCTACGGTATATAAGGAACCAAAGCTTATACAAATTTGGCGAAGAATGCTTGACTTTTGGTAAAGACTACTCTTAGTAGAAATATAATTTATTATCAGTCTTAGTTACTCTTCTTCATAGAGAATAATAAAACTTTCCTTTGGCTTGGAGCCTTACCAGCTTTTTCATTCTCCAATTTTTCTATGCGGATCAGCTTTTTTTCCTGGGATTAATTAGCAACAACAACAACCTTAGTTAGGCTAACTTGTTAATTGATTTGGGCTTTTTCTTCTTAGGAGAGTTAGTTTGTACATTGAAGTTATGCATTTGTCTTCGAATTTTTGGTGGCGATTTCAGGTCTGCCCTTCTTGTATTTAAATTTCTAGCATGGATATTAATGAGTTTTATAGGTTGAGGATATGGTGAAGTTATAAAATCCATCCTAGGATACAATTTGCTCGATTTGGTTTGAGTTGGTGTAGTTTTCTTGTTGAGAAACCTTGAAATGGTCTTCCAGGCAGATTTCAAGGCATATAATTGATGAATCAAAATGATCAGTATACAAAGACTGATTCCAATCCATCCAAAGATAATACTCATTAGGTCTTCTTTCTTCATACCATCTAACCCCCATATAAATGAAGATAACAAGATATAAAGAATAAATAGAAGACTCTCTACTATAATATTCTGATATTACTCTTCTTTCACAGCATAAGGCTTAGTAACGATGAGAAGAACAAGATAGACCAATGTAAGAAATCCTTGGGTCAGACTCTGGAATATTGGATAATCATATAAAACAACCAGAAAGACAATTGAAAATATCCTTCTGAGAACCACTACGACCAAGAAGGGCTTGGCTGGCTTCTTCCTTGATGCAATAAAGCCCTCAAATAAAATCTCATATTTCTTCATCATTCTTTGTAATAGTTTTTTACTTGGCTCTATCTTCATTCTGTGGTAAACTATAAGGTCTATGGCCAAAATGATCAGAAAAGCTGCTAGCAAGACAAAACAAAACATCCTGGAGATTATTTTAAATGTAGAATTCCAATCAGCATGGGCTAATTGTAATACAAGTGAGAGCAACAGGACCAAAGAGGAAGCAATAAGAATTTTAAATGCCAGATTCAGCCCAAGGTTCTCCTTTACCTTCTTTGCCATCCTTGAAACTGATCCTTCCATTGAGATGAGCATCATAGAAATCACATGAATAATCCCAAGAATTAGAAAAAACAATATAAACTGGCCTGTATTCTTAAGGAACAGTCCATCAAAGCCATTAACCATAAATCTAAATGGGCATTCCACTGTCTCAGATTTATAGTCATCAATAATCCAGGCGAAAGGATTTGGGATAAACTTCATTGTCCCAACTTTAAAAAGTTTCAAAAACACATCCAAGTTCCTTGGATACTGAATATTCAAGAAAAGTAGACAGAATAAAGCCTGAATTATGCTCTGCTGCTGAAGAAATGGAGAGGATCCTCCTCCTGCTACCATAGAGGTTGCAGAGACCCCTAATATAGTGGCTGTAGCGATCTCAGATGTAATGGTTATAATTCTCGCAGTCTCAGTGACTGAGGGAGAATAATATGCAATTCTTTGATGCAGGAAGGAGATATTACCTATAGAGATGTTTCCTGAGAGACCTTTGAATAAGCAGTTTGGATTTAGAAATGTAATATTGACTAATGCTGACTTTTGGTGCTGACAAGGTGGGGGCAAAATTTCTCTCAGATCGAGCAATTATTTCATTTTACAGAATCGTCCGAATAGAAGCAGTTATTACTATTTTCAAAACATGAGATGAAAGAACTTTGCAAGAAACTTCAAAGTGTTGAGGATTGGTCTGTGTAAATGTAACTTGGACTTGATTTGTCACTTCTTCTGGATTCACTACTCATGAAGGTCCAAAGTCAATTATAAACTCTTCTGGATTAGTATTAGATTGTGTGATTACAATCTTTCCACAGGTATCTTTAGACTCGGGGCCACCTCCAGTACAAATATAGCCAGCTTCTACATGGCAATCAAAAGAGCAGCCGTCGTTATCAAGAATATTTCCATCATCGCAAGTTTCTTCGCTAGTTCTCTTTCCATCTCCACAAATATCTAAAATTTTCAAACTACAAGAGTTATTCACACAAACTTGTTGCTGAGGAGATTGGGGGCAATCATTATCAGAAAGGCAGTCTACACAAGAACCTTGAGGTGAACAGAATTTTGTTCCACATTGTGATGACTCTGTGCACTTATTCATGCATGACTTTGTCTCTAAATTGCAAAATGGAAATTCTGTGTTGCAGTCTTTATTCGATAAACACTCGGCACATTTACCACTGAGAAGATCGCAAAATTTAGGAAAACAGTGAACATCGGGGTATACATTGATTTAGGGATGGCTGGCAATAAGGTGTCGAAAGGGGACAGTGATTATTATTGAGACAATCTTTACAACTTCCACTAGAAGGGTCACAATACCTTAGACCACAGTCTGACTCAATACAGGGTCGGCAATAATGATATTCTTTATCGCAAACAGGAGTTGATCCTCCGCAATCAGAATCCTGTATGCACTCAACACAGTGAAAGTGATGGCAAATCTGACTAGAACATTGAGTTGGAGCCTGGCAGATTGCACATAGATCGATATAGTCATTATTCGTAATCAGAGTAGCTACACCTGGTCCAAAATATGCATCACATTCTGCTTGACTTGTTCCCTCCCTGCAATAGGGAGGTTCCTTGTTCAAATCACAGATCATGTTGTTAGTATCACAGAAAACCTTGCAAAAATTCTTCCCAGATTCCAAAGAAGTACAAGTGGCTGTCGGGTCGATATGAGAGCAATCAGCATCTGATTGACAATGATCACATAAGCCATCGTTGCATCTAGACACAAAGTGGAAAGGACAGTCTATATTCTGCGTGCATGGCAAGCTTGAAATCCCAAGAGTAAGAGGAAGTGAGAGGAGGAGCGATATTACTATATTGCAAATCATTAAACTTTATTTTATAAATTCAATTTATGGCATTCGAATCCATTGAAGCTTGCTCAGTGCATAGAGAAAGGACCCAGGAATTGATGGAGGAAACAATAGATGAAGAAAACAGTGAAAAATCATGTATCAGAGATTTTAACATCTTATAAAGTAATTTTGAGAATTCACTTGATAAATAATTGGGACTTCATCAGCAAGGCCGTTATTTTAGAAAAGAAACAGAGATGACAGTGACAGTGAGAACTAATTTTCAGTCAAAGAATAAATTATTAATACAATAAAATCCCCAGAATTAAATATTAGCAATGTAATTCCAATTTGAAAGACAAAGCGTGTACAACAAGTAAAGTTAATCTATTATGCTGGTTCAGCTGATCGCTGAAGTAGAAGATTATATCTAGAAACTTGATATTAGTATCCAGTTCATGATTCGTGAATAATACCTTTAATATAAAGTAATTTTTATGTTCATAGAGACCTGTTTAAGAGCAGCAAAGTTTTATTGAAATTTTTTTGTTTTTGAATTTTTATGATGGAATCTTTAAGCACCCTTGAAGAATAAGATTCTTCTTAATCAAAAAGGTAAAGGCACCGTAGGATGATGAAGTGAGGATTCAAGATGTCATTAGAACTACATACTAAGTGTGCCTGCATTATTAATCAACCGGTTAGCCCACAAAGCTTTGTCCCAAGGGTTGGTCAATTTTTGTCTTCAATTCAATTGAGTATAATAAGGAAGAATAAAATACCTTTAGGCTAATCCAAATTTGTAGCAGTTTAATCTGTATCTTGAAACCCATATAAGTTTTTCAAGAATACTCTCTTACTTTATTAGTAGTTGAACATAGTGAAAAAGTCGAATGAGATTATTTTGAGTTTCAAAACAAATTTTAGATGAGTGGCTCAATTCCTTATATGACTTGATTTTCCTCAGAATGGCCACCCTTATTAGGTAGATATAGAAGTTTTGCTTAGACGAATAATTACTTTCTTTGTTGAAGTAAATTACGTTGAGAAAATTGAACATGAATCTAGCATTTTCTCCTGTCTGGATTTTTACCTTACCTTCGAGATTTGGAAGTACTGATTGATGTTATTTCTCCAAAAAAAGAATATTTACTAAAAAATTAATAAAATATTCAAAAATATAGTCATGGAAACAATTTGGAATATTAATGAGTGAAAGCATTAATCTCCTGCTGATAGGAGGTATTTGTAAACGCACATACCAAAGAGCTCACCATATCTTGAATTTAACAAAAAAATGGAAGTACTTTAATAACAAAAAGAAGTCGAAAAGCTTAGACTACCAGAACGCTTAGATAAAACAAACTTAATTGTTATGACGGTCTAGAGGGCAATATAACAAGAAAACAGCAAATAAAGGCTCAAAGAGAAAAGATATGAAATTAAAGTGAAACTTTACTCACATCTTCCAATCATAATTCCGAAAGTTGGAAAATTTACTTGGATTGAGTGACATAGTACGGAGAATGAGCGAAAAACGAACACCACTCAACCTAGAACGAAGATGTGGATTTTAAATGCATAGAGGTATTTCGAGAAATAATGAGTTGTCCAAATGGAAAATTCTTTAGAGAGGAGAAAATAATTGCCCAATACAATCTTCCTTCTTTCTCTGCAGAAAAATCCTAATAAGAATAGAGCTGAAGAAAAAACTATAATTATGGTAGTTTCATGGTTAAAAAGAGCTAAAAATAAAGTGCCTCTGATGACTGGTAAATAATTCTCTCACTAACCGGAGATAAAAATATTCCTAATGGCTCCATCTTAGAATTCAATGGAGTTCAAAGAAAATAGTAATAATAATCCTTAAATCTCAATGAGACTTTTCTTTTCGATTGATTGTTAGTTCGAGATCATCTGTAAGGGGTTATTGAGTAACTAGTGTAGTAACGGATTTCTAGGGCCAAAAGGGTTCATCTCCTCACTTTATCATACTCAAGTTCTCCTCCAAGCTTCGCCTGGCTCATCTTGAATAGGTTGCTGTTGTAGCGACCTTGGACGCAGCTTGATCAAAAGATTTAATTCAGATTTAATTAATTGATCAAAGCCAAAACTAAAGGAAACTTAATCTTTTGACCGAATCTGAGCCTTATCCAGAGAATCCACCTTCAACTTTGGACTTTCAATTTGAAGAAAAAGGGCATGAACCATGGCTATTCCTTGAGTATAAAGACTGAGTACAATTCCGCTTCAAAATATAACAACAGTTGTCTCAAAGACCTGTTTTTACGCATGGCTATAGCCCATAAATTGAAATACCTCTGGAGATAATACAAATCTTGTTGTTTTTTGTGGTTTCAGTTAAGATTGTAAGAATTTATTAGCACTTGAGGTATTCTGCTTGTAATCAATGGCGAAAACATAGGTATTAACATGAGATTACCCAGTAAAGCCTCAAGTAAGTGTGAGTTCAAGTATATTGTGAAGAATTTTAACAGCCTGATTAACGAAAAAATCTATGAATAATTAAAATTTGCCTGACATGTGTTTAAACCTCTCTCTTAAAAATTCACTTAAGTGCTTCATGTATCACGATCTCAGTTAGGTAGGGCTTTAACAAAAAATTTTGCCAATGGTCTGAGATGTTATCCTTTTGAATTAATTCGTCCTTCTGATTCACAAGTTCGAGTGAAGTGCTAAGGCAGTTTTGTTGTGAAGATATCTTGTAAACCTAGTAAATGATGGAACTTGATTGGGTTTAATCTGGCAAGGTTCAATCTTGTATAGGGTTTGAATCCAATTAAAATTGATTTGAATTTGATTTTTTCTGGCTTTAAAAGATTTCGAAAAAGCTCTTGATTCTCATTGTGGATAACTGAACGGATTCTTTTCATCCTCTTTTTGAATTGTAAGTGACCAGAATTATCTCTTGGACTGAAATGAGAGCAGTGATAGTACTCTAAACTATAGAAACTTTAATCATTCACTTTAGCAGTTTGATTGACTGAATCCCTAGCAGTTCGAATTGGATGGGGACCGCCTTTGAAAGCAGAGATTCTTTTAGAAAAAAATGGTTCTTAATTCAATATAGAGATGAATTAAGTAACAGAATTAAATATAAAGCCTTTATTTTTATCATTCAAATTCAAAACTCGTCTTAACCAGCATTAAGCGTTCTATAGATTGATAAATTATATTTCCTCAGTTAAGATTAATGTATTATTCACCCAACTCCGCACTTCTCTATCCCAATATCTTGGCAGCTCCTGCTCTTCAGAGCCTACTTCTCGCCCCAAGGTTAGCATACAATCAACCACAGACTCTCTTGGGCTTGTCTCTCAATCCATTCGTTCCTAACCTTAACCCACTTTTATTTACTCCTAATGAACAAGCTCTCTCTTTGAACTTGATCAACAACCCTGTTCTTAGTAATCCTCTGGTTGACTTACAACCTTTAAAGCCAGTGATTGAACAACAGCATGCCAAAATACCTATCATTGAAAGAGATAATCCAAAAACGGCGGATTTGGAACCAACATCAATTTCTGAGGAGCCAGCTATAAACCGCAGCTCACCTGCTGAGGGTCCCGAAGTAAAAAAGGCTGAAAAGGAAAAGAAGAACAATCTTGCCGAACCGTGGACCGAAGAAAAAATTGAACTTTTACTGGTCCTTGCACAAAAGTATAAAAGAGATTGGAAAAAAATCGCAAAAAAACTGAATGATAAGAGAATCACTCCTTTCCAAGTTAAGTCAAAGTACTGCACCTTAACCTCCAAGAATTCCTTGGGGCTTCGAGTAAAGTTTACCTTAAAAGAAGATTTGTTATTGGCGAAGTATTTCAATATCTATAAGTTCGATTGGGAACAAATCGCTAACAATTTCAAAAGAAGGGACTCTATGATGCTAAAAAATAGATATTACGCATATATCAGAAAAAGAAATCTGTTAGAAAAATTATTGAATACTGTTGAAACCTTAGAAAAAAAATATGGAAAGCCACTCGAAGAAATAGAAGTAAGTGAGACTGCAGAACTTTAATACCCTCCCTAGTGGGAAAGTTTTGTGGTCTGCACATATTTTTTTGTTTTTGTTTTTTGGTTTCCTTTTGTATCATTTACATGAAGTATTTTACATGTCTATTAATTTGACATTAGTATTCTACAATGTCTTCGTCAACGAAAGAGAAAATGGACCTACTTCGAATAAACCGCGGCAGCGTTCATAACTGAAAACATCTTGACTTGGAAAAAACTAAATTTTGTTAACCCTATCGTCAAACATTGTCTTTTAGTTTGATTGACCCGTGGTTCATTCTCTAACGATGAATTATGCCTTGTTTTGATGAAACAACTAGCCTTTTCAAAACTAGAACGTTAAACTACAAATAAGGCGGTATAGGTAAACAAATCGAGCATTTCATTCCGTTTTTTTCTTGCATCTACATCAGATACCTATGGCTGGCCATTTTGGTACTGCCACTAGGCCAGGTTTATTCTTGCCTCGCTGCTATTGGAGAAAAATATTTTAGCATAAATTTCCTCCAACTACAGGGTAATTCTCCCGTGCAATGAGTTCTTGGAAGGGCTGGCCATTGATATCTCATTAGAGTCGATAGGGCCAGAACGAATTAGCACTATATAGAGTAGGATGATTCAAAGTTTCTTTGAACCTATAAAAATTAATTTAACCTGAGATCTCTCCTGAGCTCCTGTGCTTCTTTAATAACTAGCTCTGTTACATTACCTTTCGAAAGCAAACCTCTTAGTCATTAAGAAAAGATCTTGAATTAGTTGTGGTTAAACAAAAATTCACAGAAATAATACATGGCCTATTTTGAACATTGAATTTTAGTTATTGAGATTGGATATTCTTGTAATTTTTCAAGAAATCCCTTTCTTGCTTGGCATGGTTATCCAGTTTTTATTTAGGACGCATTATAAATTGGGGATAAATTCATAAAAAATTTCTTCCAACGAACCTAACCTTCCAGATCAGAATGGAAAAAACCCCAGAGCTTTCATGCTATTCCCATATTATAGAACTCTTATTTGTTATTTTTAGTTTAGATTAATTTGAGAGATAGCGAAAACAGATGTTGAAAAGTTTGTTTAGGTTTGGATTGTGAACCTTTTAATGAGTAAAACAAATTACTTATTCTCTGAGTTTTTCTCATGTAGTGCGAGCTTAGAATTTCTTGATCTTTAAGTGATTTCAGATTTCAAGATTTCTAATACCAGGAAAAATATTTTGTTCATGAAAAGCTCATTAGAAAATCGAGAAAACTGGACAAAGCATTGAGAATTTAGAAAAGATAGTATCTGGCCAGCTCAGAAGTTAAATGAAGGAGTTATTAGACGTCATGTTGATTTATTTTTTTATTAATTTTGAGTTCAATTTAGCAAAATTTTCCCTTTGAAACATCTT
>Ga0065720_1003507_pt1 | contig 17251 bp, 10 predicted proteins | sample Thericmetagenome_FD_59107 | JGI IMG/M metagenome (GOLD analysis project Ga0065720, IMG submission 59107) | Thermophilic microbial communities from the Joint Bioenergy Institute, California, USA of rice/straw/compost enrichment - eDNA_2 v2... | ecosystem: Engineered > Solid waste > Grass >... | reverse complement strand
TCGCTACACGCCCTCCGACTGCTTTGAGACCTTCCCGTTCCCGCCCGGCTTCGAAACGTCCGCCGAGCTCGAAGCCGCCGGGCAGGCATATCACGACCACCGTGCCGCGCTGATGGTCGAGAACAACGAGGGCATGACGAAGACCTACAACCGCTTCCACAACCGCGCAGAGCGCTCGCCCGGCATCTTGCGACTGCGCGAACTGCACGCGGAAATGGATCGTGCGGTGCTCTCCGCCTATGGCTGGGACGATCTCGCGGACCGGGCCGAGCCGATCTTCCTCGACGAGAGCAACGAGGACGACCACACCTATCAAGGCCGCCTGTTCTGGCCGGCGGATTTCCGCGACGAGGTTCTTGCGCGCCTTCTGGCGCTGAATGCCGATCGCGCTGCCCAGGAGCGGGCGGCTGGGCTGGTTGCCTGTGAAGATGATGACGCTACAGACGAGCTGACGGAATGAGTATTAGCCCAACGTATTGTGATCGAATTGAGAAGATTGCGCCTCACCTGCTGATGCTTTCGGACGAACAGATCGATGGGTTGATCGAGAGCGGGAATGTCCTCACCGACCCGCGATTTTTCCCTGAAGTGCAGGACGAGTTCGGCCAGTTCTACGCTCCGTTTGATTGGGTAAACGAGGACGCCGATATTGTCCTGATCGGAATTACCCCTGGGCGCAAGCAGGCAAAGACAGCTTTGAAGTCGTTGAAAGCGTCACTTCGGCAGGGGCTGCACGTTGACCATGCGGCCAGAATTGCGAAGCAAGCCGCTTCGTTCGAAGGTGACATGCGGGACATTGCGGCCCGGCTTATGAATCGTTTCAGGCTCCAGCAACTTTTTGGTCTGGACGATTCCGCCGACCTATTCGGGAAGGCCAGTCACCGGGCGCACTACACTTCATTGCTGCGCTATCCCATCCTGCATTGGCAGACCAAGAAAAAGAATGGCCGGAAAGTTACTGACTGGTTTGATTATGGCGGAGGGGACAAGGCATTCTCGGTTGACTTGCTGACCAGGTCAATCCGCGAGCATTTTGAGCCTGAAATCATGGGTTTCAAGAAAGCCTGGCTGGTACCGTTCGGCCCAACCCCTGCAAGAGCACTTGAAGCCATGGTAGCGCGGGGTCTGATAGATCCTGACCGCGTGCTGCCCGGCATCAATCATCCATCTGCTACACAATGGAATCGGCACAATTGCCAACTCAACATCTCAGACGACCATTCAACCTGCGGGCGGAACGTTGGATGTGAAACCATTCGCAGGCGAAGCGCTAACCTGGAGTCGATCGTGTCGAGGCTCTTGAGGGGGCGAGTATGAGCAAGGCTGAAACCATCCGCTCCGCAAGACTCGGCAAGAAGGAGCTACGTCTCGTCCGGATGCAAGGCCGCTTCTTCGGCCTTTCCGATGGCAGGATCGCCGTGGAAGGCGATTGAGGCTGAGGATGTCTGGCGGCAGCTCCAGAGTTTCATCTGGGTCGTGGGCAACTACCAGGAAGGCCGCGAAGGTGTTTATGAGTAGGAGCGTATGATTGATGACTCGAATGAGGGGGACACGAGGGTGACCATGATGCTGGATCCGCATTCGCCGACAGCCGTCCGCACTCGTCTTGTCGAGACGCTGCGTCGCGATCTGATCGGCCCTGATCCGCGCGATACTGACATCGTAAACGAGAAACTCAATACGAATCCATCACGTTGGTATCTGACGGGGTATCTCGTGCCCGCACCTGCAGATGGTGACGACACGGTTGATGAGCCGGACGAGATTGGTGACACAGTCATCGACGGAATGGAGCAGACGGATCCGGCCACCGGGCCCGCCCTTGCTGCCGATGATTCTGCCCCGGATGAACCAGCTCCACGGAAACCATTGGCGCAATCATCTTGCGGACTGACCGTTCTGGTTGATGCCCGCACTGAGACTGTTGATGTGCACGTTACCTGGGGCGACTACGTCACAGAACCGCCCCTGCCCCCCAAAGTATTCGAGGACGATTCTGCGGCTTTCGATCCCAGCCATCGAGATGTTCTTTGGCAGCGCGTCCCTGGCCAGGCAAGCGTGACTATCCAGATACCGCAACCAGGCGAACGAATTCGTCGCCCTCTTGAAGGTTCCGCTGGCAGACAAAGGCCCGGTGGGGGGCTGACCGTTGAAGCATTCGCCCGCCCCTACAGCCTGACCCAACCTGACGGTAGCACCGCGGATGTGGTGGCGCTTACGGTGATGCTGGTTAACCGCCGAACTTCCACGAAGCGCCGCTTCGCTGATGTTACCTATGCTTTCCAGGTGAAGCTTGAGGTGCGGAGCAAGCTTCCGCTTTATCCCAGAGTGGACATGACCGGGTTTGGATCGGATGACCCGGATGCGGCAACTGCAGACCTGCATTACCGCGACGTGGCTGAGTATGCGGTTGGCAATGGTACCTCGGCCGGATGGACTTATGACGAAGACGGTGAAGTCCGCTGTGCCTACACCGACTTCTTCCCTGTAGCCGAGGTCGAACGCGTCGAGCCAAATGAAGAGATCGGCGCAACTTTCGGAATGGAGGATCTTGCGACGCTTGCAGGGAGCGATCCTGATGCCTTGGTGGCTGCGCTCGCACCTTTGCCGGCGGAATATGCTCAGTGGATCCAGGCACAGACGGGCAAGATCGGCGCGATTGACGGCGAGCCACGCCGCAGGACCGCAGAGCGTTTGCTTGATGGAGCGCGCCGGGCTCAGGTTCGCATTGAGGCAGGAATTGAGCTTCTCAAGAAGGACAAGTGGGCCCGGCTTGCCTTCAAGGCTATGAATGAAGCCGTTTCCCGAGCGGCGCGCCGGCGCAACGCAGGACGTGATGGAGATCCTTCCGCTCAGAAGCAGCCGACCTGGCGGCCGTTCCAGCTTGCCTTTATTCTGCTCAATCTGCCGGGTTTGAAAGACAAGCTGCATACAGATCGCGAGATCGTTGACTTGCTGTTCTTCCCGACCGGTGGTGGCAAGACAGAAGCATATCTCGGACTTGCTGCCTGGACGATCGCCCACAGGCGTTTGACGGCAGGCGGCAAGCTTGGTGCGGGCGTCTCCGTCCTGATGAGATATACCCTGCGTCTGTTGACACTCGATCAATTGTCGCGTGCGGCGGGCGTGGTCTGCGCACTTGAGCTGATGCGCAATGAGCCTGCATGGATGGACGGGACAAGGCACCTCCTGGGAGATTGGCCAATCGAGATTGGGCTATGGGTTGGATCTGCGGCCTCGCCGAACCGTCTCGGGGGCAAGGATAACAGGCATCAAGATACCGCGGTGCAGCGTATCAAACGATATCGAACTTCGGGACGAGAAGCACCTGCCCCCATCAAGGCCTGTCCATGGTGTAGTACAGAATTTGGACGAGAAAGCTTCGCCTGTACGCCCAGCGACCAAGCTCCCAAGAATATGGAAATTCGATGCAGCAACCACCGGTGTGACTTCACTGGTGCTAGAGCACTACCTATACTCACGGTCGATGAGGCGATCTATCGGAGACTTCCCGCATTTGTCATCGCAACTGTTGACAAGTTTGCTGGCCTGCCATGGATTGGTGAGGCAGGCGCATTCTTTGGGCATGTCAATCGCGCAGATCAATGGGGCTTTTACGGCGCGAACGATGAACCGCGCGAGGGCACGCCACTGGACAATGGTTACGAGCTCGATCCACCTGATCTCATCATTCAGGATGAGCTTCACCTAATCAGTGGCCCACTTGGAACAGTTGCAGCGCTGTATGAGGTAGCACTCGACCGCCTTGCCAGTCGCTCAGTCATGGGGCGCAGTGTCCGCCCCAAGATCGTAGCCTCAACCGCCACTGTCCGCCGTGCCTCGGTGCAGATCAAGGCACTATTTGATCGAGAAACGACCGAGATTTTCCCGCCTCCTGGGCCTGATCGGAGAGACAGTTTCTTTGCTCGAGCTGTCCCCTCAAGTGAACGGCCCGCACGTCTTTATGTAGGATTGGCAGCTCCAGGAAAGGGACCCAAGCTCGTATTTCTTCGGGCACTGACGACATTGCTCGCCGCTGCTCAAAATGAGGCGGACATCGGTAACGATGCGGATGCCTATTTGACGGCTCTTGGGTACTTCAATGCCTTGCGAGAGCTGGGTGGTGCACGCAGGATTGTCGAAGACGAAGTGCGAGCGCGGCTTGCCCAATATGGCAGCGAGCGGCGACGAATCTTCCCTGCGGATCAACCATTCGCTGACCGACGCTTGCGGGATGTGCTTGAACTGACATCTCGCGAGAGTACCGACAAGGTTGCTGCTGCAAAGGAAGCATTGGGCTTACCTGCAAACGACAGGTCCGGCGTCGACGTTGCACTTGCTACCAACATGATATCGGTCGGTCTGGATATCCCGCGACTGGGTCTGATGATAATGCAGGGGCAGCCAAAATCTGCGTCGGAATACATCCAAGCTTCCAGTCGCGTTGGTCGAGCGCCCGATCGACCTGGCCTTGTGGTGACACTACTCAATGCCCAAAAACCGCGCGATCGCTTGCATTTTGAACGCTTCCGGCAATTCCACGCCGCCTTCTACAGGGCTGTGGAGCCTACAAGTGTCACGCCTTGGGCGGCACGAGCGATTGATCGTGCTCTCGCGGCTGTCGTTGTAGCTTGCGTCAGGCATCTGTACCCAGAGCTGACCAAAGAGCAGAGTGCGGTAAACATGCCGGATTATGTGCGCGTCGAAGAGATCGTAAGTGTGATCCTATCTCGCGCACCAGCGGAGGCGGTAGTAGGAGGACATAGGGCCCTAAGACAAATCGTCGAGGATCTATTGGATAGGTGGCGTCGAATAGCGGAAGATCGACGCGATAATGCCGAGAAGCTCTACTACGGTTATCCATCCGATCGTGCGCTGCTTCACCAGCCGCTCGACCCGTTGCTTCCTCAGCTTGATCCAGAACTCCAAGCATTTGAGGCAGGCAGGTCCATGCGTGACGTGGAGCATGCCTCTGCCCTCAAGATCATCGACAATTTCGGCCATACGTTGAACTGAGATTCCCATGGCAAAGAACCAAATTCGCATGAGTCAAGTGGTCGGGCTATTTGGTCCGGGGGCTATGATCGACTTGCCCGATCGCTCGGTCTTGGTTATGGGGCTTGATCACTGGGAAACCTTTGGCCCCCACGCATTCGAGACAATTGAGGAACCGCGACTTGCCCAGTTGCTGGAGCGCCGACTTGCAGATCAGCAAGATGGGCGAATATCGGCCGGCAAGCCTCTGAGTTTTCGTACTCCACCAATAGATCAGGGAGATCCCGGGAAGGCACGTCCTGCCATCAAGGCGAAGGTATTCCCTGAGTGGTTCGTTTGCGATTCCATTGACACAGACCCACCAAACAGGCGGCGAATAGTTCGTTTTAGCGAGCTTGAGGCACCAAAGAAAACAGATTGGCGAGGCGACGACGGCAGAAAGCGGCATGCGTCTCCTCTGCGATTTGTATGTGGCTGCGAGAAGGGTCATCTACAGGATATAGAATGGCGACGGGTAGTGCATGCGACCCGTTCGGGCGAGGCTAGAGGGGAAGGTGGCAGCTGCCGAAAGGCCATGTGGCTTGAGGACACCGGAACGAGTGCTGACCCCCGCGACACGCGTATCGTATGTGAATGCGGCGCAAAGCTATCACTGGAGGAACTATTTCAACCTGGACGCCTGGGACCCTGCACCGGCAAGAGACCCTGGCTGGCGTCCGATGATCCAGATGGTTGCGACCGGCAACTTCGCTTGCTGACCCGCAGTGCGACCAATACATATTTCCCGCAGGTTGTTCGCATCATATCGCTACCAGAATCCGATGACGCGTTGGAACGAGCGCTGGATGCAGTTTGGTCAACCGTTGCATCATGCGCATCTGCACACGACGTTTCAATGGCGAAGCGATTTAACCCCACCGTCGCTGCAAATTTGGGTCCATACTCTGACCAAGATATCTTCAATCGGATTTCCGCACGAAGGCATCGTGATCAGGCTGCCGATCACACTGCGGTGGAGAATCCACGGATTGCCGAGTTCCGGTTGCTTGCCAGCGGAAGGAAGCTGATTGGTGAAAATCGTCCCGACGCCCGTCTTCATGCGGAGACCTTGGATCGCGAACAATGGGATCCCGACGGGGATCCCAATCTAGCTGGTGTAAGGTCGCTTGTTGCGGTGCATAGGCTCAGAGAGGTCTCTTGCCTTTATGGCTTCACCCGATTTGAACCTGCTCCCTTGGCTGAAGACGGCATCGAGGATGTTGGCCTGGCAGTGAACGGTGCCCCTTTGGGCGAAAACCCTGAATGGCTTCCTGCGATCGAGCAATTCGGTGAGGGCTTTTTTCTTCGTTTGGATCCGCTGAAGCTGATGGAGTGGGTGACGCGTCCCGCGGTTCGAAACAGAGCAACCAATCTGGCCAGCGGGGCGCAGGCATGGAAGAAAGCACGTCGGGATCGCGGTCTGTCCGACAAAATTCCATGGGAAGGTGAACATATTGAATACACTTTGGCGCATAGTCTTTCCCATGCGCTGATCAATGAAGTTGCCATCGATTGCGGCTATCCTGCAAGCTCTCTTAAGGAACGCTTGTACTTAATACCGAACAGACCAGGCGAACCAAAGGAATGCGGGATTTTAATTTATACAGCTAGCGCAGGAAATCAGGGCACGCTTGGCGGCCTAGTTGAAGTAACACGTCGCTTTTCCTCAGTTATGTCATCGGCGCTTGAGCGACTACGCCTCTGCTCTGGTGATCCAATCTGCGCTGACCATGACCCCGCAACCGCGTCAGAGGACAGAGCTCTTCATGGTGCAGCGTGTCACGGATGCTTGCTCGTAGCTGAAACAAGTTGCGAACAGCGAAATGTCTTCTTGGATCGGAGTCTGTTGGTGGACACCATGGCAACCTTTGGAGCTAGTTTTTTCACAAGCAACACTACCAAGTCACATCACTCGGGCTACTAACCTACCCGTAAGGTAATTTGTGATGCGGGGGCTGCGGCATGGCTATATCAGAAGAATGCGCCGGCTGAGGAATAGTTGGGAAAGCGGCACGCACAAGCAAGAGCCAGCGGCTTTGCAAGAGACGCAGGTCATGTGCTGCGGATGCCCCCATCTTCCCCATTTGAATAAACGGGGTCGCCGATCTCGCGAACTCAATATCAGGGGTGCTGCATTTGCCCGCTGGACAAAGGCAGAAGCCTAAGGGGAGGCCATCTTGAGATCTGCACGACAACGCCTCTATCCGCAGCACGGTCTGCACGGCAGCATCCTGGGTGGCGCGACCCCAATCGAACGGCTCGCCATCGTCTTCCTGCTCCGATGCGCCCACGTAGCGCCCCTACCTCAGCATGTAGTCGTGCCTATGGATCTCGTCCAGCGTGGCAGACTTGGGGGACCCCCTCAATCACAAAAACAGACATTATTCATATAAATCAATCTCCTACAACTGGTCAAAGAACCAAATACCATGAACCACTGACCGCACCGCCTCACGGCGATGACCCTCCCTGATACAACCCACCTCACTTTACAAACCATCCAGAAACTGGTCGAGTACAATCCTGATGCGGGTCACGACACTGGGGGTGCAAGGGTGGGGGCAACGCGAGGCAGCGTTCGGTGGGGCGTTGAACGCCAGCTCGAGTTCATCGAATTCCGGTTGTTCTGGGAGGGCCATGTTAACCGTAGCGACCTGATGGTCGCCTTCGGGATCTCGATCAACCAGGCATCCACCGACCTCAATCGCTACCTCGGTATGGTGCCGGGCAACATGGTCTATGACAAGAGCGCCCGCGCGTACGTCCGAGGCGACCACTTCGGGCCCCTGTTCCTGAAACCGGACCCGGCCAGCTACCTGTCCCAGCTGCGGTCGATCTCCGACTGCATCATCTCGCAGGAGGAAACCTGGATCGGCCAGCTGCCTGCCTTCGACACGGTCCCCAGCCCCGTGCGCGGCATCGATGCCCACACGCTGCGCCGCGTCATCGAAGCGATCCGTGCCATGCAAGCGCTTGAGGTCGAGTACCAGTCGCTTTCCACCCCCGCCCCGCGCTGGCGCTGGATCGCGCCACATGCCATCGCATTCGACGGTTTCCGTTGGCATGCCCGGGCGTACTGCTTCACCGACGGCTGCTTCAAGGACTTCCTGCTGGCGCGCATGCTTCACATTCGCGATACCCGCCACAGCGATATCGATGCCAGCCAGGACGTGGACTGGTACACCATGGTGACGCTGGAAATCGGCCCGCATCCGGGGTTGTCGGAGGTTCAGAAGAAAGTGGTGGCGCTCGACTACGGCATGCAGGGAGGCAAGTCCAGCATCACCGTTCGCAAGGCCCTACTCCACTACACGTTCGAGCGCCTTGGAATGAATATTGACCCGTCCACCCGGAACCCAGCGGACCAGCAGATAGTGTTTCTGAACCGGGAGGTGGCCAATATAGGCGAGCAATCTCCACCTTCGCATTGACGAACAGAAGAAACTTTCTATCCGACATTCACCATCCCTTAGAACTAGATCCCTATGGATACCCAGGTCCGAACTCCACAAGCCATCTTCATGCAGCCTCAGCGGCTGCTTATTCCATTATTCCAACGGCCATATGTCTGGAACGAGGAGCTGCAATGGGAGCCTCTTTGGAAGGACTTGGAGCGCGTTGCAACACGCCAGCTGCAGGCACCGAATACAGCACAAGCGCCGCATTTCCTTGGCGCAATAGTCCTGCAACAAAATCCCAACCCCATAAGCGATCTTCAACAGCGCACTGTCATCGACGGACAGCAGCGACTGACGACGCTGCAGCTCCTGCTTGATGCCATCCACGCCGAAATCGCCATGGCCGGCTTCATGACGCCGGCCGCGCGACTAGAGCCTCTCATCGCCAACGCCGAAGCGTTTTGCCAAACGAAGGAAGATCGCTTCAAGGTTTGGCCTACCAACCGCGACCGCCCAGCGTTTTACGAAGTAATGGGAGCACCGGCACCTGTCGATTATCAGAAGCTCGAACATCGCACTTCCCGCATTGTCAAGGCTCACCAGTACTTCTCACAGCAGTGCCGCGCCTGGCTCCACTCCGAGGGTCCCGAAAGAACTGCTGCGCGTGCAGAAGCCATTGAACGCAGTGCTCGCGAACTTCTGCAGTTCGTTGTCATTGATCTCTCTGTCCACGAGAATGCCCAGGAGATTTTCGAAACACTCAATGCGCGTGGTGCCGTCCTCACTGCAGCCGACCTGATCAAGAATTTTGTATTCCAGCGTCTGCTCGAACAGGGGGCCGATGTCGAAGAGGCATACAACCGCTACTGGGCGCAGTTCGAAACGGCTTTCTGGGAGGAAGAAGTTAACGTCGGCCGTGTCAGGATCCCGCGATCATCGGTGTTCCTGAACCATTGGCTGGTCGCCCGGACGGGTGAAGAAGTGGTTGTGCGCGAAGTCTTCGCCCGGTTCAAGGAATATGCCGACTACCAGGCCGGTTACCCCATGCTGGATCTCCTGAAGGAGATACACCAGGCCGCGACAATCTATCGGCAATTCACCGAACAGGCACAGGTACTTGACGGCCCCCTGGACCGCGTCGGGCTGTTCACCTATCGCGTCAAGGCGCTGGAAAGCGAGGTCATCAAGCCTGTTTTGCTCGCGCTGCTGGACCACAAGTCGGGCCCGCTACCTCAGGACCAGATCGACACAGCTCTGGATGTTCTCGAGAGTTGGCTAACGCGCCGCATGCTGATCCGCGCAACGGCGAAGAATTACAACAAGATCATGGCGGAAGTCGTCTCCGTCATCCGCAACGCTCTCGTCGATCAGGTAGGCGAGACGGTACGCGAGTACTTCTCCTCGCAACGGTCTGAAGTGGCCTATTGGCCCGACGACGAGGAAGTACGCCGAGAACTGGAGACGATGCCCGCGTACCGTAAGCTGAGTAGGGCACGCTTACGCATGGTGCTCGAGGCCATCGAAGACCATTGGCGCGGATGGATTCCCGGACAGATGTCGGCTGCCGGCATGCGCATTCGGCGCGGCAGCTATGTAATCGAGCATCTGATGCCCCAAGCCTGGGCCAAGCACTGGCCACTGCCACCGGGTGAATCTGAGGCGGACCGCGACGCGCGCATTCATCGGCTCGGCAACCTGACCCTGCTGACGAAGAAGCTTAACAGCACGGTGTCCAACGGCCCTTGGCTGGGGGCCGCCGGCAAGGCTTCGCATCTTCAGGAGAAGGATGTGGTTCTTCTGAACAGCAAGCTGCTGAAGGAGTACTCGTTAAAGCAATGGGATGAGGCCGGCATCGACGCACGCACGAAGCAGATGGTCGAAACAATTCTCGCCATCTGGCCGGTCCCGCCGTGTCATAAGGTCAGGATCGAGCACGAGCCGCTAGACACCTCCATCACGGTGGAGATTGCCGACCTGATCGGTGCAGGCCTGCTTGCGCCGGGGCAAGTTCTTTACTCCCAACCCGGAAAGTATGGTGGCCGCACTGGCGCGATCCTTTCGGACGGCCGCGTCGAGGTAGACGGAAAAGTCTTTGAGAGCCCATCCAGCGCTGCGATACACGTCTGTCAGAAGCCGACGAATGGCTGGCACTTCTGGCGGTTAGATCAGAGCGGGTCGCGGCCACTAACTGAGGTGCGCGCCGCGTACCTTCGCGTCGTGTCACCGGAGGACGCAGAGGCAGAAGACGATGCTTCAACGGAAACGAACTGATCGAGGATCGCTCGATGACTACTGATGAGCTTAAGAACCCCACCTAAACATCGTGGACTCGTTTTCGGCTGCGGCAATGCGAACTTCATCCAGGGGCGGCACATCGTGCATTACCTCGCGCCAACGAGTTTCGCCTCGTGTTGCGCCCGCACACAGACAATGCCTCGCAGCACAACAAGAACCCTATAACGTTCCGTCAGAATCGCTTTAGCCTTATGAAGTACGTCAAATCCAAGCAACGCGTCGCCGATCACGGAAAGGTCTTCACCCCACCGTGGCTGGTCGAGGCGATGCTCGACCTCGTCAAAGGCGAGACAGAGCGCATTGACTCTCGCTTTCTGGAGCCGGCGTGCGGTTGCGGCAATTTTCTGGTCTAAATTCTCCGGCGCAAGCTCGCGGCCGTTGAACTCAAATTCGGCAAGTCCGACTTTGAAAACGGAACTACGCACTCCTGGCCGTGATGTGCATTTACGGCGTCGAGCTGTTACCGGACAACATTGCCGAGTGCCGGGCAAACCGAAATATGTTTTGCGCTATTCGCCCCCTGCGAACTCGGTCGATTTCCGTCTCACCGAGACACGCGTCTCGGCCTAACGTATAAAGCGGTACCGACAGCAGACTTTGTGATGGGTAGTACACGCAGTGAAGCGCAGCACGCAGGTCTCGTTGTTGTGCAAAACCCCAGCAGCACGCTTGCCTGCTGGCACAGGTGATGCAGGCGTAGCTTTGAGTCAGCAGCCACGCCTGGATGATCAACGGTAAGTAACACGCAGCCCCACCTTCTGCCACAGCGAGTGCAATCTCGCCGGGAACGTTGACCGCGAAGAAAAGACCACCCGTCCTCCTCGCCGGTGCTGCGTCGATAGCCTTGGCTCCAAAGCTGCTTCACGTAGTCCGGAGCTGAGGCCAAGTGGGATGTTGCGAACTCAAATGGCAGTGTTTCTCACCAGCATTTCCCGTATGAGATATCCTTGTGATGGAGAACCCCTGGTAATTCAGGTCCCTGACATGTGAGACCGAGGAACGTTGCGGCCCGCGTTGCTCCAACGTAGATGTATCGATCGAAAAGTTCCGGTTGTTCGGCGTGAAGACGATCGACATCCACGAAAAATACTGCCTCAAACTCAAGACCTTTAATATGTTCGATCGGAAAAACTCTAATATCATGAGTCTGACCGATCGCCTCTCCATCCGAATAGGCTTTAGCTACGAGGTTCATATCGGACAACTCAGCGTTAAGCGCCTCGGTCAACGAATCCAGCACATCCCGATCCGGAACTAGCACCGCAATAGTCGGTAGCTTGCCTTCGGTAATGCGCTCGATTTCAGCTATGCGCGCCTTCAGCCACTGCGCCCGCTCGGCGTTAGTCTCAAGACAGGGACCCAGAACCGGATCAAACCCGACATTGTCGGTGAACTCTGATGGACGTTCGTCAATCTCCAATCCCTGCAGTCGCGCAAGTGTTCGTGCAAAATCAGCCAGCTTCTTGCTCTGGCGATAGGTAATGGCGATCCGGCGTATGTCGATATTGGGAGCAATCCATCTCAAATCGGCCTCTGAGCGGGTACCCCATCGGGTAAGTCGCTGGTTGAAATCGCCGGAAAGAAACAAGGACCCTATGTACCGGCGCGCAAGTTCCGCCATACAAGCAAGCTGAACAGGCGAGAAATCCGTTGCTTCGTCAACCAGAACCTGATTGCACCGCAAACGCGCAATCGTATCGAGAAGCGCAGGGCGTCGCTCAGACAACCGTGAGGAAAGCAAACGATCCGCCTCCATGGAGCTGGCAGCCTGGAGCATCGCCAGCATGATCAGATCGACCTCCGCAGGATGCACATGACCACCACCTACAGTGGTTGGGCGATACCATTTGCCTTCCGCACGCATCGCTCGCCTGAAGCGCTGATATCGGGCAGATATGCGCCGCAGATAGTTGGCTGGCGCGTTGCCAACCCGGCCGGCTGCGCGTTGAACCAACAGAACCTTTCCCACCTCTCTTAGGTCCGGTGTTTCAAACCCTCGTTCCGCGAGGAATGCCAGAATGCGTCCAGTCCGGCTGCTGTCTGCCGGTTTGCTCCCGCTTGCCTGCCGAATGGCCAGTGTGCGCATCGTCCGTCGGAATGCATCAACTGCCTGCCGTCGCCGATCGAGCGGTGACCTGGCCTCCACGGCTTCCATGGATTCATCATCGGCCTCATCGTCGTCGCTGTCGCCTTCATCCTCTTCGGGCGACTGGCGGTTCACGCTGTCCACGATGGCAACAAGATCATCCAGTAAGCTCGGGTGAAGACGAGCGAGATTCTTGAGCGGTTCGTCCAGATCCTCCCGGGTCTTTTTCCCAAGCGCTGACGCCAGCTGTTCCAGGCCGTCTCGCAGGCTGACCAGCTCCGCCAGCAGCCGGATGATGTTGTCACCCGATCGTTCAAGCGCCTCGGAAACCTGCTGGCCAAGCAGGCTTGCACGCTCGTCGTCGGCCTTGGCCAAACGTTCGGCCTCCACTTCCACTTGCCGAACGAAATCTTGTGACTGCCACCTGTTGAAGTCCTCAAACCAGGCCCGTTGATCAGGCAAGGTCGTCGACAGGAGATGGTCGTCGCGCCCTTGATGATCCATTACTAGGCCACCACCTGTAGCACGCTTAAGAATTCCGAGTTGATTGCGAGCCACTGCCAGCCTGAACTCGTCCCAGGTCCACAGGCGCTCGTTGTGTGCCGGCACCCCTTCCTTGCTTAACGCTTCCCTGACATACAGGCGCAGCAGCTCGGTTGGGGTGAACAGAATCCAGCTGTCCGCATGCGCCCGTCCTGCTTCGTCGGCCTCCTCGACCAGCTCGCGTTCATCTTCGTCGAAATATGCAAAATCGAGCTTTTGCCGGAGACGCCGGACCATCGTCGTGGTCTTGCCGGTCCCGGGCGGTCCCATTACGGCTATTCTGCTGTCGATCGGCAGACGAAATATCTCGTCCTGGAACCGATCGAGAATTGGAGCCACGCGCAGTTCCATCGCCGTCAGGGCGGCGCGGGTGATGCCCTCTACGACGTTCTGCTCATCGGTCTGATTGAGCCACACTGCCAGCGCATCGATCTCTTCCTCGGGAGCGCCTTCCTCCTGCAGCAAGTCCCGGAGGGATTTGATGGTCAGCGGGGAAATCTTCTCCCGGAAATGAACCGCAGGCCTCGAATCCCATCCCTCGCCGCCCTCGACTGCGTCGAAGGTCATCTTTTCCCTGATCAGGTAGCTTCGGGGCCCTTCCTTGAGCGGAATCTCCACTTCATCGCCGACACCGTACGGCGCAAGGCGTCCCTTCGGGGACATGTAGCTGCACAGTCGCACTGTCTTGGTGTTCACCGTTCCTGCGGACGTGACGTACAAAGTTTCAATCCTGCCGTCCTCGTCCTCGATGACAAAACGGGCTATCGCCGGCTTCTCACAAAGGCGCAGCAGATTGGCCGTCGTGTCCTCATTGCGCTGACGCAATTCCGCGGCAAGCCGGTCGGCGGTGATCGTGTTGACAGAGGCAAAGGAGTCCAAACTCACGCCTTTGCTCTGCAATTCCGCATATGCAGATTCAGCAATCTCCTCGAAGGCGTTGAGCGCCTCTTTCGCAGTGCTATGCAGAACACTGCGGTCGAATTCCTTACTGCCCCCTTCTATCCCCATTTTTCCTCCTAACAGAACAGAACGGTAGACGCTTTGGTAGCCCGCTTCCAGCGGTCGATGATTCTTAGAGATAACCCTCCATCCTCGGCCGCAATCACGATCATCAATGTTGCACGCAAACTTTCGTACCGGAATGCCCGGAAATGCCTCGAAGCCTCTGCCCGGGCCAGAAATCGCTGCCTCTGGTGCTCAGTGCCGCAATCTGAAATTCACACCATCCGAGGCGAGCTAATGTCTGGTCAACCAGGTCAATCGCTTCTGCGCAGCACTGCACCGAAAGGCGGTTCCAGGCAACCGCGTGTGAGGGCGCGATAGCGAGCCCCCCCTGCTCAATGTTCGGAATATTCATATGATCCGGAATTTCGATCCATACCGCTCTGCAGTAGTCTTCGATAAACGCGTTGCGCAGCGCCTTAGCAATCTTTCCATCTTCAAGAGTCGCCGGATCGCGACGGTCACGCCACATGCGACCGGTGTTGAACATGTAGGAAAAGTAGTGCTCATATCCTCGGAGCCGGAGCGGTGGCGCTGATGAATACGCTCAAACAACGATTGTCTCTGAGAACTGGTGGAGCCGATGTACCTCAGTTGCCCGAAGTGATCGACAAGCCCATAGATCCCGCGGGCGTACCTCGGCGCTTCGTAGGTTCGGCGAGGCTTCAACTCAAGCAATGCTTCAAGCAAGGCAACGGCAGAGTACTTCATTGTTGGGTCCACTTTGAATCATCAGCTGGGGGAGCGCAACAGGCATTGTGCAGCGATCACAATCTTTGCCTTGGGATTCGTCAACGAGGTGGGTGATACTGGAGCGCTCGGAAGCCCACCTGTTGCCGACCAAAACCTGGTTGGCAAACAGAGGTGGCTCAAGAATTCGCAGATTTATTTTGTCAGACTGGCGAGTGAACAGATATTCGAGCGCCTCGGCAAGTGTTTCAAGGCGGCGATGTCAATGCTGGGGGACGTGTTGCCAGAAAGGACGCCTTCACCCCGCCCAAGCGAGGAACAGGGAACTCCTTCTCAACGCGGCAGGCAATCTTCCCTTGAACTGAAGCATTGCCTCTCCGGCTGAACTGCCCCAGGCAGGGGGAGACTATGTCTAACAAACTCCTCTTGGCGGGGAATGACGTTCCCAATGCTCTATTGTTTGGTCATCTGCAGATCGCATTCGGCGCGCCAGACAGCAACTCCCCTCCCCCAACGCGATCGCGACAGGATAACTCTTGATGGTCAGTTGAGATTCATGTACTAGTGTATCCATGAAATGGCGTGAGAAGTCATGATTTTTCCGGTCATTTAACAAGGACTTAGCGCCTTTTGGAGGTTCCGATCCCTCCTCCGCTACCATCGCTTGAAAATCCATAAAAATCAGGCAGTTAGTGCCGAACGGAGGTTCGGGCGACTGTGAGACATCTCACGCAGATGTATGCGGAGATGCCATGGCGCTGCCGTCCTACATGTCCCGGCGCGAGGGACGCTATTACCTGCAGATTCGACTCGCCCGGCCTCTGGCCAAGCTGGCCGGCATTTCCCTGTTCAGGGTGTCTTTAAGAACCAGCGACTATCGTCAGGCGCGGCTGCGGCTCGCCGAGTGCCTGGTTTGGGTTCACCGAATGAACGAAATCGATGACGCAGATTATGCTGGCTTGTTCAGGATGAACATCCGCCAGCTTCGTGGGTACCTGGCCGACGCCCTCCCGTTGAGCGAGGAGCGTCTGGGCGCCCGCCGGATCTACGAAGAGATGCTCAAGAACCTGATCCGGCGCACCAAGGCGGCGGGACACGATCCGGACATGGTGGCACCGGGGTTCCGGGAACTGTTCGAACGCTTCGTTCTCCAGAACGTGGAAGCGGAGGAAGGGCTCAGGCGCGCAGAGAGGATCCGGGAATACGAACGCGGCCGGGCGGACGTGCTCGCTGCCATCGAACTCGGCGTACTTCCGCAGCAGGGGCGGCCGGTTCCGGGATATCCTTTGGCGGCGCACATTCACGCGACGGGCAACGTCGCCTCATTCTCACCAACCGTCTCCGGATCAGCCCTCGAAGTTCCTGGTCCAACAAGTGGGGCGCCAGGCGTGGTCCAGATGCCACGAGGGGAACTGGCGAACGCCGACAAAACGTCCGATCCTGTTCACCAGCAAGCCTCGCTCCGGTTCTCCGACGCCCTCGCTGCCTATCTCGAGGCCGACGAGAAGGCCAATGGAAACGCGGACGCCCGGTCGGTCGTGAAGCTTGTCGTTCAGTTCATCATTGACAAGATGGACGACCCCCTGCTTTCCGAATTCGACGAGGAAGCGGCCGCGCGAATTGACGCGATGCTGCCTGACATCCCCGATCGCAAGAACATCCCGCGCGAACACGTCAGTAGTCTCGCAGCGCGCTACGACTACGCTCAGAAGCATGGCTGGGACGGTCTGAAGCGCCTCACGGAAGCACGGCTGANGAATGGCTATCACAATGCCCTGTCCCGCTTCTTCGGATGGCTGATCCAGAAGAAGCTCTACCTGCGCGAGATGCCCCGGTTCTCGAGGGTCAGCGATGAGAACCTCGTTTCCCTGGAGCGGGATGCGTTCTCCACGGACGAGGTGAGCAGAATTTTCTCGCTGCCCCTCTTCACCGGCTGCCTCAGTGCCGAGCGGATCTGGGTCGAGGGAAGGTGTCTCGTCCAGAACCACCTCTATTGGGGATACGTCATGTCGTTCCTCACGGGCGTACGGCCCGGAGAGCTCGGACAGATCGAGCTCGATGACATCGAGGAGGAGCACGGGATCTACTACCTCCAGCTGCGTGCCTTCGATCCGAAGAAGGGACGCGTTGCGCGCAAGGAGGTGAAGCGGTTCAAGACCCCGGCGTCGCAGCGGACAATTCCGCTGCATCCCCTCATCCTGGA
>Ga0065720_1020064_pt1 | contig 17256 bp, 17 predicted proteins | sample Thericmetagenome_FD_59107 | JGI IMG/M metagenome (GOLD analysis project Ga0065720, IMG submission 59107) | Thermophilic microbial communities from the Joint Bioenergy Institute, California, USA of rice/straw/compost enrichment - eDNA_2 v2... | ecosystem: Engineered > Solid waste > Grass >... | reverse complement strand
TTTATATCTAGACTGACATAAAGTTATCAAATGTAGAAGAACAGGTGATAATATTATTCTTAATGTAATTATAAATATGTATTGCTAATGACGGTCCTATAAGTAACATCTTTTTTGGACACTAAAGTGTCTGAAAAGTATAAATGTCTCAAGCTTCATCAAGTCTAGTCTGTGAGCTCTCATTCACAATTCTCAGAAACACTTCTTCAAGACTGGATTGTGAAATACCCCAATCTTGGATAGCGAGTTCTTTTTTCTTTGTATCCAGTTTTTCGAAGATCTTGGATACTTTCAGGTCATTTTCAGGGATCTAGTATAGTTATCGATGAAGAACTAAACCAACCTGATAAAAAAAATTTCCGTTCAGGGCCGACCTAAGTTCAGCACAAGGTAAAATTTCCTTCATATATTTTAGGAATTTATTGTGATAATAAGCTATATCAGAGGAAACGATCTCCTTCTCTTCATTGGTATCGTCAATATATTCATCTAGTTGATAATAATCTCTGAAAGATTTAATATCCCTGAAGCAGTTTGCAAACAAATAATAACCCTTTCCATACAATTTTTTGAGATGAGTCTGAGGACCAATACACCTTAGCATGCCATCTGTTATGATACCTATCCCAAATTATCATTAGGTTTAATGAAGAGAACCTATTCTATTGCAAAGTAAATCTGCTTCTTCCATTAAGTGTGTCGTTATTATAATAGCCCTTTTCCCTCTAAGATCTAGCTTATGAATAGAAATAACAGAGATCATTACTTGTTAGAATATCCCACAGCCCTCTTCTATTTTCTGGATCAAGGCCTGTCGTTGGTTCGTCTAAAAAGGTGATTGCTGGATCACCAACAAGAGAAATGGCAACAGATAGCCTTCTTTGCATTCCCCCTGAGAGCTTCTTAGCTCTAAACTTTGCGAATTTTTCTAGAGATACTTCTTTGATGGCTTTTTCGATATATAATTTCTCTTGAGAAGGTTTAATTCCTCTCAGTCTTGAGTAGAACAGCAGATGCTCCTCTACCGTCAAGTCAGGCCACAATAAATTATCTTGAGGACAGACACCCATTTTGGAGTGTGCTTCTTCAGCTTGTGTGATAATATTACTGCCAGCGATCCAGGCGCATCCATTGTCAGGATGAAATAGCCCTGTTATTATAGAGATTAGAGTTGTCTTTCCAGCACCATTAGGACCTAATAAGCCAAATATTTCTCCTTTTTGGATCGTAAGACTAAAATTTCTCACAGCAATTTTTTCTTTTGTTACAGCCGATCCATGATAGACTTTCCTGAGTCTTTTGCATACTAGTGGGTACTCAGCATAATTTGAAATCTGTTCTGTCCTTTCTCTTTCAACCTGACAGTCTATATCTTCTTTTTCGGTCTCTTTATCAATTTCCCCATTTTCTTGTAATGAAAATTCTAAATAGGATTTTTTTGACTTGGATGATGAAAAAATTTTCTTGCAAGATGTCTTCAGAGAACTCCAAAGAGATTTATTCCTCTTTTCAAGAAGCATGGCAAGCCATAAGAACAGAAATGTTCCTATGACAATAGAAAGTAAACAATCTCTAAGTTCTGGCTTGATCTGTGAAAACTTTGAAATGCATCCCCTACTTCCACATTCAGACGCTAAAATGTATATCGTTCTTGCGAAAGCCAAAGGAGGGAAGATTCTAATATAGATCGGAACCACTGAAGGATAGGAATACACGACAACATTTAATGTTATTCCAACAATATTAGTAATGGTAGTTATCAAGTATCCAAGAACGCCTGCAGTCCTAGATTTATCGATAAAGCATTGTAAAAAGTAAGCATAAGAAGTCTGGCAACAACCCCATCCAACTAAAACAAGAGCCTAAATATTATTTAAGTTCTTGTGAATTTACCAAAAGAAGCTTATTTGTTTCTTTGAAGAATGTTAGGTGGATCTGAGTATAACCAATCACTGCAAAAAGAAGAGCCACAACGACATATAAACAGACATACCAGAAGTAGTTAACAAGCCAGTAATATCTCATTTTAAGTCCATTCATTTTCATCATAGCTCTTATCTTCTCCTCTTTTTCTAATACTAGGCTGTAAAGGTAGACGGGTAGAAGAAGGGAAAGGGCGAGTGGATAAAGACAGGTGCCCATAATATTGATAATTTTTTGTAGGTACCCTCCTCCCTCTGGACCTCTTGGCATATGCTGAACACCAGAAACCAGAAAGACTTTTGGATTCGTTTCTTGTATATAAGCACGAGAGATGAGATCAACTAGAGAAACCAGGCCATCAAATACCCTTGGTAACCTATACAGATAGCGTCCAATAATCATTGAATATTTGGTAACACCATTATTTCTTCGATATTCATTGATTTGATTATCAGAAATTTGGACTCGGTATCTCAGGTGCTTCTTGTTAGCTTCATAAAATGTAAGGGCTCCATCAGGCATAATCTCTGCAACTACAAGATTTTAGCATAAATTTTTCACAGAATACTTTCATTATCTCTGCCAAATCTAAAGGGGTATTCATTCATTTTATAGTAGTCTTGCACAATCTCTTCATTGATCGTATGGCCAGGAATCTATTCTATTACATTTTGCAGGCAATCTTCATACAGGTTTTCGAAAATAAGGAACATCAACATTATATTTTTCACAATATCTAGTCACAACTTTTGTTAGAAGTCCTTCAGGTTTAGATGCTAACAATTTTATCGAACCAAATACTAATCTACTATTCTTTAGAACAAAGTCTTTAGTTTCTTGAGTTGCTCCTTCGAAATCATACATATACCACTTGAAACTTAGGTAATAAAGAAATTAGCTTACTTCCAAACAAGATGGGATGATAATTGGAGTTAAAGTATTATTATAGAGGTCCGGGGACACATTATGAAGTATCGGAAACTCAGTAAAGTAATCACCATCCACTGAGTTGAACAATTTGCTTATCATCAGACTGAAATAAATGCAAAAAAGTGGAGTGATAAGCTATATTTTAGATACAAGAATAGGTCTTTCTACCTGGCATAGATTTGTGCCAACATATTTAGATTGTAGTGTAAGATTCTTTTTCAACAAAGCTTTTGCTTGGATTTTAAAGAGATTTGATTTGCGCTTTTTGGTTTTAAGTTCTGGTGAGACTTTATCGTCCATTGAGATTCGTTCTATGGATTATTGACTCACTTAAAGGTTTACGAAAGCTAGGATCTTGCATTTCCTAATAAATCTTTTTGTAAATGACTTTTCAGACTCAAATAAAATATATTTTATGTGAGATCCTTTAGAATAATCTATTGCGAGAAGCAGAAAATGAAAAATCTAGCTGTTTTCCTCGATTAAAAGGGTTTCATAATGTGCCTATGACTGATACAGTTTGTGAGGAGAATAGATATTAAGCATAATTTGAATGAGATGGATAAATTGAGCTTACAAATCACAAACCAAAAAAATATTTACGTGATAAAATTGAATATATCATTCCTTTTCTAATGTTGAATTTTCCTTCCAGTAGAGATTATCTATGCATAGACAGATTTTTGCTGATTCATCACATACTGACCTGTATTTTTCTTATATGCAGGATTTTCAATAGGTAATTGCAAATGAGTCTGACTGTTAGTACTAGTTCTCAAGGATTGTGGAGGTTTCTTAAGCTCATCAGGTCTCACCCATTCACTATTAACGGATGGTCCAATATCATTCGTCAATCTATTTTCAAGTTCTTCTCTGATCTCTGGATTCACTTCATCTAATTCAGCATCTATTGTGACCCTTGTATCCATATATTCAGTCATGCCAAGAGATGTATAGAGGGTCTTCTTGATGTTATGATCAAGATTTCTCTGAGAAACTAAGAACTTGGCTTGTGTATTGCCCATCTGAGCAGCTTCAATGTAATGTCTAGCAGCTTCAGCTAAGTCTTTTTCTCCCAAGCGACCCTATGATTGTTAGTTTGAAGACACTGCAAGTTACCAATTCATACATCAATCCAATATTTAACTTAGCTTTTGAATTGCCAAGATCAGCAGCTCTCTTATAGTATCCATAAGCCTAAAAAGTTCATCTCTAAGCTCAGTCTCAAATTACCTTTTGGTAATCAGGTGGAACATCAATTCCTTCTTCATAGATAACGCCTAGATGATTCAATGCCTCCTCATCATGGAGATCAGCAGCCAATTCATAATAGTAGAGAGCAGATTGTGGATCTGGCTTATCCATTCCAGCTCCTATTAGGTTAGAATATTTGAATCGGATGTACCTTTGCTGTAGAAGGTTGCTACTCTGGTCAGGGCTTTGGCATGCTTCATATCAGCAGCTTTTCTAAAGTTGTTAAAGAGATAACTCTTCGTGTACTTATAGTATCTAAAAGCAGTTTTAAGATCTCTTTCCACTCCAAGACCTTGCAAAATTACTGAGAAAACCCAAGTAGAGTACCATGCTCAAACAAGAAACCAAGATAGAAGAGAGGATCAACTAGATCCGAATCTTTAGCAATACCTTCACGGAAATACTCAGCTGCTTCTGCGTATTTAGACTCATCATTCGTTAGAGCAGCCTGGTTCATTGCATAGTAACCAAGATGATGTAGAGCATCTGGATCTCCTCTTTCAGCACCCAATTTATAGTATCTTGGATAATTATGAAAGAACAACAAAATCTTACGCTAAAGCTTGAGTCATATCCTTTTCGACTCCTCTCTCTTGTTCATAACAAATACCTAAATTGGTATAAGCTTTGTAGTATCCTTGCTTGGCAGCTTCCTGGAAGGCCTTCAAAGCTTTTGCATCACTTGCCTTGTCTCCAAACTTCTTGTCAAAGTAAGCGGCATTATTTAGCAATAGCACACCCAAGTTATTCAAGGCTCTAGGGTTCTTCTTTTCGGCGTATTTTTGTAAAAAATCATATGCCAAAGACAAATTTTGCTGTACAACCTTTCCCTGTTCTAAGAGATAAGCAAGGTCAATACTGGCTCCAGCATGACCCTCTTCAGCAGCTGTACGATAATATTCAATGGCTTTGATAATATTAGATTTTTTATCTTCGCTTTCCTTATATAACCCTTTCTATAAATATTACTCTTCATTCGATCGAGTTACCTCCAGAAGAACGGCCAATCTATATCTTGCTTCAAGATTTCCAGAGGCATGGGCCTTCTGGAAATATTGAATGGCTTTACTTATATTCTTTTCGACTCCCATTCCTTCTAAGAACATGATACCAATAGTAGCTTGGGCGTTGGCATCTCCATTATCATCGAGTTCTCTCAATAGCTTAAGGGCTTCAATATAGTCCTTTTGTCCATATAGGAGTTGATATGCTCTTCCTAGCTGATCTTCAGTCTTTACAAATCTAATCTCTTCTCTGGTCTGGATAATAGGCTGTTGAGGCTTCTCCTTGGGAATGAAATCTTTAATATTCTTAGAGATCAATTCCCTGATCTTAGCCTCACTAGGCTCCTTTTCAACAACTTTTTCGATAATAATTTCTCCAGAGCTTAGGATAATATCTCTAGATTCAAGCCCCAATAACCCCTTTATGAGAGTGTTGTAGGCAAAGGCCTCTTCGCTAGCTCTCTTAAGTTGAGCATTTATTCTATACTCTTCACACAAGGTTAAAATTTTTTACCTTCCCTTGCTACAGAAATTGGCTGAAGGCAATCTGTTGAGCTCTTTAGTAACCTTTTTCAATGCCTCGTAAAATTCAGTAAAAATATCATAGAGATTTTTGTTGAATCGGATGAATGGAGTTTTAGCAACGTATTGGTTGTAAAGAGTTTTGAGATTAGCCTAAAGTTAATTAATGCACTTAACAAGATACCTCCATCTGCTTGAAACTATTCTGGATATACTCTCTGACTTTGGTACTTATCTTTTCTGACATTAGTGAATCAACGTAACCTTATCTTTTCAAATAATGACTGTAGACATTACCAATTTCCTTTTTTATTTCTTCCATCAAAGTAATAAATCGGGTATCCTCTTCAGTGTCCTTCTTGATTTGCATTTGGGATGGATTGACTACAGACATTTTACTGCTTTCCTTTTGGGTGTTGATATATGTCACATTTTTTTCATTTTTCTTTGTCTCACGGTATTCTCCTTGGATCTTGTCTACAATTAATGGTGCCATCGCTTTTTCTATCTGCTTGATCTTTTCTTGTTCAGTCTGCTTGGCTAAAGGATTAGAACTAAGGAGAACTGCTTACAAGTCATTTGAACAGGTCTAATTTAAAAAAGTAATAAAACAGATATCTTAATAAAGAAATCTCAGAAAAGACATTGTTCTAAATTTAGAATGAAGCCTGAAATAGCTAACTATCATAGAGGATGACAATTTTCATTGATTTAGAAAAAGAAGAGCAAATGCTATTCTCAGCATACCGATTAAGTAAACGGCTCGATCCAAATTGAATTTAAATATTTAAATAACGTTAATTTATTTCCCTCAAATTAGCTATGTCCCATTACGAAAATACGTCCGCCGTTCAGGGGTATGGCGGGTTCAATGTCTCGAATAGTCCGAAAGAATCAAAGATTAATGATGCTTTAGTCAGAGGAGAATTAGAAAAGGATTTCAATCAACGCTATCTGCAATTGAAGAACTTATATGAAATGAGAATTCAAACTCTCCAAGAAAGCATCAGAAACGCTTTTAAACTGGTCCAAAGTGATGAACTCATTGAGACCATGAAGCACGACCCTGCCTCCGAAGAATTTGCCGCTCAGAGAGTTAAAGAAATTATCGAAGAATGCATTTTCAGTGACAGAGAAGCCCTAGTCGATAAGCTGAGTCAGCAATACGCCTATTTAAAAACAGAGTTTCTCAAGATTGAGCAAGAAAATAATAAAGTAAAAGCTTCCCTTATTATGCTTAGATTGTAGCTCTCAAGCCAAATTAGAGATACTGTCGGAGAATATAGCAAAAAGTTTGACGAACTTCATGAGAGATTTCAAGAAGAAGTGAGAAGTAGAGAATATTATGAAGCAGAATGCCAAAACTTAAGGAAGGCCATGCAAGAATTGAACAACAATTTTGATGAGGCTTTGAGAAAGAAGGATGAGCAAATCATCAGAAAAGCTGAAAGAGACAATAATGAGGCTCAAATGTTGAGAGATAAGATTAAGGATCTAGAACTTCAACTTGCTGAGAAAGAAAACCAATTCTGGAAGGCAAACCAAGAGAAGACTGCTATTCAAAATGAATTGGAAATGCAAAGAGCTAAGAATAGAGAAACTGATATTGACATCAATTCTCTTAAGATTGAGATGTCAGATCTTCAGTTAAAGTACAACAACAGCCAGAAAACTATTACTGAGCTTGAGGCGCTCCAAAAAGAACATAAGAGATCTATTCAAGAACTGACTGAGATAAATAATCAACTTAGAACTGAGCTATCTCTTGCTGAGAATGCTAAAGTCTCCCAAGAAGAAGCTTTCCAGAAGAAAGCCAAGGAAATTCAAAAGGTAAGTTGGCTTTTCCTAAAATTTAATGTCAGGAATTCCAAGATCAACAGGAAGCCCACAAGCAAGAACTTGAGAAAGTCTCAAAGAAATACAAGGAAAAAATTGATCAATATAAGAAGAAGCTCATTGAGTATAAGACTAGACTCACTGAGAAGGATAATGCCATTATTGATCTCAATAGAAAGTCTGATGAAGAAAGAATTCTTCATGAAAAGAATCTTGAAATAATGCAACTAAAGCTCAATGAACAAAGAGAATCATATGAGCACAAGATCGTATTATTGGAAGAGGACCATCATAAGAAAATGGTATTTAAAGCGTAACTTAGTTAATAACTTCAATAGAATGAGCTTCACATCAAGCATGATGATCAATTAAGAGATCTTCAGAACCACTTCCAAGCCCTTTTGGATCAGAAGATAGCCCAACTTCAAGAGGATGCTCAGGAACAAATTTATCAACTCAAGAAGCAAGAGAAGGAACTTCAAACCATGTTGGAAGAAAAGATGATTCAACTTGAAAAAGACTATATTAAGCTCAGCCTTCATGATGAAGTTGTTCAAGAAAAGCAGATCCTCATTGACAAATTGAAGCAAGAAATATCCAAAAGAGAAGTTGACTACAAGCATGAACTGTCAATGAAACTAAAGAGTCTTGAGGAAAGACTTCATGAAGAATTTGGACACACTCAAAGAAGCCTTAAGAGTACAACGTATAATATCTAAATTTATTCCATTAGACCAAATTGCTGAACATGAAGAAACTATCACTAAACTTGAGGACAAGATTAGAAGACAAGAAAACGAGATCAATAACGAAAGAGAGTTGAAGAAATCACTGCAGAACACCATTAGTGAGCTAGAAACCCAAAGAAAGAAGTTGTTTGATACAATCGAGGAATGGGGTAATAAGAGCAAGAAACTCAAGGGACTCTGTGAAGAAGAGCAGCAGAAGAGACAGGAGGTTGAGGAAAGTCTTAGAGAGCAACAAGAAAAATATAAAGAGTTATCAAGAGTATTAGATGATACTAGAGCTGAAATCAATGACAAGAACGAGCAAATTAAAAATCTCTTAAAGAATATTGCTGAGCTTGAGAACAACATCAATGCCCAGAAGCATCAATACAAGACTCTTCAAAGGGAATTTGAAGATGCTAAGTTAGAATTCGGTTCAGTTGACCAACAAAGAACTGAGAATATGAAGAGCCTAAAGGAACAAATTGACACTCTTAAAGCAGAAAACAAGACCCTTAACGACAAGATCCTCGAAATTATCAAATCTGAAAAGGAGAGATTTGACGCCGAGGTCACTGCTCATCATGAAACTAAGAATCAGCTAAAGAGCTATGAGAACAAACTCCAAGCTGTCGGCATCGAAGTAGATAACTATGAACAACAAATTGACAAGTTGAAAAAGACTATTGATGAGCTTGAAGGAGAAAAGACGGAGTTGAAGACAAAATTGGGAGTTTCTGAAAACAATATCAGAATTGCTGCTAAGGAAAAATCTGATCTCATGAAGAAGATCGAACAGCATATTGTTCATCTAGGAGAAATCAAGAAGAACGTGCAAATCTTTATGTTGTCCAAGCTTGGTACTTTCAGAAGTGATCTAAGAGACCTCAAGACTTACTTCCAAACTACTATTAGCAATTTGGCTAGAGAGCAAGAATACAAGTTTGCTGATATCCAATCCCAATATAGAATGGCTATGGACAGAAGACTGGCTCGCTTTGAAGATGAAAAACTCAACGTTCAGACTAGACTGAAGAGTGAGTTCCAACACGATCTTGACAATTTGACAGAGAAGTATGAAAGACTTCAAAAGGAAATAGCTGCATCACACGAGCAGAGACTTCAAGAAAAGGAAAGAAGAATTGAACAGTTGATGGAAGAAATTGATGTGTTCAACAGAAAGATGAATCAAACTGAAAGAGAAGTTGATAGATTGAATCATGCTCTGACCCAATCTCAGGAAGAACATGCTAACACAAGAGCTCAATTAGCTGCTGTTACTAGAGAAAAGGATAATCTTTCTCTTAAACTAGCCCAAACTGAAAAAAAGTTTATTGAAGAAATTCAAGAATTGACAGAAGAGATGAAGAGAACCCAGCTCAACACTGACCGTGAAAAGGAAGATCTTCAATTGAGACACCAACAAGAGATCGTTGAACTCCATGAACAAATAGAAACCTTCAAGAATAGGCATTTAGAAGTCCTTAAGAGATATGATGATGAGATTAGAGAGTTAGTAAAGACTCATACATATGAAATTGACACAGTCAAGAGGAACTATGAGGATGCCTTAAGTCAGTTGAGAAGAGTCGTCGCCAATGCTGAAAGAAACGAACAAGATCTTCACGAAAGAATCGCTAAGTTCCAAGAAAAAATCAACCAATTAGAAAAACAAATCTATGATGCTGAAATTGAGAAAAACACAATGAGAGCTTCCTATGAACACAGACTCGAAGAATTTGAAAGCAAAATGGAGGAAGTTAACTTCGCCCTTCAAAGAGAACATAAAAAGATTGAAGATTACAGAGCAGAAAAGAACCAAGAAGTGAGCCATTATAAGAGCACTGTTCAAGTACTCCAAGAAGAAATTAGAATCAAAAGCGAAAGAATCAACAATCTCTTAGCTGAAAGAGTCCGATTTGAGCAACATATTAGAGATCTGCAGGCCCAACTTGATAAGAAAACCCTAGAAATGGACAGACAACGACAAGAAATTTTGGACAAGACTATGAACCAAACTAAAGAAATTGAACATTTACATAACCTACTTTCTAAGTCTTATAGAGGAGTCAATGACTCAGGCCCTTTTGTTAAGGAAGAATCCACTCAAGATTTTTCTAAGTCTATTGATGACTTGAAAAAATTGAATCAATACCTTGAACACAATAAGAGCCCTAGATTGTCAGTGACAGATAAAACTCCTTACAGAGATAGATCCCCTTATACTGCCACATTCAATTACCCTTCTAATGATCAAGAATACGACACTTTTAGGACTAAGAAGCTCTCACTTAGTCAGTTGAAATCATAGTCCCCTTGTTCATATATATCTCAATGTGGAATATTATATTTCAAACAAATATCTTATTAATTTTCCTTGTTCATTTTAATGCATGTTTATCAATGAGCTTTTTGACAATATTTTGAAATAATAAAAGAACTTGTTAGTCCCCTCAAAACGAGCGTAATCTGATAGTTATATAACGTCCAAATCTGTGGAGATTGGAGGAGTTTATGTTATCCCGAATAATTAGAATAGCCTTCTTATATAGGTTTTCATCATTTGAAATAGATAATTCCTAATTAATTTACAAGAAATAAGTTTTAATCTTGTAAAATGTATTCTTGGATTCTCATGCTTTGCATAGTTGCCGTTGCTTTCTCCCAAACAAACTGGTGGGAAGAAGGAACCGTACTTTTTGATTTACTAATGTGAGATTATAGTCTTTGATGATTAATGAAAAGAATTTTTATGATATTGTAGGCAGAGATAAACACGTCATGGTTGAATTCTTTGCCGATTACTGTATTTGGTGTAAAAGAATGGCACCCGAATTCGAGCTTCTAGCTCAAAAGTATATGGGCCCAAACCCTGCCAGAAAAGACGTCGTAATCGCCAAAATAAATGGACAAGACTGCCCTAATCTATCACATCGCTATAAAGTTAAAAGTTATCCTAAGCTGGTCTTTTTCCGTAAGGGAAGTACTGAAATAAATGGAATATATGAAGGAGATAGAAAGCACAGACCAATGAGTGAGTGGATTGAACACCTTGCTGGTCCTGAAGAAGAGACTGTGAATGAAAATAATCAAAAATTGACTGATTCTGTTCTAGACAGACCTGAATTAGATGCCAGCATGATACCTAACCCAGTTCCTGAAAATAAGAATGAAGTTCCTAAACAACCATATGAAGAGCAACAACAAGAACAGCAACAACAATATGATGCTCCTGCTGCAAACCAAGGTGAAGTTAATGATAAACCCAAAAAAGATTCGAAGAAAGGAAGAGATAACTACGACAACAATAATAATGTCCAGAAATACATTGACTATATTAGAACTCTTGAAGAAAAGATTGCAGCCCTTGAAATCAAAATTAACTCAGTAAACAATAATGTCAATGGCAAGATTCAAGAAGTTAAAGAATTCATTGTTGCAAACAAAAGAGAGCAACTCAATATGGCTCAACAGCATACTCAAAGTCTGACTGAACTTAAAGAAGGTCTTAAGCAACTTGCTCAAAAGGATGCTGCTACACCTCCCGTAGAAACTGGAATTAACTTCTTCCATGGAATTATCTTTGTCATTCTTGGAGGCTTAGTGGGTGTTGGTATTACTTTTACCATGATCAATCTAGGCAAGATTAACAAGAAGAAGAAATTTCTTCTTGATTAAATATTGTTTCATGCTTACCTGATAATCATCTATTGAATTGTCGATGTCTTTGTGTACAAAGCGTACGTATTTCAGAAGCCTCTTCAATAAATAAATTTTATCAAAATTTGTATTAATGAATCTTCCAGAACCTCCTACACCTCAAGAGCTCGCAAAGGGCATGAAAGATGTAGGATTCTTCTTCTTTATTTATCTATTAGGTCTCTTATCTTAGAAAAGTCAAATTCTATTGTCAACTTTGCCGAAAACAATGCGGAGATAGACATGGATTTAGAGTAATTTCAAAATTTCTTTAATAAATTGCAGTGCCATCTTAGCTCAGATCATCACCAAAAGAATATAAGACTGTTTCTCGAAAATCCTGACAAATATATAGAAGAATACTCATCAGACTTTGAGCAGAACTTTTTAGATTTGTACAAAAGAAAATATTATGGAGCTAGAATGTTAGCAAATAAAGTATATCAAGACTATATTGCCAATCCAGATCATACACATCTAAACGCAACAAAATGGACTAAATTAGTTGATTTTGTCCAGGTAACTGATCAGAGATTTCGCAATTGAGTTATAGCATTTACATGATACTGGTAAAGTAGAACAAGAATGGACTGAACAAGGATTGTTTATAAAGTATAAAGAAAATGCTCCTGTAATGGCAACAAAGAAGGTATATAAGAAACTCCAATAGTAAGTATTTCAGAAAGAGGAAGAAAAAAGATTGAGAGAGATTATGAAAAAGGAGCAAAGAGAAAAAGAGGAACTGGAAAGACAATTACAAATTGCTAAGGCCTTCGAAGAGAAACAAAAAGCGCAAGCCAAGGCTCAAGAAGAAGAAAAACAACCTCAAGATTTGCCAGAGAATCATGAAAAGATAGAAATTAACTTATCAAGTAATATTGATAGACTTATCATTTATCCTAGATCCTCATTTGAATAAATCCGGTGGCCTTAATCCTTTTGCATCTAAATACGCTGATGTTGTCTCAGGAGGAGCTCCGATAAATCAGCCAATTTCATTTTCATTGCAAGCAAAGCCAACTAGTGAGTCTGATATTAACAATAAAAGAAGAGGAGTATAATGATCTATTCTATGAGTAATATAATAGCTTCCTGGATTAGAGAAGGTTCTCGAGACTTTCAAAAGCGAGAAAAAGATCAAGACAAATGAGGAAGAAGTTAAAGATGATGGAGATATTCCTTGGATTGCAGAAGGAATTATTGTCAAGATCAAAGATAAGAATCTCAAGAAATATTACGGCAAAAAAGCTAAAATTATCAGATTAGTGTCAGATTATGTTGCACAAATAGAGACCTTAGAGGATCAAGCAAAACTAGAAATTGATCAAGAATTATTGGAAACGGTCATTCCAGTAAGGTTAATAGTTGTTAAAATAAACTACTAGAAAATTGGAGGAAAAGTCAAGGTTCTTAAGCAAGGCCCCTTCTTCGGCAAAACAGGAGTTATGGAGAGTATACATCAGGATAGTTATTCTGTGTCAGTATTGTTAGATGGTTCTGATGTTGCTTTAGAGCTTCCTTATGAATTTGTTTCAAAGCTTGCTTAAATTAGTAATTCATTTTGTATGTTTTCATAGATTTTTCTCTTGTGTTTATCTGTTTGTTATGATATAGGATTCATAAATATAGATATCATACTATAAATTTTCCTATGATTACTTATCAATGGTTGTTACAGCTTTATTGATATAGTCATAGGTGAAATTATCTTTGTTATCAATCCTAATTACAGGAATTTCTCTTTCAGCCATCTCGTTTTCAAACTGAGCAAAGGCCTCCTTTAAGGCTTTATCAGTAACCTTAGTGGAATAGAAGAAGATACAGACAGTGATCCTATACTCTTCCTCCAAATTGTATAGAGCAACAGAAGGCTTATCAGGCTCAACAGCTGTTTTCAGATCATCGAATGAGCTATTGATGCCACCCACAGTGTTAATCTCAAACATATTAAATTGGTTCCAAACATAAGTAGTGTATCGTTGGCGGTATTCAAGTTGGTTGTTAAATGATTCTGGAAGATTAGTGGGGGAATATAACCAAACAGGTCTAGCAGGAGTTTTCAAACTGGATTGAATCCAGGCTTTAAATTTGTCCTCCTTAAGCTCAGCATCAGTTTTTGGTTTGTAAATTTTCAATCCAGATTCGTACAGCTCAGAAAGGATTCTTCTTAAAATCCATGTTTGTGATCTCTCATTTTGAGCAGCTATGCTTGATTGATAGAAGATTGCTACTGTTCTTTTATTCTTTTCATCATTATAGAAGAGCAAATTGGATCTAGATTGGATCAAAGTGCTGGCAAGTTCAGAGTAAGTACTACTACTAGTACCTAGACCCTCCAGTCCGTAAATTTGATGGTCAGAGTCCCATCTTCCAGTAACATACAATCTATTCCTCTTCTGATTGAGATCCGTAATAGCATCCAGGAAGGTTAAACTTGCATGTTCCTGGAAAAAGACAAGAGGAGTAAGTGGTCCGATATAGGTGATCTTATCTGACTCCTCTTCGATTGGGCTTTCTTCAGTCAGTCCTTTGAATGCCCCATGTCTATGAAGATAAATTCCACCAATGATAACAAGTAAAGCCATCATAAGAGAAAACCAGATGAAATCCTTCTTTCTATTGCCATCATGATAGTCATATTTAATATTGCAAATATAGTAGAAGCATCCAATAGCGACTAAGAACTCGAACATGACTAAGAGGAGAGCAACCTGAGCAGTCAAATAAAGATCTTGAGAATAGAGTTGTCCAAGAAGACCATCACAGGCTCTGTTCAAGCACATCCTAGGAGTTTGGTGATAAGGCAAACCGTATTCCCATCTGTCTGTCTGCAAGTAGGAAGGGCAATTGTCATCAATGGGAATGTATTTATTAGGGCAGCCAAAGTCCTCTATGACAGTGTGTGGAACTAATTTCATTCTATAGGCAAATTCTTTATTATTATTGTCTCCAGTTTTGTAATAATTATAGACATTTCTGCTACAAGCGAATGATCCTCCGACAAGAACGATTGAAGCCAAGCCCAAAATGATGAATATCATGGAGAATAAGAAATAACCAAATCTCCATTTTCTTGAGTTTATGCACCAAATGAAGAAAGAGACAACTCCCAGAGTTGCGGATAGTCCCAACAAGCCGTAAATTATCCAATTGGGGAATAAGGATGAAAGCTTAGAATTATGAACATAATTCACTATTCTCGAAGTAGCCCAGTATGTCAAAATGGAGAATGCAAACATGAACCAGTTGGTTGTGAAAATAATATCGGAAGTTATCCCATAGTTAAATGTGATAAATTTCACAGAGGTTGAGACTGCCAAAAGATAATAGCAAAGCATTAGAAAACATGTTCCAGCATAGATATCTCTATACAATAAGGTCTCATCAGTCACTTCCTCTAGTGTTCGACCTTTATATAAATAGTCCCAGAGGTTAGATTGTGAAGCAAGTGCCTTAAAATGATCAACCATGAACCCTCTGTTGATTAGGAGAGTGACTATTACAGGTATACAGAGAGCTGCGAGGATAGAGCAAACAATTACAATGAATGAAGTTAGCCTCTGGCTAATTTCAGCTCTATATAAGGAAGTACTTTCTCTTCTATGCTTTGTAACTTCTCTGCACCATTTGGCAATGATAATGCATATAATCAAACTTATGCCACCATTAGCAGTCATGAGGTAAGCTAAGAAACTATCGAAGTCCATAATGTTTATGACTCCAGCATAGATTTGATATCCAGCAATAGGAATCGCGAGTATCAACAGTCTGGCAAGCCAAACGGCATTTGAGTACTCGTCAATATCTTCTTCCAAGGTCTTAAGACCTGTCGTTTCTTTTACCATCTCTAAGAATTCAAACTAAAGATTGAATATAAGAACAATAAAAATTAATGAATTCCAAAAAAACTTCAATAACTGAAATCTTATTTTCCATACTTCTGTTTGTGTAAGAAACAAACTCTACAGGCATTTAGATAATCTTGCGGATAAAACAATAACGATTCGGATTATAGAGCGGAAAATTAAAAGTTATTAGCTTTCTTCCCAAACCCTCTGATTTAAGACCATCATTGCTAAAACAAACGCATGTCCCATTTTCTTTTTCGGATCGTTTATGACATCTTTAAGATTAGTATAATTGGAGTACCCATCAAAATCTAATAGAACAACAGTCTTTCCCTTTTCATATAAATCTCTTAATTTTTCTAATGAATCCTCTGCATATTTCTCCACACATTGAGCGTATAGTGGAGCATATATCTTTTTTCTGGCTTCAATATATCCAAGTTTTTCTCCCTTCCAAAGTGAATAGAGAGGCTTTTTACCCCTTCCCATTGGATATCTATTTGCCTTTTTAGAAGTAAATCCTTCTTGAGCCCATTTAAGATAGGTTTCTTTCTCTTCATATCCTGGATAAACTTTTAAATATTGCCAAGCGTTCTCCATGTTCTTACATGGGATTTTTGTATCATAGGGAATCACATCAACTGGACCAAGGAAGAATGGACTGAATTTTCTACTCCACTCTTCTTTTGATCTTGATGTTACATTTACGATTACAGCATCTGGAGGATGCTTCTTTTGTCTCATAGAGCTAACTAAAATTCTTCCCTTAGTGCCTTCTTTCAACATTTTAAAAAACAGATTATAAATTGACTTTTCTACTGATTGTTCATTTAATCTCTTCTGATTAAATCCGTTTAAAAAGAGAGAATATTTCTGGGTGGATTCAAACAATTATACACAAAGAGAGACAAATATCAGTACAACATGATGTAGAAATAGATAAATATTCAGGATGACAGTTAATAATTCTTATAACTATCATTAATAGACATTCTATGCAATGGGCCGTCATCATATTTGCTATCATCATCTGATTTATTTGGTGTTGCATTTTGGCTATATCCTCTATGGGTACTCATTACAATCCCATGTTGGACAAGCAACTGCTTCATGGCATCTCTTTCTTCAGTAATATGTTTTAATTGTTCTTTCATCCTGGATAACTCTCTAGTTTCGATATTTTTAACAGTCTCATTAACAATTTGCTTAACTCTGGAAGCATAATATAGTGAAGATTGAGTCTCATCTTGATTATAGTCTGCAGGAGAGACATTTACAAACATCAAAGTTTTGGCCTATAGATTTAGAGAGATAAATTCCATCTTACAGTTCCTCCCAAACTATCCTTCATCAACATGGTAAGTTTATTGTTTCTGTAAGGAACATATTTATCCTTTCCATCAAGTACTTGAGCACTAAGTGCTGAGATAACATCTCCCAAGGCAGTCAAGCTCTTATTGATAGCTCTAGCTAAGAAAGTTAATCATTATATAACGATCAAGTACCTTCATT
>Ga0065720_1020069_pt1 | contig 17259 bp, 17 predicted proteins | sample Thericmetagenome_FD_59107 | JGI IMG/M metagenome (GOLD analysis project Ga0065720, IMG submission 59107) | Thermophilic microbial communities from the Joint Bioenergy Institute, California, USA of rice/straw/compost enrichment - eDNA_2 v2... | ecosystem: Engineered > Solid waste > Grass >... | reverse complement strand
CAGCCGCCGCCAAGGCTTCTGTATCCAAGGAGACAGCAGGTTCATCCTGGGCCACCGGTGCAGAAGGTCTCGGCCCGGACGGGCCGCAGTGTGTGGTTTGCCAGAGTGCGCCACGCACAATCATTGTGTGGCCTTGCCGGTGTCTGAGCCTATGTGATGATTGCCGTGTGTCATTGGCGATGAATAATTTTGACAAATGCGTCTGCTGCCGGCGGGACGTGATCAGTTTCAGCCGGATTTATGTGCCATGATCAATTCTCAACTACATCTTCCACCTACTTTGATGAATGGGGATTGGTTCGGGTTTTCTGCCTTTTCCTTGACATTGTGTACTTTATTTACCCGTCCGTTAAGTCAAAAGTACGTAATTAAGACATTCGCGATTTGCATCTGCAGGCATTGAGACAATGAGTTTGGTTTTGCTAGAATTTGGCTCTGTCTTTGGGGAGATTCCGGGCTGCTGAGCATGGTATACCTCACTCCTAATGCTAAGATCAACGTGGAAAACTTTAAAAGCATAATGATAAAACAATTTGGGTGCAGGCTGGTGAACTTTGATATCATGCTCTCGGAGATTCACCAAGTGCCATTGCAATCCGGAATCGAATCTGGGCAAACACTTATCCTGTTACAGTTCACAATCGAACCTCGAGTGCTGCGCAGATTGTTTATTGCTTCTGTGTGCTGGCTCTCATGCAAATGGGGTATCTCTCAAAGTTTACTTACATGCCCGCCCACTCGATACAAAACACACGCACCTCTCCACCCTGATTGGCACTATCCTGTTTCGGAGTGTCGGAAACTTCTCCTCCTGCTGGTGATGGCTTTTGTGCGCCAAACAAGAAGCCCTTCTTAACAGCAGTACCCAAGCGGCCGCTTGTCACCAGGTCCAGCATGGGTATCTCCTCGTTCCATCCATAGTAGTTGGCCAGATAATGTGCGTGGTATCGGAATGGGTCACCAGGGTAAACGCTCCAGTCACCGCCGAAACGCAGGCCGGGTGTAAAATAGTAACCACGTGAATTAAGAAACCTGTACAACAGATACGAAGGAGAAGATGAGGGTACGGGGGGTTCTGTGGCAGCTGCCGAAGGGGTGACGGAAATGAGGGCACTGCTTGTGGTGGGGGTAATGGCGGGTAGGCTCTCTTTCGGAGGTGATTTAGGGATAACACAGGTAGTGTCAGGGAGAGAGGTGGATTCGCTATCTGTGGCTGGCTTTGTACTGGAGGAAGATGGCTCTCCTTCTGCCGCCTTGGCAGGTTTGGCGGCGACCTTACGTTTTGCCTGGTGTTTAGCTTGGATAATCGCCTTTTCCTCTTCGAAAACTAGCTGCGCATTTCGGCGCAGCTGCTTGAGGTGTTGGAGATAAGCCTTGCGGGCTGTGTCGTCCGCGGATGTCAGTAATGAAAGGTGCTCAGAGAGCTCGTCAGCAACATAGCCAACTCCCTTATCAACAAGCAGCTGGGCCTCTTCCGCTTGCAACTCCACAGGCAAGCCCAAGAAAAGGTTCTGCGTTGGGTTCTGGGGCATAGTGCCCGTCAGAACTGCGCAGATACCATGATGACGACGAATGTAAACGACATCATCAATGTCGAAAACGAGGAACCGGCCCGCTACACGGGAGATACGGACCCGTCGTTGGGCGACTGGCGCCGTCATTTCAATGGGAGAACACTTTGGATAACCTATAAGCTCTGTTAGAACTCATCCAGCAAAGGCGTCGTGGCAAAATCAGACTAAAGCTTAGAGGCAGTCGATCATAAGCCTTGGACACGTATGTGGTCATCACTGAACTCAGTGGATTGACAGATTGAATACGATAGGTCTAATCATTTCGAAGTCCATTGTGGACAATTAAATGCAAGCAATAAAGGAAAAAAGGCGACTCACTTTGTGGGCAATGGCTGCTGCTGAGTTCAGCAGCTTCACGGTAAAAGGGCGGGGGGAGGTGTGGTTGATGGTTGGGGGTGAAAAATTTATACTCGGGAGTTGGTTACAAGGCAGGCTGGAATTTCAGACCCACCACGTGGGTCCTGTTACATCCATACTGTAATTACATCCCTTGTAATTTGAACAGAAACATTTAGCGAAAGCTCCATGAAAGGAAGCCCAACTGTTGACAGCTCTAGTTATCATCTGTTCATGTCTCTTCTTTCTGTTGCTCTCACACCTTTTGTTATTCCCTTGATTTTGGAACGACTGTTGGAAGTTAGTATTAACTTTCATCGGGACTTTTCATTTCAGAAGTCAAGGCTATCCTTAGGATTCCCTCGTCCCACAGCTTCCTCCTTTTCGCCATCTCCAACAACAGGAGGAAGACTATAGGGTTTGATAATTAACCCCTTTGTAGCACTTAAACTAAATGATAGAGTCTCGTGGAAAGTGCTTGTCACGATGCCTCCCCCGCCCTTCTCATGATATATGGGCAATGTGTATACCCTGAGCATACCCTGAGAAATAGCTGCTTGATCTTTTCCATTCTGCCCCAATGGTGTTGGCGGCGCTGCTGCGGGATCTGCAGGCAGTGGTATCAACTCAATAACGCCATCACTTAGAAGCTCCATCCACCGTACTAAGCCCGAGGACCGCGGGAAGAGAGTGGTTGGTAGGGTGATCATTGCAGTCAGTTGCGTGCTGTATTGCCGCAACAGTGCGCGTAAACCATGAAGGAACTGGAGGATTTCGGACGGTTGGCTGCATTTTGGAGAGTAGAGCGTAGGAGAAAGCAAACTGGGGACGACAATCCGATGGATTGTTGTTGGCGAAGAAGAAGAGAGTTTGGTTTGGAGGTGTTTGAGGATCGCTTTGAGAGGTGAAGTGGCGGTAGCTTTGGGATCGCCGAACATAGACGGGCATGTACTTGGCGTGGGATGCAACGTGCCTTTGCATACGCTGGGTATAAGCCGCTTAGAAAGATCAAAGGTATGGCAAAATGGAGGTTGGTTGCTGTCTCCTCTCGGGAGCGTGCTAGATGCTGCTGCGTTCCCCAGTGCTTCATATCTCCATGCGATTTTCATCTTCTCTTCAGGGGCCGCAGTTGGTTGTGCCGATTTGACCCTGCTCTCATGGTCCGTCAAACCAGGGAGTTGGTGTCGCCATTCTGGAGGATAACCAACAAGATGGACTTCGTGGCCTTGCACTAGTCCCTCTGCAGCATAGTATCGCAATAGCACTCCCGAGAAGTCTGTTGTCCCTTGCTCCTCAATTAACAAGCTGGTTCCAAGTGCGAGCCCGCCATGGCCTGCCAGAAGCTGATCCAAGGATGCAGTTCCAGTTGATGTGGTGGGCCTGCCATCCAGCGGCGAAGGTCTGATTCCTGGAGCAAGCTGTTGTGGCCTCTCCTGAGTCTGCAAAGGAAAAGATCTGCCTGGACGCGTTGAGAGAACAGTGTTTCTTTTTACGAAGGACATTTCGTCGGGCGGGTATCATGCGCGGTTGGACCCAAAGTTTACGGATATTGCCAGCCTTCCTGCGGAGGGGTTGGATCAACCAACTGATAGAGGGGCAGTGCCGCCGTATCTTATCGATAAACGCCTCGAATGACGGGTAGGCATATCAAAGTTAAACGTTTGCTGCCCCGCTTTGATCTTGCAGCACCTGCGAAAGCTACAGTGGACCAGGCTTGTAGCGTTTCCGCAATTTTTGACCCGTGTCGCAACCGCGAACATCACGGGTGTGAAAGTCAGAAAACCAGCGTCTCGACAACTACCCCCATCGCCACACAATCACACCGCTCTCTGTTTGCGGGACCAGTTTAGCTCAATCCATCAACCCTGAAGGTGTCCGCGATACAGTCTTCACTCCCTGCTACCACTTACCTACCAACCCGCAAACCATCATGTCTGGGATCGCGTCCGACGCGCAACTCTTCGAAGATCACTTCAGGGTGGAGCGTCTCTCTGAACCAAAGTATGATCGTGTCGACCGCATCTATTGCAAGTCCATTGATGGAAGCATCGATATGAGCTTAGACATCAACAAAGAGCTCTTCCCCTGTAAGGTAGACGACGAGTTACACGTCGCATTAGCGTCTTCTCTCCACTACGACGGCCACCGTGACGAGGACGAAACACGACAAGGCTGGCGTGATCTGGCCAAGGCTGGTTCCAGCGAGTCGACGCTAGCTGATATGTTTGACTACGTGTGCTATGGCAAGATTTACAAGTTTGAGGATGCTGAAGACGGACAAAATATGTGAGTATTGTCGCACCACAGGGCAGCACGTATGGAGTGTACAAATTCCAAAATGATGGCTGACGGAGAGGTATGAAATATAGCAAGGCGTATATCTCATTTGGAGGGCTGCTGATGTCGCTTGAAGGACCCTACAAGAAGCTCACGCCACTGCGCGTCGATTATGTTTATCTCCTTGTGCGGAGGGGGTGATAAACTGCAGGTTGGCGTGCTTTGTGATTCCATTCAATTCAGATTTAGACCACGTTCCTCTAAGGAAAGCGAAAAGTCTATGGGATGCGGATAAGGGCAGCCCAACCACCAAGATGAATGAGCCGAATCAAGGGTCGCAGGCGTTAAGAATGGATGGCAAACTAGAGTGGAGCGGATACATGGTTGTTGCATATGTACACAATGAGATACCCGGGAAGACGCGCCAGTCCTTCCACACTCCCGATGTTTATAAGGATTTCGCTGCCCTGCCCCTTGGCTGACAAGGCTTCCAATGCGGCCAATGCGGACCAGGGAAAGGAATGAAGCGATGCGCCCTTGCCCGGAGCTCATCGTAGTGAGGTTCGTTCTCGGGCGTATATATTCCGTGGCGGATGAAAAAGTCAATCATGACGATGGCGCAGTTTGGCTTCCAAAGCCCCTGGGCGAGTTGTTCCTGGATCTCCTCCACTGTATGCAGGCGAAAGCTTTCCACCTCGTTATCTTTGGGCTTTGGTATGATGCTTCCGTCGACCGGCAGTTCGAGATCGTACACCCATTGGCACTCGGGATAGATGTAGCCTGGTTCTCCACCCGAGCGTTCATCCGTGATGTAAATGTAGGTGACAGTGCCGGTTTCCTTAGCATGCGCACGCATATAATCCTCGGGGAGCGACGCCTCTTCGTCAGCTTCTCGAATGATGCATTCCAGGGGATCCTCATCTGTCATCAGACCACCAGCAACGGTGTTGTCCAGCATTCCCGGAAAGCTTGACTTGCTAGCCGCCCGCTTGGGCACCCAGATACGAAAATCATAGCGGCTGCTGTTGTCCTTGCGGCGGATAAAGGCCGTCATGTGTACTCCATACCGCATAGCTCCGATTAAGCCAACTGCCATGCGCTCCATGTTGAACAAGAGCTCGCCCTTTCTCCCATAGACGGGCCAAAGCTCGTCCCGCCAGCTCTTGAGGAGCTGAAAGGTCTTGTTTTCGTGCCAGTACTTCATCAACTGGCCAACCAGTTTTGTGCGCTCCTCCTCGTTAGTTGCTTCCTCGAACAGAGACACTGTCCGGGCCTCATCGTCCATATCTACTCGGCCCGTGATGTCCGAGGGCGTATTCTTCAACGCCTCTATCACGGATAATGGAACATAGCCGATAGGATAACTGCCCTCGTCGTCATGCCAGAGCAACGTGTAAAACCCTTTCATGTACTCTGAATAAGCTTGGGGGTTTCTCTTAGGGTCAGGGAACCTTTGCGTCGCAAAAGCCAGTTAGTTGAAGGTATAAGGGGTGAGGGAAAGTCATCCCGATTCCTGGTCCCCCGGTTGACGGAGGGTAAGGCTCAAGCGTCGGATACTGGGAGTACTCCATTTTGAATTCAACAGGGATTTTGGCGCAAGAAAAAATGCATGATTTTGTGGCACGATGAGGAGAAGGAAGGGAGAAACAACTTACGCATCACAAGCGTTTAAAAGATCGAGAGATGTGTATCGAGGAGCCATGACGTTGCAACCGGTGCCAGAGCTGCACAAAAGAAAGAATCTAGTGGATGATCTTGCTCTCGCTTCTCTCCTCAGTGCAAATTTCCAGATATCTAGTGACCAGTCTTGCCTCAAAAGTCCTCCTTGCTCCCAGTGATATTCCTAAGGCCTAAGGGGATTTGACCAAGAAGTGGGTCGACAAAGAGAGGAGATGACTTGAGAGAGCGTTGATGTTGGGAAGGAACAACCCCACATTGTTGCAACCCCTCCCCTCCACACTACATAAGCACCTAGCCTTCTGCTCTCCTCCGATGAGCTCTCGTAACTTTGCCTTTATCATTCCTCAATATGTAGAGACCCGGGGCTGTGATTGTAAGAAAAAAAAACTTACCGACGGGACCCTACGATTTGTGTAACATAGGTAGATACAAAAACTTGGTTAGAACAGAAGCCTGCTCTGTGTCAACATTTCGAAAGGGCCTGCCGAAGCTGCTGCTTGTCAAGTCTTGGCAGCCGTGGATCAATCTAGAAACGGGCAGCGGCTTCGAAGATGTATTACCACGGACGACGAGGGAGCTAAGACGGTGCGCAGGAAATTTTTCCACACGACGATTTTTGCATACCGTACAGTGGATGTTAGTTAAGGAAGCTTGGGGCACTTCTTAAGTGAAGCATTATCGAACACTTACTACCAAACTAGGCACACGTGAGCTAGTTACTCTGGAAGAGCGCAAAACCCCATCGCGGTTCTTGAAAACTGTAAGTGATGGTGCCAAGGCTTGTTCCATACTCGAGACAACTAAGTGGCTCAAAAAGACGCTGATTATTAACCTCTGAATAACATAATAAAGCGCGAAAAACTCCAGAATTAGTGTTTTAGTGGTGCAACTTCGGGGCTGCTTTGTGTTGGGGTCGGAGTCCGACTTCGCTATTTAGGGAGTTTGCTGAGCAGCGCTTGAGTCTGCGACCATCATCAGAACCAAGCAACGATTCCTGCGCCCTCGTTGCGCTTCTCATTTTCCAGTGGCTAAGCGTAGAAGCGCGCAAGAATTCGGGAACCCAGCCGAGGGATATCAATTAGCTGCGCAAGCACCAACTGCAGCAAACATTTCACATCTAACGGGCCTTCAACTTTTTTGACAGCTGCCGAACATCGTCTCGGACAAGCCTTGTCATTGTCATGTCTCAGCAACAGCTTTTTGGACTGGTGCCTGCCGGCCAACCGGTCATATACATGCCAACACAAACCCCTACTCCGACAAGTTTTCTCTATGCAGTCCCCCAAGCTCCCAGCGGGAAACCGTTTTCCCACATCGTCGTTTTTCTTCTCCCTGGCGTTGTCTTACCTCAAGGCACCGCGGCCGCGATTTACCTGGTGACCCCCCCCGGCCCCGGCCAGGCCGAACCCAACTCCAAGTTCCTGGGTGGTATTGGCACAGGCAAGGAGAGCGCAATCTTCAAGCTTGGAGGCAATAGCTCCCCAACAACAGGGAGCGAAAATGTGGTTATAGGGATTTCGGTTGAGCCCGCAGAGTCCGTTTCAGCGCGCATGGCTGAACTGAGCAACAGCAAGTCTAGTAGTGCCGGGCAAGACGCATTCGCGCTGGTACCGGCATCTTCATCGCTTTCAAGTTCGGCTTCTGATCAATCAAAGGGCTTGGGGCAATTTGATACCCTAGTGCTTGCGCAGCGCATAATCCGGCATGCTTTCAACTTCTTAACAAGCTTCACATCTCAGCAGGGGGGAGTCGAGGTAGTACCTCTGCGCGCGTTCGAGGACTGGTGGCGAAAGTTTGAGGCAAAACTGAAGGCAGACCCAAAGTTCCTTGATAGAGTTGAGTGAGGCTTCAGAGAGGCTCGCCAGGGGACCGGTAGACGGAGAAACTCTAGAGGAAGGCAGAGAGTATGAAGAGCAAGAAAAGGGCACAAAAATGAGCGATCCTAGATCTGTAACCATAGGAACAAGAGTAACACGAGAAATCGGTTGATGTCATGTTCGAAACCATCTAGCCATGAATCAATATAGACATGAATTAATTTGAATCATCCACACATCTATCGTACTGGGATTCTCAAAAATAGGCTGCATGATAACGGAAGAGGTCATAGCTGCCTTTCAATCGCTGACCACCAAGGTTGAACAAGAAATATTAGCTCCTGGAACAAGGACTGAACGCGATGGCGTCCGCACTTGAGCACACAGGACAAAATGCCATACATCCATCCATTCAAAGCGTGCGAGTGCTCCAGGATATCGAAGAGAAACAGACACTAGAAAATGTGCAAGAAAATACCAAATCCTCACTTACTTCGCTATCATTTCATGCAAGCTCAAACCACACCCTAAACGTTGAGCATAACCCGAGAACATAACGCTAAACACGGATCCCGTTTGACTCGTCATACATGGCATCATACCCTTAAGTTCATGGCAATGACTCTATGCCTCTTGGAGCGGCGACAACAAAGGGCTTTTGAGCCTCGTTGGGCTGCCAGCGCGACTTCTTCTGCCTACACCAGAAGACCCAAGAGGGGGGGGCATCAGTGTTAGACGTTCGCGGCTGTCGGTGCGAACCACAAGGCCACTGCGATCCAACGCTGACACCGTTGGAGATGATACAAGGTGATCAAACCGTCCCAAGTGGTCCTTAGGTGTGGCTAAGCCTGAAGACCTTCCCACGCGACCACAATCATTGGTATCGGCATAGCCATCTATGGAAGATTCAAATGGGCCGTTGCCATCGAGCTCAAAACGGTTTGCCTCTCCCTCTTCCATAATACGCTCGTAGGATCCCATGGATTGGGCTGTGGCGCTCCCGAATACCTTGTGTGCCAATCCCGAGAGCCCTCCATGGCCATGGCTGCCTTTACTGCGCAGGCCACTTCCTCCTGATCTCCGAGTGCGGCGGATAAAGCAGTTGACTCTACTGTAGAGACGCATGCGCCGGTCACGACGACGGAAGAAGTACAGGAAGACGAGAAGGAAAAAGACGAACATAAAGAAACCAGCTGCAGAATTCGACTTGGCTTTGTCAATAATTTCGTCGGCATCGAGATCCCAATCATCGCTTTCAGTGTCAACCAGAGTCCCATTGTTGTATTGGCTTTGAGATGATTGCCATGTTGAGCCAGCGAACTGAAAGTCTGCCGGAATACCTGGCTCATTGCTGCCGAATCCAACAGGGAACCTGTCATCATATGTTTTGGGGGGTATTTGACCCGATGCGTAGAGCACCATTGGTCCAAGAGTCCAGCTGACCTCAATGCCATCAATTTTGTCAACGGGCTGAAATGGGTCCGCAAAGCCCTTTTCTTTGACATTTTCGACGGCACCTTTGGATACGTTCGCCGAGTGAACTTGGTCGATGCCAACACGAGGGATACCAATGCCCTCATAGAGGACATTGATGAGCCAAGAAGCTTTGAAACAAGCTTCCTGGGCAATCTTCATCTCGAATTCGTCCCGATTATCGACCTTGGACTTGATGGTCTCCCAGTCCTGTCCACAATAATCCTTAACTCTTTTCTGATATGTGGCGAAGTCGTATGCCTTATCTCCCTTGCCTCCAAACACACCATGGGTTGTATGCCAGTACTCGGAGACTCCAATAAAATGGTTCACATCAAAATCAATCGCCGGCACGTGTTGTCCGTTGAGCAAGCATGGGTGATCTTGGCATGGCTTGTCTTTGCCAAGCAGAGGATATGTTCGCCTCAAGCACTCATCAAAGACTCCGGTGCCCAGCAGGGTCGGCTTCCTTGGGTGAGATTGTGTGGCTGGATTGCCATCGACTGTGATCCTCAAGCCCCTGGGAAGGCAAGGATCGGGGAGCTCACCCTCAAACGGCTCGTAGTATTCCTCAAGGGTTTTGATGTAAGACTCCCGAGCACGATCAACTCCAAAACCGAGCCACGTCGCGGTGAAAACCTTGTATTCCAGTGAAGAGCCATCGAGGGTTCGTAATCGGAGGAGCTTAAGATCGTTGGCATGCTTTTCGGCTTCCGTTGCATTTGGCGCAAAGGCGATCTGTGCAGACGCTCCACCCATGTCCAGAAAACCATAAGTATGGTGTCCTTTTCCATGTCGATGGTCCTCCGGGTGGTCGAATCCGCCCAAAAGATAGTTCAAGGCGATCCAGCCATACAAGCCCTCCGTCTCTCCCTTAATAACTTGAACGTGTTTACTGCAGTCAGGAATGTAGAAGCGAGTATTTTGGCGGAGATAGGAGCACACTTCACGTGTCAGGGCCGCTTGTTGAATTTGGGGAAGGAGTCGCATGCCGGCGGTCGCCATGAGAAAGATTGGGGTGTCCTCCACTTTATCTTTGGGTATGATATCGAGCGCATGGTCGATCAAAGTCTGCAGATGCTCCGGTCCTACATCGGCCACCCGCTCGCTAAACGTAGAGATCCCGGGTCTGATTTTTTTTGTCCATTTCTTATCTGTCACCAGCTTGGGGAGACTGCGGAGAGTTTCTTTGGAGGCTGTCTTGATCGCTTTTTCAGGGTCTTTCCACCGGTATATATGTAGCCGCGTTCCAGACGACCCGGCGTCCAGAATCACGCCCCATCGCCAATTTTTGCCCATCGAAAGTAGTTATGAATGACGCCGTCCAAGGAGCTCGGATTAGCCAACAAAACAAGGGCGATGCCGAGAGAATCAGCAGACGTTCCTGTGTAAAGGTAACGACAAACTACGGTTGGAATGTATGTTGCGAATGCATCAAGAGCATCGAGTTGACTTTAGGTTGGTTCTAGGATGTGGCGCCACAATTAATTGCTGCGAAAGTGATCAAAGAATTTCAAAATCTAGGAGATTAAAAGTCGTATAGGTAAACGTATGATGTCAGGGCAACGAGAGTCGCGGGTAGGGTGCGTAGGTGGTTTGCAAACGAGGGTACACAGCCCAGAAGGCTGAGTCGTGCTGTATTATTAGTTGTGGTAGGTTGCTGCGAAGGTTGGAGCGAGAGATTGGAGAGTTGATGAGGACTTGCTTTGGAAGGAATCAGAGAACGGCGTCTGTTTTTTTGATAAGGGGCGACGAATCATGAGCCGTGGAACCAAATGCAACCTTCGCTTGATGGCCTTTGCACAGCCCGCAGCGGGCGCGCCTTTTGGGTGAGCTACCTACAGATCCCTGAAGCAGCATGATGGAGCCTTGGCTCGGCAACGGACGCTTGGCCCAGCCTGGCAGCCAGTGGATACTCCCGCTAGGCGTCGCTATAGGTGTACCCATGGCTAGTGCGGCAGGGTTCTATGTACTGTGTATGAGTACAGTATGGGATCGCAAAGTTAGAACTGACAATTTCTTCAGAGCCCAATGGCTTTCAGACAGTTCTGACCAACGAGGGACACTGTGCATTACGCAATCAGCGCAGATTAGGACCACCCCACGCCAGGAGACCACAAAAACTCTCTGCAGAGCCCCTATTCAATGGTGTGTTCGATGACCGAACGGAGAATGAGAATCTAATCTAGTTCACAAATCCCGAACGTACCTCGCAAAACTCCCTACCTACTAGCTGAACTGCCTAAAAAAGATCACGAATACCTAAAACTTTGCATTCAATGCATTCAGGATCCCATTTGTCCAAGCAGGTCACTCTCCCTATGTATCCAGAACACTTTGTATTTGGCAACGTCTCCCTCATCAGCAACACGACTATTGATGTCTTCATGATGTGAAAATATATTTGACTCCGTGTTGTTCTACAGGTTGCGCATCGTATATTAGGTGCAGTTTGGTATGTACAGCCTCGAGATCGACGATAAGATACGATATCTTCGATCGACCACTACCACTCTTATGTTGAATTGCTTGTCCTGTACTGTTCGAGTAGCCATTTACAGGATTGCCAGATCGCATTGATTCGTAAGCATGGACATGACTGCCCGTAGCATTCCCCAATCGAGCCGTGGAAATGATCGCAATCGAGGATATCCTCGGAGTGATGTTTAGCCGAACGAGGACTTGTAGCATGCCCATTTGACCTTCCAATGACAATTCAGCCAACAGCTAAGTATGTAGAAGATTGCTGCTTTAACCGGAAATAACATGTGGGCATTGCTGACTATCATCCAACTGTTTCCGTTAAACAATCAACAAGCACACGGTTAGCGCTCCGTGAAGCTTGTATCCCCTTTTCAACAAGTTCTGTGTAAAGATCCATGTCAGAAGCAGGGAGATCTCCCCTGAACCAAAGGTTTGTGACTTCATCCCTCATAGGTAGATATGCAACACAGCATGCTGCAAGAATCTTACGATGCTCTGACGGGATGGGATCGACCACGATCTCCGGCGATCCATCATCACCGTCCTGCACAAGAGCAGCAACGCCCCCAGCAACAGTGTCGACACAGTCGATTCCAGCATCGGCCAGTGCAGCCGAAGCAACGGTGATACACCCGCTCAACGTGTTCATCATATCCCATACCTCATCCCCTTGGGTTTTAGACGCTTCGCGGTCTTGGTCACCTTCAATGATAGAGATGATAATGTCAACGCCGCTTTTTGGCCACCGGTCGGCGATTATGGCCCCACGGAGGGCAGCCTCGAGATGAATACCAAGATCTCGTTCAGTGGGATCGCGAAGATACCCTCGCCTTTGCTTGGTTGCAAATGGTGCATACTTGACGTGGGTAGACACAACCATATGAGGTGAGAAAGGACTTGATCGAGGCAGTGACCGTGGCCCATGGACAGTGCAGCTCAATTTGAGGCCAGAGACTCCAGAGTTCGCAGACGTTTCTAATTCCAGATAGGCGGATCCTGATGCCGAGGGTGTCACACCCGTTTTGAGATCTGTGCTGAGTTAGCAGAACTGATAGAGAAACAGCAGTGACGGTGCGTACAGATTTTCCGGATGATGTTGGAAGGACGTGATCTAATTTTCAATGCCTTCACTTCTGAGATTCCAGAGTCCTCATATACTGGAGGGATCGTGGCCCCGGCAGGGCCATTGATCCGCCTTCTGTCGGTCATGACTGAGTGGAAGGAATGAAGCGTAATCGTGAGATGCTGAAAAAGTGATTCGAGGGTCAAAGGTATGCCTATTATTCCCTCAAAAAACGCGAGCGAATTCAGGAAATTTGAACATGAAGATCTGATACTTGAGGGTATGGGCTGGCCTCGTATCGATGAACCCGCTTAGTTCGTCAAGTCTTGCTCTTGTTTTAAGCCATGAAGGTCTGGAGAGACATCGACTTTGTTCTCCTGTTACTTCAAGACCTGCGCCAATGAAATGACGAAACGGACGGCAGTCGAAGGACCCCACTCGAGCAACGCACGGATCACACCCCACCAAAATCTGCTGGCTATATAAATAAAAATTTATCGACTCTCAGGTTTTGCTTCCTCCAATCCTCAGCGTTCGCTCGCTTCGAACTCAATGTTGGCAGTTGTGAGCTGCATCAAGATGATGCTCTGTCCTATGGCAGAAAGAACACAACTTTATGCTCCAAAATCTCTTCATGCTTCATAACTTTATAGGAGGCTTGCAAGCCTTTTTTGGAGCGGCGGTTCAGCGTGGTCGATTGCCTTCCTGTCGTCTTTGCGTGGAGACAGTTCTCCTAGTCAGAAACCACTCGGAAACTTGTCTGGTCCCCAATTCGAACCCTCGGACCGGTCTCATGGTAAGATTGGGACACTCCTCAAAAACCCTGCTCCCAACTTCATGATGAATCTATATCCACAATTCACGCGACGTCCTGTGAGCGGAAGGAATAATACATGCACTACCATCTGACGGCTCTCTTGTCATTGCAGCCCTCAATACGAGCATTATGGACTTGTGCTAACGTGTCGTTAGATTGATGCCTTCTGTCTCCAACAGCTAATTGTCTGATCCATCGAGCGGTTTTCACTCTCTGACTTGGTAAGATCTTTGCCTCTGAGATTTTTTTTTCTTGCCATGATGAGCGTTATCCTTTTTCAGTTCTGCTTCTGAAGAAGAATGAAGATAAACAAATACCATAACCCTCCTCTGATGCTGTATCTGCAACATCCTCGACTCGTGACGTTCTTTACTGGCCATTCATAACTAACCATATGGACAAGTACTAGTTTAGGTACACTATCCTCTCCCCTCCCCTCTTGGCCAGAATCAATATGATTTCTGGCCGGGACAAACGGTAGGTAATGCTGGAGTTTTGGGTGCACCGGATTCCGGACTACCTGATCTGATGACAATAGCTTATCCATTCAACGATACATACAGGCCAAGCCATCCACCCTCACTCGAGCATCTCTGGATGTGAGGATGAGTTGTGGTGTTGTTCCTTCGGGAACGTAATTTGGCTTCAGTTGTCTGCGGTTGATGTGTACCGTTATGGTGTGCAGCGGCCCGGGCCGGCCTGTAGGGCTGAGTAAAACTGGCATGTCTGAAGCTGGGCTTATAAAATGCTCGATGTTTCATTTTGGTTCTAGGATGCATGCTGACCGATCAACATGTCTGCAGACTATCCCAATGCAGGTTACTGGAGATTCACCGCAAAGGAAATATTGCCAAGTGTTACGCGGGACATCAGAGGGCCTGACGAGGTAGGTTTTCGGTGAGTACCTGAGATTCGTAGGGCTGCCGGAGTTCAACCATCGCGTGTCTCGTGTTCTGACTGGAACTATCCAAATACTACCAAGTCCCGCAGGTGCCTGTAGCTTCTAGTAGCTTAATACCATTAAAGCATATTTATTCGGCACGAAGTAATCCATATCGCTGCGAGGGCGTTTCCTTGGGGTTGCGTGCTCCCAGGGGTCCGTGAAGTATCAGTGCCTCTGCAACCAAGCCGCTTGTCGAAAAACCCCAAATACTCGTTTTGCGTTCTACATCTCCTTTGGAAGTCAAACCTGAAATTTGCCAAATTTGAAACCATGTTTGACAGTTTTAAGGGGTAGCCCGTATGTCCCAGTACATGCGGAGAAAGTACTATAAGCCTTGCGTTCCTGCTCTGTTGGCTGGAATGCTTTTGCAGTGACTTTAACCAGTGGTACCGTAGAGAGGACCTGCATCAAAGCCCGGGCCACCAAGAAGTGGGAACCAGGGAGTTGCAGCGCCAAGAACGTCAAGGGGTCTGCCAGAATCAAACCGCCACGGTCACGCCGCGCAGACAGGCCGCCAGGGGGTTGAAATGTCCAAGCAGCGAGATTGACGCACAAAGCAGACTGACGAGAAACGTCCAACTTTGGCCAACTGTTTCGTACAACGTTTGTCCTAGCCCAAGGCTATTGCATTCCACCTATGTTCCATCTCGGATCCAGCCATGTGCTGACCTGATTTTGGCGCCCTACGAACCCGACCTTGAGAGAACCACATACCGACGACGTACCGTCAAACAGCCCAACAAGCCATCGGCCGCTGGTGAACTTACCCATCCCGAAATTCCTGCGCCGACGCCCGCGCACGATTTCCAGTTTTCGGGGTCCTGCCTCATGAGCCAAGGATTTCTCGCGTCAGACCCTGCGGCGAGACCCTGCGGCGAGACTCTGCGGCGAGACCTTGCTCTGTCGACAACAGATGTTGCCGTTTGCATCCTCGGGGTCCAAGGTGACCCCTCGACAACATATGGCCAGCTACTCCAATGGGTATCCGCGGGCGACTACCTTCGAGCTTTCGCCTCATAGGTATGTTTGATTCAGTAAACACGTCTCTCGCCCCAAATTTTGTCTGGTTATCGCCAGGACAAACAGCTGACCGACTGCCTGGCTCTCCACGCTACCCACAGATACCAACCACGAAGCACAACACCGTTACGAAGACGACAGCGCCTGCTCATACGATACGGGCTTGCGGGTTTTGCATTCCTGCTTTTTGTTCTTTACTGGACTGCTGGAATCTCGCCACTGGCAGTTATCTCATTTGGCTTGTTATCGTCCTCGCGCAACCCATTCGCGGATAGCGAACTTGAGACGGTCCGCTACTATGATCTGAACGATGTCCAAGGCACTGCCCGAGGTTGGGAACGCGAGGAGCGCATCCTGGTGTGTGTTCCGCTACGGGATGCCGAGCAACATCTACCCATGTTTTTCTCCCACTTGCGCAACTTTACATACCCTCATCGATTGATCGATCTAGCGTTCCTGGTGTCCGACTCGAAGGACCGTACCCTTGAGGTGCTGACACAATATATGAGTGAGATCCAGGAGAGCGGGGACCCGAATATGATGTTTGGGGAGGTCAGCATCATCGAAAAGGACTTTGGCCAGGTTGTCAATCAGGATGTAGAAAGTCGCCATGGTTTCGCTGCTCAGGCCCCGCGACGCAAGCTCATGGCGCGCGCGCGCAACTGGCTTCTGAGCGCGGCCCTACGGCCCTATCACTCCTGGGTTTATTGGCGCGACGTCGATGTTGAGACGGCGCCATATACAATTCTGGAGGACTTGATGCGTCATAACAAGGACGTCATCGTTCCGAGTACGTCTCGCCCTCCGATCGCGCATTCTTTTAACATACACTAACACATGGATCGTGCTGCAGACGTCTGGCGCCCACTGCCCGATTGGCTTGGCGGCGAACAACCCTACGATCTCAATTCGTGGCAAGAGTCAGACACGGCATTGGCTCTGGCCGACACTCTTGACGAGGACGCTGTCATTGTTGAGGGGTATGCCGAGTACGCTACTTGGCGCCCGCACCTAGCATACCTGCGCGATCCCTATGGCGACCCTGATATGGAAATGGAAATCGACGGCGTTGGCGGCGTGAGTATCCTGGCGAAGGCTAGAGTCTTCCGCTACGGTGTCCATTTCCCGGCCTTCAGCTTTGAGAAGCACGCTGAAACTGAAGGGTTTGGCAAGGTATGTCGTACCTCTCTGCTTTAAATGTTGCTGAGACATGGATTAACGGCGCAGCAGATGGCAAAGAAGATGAAGTTTTCGGTCGTCGGCTTGCCGCACTACACTATCTGGCACTTGTATGAACCTAGTGTTGAGGATCTTAAGCATATGGAGGTATGTACCTACCCTCCTTTTCTGGCGGATGTTTTTGTGGTCCTGAGCTAACTGCGTGTTTTCAGCAAATGGAACGTGAGCGCCTTGCACGAGAAAAGGAGGAGAAAGAAAAAGCTGAGAAGGCCCAGAAGCTGAAGGAGTCATTTGGTGATGCCACAAGCCAGTGGGAGGAGGACAAGTCCAAGCTCCAACAAGTTGCCATAGCCGAAAGCCAGAAAAAGCAGGAGGATGCGCAAAAAGCGGCCGCTGCCGGCAGCAAGACGGGAGAAAAGGCCGAGGCAAGGTGATATCTGTCTTTGTACGGGCATTTGGCAACAGTGCCACGGGCTGGGCTTCTTGTTTTCGTTCTCCGCAATACCTAATACTTATAAGCTTTTATATACCAACCCACTTTTTTTTTTTTTTTTTTTTTTTTTTTTTTTTTTTTTTTTTTTTTTTTTTTTTTTTTT
>Ga0065720_1003398_pt1 | contig 17265 bp, 16 predicted proteins | sample Thericmetagenome_FD_59107 | JGI IMG/M metagenome (GOLD analysis project Ga0065720, IMG submission 59107) | Thermophilic microbial communities from the Joint Bioenergy Institute, California, USA of rice/straw/compost enrichment - eDNA_2 v2... | ecosystem: Engineered > Solid waste > Grass >... | reverse complement strand
GGCATCTATTAATTTGTGTTGGGCATATTTTCTTAAAGCACAATATGTAGGAGTATTCGTAAATCAAATTCTTACTTGATAAAATACATCACTCGCACGTTTTATAAAAAAGTAAAACAGTATGTCCAACCAAACTCGTTTCAAACACTTGGTTAAGCTTCTCACTAGAAAAATCATTTATGGCTCAATATATTGACAGCCAAAGAGAAAGCCGAGATATTTATTACAAATAAAAATACAAAAATACAATCTGAAAAAAATCAGTATATGAAGAACAAAAATAATTAAAACAATAGTATCATTACTTAGGGAACTCATCATTGAAATCTCTTCCATAAAGTTCCTTAAAATACTCTTTGTCTTTCGCCGACTTCACCCCATATCGAAGTTTATTTCTGAATGTATCCTCATTTTCCTCATCTAAAATTTCAAAACAATCATCATCTTGCTTACCAGCTTCCTCTCCGTCTTCCTTTATGCCATGGGTCACATCTTTGTATATAATTCCCATATAGGGAGGAGGATAGTGTTCCGTTCCTTCCTTAATAGTACCGTCCTAACGTAATAAAACAGACTATAATAGGAAGTTTACTGTGTTGATGCTTTCCATAAAGAAGGTTTTTCTCTTTTTGATAATAAGGGTAAGCATTCTTTCCAATTTTAATCCGCAAACACTGAGAGCCTCGACGAGATTATCCTTTTCCACGGGCTTGGTTCCTTTACCCTTTTGGAGTTGGAATAGAATACGACTGACATTTGTGCAGGCTCCATATATTATCTTGTTTAATCTCTCAACCTAAGAATTAGAGAAATAGGAAATGAGTTAGCTACCTCATCCTCTAATTGGTTCAGAACATTTTTCTTTTCGATGTATTTATGATCAAGTTCATCTAAGCCATTGTCGCTTTCAAGAGTATTCTGGGATGCTCCCTTTTCGAATTTGATTTCCTGGAGCTGATTGAGATACATCTCGAGCTCTCTCTTTTTCTCTTCATTAAGTTTTTCTTTTTCGCTGATTGTAGCCTCCATTTGCTTGATTTGTTCCCTATTATTTCAGGAAGCGCCCAGAAAAATTATACTCTAGATAGTCTAATCTTGATGGCAAGTCAGTGATAGTTTTAGCATAGGTCACTTTTTGGAATTCCTCAAACTGCCTCTTACGCTTATACAAGGCCTCCCTTTCCTTTCTTATTTTCCTTTGTTCAGCATCCAGCTCCTTTTGGAGTGCTTCTTCCTTTCTTCTCTTTGTCTGTCTGAATTCTTCCTCTCGAGCCTTCTCGACTTCCTCTTCTATTTGTCTTTCGTGCTTCAATATTTCTCTAAGCTTTCTCCTGTCCTCAAACTTCCCAACTTCATCTTCTAACATGTCCTCAAATTCTGGGTCAAGAAGTTCTTCTGCTTGACTAAGCCTTTGCGCAAGGACTTCAGTCTAGGATTTAGATTGATAATTATCACTCATACTTGGTATTTCCTGTTCCTGAGAAGATGCTTCTCATGGTTGATATCATGAGTATAAATATGAATGTCTCTAATCTTTGCTGCGAGTTCTAATTTCTTTGTCTCAGTTTTATTCTTGACACTTGTCAATAGTTCCTGGAGATTTAATTCTTGAACATTTAGAGTACCTTCTTGTGCTGCTTCATTTGGGCAAGGCATTCTGATTTATACTCAACTACTTCGACAGCCATTTTTAATTTCTTCAGTTCCTCTTGCTTTTTCTCTATTTTTGCTCTCTAAGAAAATTAGAACCATGGCCCCAATATGCTATACTAGTTCAACAGTGTTTTCCATAAGCAAGTCAAGTTCTCTATCCTTGCTTTCGAGTGTCTCAATGTATTTCTTCTTCTGATTTATAAGATAGAGAATATCATTAAATTTCTTCTTTTCCAATTGGACTTTTCGCTATTCCTTTAAGGAAAATTAGCTAATTCATTATTACATCTGCTTTATCTACTTCCTCAAAGAAATGAATTCTCTTGACCATATTTTTTGTTATGTTATCGGTTCCATAAAAGCTCTTTCTGCTCTTGTACAAATCATCGAAATCCCTATTCCTCAGACAAATTGGATAATTATTACTTGGCTATTGCCATTTCGAAAGCATCAACCCAGCTAAATCTTTTTTCATGCAAACTTCTTTCCCTAGATTTCCCAATCCTTATTCTCTTTTCCTCGTTCTCGACCTGAGCCTTAGTGTTCTCATATAACTGAGTAACCGCCTGGAGTTTCTTGAATAAAGGCTTATTAAAATTGGTTTCCGTTGTTGATCGTCGCATAATTGAGCGAGGAGCAGATCTAGCTCCCTATGGTCCTTATAATTATACTCATATTACTTACTAGTCTCGGAAGTTCTTTCTTCTCAGTTGTAGAGGCTGGCTGTGGCTTATTAAATTGAACCATCGTTTTTATTGCTTTTTGGGAAATGGATTTCGGTATTAGAGGAATTGATTGTCTTTCCTGGGTTTTTGGTTTTTCTTCAATTGGTTGAGGCTTAACATTAACAGGATCTGAAAGCTCAACGCCTGTTACGAATGTTCCTGTCGACATAGCTTCGCGTGAATAAAATTTATAAAGGAGTTATGAAATATTTTTTTATTCAAATGAGCTATTGTGAATCGCTTTGTAAAGTCCCAACCTTGGTCTCAATCTCAAATGGTTCAAGGTGTAAGCAATGAAGTCTTTAATAATAATAAAAGATTTAGTAGTTTTTAATTGTATATCTGTACTTGACTAGAATCTAATATCTTTATAAAACTAACCGTCTAGAATACTATTGATGCAGATAAATTGCTACTTAGAATCCAGGTGATGTTATTCTGCCTTCACCTCTAATTCATTTCATCTTGAGATAAAAACTTTTTTTGCCAGAAGGAGAATCATGGTGCAAAATAGAAGGTTGAGATTTCTCAAAGAAAGAGCTTTGAGCTAAGAGAATTAGTCCCATGACATCTCGAAAAACTACCTGTTTACTGGAAAGAGGAACTCTTCAAAGAAAACGCTTTTGATAAAATTATAGAAAGTAATTTGAGAGTTTACAGAAACTCAATTGCAGAATCAAATAAAATTAATTTTTCAAATTTTCAATCCAAAATGAATAAATCATCCTTAAGTACTCTAAGCCTCTACTATACCTAACAATCATTAGTAAGAGAAGACGCTATTAATGAAGAAGCTACTCAAAGAGCCAAAAAAGACCCAAAATATAAATTACTTTTAGACTGGCTAAAAGAAAATGGGACTATTTTCGATGCAGTAATTCCACCCTTAACAACTATTCACATCTAGTGTGATTTTCCTGTTGCTTTCGGTCCCCTGGGTATAATAGGTATAGCGGCTAAGAAGGATATACCAACCTGCACTGTAGAATATACACTAAAATTGAACTAATGATTAGGCCATCATGGCTCTCCCTAACAAAATCCTTATCACTGTCAAGAAGGCAATGAATAGTGAATTAAAGGAAATGTTTGAAGAGAATCCAGCCCTCTTCAAGGAAGACAGAGATGCTGACTTCCACATCCTTGCAACTTTCTTGCATTTTGAGAAGCTTAAGGGTATATGCGATAGGATATTTTTCTTCAACTCTTAGGCAAGGATTCCTTCTGGTACCCTTACTTGAACTCTATCTCCTTCAGCAACACAATGATGCAATGGGATCCTGAGGAGGTTGCTGAGAGTGATGATCCTTATGTTATGAAAGAAGTATAAGAATTTTCTATGTTTTCATGGAAATTTAGGCTGCAGAATTTAGAGCCGAAATGGAACAGATGTGGAAAGATTTCAAAGAGGTTTATGAGAAATACCCCAAGTTTTTCCCTCCTGAGAAGTAATATTCTAGAGAAATTTGCTTAGAGTTATAGGCTGAAGAAAGAAGATTTTATCTGGGCTTATGAGTGTGTCATGACTAGATGCTTCGGATGGAGTCTTCCTACGACTATGATGGTTCCATTCGGTGATTTCTTGAACCATAGCTCTGATGGAGCGACCCACAATCTTGTCAACATTAAGTTTGAAACTAATGAAGATCAAGCTCCTGAAGGATATATTATTAAAAAGAGAAAGATGGATCTTGATCTATTCAACAATAAGGCTTTGTCGATTCCTCCTCAAGAAAAGGCAGAACTCTTTGCTCCTTCCAAGTTTAGAATTGACTATGTGAGGAAAAATGCAGCAAAATTGTCCAAAGAGAGCCTGGCAAAGTTGAATAGTGGTAATTATAAGAAGGAAGACTTGAAGAAAATGGTCAGAGAAATTAATCTATACACCTTGAGGAAGGAAGAGTATAGACAAATTTGGAATTTCCATTGGTATGAGTCTTCTGATGAAGAAGATAATGATTCTTCTGGTAAATACAGGCTTTTAATATTCTGAGAAGATTAGAAGGAGAAGACGACGAAGATGAGGAGAATGAAGGAAAGGACAGTGGTGAGGTCCATGAGAAATTACAAGCAAAGGAATTAAACAGCAACAAGAATGTGATCAAATTTATCAAGGAAGAAGTCAAGACAAGCAATGAAGACAAAGATAAGAGTGAGAAGTCAGTCACTACTATATCTACAGTCAAAAGTACAAAGGCTGAAGAGAGTGATGAAGATGATGAAGAATATGAGGATGAAGAAGAGGAAGAAGAAGATGATGATGATGGCCAGCCATATAAATTCCAAGGCGTCAATGCTGATCCCTCTCTTCGTAAACTACCTAACACTCATAATTAACAACTTAGATGTGAGAATCAGCAAGTATGAAAGAGAAGAAATCAAGAAAATTGAGAACAAAGAGTACCAAAAGAAGGAAACTCAGACCCATAAAAAGCCTACTCCTGCTCCCTCCCTTGCTTATAGTACTAGAAAGCCTCAGACCCAGGCAAAACCTACCACTTCCACTGCTACCTCTACAAAAACTAAGCCTACAACAACTACGACAACAACAACAACAACAAAGCCTACTGAACAGAAAGACCAAGCTAAAGAAAAGCCCAAGATTAATGACGATGTTGATAAAGAAAAAGAATGGGAAGATGAAGAGGAGAGTGATGACGATGAAACTGACTGGAACTGGTATGATGAGAATGATGATAACAATTACTTCGTTTTCACAACTGATTCTAGGTTGAGGTAATGAAAATGAAATATCTATTCAATTTCTAGTTATAAGAAGGGTGACCAGATTTTCAACTGTTATGGCAGAAGAACCAACAAGTTCCTTCTTGTTTGGTACGGTTTCTGTACAGAGAATAATAAATATGATTCTTTGACTTTCAGAGTAAGAAATTAAATTGAAAGAGAAAAATTAAATAGCTCTGGATGGATAAGTCCACTTTATCCAATGTCAACCACCCTAAGAAGATCCTCTTCAGGGGCTATATTTCTGTCGATGAATGGAAGAATAACCAATTAGTTGATGGAGATAAGAAGGCAAGTCCTAACGAATTGACGAAGGAGTTTAGAATTAAAAGATCTAAGCTCTGTGAGGGTAAACTTCATTAGATTTTGAATTAACTTTAGACTTGATCTCATATTTGAGAGCTCATTTATTGTTGACCTATAATGGAAAAGATCTTCCTAGAATCCTCGTCACTATTCCTACAAGCATTAATTACGAAGAATATGTCATTGAATATGCCATCCAGCTCTTCCTAGAGATCAAGAGACAGTAATTTCATAAGGAATTGAAAATAATAGTGATAGATATAAGACTTCAATTTATGAGGATGAGGAAATATTAAAGGACTTGAATCTAGACTTCAAGAAAAGATTCTGTGTAAGGAAAATCATATATTTTGTGAATTGAATAGACTATTTTGAGACTTGAGCACAAGAGAATTGCTGAGGTTCAACTCAAACTATTGAAACTCTTGCAGAACTTCTTTAAGAACCTTAGGAAGGGAGTTTCTTTCAGAGATGCATATATGCAAAAAGTTCCCGAAATTGAAGATACCGATGAAGAATATATCAACCATAGAAGAATGATCGCCAACTATCTTCGTTTGTTCCATCATAACTACAAAAATACCGAAATTTAGTCTCTATTATTACATGTCTGCTATATGATTAATAATCCGTTTTGAGTTTTACGTCCCAGTGATAGCATAAAAATATTATAATCTAAAATTCTTATTCTAGCTAAGGCATGTCTGCTTCCTTTCTGTAGTAATGGCCTGACAAAATTATCGATTATATCAAAAAAAGGTAATATAAAACCCTAATTGCAATTAAAATCTAGTAAATTTCGAAAAGCATAAACCAATTAGATAATGATCACTAAGAATCCTATAAGATTCCCATGCTGGATTGATGGAAATAAGAATCAGTCCAAGAACTTCATATTTCTTAGTAGTTGAACACGTTTTTGCTCTATTTAGATGACTAAATCCTTGTCAGAATAAAAAATAATAAAAAATCTTTAAATCAGCATGGTCATCATCTCTGCCGCCGTTTGTACAAAAACCGGCAAGATTCTCGTTGCCCGTCAGTTCACAAACGTCAATAAACTTACTCTCGAAGAATATATTCGTAACTTCCCCAAATCTATCTCAGCTAATCAGCAGCACACATTTGTCGAGAATGATTTTATCCGGTACGTCTATCTCCCTTTGGAGACTATGTATGTCGTTCTAGTCACAAACAAAAACAGTAACATTATCGAAGATCTCGAAACCATCAAACTTGTACATAAAGTCATCGTAGATATCTGCTCCCAAGGAATCAGCGAGGCTAATATCCAGAAAAACGCCTTTGAAATCCTTCTAGGAATTGATGATGTCATAGCTTTTGGCGTCAGAGAAAACATTACTTTAAGTCAGGTTCAAGCTGCTCTGGCAATGGACTCTAGTGACGAAAAACTGCACATGATGGTCCTCAAGGCCAGAATTAATGAAGCCAAGGAAGCTGCTAAGAAGGCTCAAAGGGAAATGAGAGAGAATAAGAAGAATCCTGGATACAAACCAGCAAATGCCATCAGTAGTGAAAGCTCTGATAGTTTTGTGAAGAAGTCCGAAGCTGAAATTATTGTCAATGTTGAAAAGAAAGTCTCTTCAGAAAAAGACACTAAGGGTCCCGTGAATCATGCTCCTAAGAAGGGATTACAAATTGTCAAAAAGAAGGACAGCAAGGCTCCCCAAGCTTTCAAAAAAGAAGAAGCTAAAGAAATATTACAGGAAGAGGAAGGCACTTCAGCTAAGAAATTAGAGTATAATCCCTTACAAGCTGCTGTTCTCGTTGAATTTGAAGAAAAGCTGGTTTGTACAGTCCAAAGAGATGGAGATCTTTCAGGCTTTGAAGTCAAGGGTGATCTTTTCATTACAGTTAGAGATCCAACTAAAGGAAATTGCGCTATTTACCTCGAACCAGAGAATAATAAGGCTATTCAATTGAAGCCTAACCCTCAATTAAACAGACAATTTTGGACAGAAAAGCAGGCTATTGCACCCAAGGAATTAAAAGACAACTTCGCTATTGGATCAAAGATCAATTGCCTTAAGTATAGATATGCCAGTACAAATACTGCTGATCTCCCCTTCAACTTCACTTACTGGTTCAACGAGGGATCAATTACATGTGAGCTAGAATTCAATTCTGGACAGAAGAGATTCACGGAATTGTCTAATGTTAGCGTATATTTCAACTACCCATCTACTGAGAGTCCCGAAGTCAAAAACTTGGAGAATAGTGATTATGAAAATAATTCCGCTAATGCTCTGTTTAATTGGACTACAACAAAGTTGAGCGCCGATCATCCTAACTCTAATATAGAAATTGCTTTCTCCTCTAAAGTTACTCCTGAAGACTTGTTCCCATTTGCTGTTGACTTCAAACTTCCTTATAACTATATGAGAGTCAATGTCAAGGGAGTTGCTGCATTGAGTGATAATAGTTCAGTTAGTTTTGAGTTTGTTCCCTCGCTTGCAGTTGAAAGATATGAAATTCAATAATCTGTTTTTATAGAGTATATAATTTGTAAGTCCAGGGACATTTCTTCCTTTTTATTAGCAGCCCTAATCTTAATAAATCTAGCCACTTTCTGATAGGAATTCCTCCTTTTTCATTAACACTCTAAATAAAATTATTTGAGATCTAATAATGTTACTTAGAAAACAACTCAAATCAACCCTCAGATTCGTTCCAAGATATGCTTTCTCAACCTCCAAGCCTCCTGAGACCAATAAGAATTATTACGAGCTACTCGGAGTGGAAAAGGACGCTGATAAGGATGCCATTAAAGCTGCATATAAAGAATTAGGTATTTTCTAGTTCAAAATTACTAAAATGCTAGCTAGAAAGTACCATCCTGACTTGAACCCTGAGCATGCTGTATATGCTTTGAAATCGTGAAATAATTTAATAGGAATATTTCCAGAATTTAACAAATGCATACCAAGTTCTAATGGATGACGAGAAAAGACTAGAATATGACAATGAGAATATATATACTGATAAATACTTCAAGAAGAAGATCCTGGGAATAGAATTTGACTGGAGAAACCTCTTTTGGTAATATTGAGAGAGTGATAAATTGATAAGTTGTTAGGATGGCAATGGGAGCATATGTCACCTTACAAGGATACCAATACTACAAAAAACATTATGTTCCTAAGTGCCCTCTGGACCATACTCAGAGAGAAATTTCAACTAAATTGGAGAAACAGCCTGAACACACTAATTAGGTAATAACAATGTTATTAAAACCATGTAAAAAGATTATTTGTATCATCAAAATGCACACAATTACACAAAGAAGTATGATTAAAGGAATTTTAGCTGCTTTAATTTTTCACTTGAATTTGTATTTCCACCATCTTCCATAGTTCTACTCCTTTTCAGTGTATTATCACCACCAGCATCACTTTTTATCGTTTTCCCTAAGAGATCAAAGAATCCTAGCTTAGGAGTTTCTTTTTCTTTATTTTTTGGCTGTAGCCAGGGAGGAATTTTATTTTCTATTGATGTATCAGGTACACGTGGTTCTGGCTTTATGCTTCCAACTCGTTTATAGAAGTATTCATCTGGGACTTCAATGATCGCCTTTTCAGGGATATCGGCATTGTAAACTTTTATTTGAGGAGAAATTTTTGCTTCTGCTGGGGAAGTCTTGGCTTCTCGTTCCTGTTTTAGCATTTCTTCAATCAAGTCCAGGTCCTCTTCATCTAGATCATCATCAACACTGGTTTTTTTCTGTAGCTCAGGCTCCTTATTATATGGCTTCTTATTGAACTGATAATTCTCGTTAATGGCCCTTTCTATTTCATCTTCTTCATCCTCTTCTTCCTCATCCACAAAGTCAAGATGGTTAAAATCTAATTGATTTATATTCATCTCCCTCATGGGCTGGCTTCCAGGACCAAACTGGATATCGAATTCTGCTGCAGCAGAGGGTGACATCAGTAAATTGTTAACATCTAAATGCTCCTGGATATCAAATGTCTTTTGCTCTTCGTTATCTATATCCTTTGGAATTAAGAAGTCATCTTTGTTAATGTTATACACTTTGACAAAGTGTTCTATTTCAGCTAAGAAATTAGAACCATAATCCTTAAGCTGTTTAGCACCGACATTTTTAATATTGTCGGTTGTAAGTTCTTTAGTAGAAGTGGGAAGCTTTCTACAGAATTCATACAGACCCTCAATAGGCATGATTATATCAGGATTGCTTGCCTTAGTTTGGTCTGGTAGCTGAGAAACCAATCTCTTTCTCACAATCTTGAGTCTTTCGAGGATTTCTTCGAATTGTTCAGCAGTACAGTAACCATATTCTCTTGAGTAGGTATATTTTTTCTTTGGAGCCTTGCCAGAATCATTGTTGGAGGGAGGATTAGAGTGGGCCACTAAGTCGCCCTTTTTGAAACTGAATTTATCAAGATCAGTGATGTTCCTGGCAATCATATGTGAGACAGAACTATGGTGTGGAACTTCTTCCTTTATTCTGTAATATACTCTTTCCTTTGTGGAGGGTTTGTCTTCAACGTGGGTACTCGTATACTTAGTGCTTTCTGATTTATCTTCAGTAATGAGCTTTGCTTTGGTTTCTTTTGCCCCGCCAGGCTTTAAGGCTTCAGGAATCTTCACAAAGATTTTATCTTTTCCGTTGATAATATTTTGGCACTTGTAGCGGTCTGGGTACAATCTGCATGCAAAGGCTCCCTGTCTAACTTCAAGCTTTTCAACTTTTTCGTGAATATATCTTCCATACAATAATTCCTTTATCAATTTGGATATGTCATCCTTCTTCATATGTCTTAAGGGACCTTTAGAGCCAAATGAAGACTCGCTTTTTTTGGTCTCTCTAAGCTTTCCACTAAACAGGTAATTGGTTAATTGCTTCGAAGTGGGTCCTTGGCTAGAATTCATTAAATATTCCACAACAATCTTGGCCTCTGCTGTAACATCCTTGAGGAAAGGCACACGACCTGCCTTACAGTTATCGCAGGTTTGCTTGCAGTCTTCCTTCTTGAACTTTTCTCCAAAGTATGCTAGTTGCAGAACTCTTCTACATTCGAACATCTCTTCACAATATCTGATCATATTAGTGACTTCCCAACTTTGGTCTTGCTTATTCTTCATAGATCCTGTACTATGCTGGGCAAAGAATTCATGAATACCCTTATCACCCTCTCTATAATAAATGATACAGTGGGACCTTAATCCATCTCTGCCTGCTCTTCCAGCTTCTTGGTAGTAATTGGCAATGGATTTGGAGAATGTATGATGGATAACGAAGCGGACATCGAGTTTGTTGATACCCATACCAAAGGCAATTGTGGCTACGACGATGTTGATTTCATCGTTTAGCCATTGGTGATGAACCTTGTTCCTTTGATTTTCTGTGAGAGATGCGTGATAAACTTCTGCTTTGAGTCTAAATTTGGTTTTAAGTTCTTCACAAACCTGCTCGGCTTCCTTGATAGTTGCTGTATAGATGATGCCCGTCTTCTTGGGGTAAGTTTCTTTGATAAATGCGACAATGTCGTTTAGGACATTCTTGGTCTTGGGTCTAACTTCAAAAATAAGGTTGGGCCTGTTGAAAGAATTTTGGAAGTAGAGAGGATTGTTCATCTTTAAATTGTAAATTACATCTATCTTGACATTTTCAGGGGCAGTGGCGGTGAGGGCCATAACACTGACATCCGGGAATTCTTCTTTTAGGATCTTCAGATTCAGATAATCTTTTCTGAAATCATGGCCCCATTGACTGACACAATGGGCTTCATCAATGACTATTCTATCAAGAATGCCAAGGTTGTACAGTCCCTTCAAAAAGTTCATAAAGTTGGAACTTCTGGAGACTTTTTCTGGGGTTGTGAAGATCATTTTGGGATAAGGCATTTGCTCGGAGAATTTCCATTTTTCCATTAGGCCTCTATTGGCTTTGTAGAGGTCAAGCAGAGCCTTATATTCACTCCAGCTGACTTGACCTCCCCAACTTGATAAATTAATAACTTCGATATTCTTTTGTTCCATTTGAGTGACTTGATCATAAATAAGAGCCAGCAAGGGCATGATAACTAGAGTTACACCCTTGTCAATAATGGCAGGAAGTTGGAAAGTTAAACTTTTACCACCTCCTGTTGGCATACAGACAAAAACGTCTCTCTTGGAGAGGACAGCATTGATAATGGCCTTTTGATTAGACCTGAAAACTCTGTAACCAAAGAAGTGGTCCATTGTAGGTAACAGTTTATCACTCCATTCAAATTTTGTATTAGTCCAATAATTAACATGAGCAAATTCATAGTTTCTCTCTCCTGGCCTATACCTATAATTTTGATTCAGTTGGACTTGTCGTTGAGGTGGTGCCACAATTCCAGCCCTGTCGTTGGGAGCTAGGTTATAAATGCTGGAGGCACTCATAAACCCATTATTCATATTCCCTGTATTGTTGTTGTTAAATGTGCTTGAATTGAAGCCTGGAGAATTGCCAATTGATATATTGCTGTATTGGCCTGGAGAAGCCCTTGTGGTTGGCGTTCCCATTTTATAGGGTGTAATATCATAGGATTGAGGATTGTTACTAATATGACTAGTTTTCTTGTTTTCATCCTGACTTCCATAAAAAGTGTTGCCTTGGACATCAATGTAGTCATCATAAGTATTCTCAAAGTCATTGGGTGTGTTTTTCGTGCTTGTTTCAATGGTATTTTCTGTTGACTGGAGATATTTCAAAATTTTTGTCGAAGTCTTGATTTTTTTGTACTTGCCAACTGCGTCGTCATTCTCGGAGCTTTTCTTCGGAGCTTTTTCCTTCTTCTTCTTTTCACCTTCTGTTTTTTTAGTAACTCTCTTCTTTTTAGCTGGTTTTTCAGCAACCTCATCATATATTCCTCCTAGATCAATGTCTGGAGAGGGGCTATCTTTGAGAGGAGTATTGCCTTCGCTGAAGTTGATCCCTAGGTAATCCTTTAATGAGAAATCGGATTTGAAAGCCATGCTTTGCGGCCTTTAATTCGAATTTAGCAGCTCAAAGTAATTAAATTAGAAAGCGGAATCTTTAGCATCTAGGATATTTGAAATTTCAGGGCTTAACAAATAATTGTCTACTGAACTACACAAGACTCAAGAACCCATTTATTCTTTGTTTTCAAATATTACTCTATCAACAATTTGTTTTGAATTTTCTTGTATTTATAAGCAAGTAATGTGATAAGTGAGCCAATTAGATTATGAGAAATGATCTTGGATATCAAGATATATATATATATATACATATTCCCATAATATATCTATATGCTATAAGAAGATCAAATACTCCAAAAACTAGTCAAGAAGCATTTTTCAGTAATGAATTATATTAAAACTACAAGATTATTTCTTCTGATGTCTTTCCCAATCGTTTGCAATATAGTCTACAGAGACCTAAAATCTTATTCCATATTCCCGATTTGTTACCTTAATATTAGTCATGAGTCTCTTTTCACTCTCAAGGGTAGGATCTAAGCTAACATAGTCATCAATAAAATTCAATTCTGCAACAAGGTCTTCTACTCTACTGTACAGCAAGATAAAAATGGTCAAAGGGAGTTCTTCATCCATTGAGCTGACTTCTTCTTTTCCCTTGTAGAAATCGACCACAGAAGACCTCATAAGACTATGCATCATAAGCAATACACTTAACTTTTCCCTAGGAGATCTTAGCTTGCTAAGTTTATTCATCTCGTTGTAGGCATCTCTGTATGGGAAATCTTTTTCTTCTAAGGGTTCTATTAAGTTTCCTTCACTATCGAATTTTTCATTAGGAATAAGCCAGAATTTTCTTGGAATCTATAGGGTTAGTTGAAAGTAAAAAGGACTTTGTACATCAAGAAACTGTAGATGAGAAACAGGGTTTATATCCTGTAATATTTCTCTTGCTTTGGTTATGTATTTTTGTGACTGCTTTGCATATTTGAGTTTATACATGGAGAAAATGTGTTCGTAAACCTATTGTTGATTTGAGATGTATGCTCTATTACTTTATCAAAAATGAACTTTTCAACTGACATTCTGCAATAAGGCATTATTTTCTTGGTTTCTGATTTTCCATAATTATGATCAGCGAAAAATGTCTCTGTTGTCTGGGTGATTAACATATAGACTTGCTCCAGCTATTCTCTATTAACATGCTTTTTTTTAGAAATTTACGGGTTCTGGTAATCTCTTGGATGATTCTTCGATATTCTTATATTCCTGGAAAAAGTCTCTCAAGAAATGAGAGACCTTCTGCCCAACAGTATATTGCTCTGACGAGAGAATTTTTCTGAATTCGTAGAATGAATAGCTTTCCAAATTTTGAAGGGACATATTTGTTTCATCAGCTTCACTAAAATTTCAAATTACTCTGAAGATAATTATACGCTTCTTCCTCATCATGAATTTGGATATATCTCGAGCTTCGATGCCCTCCAGAACCGAAGTCAAAAGAGTGGTTGGTATTTCTTGCTGTGGGACTTCCTGTTCGGTTAGAAATTGTAGAAAAGGTTATTACTCTTATCAAAATGCTCCAGTTCATGGGCAATAGCATTCAATACGTCCCTTACTACTGCTCTGTTCTATATAATTAAATGGTTTCCTTATTTGTATTACTCCATAAAGAGCTTTGACCTGAATTCTACGTTTGCAAGTTGTTTTATTCACTTTGCTGGATAAGGCAATAGCAGTGATATCCTGGCAATTCATTCCCTTTCCTGTAATGCAATTCTTTATCATTTCAATAGGGCCAATCCATCTTCTTTTAATAGCGGTGACGTGATCTCCTTCGTCATCAACAACCATGAAACCTCTAAGGGGATAAATTGTTTGGTACAAAGATATTATACTTCTTTCTGCATATCTTGTCAAACATGTCCTTAATCTGATACAAATTTAGTGACAGGGAGGTCTCAAATCGGAGTGATAGTTTGTTTATACTAAGTCGTTATGGAATTTTTTGGAAATATTCACTGTGTAGTTGGAGAGCCAAAGTGATTAAAGCTCATTTCTGTCTCTAGTGTGTTCTGCTTACGGAATGATAAATTGTCGGTTCTGGTTGAATCATGTGACTACAAATCTAATATTGGATAATATTCCCTTTTACGTCGTGAATTCCCACATTAAGCATTTTATGATCACCAATAACACTATCCTCAGCTAGCCAATTAGGATGAAGTTTTTCAATAATTTACTCTTTTTGGTTGAATCTAAGTGATTATCCAAGTTGGAATCGCTCATCTTTATTCAAAACAAAAATTAGTTCAAATGTATAATTATTTTATCTGAAATAAATCTTTGCTGATATGAACTCAGAAGTAGTGTATTCTGTGCTCACTATTTAATCTTTAATGTAGATCGCAGGGCTCTCTTTCCTTCTCTATGCTTCAACAAGACAATGAGTATATATAGCCTTGTTTCACATAAGGAACCATGAAATTCTTGCTAAGAGTAAAATTACGAAATTTTTACAGCATCTCATGGGAAGGATAATCTCTACTCAAAGACAACAACTGCTAATGATAATCAGGTAATTGAGGTTGCTGGTTAGCTGTTGAAACAAATTTGAAATGATCTCTACTGACATTGTGAGATTGGTAACAAAGATTCTCAAAGCAAAATCGAAGAGAGAAAGCAAGAAAGAGTAATTTTTAATTAGTGAGATTATCAAACACAGACTAACAAACAGTGATTATTTAGGGATGACTTGCATAATAACAAATAAATGCTTTTAAATATGGTTTCCAAATTTTGATTCTCTAAGGATTCAGAGCCTCCTCAGTTATGGTCTTCCCCACTACTGTACATTCACCAGTTCTCAATACCACTCCCTTTGCTGACCCTGCTACGCAATCGCATCCACAGAGCACCAAGTTGTCTGCCAAAATTGCAATCTCATCATAACATTTGGATGATGTTCTCTCTAAATCGAGTATATCTCCTGTAAGATAAGTATAATTAACCTTTAAGCCATAGCACTCAATTAGCCTGATATCAGCAGGAGCTTTAATTCCAGCATAAAGATATATAATATCTCCTGGTACAAGCTTGTTAGGAAGAAGATTTATTTGCATACCGTTTCTGAGAACCTTGACCTGTGCTGGCATTAAGCTTTCAAACTCACCTATCTTTTTTGTAAATTTTCGGTTCCTTGCAGTCAGGTTCAGAGTGCTGATGGTCACTAATAAGGCCACTATTGAGATGGATACTCCAATAATTAGCAAATATTTTGCTCGAACATACAGGTAAAACGCAGCAACAATAAGAGTGGCTAGCCAAAGCATCGCTAATGCGATCATCATCCCTGTGGTCGAAAATCTCTGTAAGTGGAGAGTATTTTCGCCATATTCCTCAATTCGCTTTATTGCTTCTTGGTCCGTAAGGCCGAACTTTGGATTTGTTTCTAGGCGTCCATAGAGCTCCTCAATGTCAATAGAATGCTCATCTCTGAGAGCAGAACGAAACCGATCTGTATCAAGCGGCGCTTTATAGGTTGAATTAGGTAGAAGTGGTTTCTGAAGTTGCTTTTCTTCTGCCGGAGCGATTAGATCTATAGTAGAAACCCTGTCCTCGGCTTCATGCATGTTCGTAATGAAATAAAAAATTATAATCAAAAAAAGTGCGTTAAGCACACCTTTGCAACGATCTTCGGCTATTAGCACAACGATTCCTATCCTAAACGCACTTAATAAAGTACTATATAAGGTGCTAATCATGTTTAGGGCATCTCTTTGATGAACATCTTTCGTCAATAAAGGGTAGCCTCGGGGACTAGAACACAGTTCTACAACTCCACTTCTAAATTATAACTGCAATAAATAATAAATAAAAAGAAACTTCTCGAGCTATGTATTTTGCCGTTCAGGCAATTTCTTGACTTCAAAAGGTTATAGTTGAAGGCCATTAAAACCCTAGACTATTTGGTCAAAATATTAGCTATCTTTATTACTTTTTAAGAGAGATATAAGGTTTCATTCTGGCTTTTTAGTGCGTTTAACCTCGAATAGTATGAAAACAAAGGTAACTAGATATGATGAGGTTCCTGACGACATGGACATAACAAAGGTGGAAGTCATTCATAAATATTTTATGTACGTAGAAAGAAAATCATATTTTGTAGATCTATGAGAATGGATCAAAGATTTAGAGATAACATCAAGTTCGATTAGCCAGAGCTGAGTACAGTATTTTTCTTTTTCTGTTGTAAGCCTGAGATAAAACAAATCACAGTTTCAGATTGTTTTAATCAATAGTTAGACCATAAGTAGGAAAGAGTAGCTTTCCCCTGAATAAAAATAAGTAGATTAGCCTCTCAAAGACAATGGTGAAAAATACATCAGAATAAAAATGCACCATTTTTTGTTTCATAAGCAAAATGTTATTCCCATCCATAAGACACAAAAGAAGCTCAATGAGAGATGGACTGGAAGAGGAATCGAAAAATCATCAATATTATAAAGGATATAACTCTGATGTAATGAATTCTTTATTGTCTACGGCTATGTAGCTCGCCACTAAAACTCAGATCTATAGTTCAAACTTACAAAAAGTCTTAGTGTATTGATCAAAATTCTAGGTGTATTCACAGACAAATGAAATAGTTAAGTCGGCATGGCTCGAATATTTTTGCTGAGAAGGGAGCTTATTGAGGCTAGTCTCTAGATATATAAAGATCCGAATACCTAAGATTATCGCTATCGGCCATACTAAGCCAAACGCACCGGATCCCATTCGAACTCCGAAGTTAAGCGGCTTAAGGCGCAGTTAGTACTAAGGTGGGGGACCGCTTGGGAAGCCTGCGTGCTGATAGCTTTTTATTTTTTTTCCTATC
>Ga0065720_1020067_pt1 | contig 17270 bp, 12 predicted proteins | sample Thericmetagenome_FD_59107 | JGI IMG/M metagenome (GOLD analysis project Ga0065720, IMG submission 59107) | Thermophilic microbial communities from the Joint Bioenergy Institute, California, USA of rice/straw/compost enrichment - eDNA_2 v2... | ecosystem: Engineered > Solid waste > Grass >... | reverse complement strand
CGTTTCATTAATGCAAATAAATCCATTCATAATGGTTAACCCAGCTATAGAATCCAGTCCAGAAGAATTAAAAGAAATGATTTTAGTAGGCAACAAGTCAATTAACTCTTTTCCAAGGTCAGGTTTCTCAAAGTCTTTTCCTACATCAAATGGAAAATTGAATTGAGACAATACTTTTGCAAGCCTTGAACCCTGGAGACGTGTTGAAAATATTTCTTCAAGAATCTTTTTGGCTTCACTAAGTATGTAATTAGATGCGACATCCTTTTCCTTAAAATCTTTAATTTTTCCAAGTACTCCTATGGCAGCATTTACATGCTTAGGCTGCCTCAAATTTGAATCACATATAGTATTCAACAAGCAGGCTGTAAGATTCAGTTTATTTACAGATCTATATTTCAAGAATTTAGAAAGTTGCTTGTGCATGGTTCCCTCTTCTTGCAGTAATAGAACTTCAGAATATTGGATAAACTTTCTCAAGCCTCTTTCAATTTCTTGGCTTTTACCATGGGTGCTAAGCTGAACTTGCTCTGATTCGGTACTATTCAATAATGCTTGAAACAACTCCTTCTCTTTGATGGCCCTCTCGCGTAGGACTGTATAGATCATTTTTAAAAAGTAAAGAATATCGTCTCCTTTTGTTGGAAGCTCTCTTATTTCAGCCATTGAGGGGAAGCCATTTTGAGGAGTTAAATCCTTTTGTTTTGTCTCGACTTCTTCATATTTCTCAATAAGAGCCTTCAAATCACTTTTTTGTAAAGTACTTGAACTTAAGATTGCTTTTCCAACCGGATTATTTCTGGATTGCTCTAATGTAGATAAAAGATCTTGAATATGACCTAGAATAAAACTCTCGGGTGTGATGTTTGGCTCTTCTGATATCTTTTTTTCTGAAATATTGCTCTTTTCTATCTGAATTGGAGCCCCAACATCTAGTGCAGATGGCAATGGATTGTTAGAAGGTGAAATCTTTTTCTTAGAAGATGCAGTACCAGTAGAAACGTGAGTCTTAGAGGACCAACATCCCATTTTTGAAAATGACTTATAATTTCTCAGGCCCGAAGTGTATTTAAAGCCTAAATTGATAAATCAGCTTTCTAAAAATGGGATACTTTAGTTTGATATATTCAAACTGTTGATGGGTACCTATGCCTTCGAGAATATAATAGAGTGAAGATTTCTGAACAAAACAGAAGTGAAGCAAGCTTCCCATCTTGAACTGGCTGTAAAAGAATTTGAGAAAAGAGAAGAAAAGTAATTAAGTATCTTGAATTAATAAAATATGCGACCATTCTGATTCTTTATTTAGATACTGAAGCGTATCAACCCTTTTTAGAAACTTTCATTTATGGAATGCAATCATGTTTCATTCAAGTCAGCTTTATCTTCTTAAATGCTAAGTTTTCTGAGACAGTATATGAAATTGAAGTCGAATTGATGTTCACCATCAAGTTCTAATATTTCCAAATTTTTCTTATTTGGAGTATGAATGGATTATACTAAGTCTTGAGACTCCTTGGAGAAAAATAAGACTTTTATCTTGATCCCAGAAAAAATTATTAAATGATATCCTGGATAATAATGTACATGACTTCATTTTTATTCTCAAAATGTGGCTGTGACCTGGGAATGTTTCAGGCAACAGCAATCAACTTAATTTATGGAGAAAAAACTTTGTTTTGTGGGATTCTAACATACTCACATTCTGATATCATTAGTTTGTAAATTATTCTCTTGAATAAAACAAAATAAATTGTTGGATACACAAATGGTCAAAAGTAAGATCGACTTCCTCTTTTTCTAAACCCTCTATAGACTTCGGTGGTAACGACGGTGGAAATAACAATCCTGGCAGAGTCCAGAGAGGAGGCTTCGGCGGTGGCAAAGGCGGAGATAAAGGCGGACGCGGTGGTCGCGGAGGCAAAGGTGGAGACAGAGGTGGCCGTGGTGGTCGCGGTGGCAGAGGAGGTGCATAAGCATTGAAACTCTCTAAAATTGTAGGCGGAAGAGGTGGTCGCCCAGGAATGAAGGCTGCTGCTAAGGTCGTTATTGAGCCTCATAGACATGAAGGTATCTTCATCGCCAGAGGAAAGGAAGATGCTCTTGTTACTAAGAGCATGGCCCCTGGAGAGAGTGTCTATAATGAAAAAAGAATAGCCGTTACTGATGACAATGGCGAGAAGATCGAATATAGAGTTTGGAACCCTTACAGATCTAAGCTTGCTTCCACAATTTTGGGAGGTGTTGATAACTTGGAAATCAAGCCTGGCGCAAAGGTTCTTTACCTTGGTGCTGCCTCAGGAACTACTGTTTCTCATGTTTCTGATATTGTTGGACCTGTATTCTTTTCATCTTATTCTCCTAATTTTCCCTAGGAAGGTGTTGTATATGCTGTTGAATTCTCCTACAGATCCGGCAGAGACTTGGTTACCATGGCTCAAAAGAGAACAAATGTTGTCCCTATTATTGGTGATGCCAGAAAGCCCCTCGAATACAGAATGCTTGTTCCTATGGTCGATTGTGTCTTCGCTGATGTCGCTCAAAGGGACCAAGCCAGAATTATCGCCCATAACTGCAAGTATTTCCTTAAGTATGGTGGTCAATTCATCATCTCTATCAAGGTATTTTTTCATATATCACAAAGAAGTAATGGTCTAGGCTAACTGTATTGATTCTACTAATCCTGCTGCTGTCGTCTTCGAAAATGAAACCAATAGATTGAAGGAAGAAGGATTAACTCCCCTTGAAAGATTGACCTTGGAACCATACGAAAGAGATCACGCCGTTGTTCTCGGTGTTTACAAGCCCAAGAAATAAACATTTTGTCCTTTACATAACCATTTCATGAGTATGCAGATCAATAGTTCCTAATTTATGTTTTGAGCTCTATGAAACTGATGATAAAGTGTAGAATACGATAATCTGCATGGTAGAAATTTTTGTTCGCCTTAGCTCACAATTTCTCCTATCAACAATTACTCTTCTAATACAATTCTAAAACATAGCCGAGTTCACTCTTCATTATATTTTTTGATATCATGGACTAAATATGTACAAGTCTTACACTCCTGAAGCCCGTTGAACAATCCTCAGAATTGTCTGAGCATTTGTATGTTCTCTAGAATTTATAACATGGAGATATAACTCTACTAGAGAAAAGAAAAATACCAGTTTTTCTAACTTAGATTTCAAAAAAGTCCTTTTAATCCTGCTACTCTCATATCAAAATATTGCATTTATAAATTCTCAATCGTGGGCCGAAAGAGACAAGACAAATCCAAAATTTAGAAACTCAAAAAATAATTATATGTCTTAGTTCAAAGACTGAATCAAATCTAACAGGTGTATGGTATTAGAATTAAGCTCACAAAACTTTTGCTGTGGAATTCAATCGTACTTTCTATACAAAACCTAAAAATTGCTATTTTTTTCGGTCGGGTTTTATAAATTTCTTCTCTCTATTCTATTGTCAAGAAAGATTTCCTTTCCTTTTGTTCTTAAGTAGTCATAGGCAGATTCTTATCGATTTTAAATACATTCTTTAATTAGTGCTAACGGTAGTATTCTGTCTATTTCCTTCATAGATGAGCCTTTAGATATTGGCTTTATTGTTATTCCTCTCAGAGTTGATTTGACATAATGAGATTCTATGAGATTTGCCTTATTATGCATCTTTAATATCTAGACAATCAGGGAGGATGTTTTATTTTGGTGTGGTTTAGAGATGATGAATTTTGAGAAAGGCATGGCAGTTTTACCTATAAAAAATTTGTTTGAATAGATAAGGAAAATTCTATGAAGCTATTTCTTGAGGTCAGAATCAAAGTTGTCTATCCCGGGTTTTTGAATTTTTGAAAAGTTTAAGATCAGGAAAATTTCTTTTTCAGAGAGCATTGAGAAAAATTTGTTTAAACAATAAAAGTTCTTTTTCCCCAAGGAGAAAAGAAAAAATATGGCACAGATGCAACGGTTTTATATCAGCCTTTGCAACTGCTTATACTATATAGACTGTATATAAGACATAAACGCAATATAATTAAGTAAAAGAATTCATATTTATCATCTTACTTGGAGCTAAAAAGGTCGGAAATTAGTCAATTTATTCGTGTTTCTTTTGATTATTCTTCTTCTTTGACTTAACAATGACTTTCTCAAGCATCAAAGGCTTTATGCTTTCGAAGTCAATGTAATTTTCCCCATGAGAGGAAGATAGAGAAGTACCTACATTGCTAGGATTGGCTGGTATAATCAACGCAGCCACATATCCATGAATGAATTTAGATGTAACTTCATTTATTTGAATTCTGTCAAACACAGCCTCTCCATTCTTAACATCAACTTCCGTATCTCCCATAATGGCTTTATTTCCTAGAATATAAGCCTTCTCCCTTGTCTAATATACCTGCTTTATTTCTCAAGATGGGGCTGGAAGGAATTTCCCATGTATGAAGTGACAAATGTAAAACAAGCTTGTTCTCATTCCTAACAGGTTCCTTTGTTATAATATCCACGATCTTAGTCTTGATACTAGAGATGAGTTGAAATATAACTTAGATTACATTAGGTTTCTCTCCCTGAATATGGGAACAGGAAGCTGACAATCCAATACAATTTCATATCTATAAACATGGCCAGCTCCAAAGAAATGATTAAATAAGGCAGCAGGAGTTGGGTTGTTATCAAATTGATTGGAATGTTTCTTCTGTTCCTTGAGTTGTTCAATCCTTTCAAGTTGAGACTTGTTGTTCTCATTGAGTTCTGTTCTGTTAAATTTTAATTAAGCATATGAGTATTTTACTTGAACCCTTTCAACTCTTCCAGACAACGAAGGAGATTCTTCTGGGTTGAGTCCTGGGATGAGATGATACTGTTCATAATAAGAGTGTTCTGATTCATAAGGGTCAAAATTCTTTGCCTTTGGGCATCCTCAAAGGCATCTCTGGCGGGAGCTTCTTTTTGGAAAATGGGGCTCTCGAAGACTGGAATTTGGAATGGTTCAGTGGGGTAATTAGTAAGCCTGACCTTGACTACGGAAGAAAGGTCACAAGGAGCAGCTTGGTCATGGAATTTGATAGGTGTTGGGATTATAATGTTCTGCTTAGTTTCTTCGATGGTCATCTCAGAATTAACTTCAGATGTGGCTTCAGTGCTGACATCTTCTTGAGACAGCCTTGTCAAGTGATCAAACAAGCCTGGAGCCTTTTCATCTATATCAGGTTAAAAGGATTTAGAATGGAAAGTACCAAGTATTTTCTTCTTTTTAGATAATTGGTCCTCTACTACCACTTCCTCTTGGGATTGTTTTTCGGGAAGGATAGCTCCTTTAGTAACAGCTTTTTCAAGCTGAGCAAGCTTTGAAAAGTTTCTCTTAGCGAATAGCTGGTTTTCTCTGTAAAAGCACATAAGTTAAATTTTTTTTTGATTATTTAGATCAATTCCAATGATTTCAGGACCTGTTTAATTAGTTTTAGAAGTCTTCAGAGCTTTCCAGAACTGAATAAACTTTGCATCGAGAGACCAATAACTAACTTTAGGACCTGCTACACATAGATTAGAAGTTAATTTTTTATTACTAGATTTTTCTAACTAGCTAAGGTATAACTTGTGTCATCTGCAAGTGTCTATAGGACTAAATAGGAAACCTTGTTCCTAAGTAAATGTAGAACTCTCAGGTATCGCTTGGTTGATAAAAATTTTAATAAATTATCCATTTAATCGAGCTTCAATACCATCATCTTTTTTGCTCAATCAAATGACAAAAATTTCGAGTTAATTATCATGTTAGAAATAATATAAAAGCTTATTTAGACTCGAGCATGTACTGTAAGGAATAAAAGAGGTTTACAAGAATCAGATCATTCCCAATAGGTGAATGAACAAAATCGTAAAAGCAAACTGAGCTGTTTCTATGCAGTTTAACATTGATTCCTTCATTCATTTCTGATATGATCCCGAGGTGTTTAAAATAACAATTATTGATCAGCAAACTATGATTTATTGCCAGTAAATTCGAAATCATTATTGGATTCTAGAATTATCGAAGACATGAAAAGATCAGTAAGCGTGAAATTCTTAAGGGTTTCGTAGTAGAGCTTCCTTTGAATAGCAGACTACAGTTAACAATTCTCAATCGAAAAGACTAGCACATATAGTCTAGATGATCATTTCTTGCTGGGTTTTTGATAAAGGCCTAGAAATTCGTTACCCTCAACTACACTTCTTACAAGAAGTTGATCAGATAGATTGTAAAAATGAGCTTCGAACAGAAGCAATTCACCCTAGAAGTAATTCTAGGAGAATTAGAAAAATTAGATAGGTACTTCAAGGCTAAGGAAGTTGAACAATTAGAGTCTCAGTCTATATTTAGTGCGATATTGACAGTCTAGATTGCTTAGAATAGATATTAAGAGCAAAGTTTCATTTTTTAGTCCTTGAAATTTTTAGAGCGTTATTTTGCTTTAAACCTCGCAAATCCTTGAGTCAAACTAGGAATGGCTTTCCACTAAGCCAGCTATTGTGGCAAAAGTTGAGGCTTTAACAGATTTTTTTGGCAAGAAAAAATCTAATTGGATCTCCGACATCTATAGTTGGGAAGAATTTGATAAAACCTAACAATTCTTATCATTACTAACATGTTGAATATCATTAAGGCCCTATCTCTAATCCTCCTGGAAGATTTAAAACAAAACGGTCTCATATAGGCTGATAGGATATCTAGTCTTTGTGTCTTACTATAATGCTAGAAGGTCAAAAGAGAATTCTGGTAGTCTGTTTCTACAGCTTGATCTTTAACTAACGAACTCCGCTACATGTCCTGCAAAGTAAAAAGATTGATGTTCCAATCTGATTTCATTTTGAAATAAAGTCGGGATTATCAATCACAATTTTACTTGGTATGTAAGATGTTGCGATTTTATTGCATACTCTACACATCAACAGAAATAACCACATCTTTGTAATCGTCTTTGCAGTCTTTTTGGTCTTGTTTCCTCAGTCAACAATTTGAAAATTTAAGTATTTTTAGAATGATTAAAAATCTATCAAAGTCTCGATGCTCACACTAAAACCATCTCTTTAGCCAACTGGAAAACTATTTTTCTTAAACACCATTAGAGGCAAGTTTTCAACTATTGGGTTCTTTATTCTAAACAATACTTTTTTTAAGGTATCTCATCAACATACTTTAAGTATAGCCAAGAATGTTTAGTGACCTTTCTCGAATGGATTCCAAATTTCAAAAGGTCTTGAAAGCGATTTTTTACCTTTTTTAAATGTTTGTCCTATTAAAAAGCTGGAATGCCCTCACTGAGTCTGATGATCTCTTTTTTTAACTACATAAGGTTCTACGCAACATGGAAGGTGATACAAATTTTATGTAGATGAATTCACAGAATATTGGAGAAGTTGTTAGTAGGATGAAGATTAGTACCCATAACATTGGCCTAGAAAAAATTTGATGTTATTCAAAACCCATTAGTAGCGTTTATTGAGAAAGAAAATGCCATTGGATAATTACAGTTCAAGAAGACAACCCCAAAATTTTTCTTATCAGAATTTTTATAATTGTTTTATCAAAAGTGCTTGAATTTCAATGGGTTTAGATATAAATCTTTTCAGACCTGAGAAAGGTTTACTAATGCCTAATTGATCTCAATCTTGTAGGTGGAAATCCCGACCTCATCAGAGAGTCCGTCAAAAGAAGAGGAGATGATCCTAAGATAGTCGACGAGGTTATGGCTCTTGACGAAGAATGGAGAAAGAGTATAACTAATTACCATTTCCTAATCTGGATAGAGAGATTCATATGCGACCAACTTAGAAAGGAGTACAACGCTGCTAACAAGGCTGTCGGAGAAAAGAAGAAAGCTAACAAGGAAGACCCTTGCACTGTAAGGTTATAATCTCAATTTTGTGAGTGTGGGTAGGAAGAAATCGCCAAGGTTAAGGAAATCGAAGAAAAAATCAAGATCGCTGAACAAGAAGAAATTCCCATCCTCAACCAAGTTGAAAAGCTCCTCAGCAAAATCGGAAACATCGTTGATCCCGATGTTCCTCCTGGAAAGGACGAGAAATTCAATGAAGTTGTCTCAAAGTGGGGAGAAATCCCTAAGATTGTTGTTGGAGAAAAGAGCAGAAAGGGAGCTGCTCACCATCACGAAATTTTGTATATGATTGACGGTTTCGACCAAAAGAGAGGTTAAATTTACTCGCTTCAATTTCTCATATCTTAGGAACCAAGGTTTCAGGCCACAGAGGATATTTCTTGAAGGGTATGGGAGCCATGTTGAACTTGGCTTTGATCAACTACGGTCTTAACTTCCTTATAAAGAAGGGCTACACCCCTATGCAACCTCCCTTCTTCATGAAGAAGAGTATCATGGAAGAGACTGTCCAACTTGATGAAGTCGAATCCAACATGTATAAAGTCTCACCACACAGTGATGGTGATGAAGATATGTACCTTATTGCCACCGCTGAACAACCCTTGACTGCCTTCTACAGAGGTGAATGGCTTGACCCCAAGGAACTCCCCATCAAGTTCGCTGGTATTTCAAGCTGTTTCAGAAAGGAAGCTGGTGCCCATGGTAAGCAAACCTGGGGTACTTACAGAGTTCATCAATTCGAAAAGGTTGAACAACTTTGCATCACTTCTCCCGTATGACTATACTCCAATATCGCTAAAATATCTAGGAAGAATCAGCCAAGATGCACGAGGAAATGATGAAGACTTCTGAAGAATTCTACCAAAGCTTGAAACTTCCTTACAGAGTAATTTGATTTATTGAGTTTTCTAAATTTGTTAGGTCGTCAAGATCGTTGCTGGTGAACTTAACAACGCCACTTCAAAGAAGTACGACTTGGAAGCTTGGTTCCCAGGTTACGGTGACTACATGGAACTTGTTTCATGCAGCAACTGTACTGATTATCAATCCAGAGCTCTTGAAATCAGATATGGAAACAAGAAGGGAGTATAGTCAGTGTTTATTTATCCTTACATTTAAGGCTGATAAGGAAAAGAAGTACGTCCATCTCCTTAACGGAACCTTGGTTGCCACTGAAAGAACCATGTGCTGTATCCTTGAAAACTACCAAACTGAAAAGGGTGTTATCGTTCCTGAAGTCCTCAGACCCTACATTGGAGGAATTGACTTCATTGAGTACAAGAAAGACTTGCCTAACCTCGCTGAATTCGGTGATGAACCCGCCAAGAAGGACGACAAGTCCAAGAACAAGGACCAAAAGGTCAAGGAAGAGGGAAAAGTTGACAACTAAATTATAGGAATACTTATATCCTTATTATCTATATGACATGTCTATCTATGTTAACCTCGAGTAATAGTAACATGATATAGAAATGAACCCAGGTCATATAAATCAACTTCCCTTGGCAGATAGAATAATTAGAACAGGGGCTATCCTATAAGTTGCTGTAATAACACTAAGTTAAATAGGCTTAAGTTTTTGTCTAAATCAAATAAAATAATGGAGAACTATGAAACAATAAAAATGGAAAGTTCTTGAATTTGTTGGAAGTAGTGGGGCTACTGATAAGAATTTAGTAGATAAAAAAGTAAAGTAAGACCTGAGAATCCTAGGAGATCAGAAAGATTAAGATCTTAGAAAACAGGATATTAACTCAATAAATTTATTAACCAGAAATAATTTCAGATGAGCAATGCCAAAACACCAATGAGCACCTTTCTGAACGATCAGAACTCCAATAGCCAATTTGCTAACACCAAGGGTGAAGAAATTATTTCAAAATTCAACCAGTTCCTTGACCTCTTTCAAAAGGAAGTCACACACTACAATCCAATCAGTGCTGACTCTGAAATTATACAATTTTTAATAAATTCCTTCAGTGAGCTCCTAGAAGATGGATTAGTCGAAGCGAAGAATGCTGATAACGATCTCATCCACTATTGGTTTGTCATTTCCTCTGCTTTAGATAGCGAGTCTATCCGTTTTGTAGAGAGCATAGAACAATTTCAGACGGACAGTGAGAAGGCTTACGTCTGGATCCTGATAGAGTTGAATAATAAGAATCTCTTGAATATATTCGAGGATATTGCTTCCCATCCCAACGTGGTCAAATATTACACAAAAAATTCGATTATTAGAAAATACAAGGACGAGGTCAGCAAAATCCTCAGAAGACTTATGAAAATTGATTATAAAATAGAGTCCAAGTTCCTGAAAACTTATGAGGAGCAAATGAATAGCCATTCGGGTGGGTTGGATCCAAATGAGCTTTATGGAACGAATAAAAATGGCATAAATGTTCAAGGAGTACATGATAGTGGCCATGTAAAACAACTCTCAGTCGAAGAAGTCATGAATAATATTGAAAGATACAAAATTGCTCTGCATGGAAGTACTAGAAAGTCAACCGACGACTGGAACACTGTCTATATTAACCACGAATTAAAGAAACAGCTGGAACAAGAAAAGAGTCTCTTGGGAAATATACTAGCACCTGGAACTAAAGGACATCAAAGGCAAACAAGCAAAATGGTAATAGAAAAATACTTTTTTCTAACTTTGTAGCTTAGAAGAGTTGCTTCTGATGAAGAACTTAAAGCTCCAGAAGAAACCCAGTCCGCTAACGAATCTAGTGCCTTCTCCAAGGTTAAGGATAAGCTTTTCCAACTAAAGATTCCCAATCCTCTTCCAGGCGTCAAGAATATTGTCGCACCTCTATTGAGCAAGGGCCAAACTGGCGAAGGGTCCAAAGAAGAATCTGGAAATGGAATGAATATTAGTGGAAAAATAATGGACGGAGTCGGAAAACTCAAATTCTGGGGAGGAAAGAATAAAGATGATAAGACTCCCAGTAATGAGGGTCATACAGATGGTGAGGATAATCATAGTGCTTCAAGCCATGAAAACCAGAGTCTAGGCACTTCCAATAGAAGTGCTCATGATATGGTAAGCCCAGAAGGCAAAAAAAAGCAAGAAGATGATTATGGATATGGTGGCTATGGTAACTATGGAGGGTATGGAGAATATGGATATGACTATGGAACCCCGTATAGCTATGGTACAGGAACTCCAGGCCAAAGCAATGAAAAATTGAAGCATAGTGCTATTTTATATCAGGAAAAATATAAGAATATGCAGGAGTTATACGAGTATGCAGAGCCCCCAGCAAAGCTCTACAAGGTAGTAAAATAGGAATTTTGTGATTAAATACCTTAGCCTGAGGAACAAGACAACAAATGTTATAATTGCCAAAAGCCTTTGAATAAGTTTATGCTCATGATTAAGCCCAAGAGCGGATTGTGTCATTACACAGGACATTACTATTGTTATGATTGTATCGCTAAGGAAAAAATGGCCATTCCCTGGTATGCTAAAGAGAACTTTGACTTTACTCTCCATCATGTCTGCAAGACTGCATTCGACGAACTTAAGAAATTCTATGATAAACCCAATATTTTAATCGAGTACAAAAGCGAAGTTGTCAAAAAGAACAAAATTTTATATGAAACCTTGGTAACCTATTAATGGGTTGACCCTAAAGCCTCTAGGTTATGAGAAGACAATTGCATCTCATGTATGACATGATCTGTGACAACTCATATATAAACGATCTGATGGGAAATAATACAAACTTACTCCTCAAGCAGAATTTATTCAGCATGAAACAAATGCACGAAATAAAGAATGGAGCCATGATCAAGTTCCTTGAAAAGTGCTACAGTATGATTTCTAAGCACATGTTGAGCTGCAGTGTAAGAAAATTTCGAATTGTTGTAAAATTGTAGATTTGCTTGGCAAAAGCAAGGACATGCATGATTTGTAATAACAGGGAAAAAATCTTCTTATTTGATATCAAAAACACATCTGTGTGTTCCAACTGCAAAAATCTGTTTCATGCTAGATGTTTCCAAAAGAAAGGATGTATCTACTGCCAACAGAATGGCTAAACTATACTTTTTGAAAATTGGTTGCTTTATGTTAATTAGAATATGATATCTACTCCTTATCTACGGTATAATGTTAGCTCTTCAAGTTTTGTAAAAGAATACATTTTTTCTCAAAGAAAATATTCTAATAAATCTTGAAAAAGATTTTCAATTTATTAAAGATTAATTTTTCTTTCAATAGGCCCCAAGAAAAAAAAATAAACAAAAAAAAAAAAATATAAAAAATAAAAAAAAAGGATAAATAAAATCTGTATAAATAAATAAATAAACAATCTATGAGAATATTGATAATGAGGAAAATCTATCAAGAAAAATTGTTAATTATTTTTAGAACTCTTTTTTGTCTCATAGTTTTTTTTAAATCTGAAACATATTTCAAATTTGAATTTGAATTTAAATTTTTGAAAAAAGAGTTCTGTTAACTCTGTAAGAATACACCAATAGAATAGCTACAACTGGGTCATTAATACAAATTACCCAACTGATTTTCAGGAAGGATTCATTTTTTCTTTTCAAAATTACCCATTTTCAGAGAGTCAAGAATTGTGGTTTATACAAACAATTACCCATACTTCTCAATGCAAATATTGATGAAGGATCAGCTTTCAGGATGTCTAGAGAGCCTTTCAGCATATTCAAGAAGTAAGCCGGCATCATAGCTCATTCTTTGAATTTTCTTGCTGAAAGTTAATTTAAAAATTATAAAACAGATCAATTCCTTTCAGCTTAGAACTCTTACCCAATATGGTCCTGCATTGAATCCTGGGTCTGTACTGCAGGAAGATTTTTTGAAATAATTTGAAAATTCAAAACAAACAATTAATTATAGTGACTCAATATCATTGAAAAATTAGGTGTTAAAATTTTTTGAATTGAAAGTTATTAGAATTTTTATATCAGATGTCTGCTCGTAGGATAGAAGAGAACCGTCTTAAATATGAATAGACATTGATTAGACCCATAAACAACAAAATGCGCTGCTCAATTCCGATATTCAAACACACTAGTGCGGACTTCGCTAAGCTTTTAAGGCTGAAGCTATATTTTTCAGGCTAGATAAGATGCGAAATAATACGACTATTGCATATTTCAGTTGATCTAATTTTAGATCCTACACAAGAGTACATGAATTATAGCACTTCTCTTCTCTTGGATTTCTATCCTAGTGAAAAGAAGAATTGAAGACTATTGATAAATCAATACTATTTGTTTTTCCAAGCTCTTTAAAAGATCTATAATCTCATAATATATCGATAGGCACAATTCAATTCTACTTGTTCACAGCAAATTTTATAAATCGGAAGCATTCTTACCTGCTCTCACGCCCTATCTTTCCCTCTTAATACCCATAATTCGAAGTTAGGATACTAATTATGATGTTTTCCCTACTCAAAATTTAGGTAATACTTTCGAAAGACTCCTGAGGTATTTTACAGAAATACGATTATCAAGAGGTCAGCCTTTTTTTAAAAAATTCAACAGCAAGGAATACATGGAAAGAGTTGTAAGATTAAGAATCATATGTCACTAAGGGATTAACAAATCATATAATTGCCTTTAAGGTCAAATCCATGAATTTAAACCCTTAGAGGCAATCCAGTAAAATCAACAAGGTTGATTGCAGTAGTTGAATCTGAACTTTAGAGATTCGCTTTTTATACAACTGTAGGTTTCACTCTCAAAGTAGTTAGTATTGTAGTGAACGGCCTGATTATGATCATTAAGATCGAATTCTTCCCAGTCTGGGCTATATTGGTTATTTTTATTGGCTGAATCCAAATTGGAACTTGAAGCATGGCACCTCTGAGAATTGGCAGCATCTTCCTGATCTTCAAGTAGTGGGGAAAGCTGTAACTTAAAAACTTCTGCCTTCACTAGAATATGATTACCTCCTTTGAATTCGGATTCACTCAATCTAATATCTCTTTAGTGTTTCAGTATCTCTTATATATTAATACTTATCTACAGGTTCGATCATATTCAGTTTTTTCAATCTATCACCCAAGTAATAGATGAGTTAATTTCATTTCCTGGAACAATTAACTTCTGTTTCTTGCTGAAGTAAGATGCACAAGGAGTTGTTTCATATAATTTATTGATTCTGAAATCATCATTTCGATCGTCATCCCCTCCTGCTCCACTAGTTGCGAAGGTATTTTTGGATAAGTGGTTTTGTTGTGTGTTTAGCTCAACATCTGACTTAGGATAATGGCGTCTTGGTGATGTTTCACTGCCCCTCTGACTCATGTGCGATATTACTTGCTTTCCGATTGGAAAGACTTCCGCTTGAAGAAGGGCATAATCAGGTGAATTCATCATAAATAAAATCTGAATTAAGCTAATTTGAACATTACTTGCTGCTGTATTGATGAGATTAATGGGGGTCTGCATGTTGTTAATAAATGGGGTTAGCATCATGCAGGTCTTTCTGATGCACAACTTTTTCTCCCGATGACTGAAGGATATATGTTTCAGGTTAAAGTTAAAACAAGAAGGAAGAGTGATCAATGGACACAGCAAAGGATGAAATATAATAAAAAGTTTAAACCTCCTCTTTTGCTTTAACACATCTATTTTTGAATCAGAACGTCATATTTCTCAAACTTGAGCATCACAATATCCTATTCAGTTAATGAGACAAATATGGCATGGTTTAGAGAAATTCTTTGTTGAAATTGAATGCCATTCTCAGAAGGATACTGTTTGTAAAAGGTAAAGATATGAACTAAATGCATCAAAAAGGTCCTTATTCATCACGTTTCTTTGAAACCAGGAGAATCTTTGGTGAAGGAGAAATCATATAATATTCTGTGATCAATATGGGGATAATGGATTGTTGTAGTCTGACTGAGGTCCATCTCGTTTTGGACGGATAGAATCCTTCTGCCAGAGAGAATATCCCAGAATATTTTTCTTCTTGGATCTTAGTTTTCAGGGAGTTTAGGAACAAGATGATTAAATGATTTGAAGTAAAAGGCTTTCTACTCTATGATACTCCTAATATTCTAAATTACTGTAATCAAAACTATTCCCGCTCCTAATTTTGTTGTAATTATTTCTTTTTATTACTTTCTTTTTTTAGATTAAATTATCCCTGATTACTCATGAAATTTGCAAGTGATCACCTTGAAATACTCCAAATTATAACCCTTTACAGATTGCCTTTATTTTGCTATTTCTAATGCAGATGATCAACTCTTATGAGTCTATCTTCGATATGTTTAAAGCTTCAATCTAGTCCCCCTCATACCCATTTCCAAAAATTATGCAATATCTCACTGTCCCGAGTTTTTGAGAGAAAATTGATCCATAGTTTTTCTGCTCCACTCTTCAAACAGTCTTCTAAGATCATATCTGAAGTAGTGAAATAGATCATATTTTTCAAGACCATGTGTAGACACTAATTTGGAGGATTCAAAATTCCCTCAGGATTCGAAGCTTTCTTTATGATCAATGAAATAGAAAGTGATAGATAATTACTCTGACTGAGATGATCCTCTTTGTGATATCCAAGCCAAGCATTAAAAAGATCAAACTTCACACTTGAGAGTAAAAAGGCTCAAAAGCAGAGAAAAATTATTCAGAGTTTTCCCTACAAAACTTTGGATAGTTCAAAGTATTGATATATGAGAGGAATATGACTTCTTTGAAATAAGTCTTTCCTCTCATGTTACATTTATTCCTTTTTTGGAACCTCCAGTCAGATAATTTGCAGATAGCCGAAAATGAAAGTAATTTTCAATTATAATCAAAAGAAATTTAATGTCTATCTTTTGGAAGAGCTTCAAATAGAATTTGTGTTGCTTGATATAGTTTCGATTTCTAACTAGTGTTTTTTGTGTTTTTTTAAATTTGAATCTATTTTCAATTCAAAGTACTCAATCATTTTTAAGTCGAAAAATGCTCTTTACTAAGAACGAAAGATCTCATTGTACTTGTTAGGAATCTTCTCCATATTGAATTAAAACTACAGAACTGGCCTTCTAGTTTCGAAGATTAGAATTTAAAGCTAAAAAGCGACGTAGTGAAGCTATGAAGATTCTCGACAGACTCAAAAGCCAAGAGTCCTGAGTAGACATACTTCAATGCTTCATACTCCTTTACCTGTTTAGAACTGCTCACTAAGAACTATAACAATGAAAACTAATTCTTATCCATGTGAACTCTCCTTTTAGAGTTGAGGAACTATTAGTTTATGATTTGATTGTAAATCATAAGTTACAGAGTCTTGATGGTTTGTCTCTTCCTGACAGCAATAATATTTAAAGAACGAAGTTCAAATGCCTGTAAATAAAATTTATTGAAAATGATACCTTTTTTTGAAAGAATTGAAAGCCCCCAGAACATTGTTTTGGTATGTTTTGTATTTCCAAGCTCTTGCGAATCGAATAATAACAATCATATCTATGACTTTCGAAACTCTCTACATCATGAAGATTCTTTGTTAGTTTAATTGTCAATTCTCTTGATTACTTACTATCTTATCAGCTTTGCAAATTGTTTAAAAACTTTATTATTGATAAACTAAGAACTTGTGCTGCTTTTGATGGTTAAGGAATAATCATCGAAGTGAAAATATCCCTTCAAGAATAAAAGAGCTTTTAGCATCCCTGGCTCTAATCTTGGGCTTATATTTGTCTTTGTTATTAGTCATGCATAATAACGAGTAGGCCATTATTTCATTTATATTTGTGAACATTAAGAAATGGGGAAGCTGGGATTATAGTAGATTTCAAAAAAAACTTTGCCTTTGCTCTGAATATTAATAATTAGTAAAAATATTCAGGTGATATGAAAATAATATATTCATATATATTGTCGAAAAGAAAAATAATCAACTGGATATTTCAGAAAGAAATAAGCAAAGATATTATGTTTCTAATGATAGAATTTATATAATTTGTGTTTTGATCAGATTATAATTGAATTTCAAATCAGAAAATTTCAAATTCAATTTGAGATTTGAAATTTGAATTCAATTCAAAATTTATAATTCAAAATTAAAAAAAGGTAACAATGTGTGTGAGCAAAATTCGGGGGCATTGTAACTGGGTACTTTGGGTAAGACGGTGATATATTGTGACATTCGCAATATTTAATTGGGTAACTCGATGTTGTAATTTTTAGGGTAACTTTTTTAATAATGGTGTCTGAACAGGATGAAGGCCTAACGAATATGAAAATATTCGGAGCCATGTTCGCCTTTAGCAGACGGCGTTATGGTCACTTGGATTTGTCTATGTTCAGATCTTATTTGGGTTCCTGGTTTAAGTATTGCAACCTAATAGTTTAAGATATAATTCAAATTCAAATGGGTTATTGTGTAGAGGGGAAATTAAA
>Ga0065720_1020065_pt1 | contig 17275 bp, 8 predicted proteins | sample Thericmetagenome_FD_59107 | JGI IMG/M metagenome (GOLD analysis project Ga0065720, IMG submission 59107) | Thermophilic microbial communities from the Joint Bioenergy Institute, California, USA of rice/straw/compost enrichment - eDNA_2 v2... | ecosystem: Engineered > Solid waste > Grass >... | reverse complement strand
AATATTGATAGTGTTGGGATTTTTAGGAGTGATGATCGCTCTCTATCTATATAACAAAGCCAGGGCAATAGAAATGGTCATAGAGAGAAAGTATCTTTTGAAAAGAGACCTGGGAATGCCAAGGCTTTTTTCTTGGGAATAATTAGACCTTTTCGTCGTCTAAATAAACCTCTGTATATGCGTTCCTTCATTTGTACTTCTAATTTCGCCCTCTATCTATTCAGAAAAGAACCCTTCCTATAGTTAAGTTCTTTGTTAGCCCTAGAGTTAATAACAAATTCTTCAAATTTAAAATGTCTATGAGGTCACCAGATTGTGATCAGACGTCATCCAGAACAAGAATTGTTTGGGTGACTGAAATAAAGAGTCTTAGTTGAGCAGAGGGATTAAGACATTTCTCTTAAGAGGTTATTACTAGCATTACCCATGAAATTGTCTTTTAATCTAAATCAACCGTATGAGTTTTTATTGATTTTTTGTTGCTTTTATTGCTGGAAAATTGAGTTTAAAAAAAGCTCACCACCTCTGATAATAATATTCAAACATTCTTGTTTATACACAGACCATTCTCGTTCTGGAACTTTAGCATGTTTCATAGCAGATTTGATGAACTATCCACGGGTGATCCTGTCACGATCGCTGAGTACATCTGGGTCAATGGACCGGGATGTGATATAAGATCTAAGACTTTGTTTCTGCATACAGAATGTAGTACACTAGACGATTTCCCCACGACTACAGTAAAAGGTAAAGTCTCAGAAGAAGAATATAGTGATGTGGTCCTAAAGCCAGTTTACTATTGCCCAGACCCTTTCAGGGTGAATCCGGGAGATAAGAAGTGCACAGCTTATCTTGTATTGTGCGAAACCTACAACTGTGATGAAAGCACGCCTCTTTACACAAACATGAGACACATCGCAATTCAAATTTTTGAAGAATCATTGGTCAAGCATGAACGACCATGGTTCGGCTGGCAACAGGAATATGTCTTGATGGAAACCATGGGTACCTTCAATAAGCCAATCGGATTCCCAGATGGAGGCTTCGCTGCTCCTCAACTTGATGAAAAGACAGGAATTCAAAGATATTTATTCGGGAACGGTGCAAGTATAGTCTTTGGGAGAGAGATAGCAGAAACCCACATGAGGTGTTGTCTTGCTGCAGGCTTAGATTTTGCAGGACTCAATGCCGATGAGTTTCCTGGACAATGGGAATTCAGAATTGGTCCAGTTGAAGGTATCAATGGATGCGACCAGCTCTGGATTGCCAGATATATACTAGTTAGAGTTGCTGAAGAATTTGGCTGCAGAGTCTCCTTTGAACCTAGACCAGTTAAAAATGGTGAGTGGAGTGGATCTGGCTGCCACACAGCTTACTCTACTTTATCTACTAGAGCGGAAAACGGCTATGAGAAGCTAATTGAGATGGTAAGTGAATTAGGAAAGCATCACGAAAGCCATTTGTTTATATATGACTCCATTAAAGGGAAAAAGAAGGGGGTCGAAAAGGATCAGTTCACTTTTGTAGTAAGCAGTAGGAACACCTCGATAAGGATCCCAGTAAAGTCCGTTAAAGAGAAGAAAGGATTCCTGGAAGACAGAAGGCCCAATGCTCATTGTGACCCTTATCTTGTTGGAGGTGCTTTGGTCGACACAACCTTACTTAAGTGCAAATATGAAAAAAAGTTAGTTGAAGCTTGTACTAAGATCAAAAGTGCATCTGAATAAGAACCTATGCGTATAGCCATAAAAAAGCGAGTTTTACTATCCCCTAACCATTGTCTATGATAACTTTTAATAAACCTTTTGTTTGTTGATGGTTATTGTGGCATATATATCTATATGTCCATAACTATACATTTGTTAGTCTAGAGAAATTTAGACAGAAGAAATCTTCAGACTTTTTTCGATTTTCTCTTTCCAAAGGGTCTAGAAGACCAGGTTTAATTTAAATAGGGCTTCTACTAACTATAATTTCACCTCATTAGCGAAAGACTGTTCAATGACTACAACTCTAAGTTTTGATCATAATTATGGGATGGTTCTCCTGGCAGCCACAGGAATTTCAATAGAGTGTTTCATGATCCCAGCCTTTACAACAGGCATTCTAAGAAGAAAATTATTTACCAAGGACTTTATGGAAACACATTTTGGAGAGATCCACAGGAAAGAATGCGGAGTACCTCCTCCAAGCAATGGCTATCCTGATCATGGCAATGGAAGATATAGTGAAAAATTGTCTTATAAAGACTGGTTCATGCTCAATAATAGTTATCGAGCCCACTCAAATTTCGTAGAGAGCTTGGGTGTCATCATCCCAGCTACGTTGATTGGTGGTATTGGATTCCCGAAGGCAGCAACCATTTTAGGATGGACATACTTTTTAGGAAGGATAATTTATACCATAGGATACCATACAATGACTCCTACGAATAGATACTATGGCTATTCTATTACATTATTGTGTACTTTTGCTTTATTGGGCTTTCTTGTATAACTGGCTGGAAAATTTATAAGAGACTGGCTTTGTAAATTTAATTAGTCACATAGTATAATCCAGTAGTACATACAAGCCCTAAAGGCTCTACACTTCATTTACAAACAATCAAAGTCGAGTACTTACAAATTAAACGATTTCTTTTAGTATTTTAACTCATAAAAAAAAGATTGATGTTGGGCCTCCTCCATCTCCAAATATTCTATACAATTCCGTGCATACGATACATCTGGATGGGAAGGTCCGTAGGTCTTACAGTCAATAATGAAGGACCGTTTAAAGAATTTTGTCGCTTCATTATACACTCTTTTTTCTTTAAATGCTCTGCCGAAATTCCTGCAGGTTCTGGCAATATCAATGTCGCGGGCTCCAATGCTGTCGAATTTGATGTCCAGTGATCTCTTATAATATCTCAATGCATCAATATATTTCCCTTTTTCTGAGTAAGAACACCCGAGATTGTTAAAAATTATAGCCAAATGTGGGTGTTTTGACCCAAAGATCTCCTTGTAAATTTCCAAGGCCTTAAAATAATTTTTGAAGGCCTCGTCATGCTTCGAAAACCGGTCATTAATAAATCCAAAATTATGGTAGACCTTTGCTATTTCCAAATTTCGTTTTGGAAAAGTCTTTGTAAAAATTTTTAAAGCCTTCTCAAGCATCAAATTTGCCTCTTTATAGTAGTTTCTGTTAGTAAGCCCTATGCTCAGATTATTATAAATTTTAGCAACCCCAGGGTGTTCTTCCCCGAATTTATTCTTATAAATCTGTAACGCGGTTTCCATTTTTTCGTTGCCTTCGATATATTTCCCTGAATTCATTATTCGGAATCCAACATTGTTAAAATAGTGGGCATGGAGGAGATTCCCATTGGGAATTTCTCCAATTATTTCCTTCATCTTTTCAAAGTTTTCTTGTGAATTTCTATAATTTCCTTTCTCGTAATATATACACCCGAGATTATTGTATATTATTTCCAGATCTCTTTTCTCGTGTCTGGCGAGATTCATTTTAATATTCAAAGCTGCTTCTAGGTGCTTTATTGCCTGCTCGAAATCTCCATTATTATACAGGATTAACGAGTAATTATTCAGACTGTCTGCATATTCATCACTATTTAGCCCAAATATATTCCCCTTAATTTCCATAGCCTCTTCCTGAATTTTTAGGGCTTCTTTTATAAAGCATTCCTTATTCAAAGTTATTGCCATCGACTCTTTTAGCATGCCAATTGAGCTTAAATTCCTCTCATTTGAGGGATCGCTAGCCTTCAGGCCAAGCTCAAAATACGCCATAGCTTCTTGATATTTTCCTAAGGAATCATGAAGCAGGCCTAAATTCAAATATAAAAAGTTGAAATGTTGGTCCGTCAATTCAGAAAGGCCTGCCACTCGTGCCTCTGCCTCCTTATAGTAGACCTTTGATTTTTCAAAATTTTCCTGAAGATATTCTAGCACTGCTAAATTATTGTAGAGAGTGATTAACTCATTAGGATAGGTTTTTGGAAGACAAAGGAGGAGGTTCAAAGATTTTAAGAATTCTGTTCGGGAATTGGAAAGCTTTCCTCTGTCAAAATTCATAAGACCAGATTTGAAGTAGATTTGAGGCTGCCTGAGTTCTTCTATGTCATTAAATTTCCTTTGAATCTCAGGCCTTTTTATGTGAAAAGAAAGCATATAAAGTAATTCCAAAATTCTTGGTCTCTGACAATAACTATCCCTAACTACTCACTTGTTATTATTATTCTCTTATTGGCAGTTTCTCATTATGCCTTCATTCCACAATGCTATGAATGCATATTCATTTGTTTGGTTTTCAACTTTAAGGTGTTTTGCTTGAAGCACAATATATGGCCTTACTTTGCCAGACTTTTTGACCTTCTAACTCTGGATCTTATTCAAAATTAATTTGACGTTTTGCTGAGATACTGGACAGAAGTTTCCTGGGCCAACTTCTCACGAGTCACTGCATGAAGGGATCGATACTGGCACTTTAGTAGCCTCTTATCAACACTATATTTTAAAAGGATTCATTTAGAAGAGAATATGCATGTCCTTATTTAGTTCTTAAAGTGATTTCCATTCCATTAATGTTATCAGGCAGAGCAGTCAATATGGTAAACCCAAAGCCTAACTTTTGGTTTTTGGCTATGCCTGAAGAGAAGATCAAGACACACTGACCGTATTTTCAATAGTTAGTACACAATAATAAATATCTAATGCTAGTATTTGTTTCGTTGACGTAAATGCTACAAAGTTCAGTTCAAATTATCTCGAAGACCAAAATCAACCCAAGTACGGTTTTTCGATTAGCTTTTGTATGATACATCCTAGAGCACCCTGATCGAAATCTTGTCAATATTGAAGCTAATTTTAGTATCTTCTTTGGAAGTCCTTCTTCACAACAGACCGTAATCCATTGGAGATTAGAGAAACTTGATATACCTTTATACCTGAACCTTTTGGGGAGCTCAGTTTATTATAGAAACCACAAATCTGATCAACAGTTAGTTATCAACTCATACTCGCAAATTTGTGACAAATTAAAAACTATAAACTCGAGCAGTAAATTCTTGTATTTTTAGCTTTTTTGGTTCTGGACATTTCTTCATATCTTTGGCTAGCTATTTAGTTTCCCTTGATTATCAGGGTCCACGATTGACAACCGGACCAACCCGGTTTTGTAAATCTCCTATCAAGTTTAGACTTCTTCTCATAGATTAGGCGTAGGGAACATCCACAAGATACATGAATATTCATTTTCTTCAAGAGATCTAGAACAAGTTGTGATATGCTGATAATCTTAGACTTGATCTAAAACTTGTAAGGAAAGCTAGACAAACATAAAATACAAATCCTCTAACAAAACCCCAGCGTATGTCGCGCAGATTTTAAAGATCTGGTTACAACTCTGCTCGATCGAGTGGTCGTTAAACTTCCTAACGGTATTAATATTGTCATAACAAAGCTAAGCGCAACAATAAGAGTTCATGCTAATAGTTTATTAGCAGCAAGAGGGCCTCACAAGCCGTCCAACAAACAACAGGAAGGTCTTAGATAATATAGATTGAACGCTGGTTTTGGCATTTTCAAGATGAGGTTTGTCAGACAATAAATTAGATAAAATTTAGATTAAATCAATTGATATTGAAAACAGGCACAGCGTGACTAGAAAGGTCTCCAATTGCTCCCACAGCAACATAACTTAGCATTTTAGTCAGAAAAACTCAAATTTAGATTGTAGGCTGTGTTATAATTCGACCTATAAGGTTAATAAATAGTTATAATACAAAGGTTCTAAAAATTTGCACAGGCCAATAGATTTGACCTGAATCTCATATCCATAAAAATAAACTCATCGATTAGTGGTTTCTTTATCAACATTGGTTACCAAAGGACTGTTGTTTCGATTCATAATCTCTACTCCGACCCAGCAATAGAGGAGGTTATTTAATTTTCTTAAGTCCTAAGACAACTAATAAATGGTTCAACTTCATAGCATTATCTAGCTTAGAATGTTAATTGAATTTCATGAAAGCGTATCAGCAGGAGGCTTTTAGACTTTGGCTTTGAAAAGTGGGTTGAAATGGAAACAGATTAATTCTGAGATGCCTTTAGCATTTATGATAGAAAGGTTCTGAAATTCGAGAAGTTGTGATAGGATAGAGGGAATTATAGGACATGAGGCTTTGGATGTACTGGCTGTGTTTCTGGACAGTAGTGGTTCAATTAAATAGTCACAGTGAGGTGTGTATTATAATTTTTATACTGAATTAATCGTCTCTGCCTTTCTTGATTATATTGTTTAATTAAAAATCGATTTAAAGATGATCAATCAGAAGCTCACGCGCTATAACTCCTCAAGATCTGATTCCAAGCAGCACATAGTTCGTCAGCTCACCGGCCTCTCGCCTTCGAGCATTAATTCCTCTGAAATCTCTAACCTCTGCTTTGATTTCGAAGGATCTGACAAACTTAATGATGAAGGCGTTAATGGCCTTAGCCAGCAAATCGCAGCACATCCTAACATCGACCAGCTCACTCTTAATCTTGGGAAGTGTAAAAAGGTTGCAAATAAAGGACTTTCAAGGCTAAGTACCGCAGTCTCCGGCCTGAAAAAGCTCTCCACCTTGGCTATGAATTTCCAAGAGTCTGATGAGATAAACGACAAAAATTTAGCAAATATTGGCCTCACCAAAGCCCTAGCAGAGCTTCCCCAGCTTAATAAATTCGGCATCAACCTATCTCGCTGCTCAGGGCTCACAATAAATGGACTAGCAGAACTTTCCAAGTGTATCGCCTCGATGAGAGGCCTGCATGAACTAAATGTAAATCTCGCTGAGTGCCATGTCGATAACAAATGTATGCAACTATTGAATAACACTATCTTACAACTTCCTGAGCTCACTGACTTATCAATCAATGTGGATAATAGTTACGTTGGAAATAGCTCTCTCGAAACAGAAAAGCCTAAATCTTTCTTCTCCTGCCTATCAGGCAAAGGGGAAGACTCTAACGGTCTTGGAGCCATTCTTGGAAAAATTGCAAACCTTCAAAAATTCTCCCTTGTCCTCTCTCACAACCAAAAGATCATGGATAAAGGCCTTATCGGACTCTCCAAAGGCCTTGTTAACTGCAAGCATCTTCAGGAACTCTACCTTGATTTCAGTTGGTGTGACAATATCACTGAGAAGGGCCTTGTGGAACTCTTTGAGAGAATTTCTCATCTGTCATTGACCCAATTTGGCTTCAGCCTTGCTGGATGCAACAATATTACAGATCATGGAATCGAAATACTTTGTGAAACGATTCAAAGAATTGGAAAACTTACTCACCTAAAGCTTGACCTATCCAATTGTAAGAAGTTCACCAGTGACGGATTTAAGCTTCTCGGAGAAGCCATCTCTACCAAGAAAGGACTTGAAGTACTAGATCTTAATTTTTCTCTCTGTCACAAGGCAGTTTCTGCCGATTCCTTCTGTGCCTTCTTCAAGTATTTGGAAAAGACTTTATGCAATCTCAAGTCTGTAAAGCTTGACTTCAGTCATCTCCCCAAGATTGACGATAAGGGAATGGGAAAATTGAGCGATTTCTTCAGCTCAAGTCTTGCCTCACTTGAAAGTGTGAGCTTGAGTTTTGGCCAAAGTGAATTAATTACTGACAAGGGAATATTTTCCCTTCGTCATGCCCTAAGACATTTGATCAAACTAAAGAGCCTAGAGTTAATAGTTGCGGACTTAAGCAATTTCACTGACAGGTCTTTGATCCTGTTAAGTGATTTTCTCAAGGGTAGTAAACTCGAAATCCTTGCACTGGGACTCAGCGGATGTCCAGGTGTGACAGACAAGAGTATCTCTATGTTAAGCAAGGCTATATCTCACCTCATCAAGCTCAATTCCTTGACCTTAAGCATTAACATTAATTCTAATGCTATCACCAATCAAAGCCTTAAGGACTTCTCAATCGGAATCTCCGACTTACCAGAGCTTATATTCCTTGACGTAGCATTCAAGAATGGCAACAAAATAACCGATGAAGGTGCCTCTGAGTTACTGAGTAAATTTGGATTTATTCCCTATCTTATTCATTTGAATTTGAGCCTTGAAGGATGTGCTAATATTACTGGAAAAATACTGCCATGTATTGTGAATAGTTCTAAGTCTTTGTTTACCCTGGCAAGACTCCATGCCAACTTTAAGAACTGTTCCAAAATACTAAAAAGTGATATTGAAAACCTCAGCACTCAAATTGCTGCTTTACCTCACCTAACCAACGCACGTATTGAATACTAAGTTTCATATTGAAAACTCTTTTTATTTCTTCTTCCCAAATTTATTAAATGTATTATGAGTGTGTTTTGTGTATCCAAAATTTTCCTGATGTTTGTAAACTGTTATGAAATTTTCATTCCACATCCTCAACTCTTCACTCCTAGCCCATCTCAAAAACTGAGAAACCTTGTCGAAGGATTAAGAATATTGATGTTTTTATCCTAATTTGAGTTAAAATTTAAAGAAAGAATAACATATCTTCTCTGTTGTTAGTTCTTGCTATTTGTTACACTAAATGAGAGTTTGCAAGTCTATATTTTTCTTTTCCCTGGGGTTAGAGACAATATTACATAAATATCGTATAAAGTCTTGCAGAGGCAATTTCTCTCCCAAACTCTCCCTGGGGTAGATAAACCCTTGACCAGGGAGGGGACCCATAGCCATGGCTAGTTGATCAACACAATATATATTTTGAAAAGTACAATAGAATTTGAAAATTTTCTTTGGATAAAAAAAATAAGGGTGTAGTAGGAAGTGGATAGCTGAGAGAGCTAGTTGCCCCGATTTCGTACAAAGAAGCAGATCCTCTCTCAAAATCTCATTGGCTTCTCGATTGATTTCAATGGGAAGACACTTTCAAATCGCTCTTTTCAAATTTAAATCCTTCACTAACCCAATAACACCTTAAAAACTGCAGCTCAGGTGGATGAATCTCCTCGCATACGGGGCACAAACTAGCTGGAAAATGTCTAATATTTTTTTCTCGACGATTGCCCAAAGTAGAAATACCTAGGAGTAATTCATGCCCTAGATGGGCCGAAAATTATAAATATTGGTCCTTCAGGCCTCTACCATCGAAAGCAGACTACCTATGAAACCTAAAATTTTATGTTGTATTTTGTTTCTCATTTCGGATGAATACCGCTAGCTTATACTTAAAATTGATAGGGTAGCCTATAGTTTGGCTAGTTGGGGTAAAACCATGGTAAGCCAAGCCAATTGAGCAGAAAGATTTACTGGATGACTATTTTTTGGCAGTACAAAACCTCATTTGGTCTTTATGTAACTTATCAGAATTTCCTGCTTTAAATTACGTCATTCTCGAAATAGTTAATAAACAAAAAATTAAAAACGAAATATGAGTTCAACTAAGCAAGCTATTTCTCTTGTTCTTAACCACAGTAAATCCAAGACTGCCCAATTGAGATCACCTCCTCTGGGCAATATGCACATCAAGAAGCTTTCAAATCTTGAAGGCTTGATGCCTCAAAGAAATTTGTTCGCTTCTGAGGAGATGACGTCAATTCAGAAACTCCGCAGTCTAGACCAGCTTTCTAAAAATCTGCCTTTCCTTTGGATTCGCTCTCCAGATGTCTAAGCTGACCTGGACTGTGCACAGATTTCAAATCTAACACCTTTACTTCATGATCTTACTTTATGAATTGTTGGGCCTAATTTTTTGAGGCCCAACATTCAAATGATCCAGAATCTGGTACAACTAATAGTGGACTCCTATACTTTGGATGGCCCTCTCGTTGTCTTCTACTTGTTACTGCTTAATGTAATTCTATACTAATGTTTTTTGCTTTTTGTATTAGAGGATTTTGTCCCCTTTACAAAATATGTTCAATATCTACATCATATGCCATCGTATGGGTTTCACTATTAAGTTTACTAAAATCACTTTCTTAATCACACAAAAATAAATGAGACTCAAAATCATGAATTTTTTCATTTCAAAAATAATGGAAGTAAATTCCAGGCCCGGCATATATACAAAAAGTCATGTAATTATTAAGAAGATAACTTCTATAAATCATTCGCCATTTTAGCTCTCAATTCCTCTTCTTCTCCCAACCTCCCAGCATAGTAAAGTTTAGATGGAGTCTTCTTTATTATATTCATCGTGTAATCTATCACATTTCTCGGATCGAAGAACTTGTCCCTCTTCTGAGGGTACTCATCCACCTTGCAGTTCCAGAATTTCTCTACCAATTCTTGATGATCTTCATAAAGTTTTTTGAATCCTAGTCGGGCTCCTACCATACCGCCAACAATGGCACAATTTGTATCGGTATCACCAGCCTGCTTCAACACAAACCTCATTGCCTGTTCATAATTATAATTTCGCTTAATAGAAATAAAGGCATAGGTCCAGGCTAGCTTGGCCCACCCCATGTTCCTATTTCCAGGGAGAACATTATCAGATTCAACACACTCCCAATAGCTATAAATACCTGATTCTCTTTCCTTAGCCCACTCTTTCATTTTTTCCATTAAACCTTCAGTACTTCCATTCTAAAAGCTTAACTACAAAAAATAGATTTCTTTACGTTATTTATCAGATGTGTCAGTCCAAGACAATATCCTATAGCAGCATCTTGTGCCATAATGTTCGGATGTGTCAGAGCTTGTTCTGCCCTAACAACTTTTTCTATGTCATTTTGATTTGTTAGTTTCGCACAAAATACAGCCAGAGGTGTGATTCTCATCAGCCCACCATTACTTTCAGACTTTTGATTATGTTTAGAAGCTGAAGCTGTGCATATTTCTCCCCAGCGTTCAATTCCATTTGTATCACTCTGATTTAGGAGTGCACTGAGAGCTCCTCTGATCGTATTTCCCAAATCAAACGGGTTAGAATTTATCCAATATCCATAATATTTTGCAATCCTGTCCAAGGAAAAAATTCCTTCTCCTTCAGCAAGACCTTTTGCCAAACATAATGCAAGTTCGCTGTCATCAGTCACCTGGCCAGGCTTTAATTTGAATGGACCTCCTCCAGGCATCTTCATGGCTTTGTTAACCTCTTCGTCAGAGACTTCACTTTGAAATTCGACTAATGATCCAATGGAATCACCCATAAATGCACCAACAACTGCTCCAAGAGCATGATTCTGAAAATTGTCAACTAAAAATTAGCGAGAAAAATTATAGAATACCTTTGGAGATCAATTCCTCTATTACGTTTTCTCTGGGCTGACTTTTACTTCCTTTTTGCCCCATGGGATTTATCTTATAATTGATTAATAATTGTTTTCTGAGCAGACTGAAAAAAGAGAGTTAACTAAATGAAGGAATGGGCTGAATAATCTCTAAGGAATTCTGTTAGAATGCAAAAAACCCTACGACAGTTTTCTTCTCTGAGAGAATGTTCTTTATTTATGATTATATAAACAAAAAAAGCAGTCTATAGTATTCGGATGTATAGGCAGTAAATCAAGGCAAAGAGAGAGGCTAGTTTATTTAGATAAAAGGCCAGACTACCTAATTAAATTGCTTTTAAAATATCAAAATAGCAAGGTCCAAATTTGTTTCAACGTGAAAGGCAGGAAAAGATCCTTTTTATGATAAAAAAAAGTTTGAAATAGGTTTTTTCTCAACACCAAAGATAAACTAGGGGATTCAACCTAAAATAAAATTTACTCCCAAATCTGGTGAATTAAAAAGGGCTTGTTCATTAGAGGAGTCAGAGGAACATAGGAAAAATGTTTAATCAACTATTTAGATAATGCACTGTCTAAATTTCTAAAATAGGATTCTATTTAGACAGGTTCAATTACGAAATCAATAGAATTCTAAAAATTCATTTTATTATTATCTAATGAAAGTTCTGCTTTTTCTTGTCCTATCGCACTTCTTATTCTCTTCCTATAGCCTAGGTACTGGAGATTCCTGCACTATCACCGATCCAGCGTCAGATCCCTGTCCAGCTCTTCATAGCTGCATTGATGGATTCTGTAAACATAAAGATATTTGGCCTCCAACTAAACAAGAACTTATTGGCTCAATCCTAATGGTGATAGTCGGTGGAATAGCTAATTCTACTGGTGCTGGAGGATCCTTTCTACTCATTCCCATTTTAATGCTGCTATTTAATTATTCCACAAACGGCGCTATAAGAGTAGTCTACAGTTTAATCTTTGGTGGGATGATAGGTGCCTATTTAGGCAATGTTAGACAAAGAGAGAAAAATACTGGGCTCCCCCTTATCCAATATGACTTGGGGCTTGTCTGCCTTCCTATGCTTCTATTTGGAGCGAGTATAGGTGTCCTAATGAATGAATTTTTACCCTCAATAACCACTCTAGTTGCCCTGGTTATTATCCTTTTAAAGACTGTAGTAAGTATGTTTCGCAAAGTGAAGATGGCATGGCATGAGGAGAGAGATGAGCGCAATATGCGCCTATTGAGTATTCAACCGGAAATGGATCCACCAAATGATGAGAATAAGGATTCGTATACAATGGTTGTCCCAGGAATGAGCAATAGTGATGAAGGGACCTATGCAATTCCAAGCTTTAAACAAAGAGTAATTGATCTCACCGTAGAGTCCCAAGTTGATCCATCTCCTGATTTTAAGTCCTCTTTGAAGCCTATAATAGATAAGGAAAGGAGGCTGTTTCCCTGGGAGAGATATTTCGAGTACTTGCTATTGCTGGGAGCAATGATAACTATTTCTCTGATTAGAGGGACAGATCAAGTAAAATCAATTATTGGACTTGAATATTGCTCAACACAATACTGGCTTGCCTATTTTGCGATTGCCCCTGTAGCCCTAATCTTTTCATTTAGAGCATACTGGGTCTGTAAGGCAGAGTACGAGCTTAAGCTAAAAGCCGGATATAATTTCAATGACAGATTCAGGTTAGTTCCCGAAAAGATTCCAAGTTTTATGTTCATCTCCTTTGTGAATGGTGTTCTTGGGTCATTTATTGGTATAGGAGGAGGGTTGCTGTTAGTTCCAGCAATGATTGGATGGGGATTAAACAGTTTATCAGCCGCTGCGACCTCAGGTTTCTTGATAATTTTTACTTCATTTCTTTCCTTATATCTGGTGTTCCTTACAGGGGAGGTAAGTAATGGAGAATGGGTTTACTTCTTTATTGTTGCATTACTGGGGTCTTTAGTTATAGGGAATGGTCTGAGGTGGCTTGTGGAGAAGTATAGAAGACCGTCAATACTGATGATTGGGATGCTGATGTTGGTTATTGCTGGACTGATCATCCTTCCAGCATATGGTGTGGTCAAGGCTATAGATGACCCTGATTCTCTCTATACCTTTGGTAGTTTTTGTAGATAGATAAATGGGTTCTAATTATTATGTAATATTATGAAAATGTACTCTTCTGTGAGACTTATCGAAGTCAACTCTTTGGTGATTTAAGATATTAATATCTGATGTACAGTCTTTAGGGACGAATCGAAAATAAACTCGCAATAAAGTCACATTTTCTTACATGTCTATGCTTGTTTATCAATGCATCTCAAAGATGTACTATGGGATATATGAAATCTTAAGCGAAGCAGGCATCCTGATAGGGTTCTAGAAACATGATATTCAAAATCAACATTAATTTGTCAATTAATTAATATTTTCTAAACGATTGTCATACAGAACGGGAATTTGGCATGTCTAGAATCTATCTCTGCAAACTTCAGAATACTAGGATCTAATTCTAAATGATTCCTCTGTTCTAGATAAGTAAAACGAAATTTGAAAAAAAAAATTGTGATGTCCAAAAAGGCTATATTTCTAATTGCAATACAATAGTGGATTATGAAGTGATAACTTAAGATGTATTAGAGGGAAAAAAAGAAAGAGAAATTGCCACAAATCACAAAAGTAAGTATCCAATATTATAAATCAGTAAAGCCTGTGTCATTGCAGGCTCTTTTTATTTCTAAGGATTTCAACTTCTCCAAGCAAAAATTTCTCTTTTCCTGGAAGTTATTCTCCTTAGCGAATTTTAAATAAATTTTACAACTCTTCTTCAAGTGACTTTCTGCGGCTGTAAGATATCCTTTTTCGGAAAAACCGTCTGAAATCTCCTGGTAGGCACTGGCAACCAGCGGATGACACACATTCCTTTTAGACTTTAATACTATTGCTTTAAAGAAGTTTGTGAATGCTTTTTTGAGGTCACCATTGCTTTTAACTATCCTCCCAAGATGATGGTAATTTTCTGCCAGGGTAATATGCTCATCGCCAAGATAATATTTAGTGAGGTTGATGGCTTCTTGTTCAAATCTTAAAGCTGAAACCAGGTCTCCCAGATCGTAGTACATTAAGGAGCTTCTATGATAAGACCTGAGAAGGCCGCATTTACTAGGAAGTGGAACATTAGACTCAACTGATTGTGCAGGGAGATACCCACACTGATTCTGGATGAGAAAGGACTGATACGGAATTCCTCCTGGTCTATTCATGGGTTGCTGGGGATCATTCTTTTCTAAAATTTTCATCTTTATCATCAAGGCTCTGTCGAAGTATGTTCTTGCCTCGGCCTTGAGGCCTTGATCTGCATAGGCTGTACCTATGTTATGATAAATTATTGCTTCATCTTTTTCTTGCTGTATCGTTAGGTCATTGGTCATCTCGATGAGATTCAGGGCTTGGGTGAAGCAGGATATGGCATCTTCAAGTAATCCTTGGTAAATATTGAAACATCCTCTGAGATTCATGCGGATATACAACTTCGCATGATTTATCTCTGTTGCACAGATATTCTGGAAGAAGCTATGGAGTTCCTGACGATCTTGTTTTCCTACCAGCATTAGGAAGCTCTCATATGTGAGAATTGTGGAGAATGGATCGACTTCAATCATTTGTGGGGAAATGTGAAATTTCTCCTGGTTTGTGACGATTATTTAATTAATTATTTGTCTGAGTTATTAATACTTTCTTAGACAAATACTGAACCTTTTCAGTCTTAAACCTATTATTGTGACACAATATAATGTGCCTTTGGAAACATCAGATCTATGGCAAGCCTATCTCTTGCCTGGATGATGAAACTTTTTTGAATCATTTTCGATGATTATCCTCACTTCAAATTTAAATTCACTTTATGACGTTTAATTCAGTAAGGATGACGATTCTTTACAAAAGTCTAGTTGACTTTTAGCAAGGCTAGATCAATTTGGCTACCCATTACACTATCAGCGATACAAGAATTATCGTATTCTGCTTGTATTTTCTACATATAAACCGTTTTACCAAAGATGCAAGATGTCTATCTCTTTTCTTAATCACTATATGTGCCCATGAGCCTTCTCAGTTATTGTGATAAGGATCAGAAGAAAATTTTCTTGTCTTCTCGAACGTGACAATCTACTTTAATTTTCTAACATATTTTCAATTTTATGACTAATAGTATGAAAAAAGTAGTATATATGGAAGTAAGTAGTAGATATTAGGATGGTTTAATTATTTATGCTAATTCTGAGAACTTTCAAAAATCAAAGAAGGCCTATCCGTGAACAGTCTTTTAGCTTTGGAATAGAAGTCATTATTCATGTTAGGTCTAAAGTTAACTAAAAAAGATCTTACTTACGGGTCTCTAAACACATTCACAGTTTTTAGTGGTTTTATTTCCTTGAGTTTCTGAAGTAGTTCATAAAGGGCATCATCCGAAAACCCAGCCGAGCTATGAATTACATATTGGAAACTTAATTTACTGCTGAAGATTAAGAGAGAAACATTGCAATGTTTTGGCATGGACGATGGCTTGACCCAGCAACTTCAAGGCGAAATTTCTGAAAAATTCCCTATTTTTGACTAAAAGAGACTGAATAACATACCCCTTAATTTCTAATTGGAAATGCCTGAGTGTTGGGAGTGCTGCAGGTAACATAGCGATTGGATTCCAGATGATTGGACCATGAATTGAGACTCTAATAATTTGAGCTGGATTTTATTTTAATATCTCACTTATAAAAATATAAGGCTAGTTTTTTCAGAGAAGTCAGCTTGGTCATTGCTTCTGCAATTTCTTCTAAGACCTTGTTATCAATAAGGCATCTAATATTGTGATTTAATTTCCTTATAAAATACACTAGAACGTATAATCGCAAGTTGAGAAGGTCTTTCATTTTATTAAAGACCTTCACTAGTCCAAGATACCCGTCCTGATTTAACACAGGGCAGCTACACTCAATGAAAACAGTAGAAATTTCTATACTCTTGCAATAAAATAGTTAAACTCTTCAGCTTTAACTTGACAATAGCTGAAGTAATGACTTTGAATTCTTCCTTTGAGAAAAAGGGCCTATAGTTAGAATAGATTATCACTTGTGATACCCTCTGATTGAAAGACTGAATTCTTCTATATTTCTCAATGATTTTAACGCAGAAGAAAGGTTTCTAGCTCCTTTTATGGTAACTTCACTATAAAGTCTATAACACATCAACAAAAAAAAGTGGTCAGTACTCAGGCAACGAACATCCAAGGTCTAGCTTCCTGATGTTCTTTAGCACTTTTAAAGTTCTGCCTATTGATTCCAAAGTTATATCCTGTGCTGCATGTTTTCTATGAATTGACAAAGGTAAAAAATAATTACGAGTTCCAGCCTATTCTAAAAAAAGAAGGAGAATTCTTAAGTCTCGAAATCGCATGGCCATGGAGGACCAGACTTTTCGGGTTTAAGGGTATAAAACCCATTGAATCTAAAAAATATATTCTCTTTTGCTTAAAATAGGGTCTGAGCATGTAATATTTTAGATCCTCATTCCTAATAAGGTCTAATTATTGGGCAGGTATTAATACCTAGAAATCGAAATCCTTGACAAATATGATCTTGCTGAATATCCCTTTTTTCTTTGAATTAGGACCTCTTTTTGATCCTTTAATTCCCTAAGACATAGGTATAGTTAACCATCTATTCGTACTTTCGTAAAAGCAAAAATTTCTTGCCAGGACGGATCCCATTATTAATTAACTGAGGATCATCTTTAGATTTTTCAATATTATATGTTGAGGGAAGTGTTGCTTGTATGGAGTTCTGAAGATATTCCTTAATGGGAGCCAGGCCATTTATGCTGGATGTGGGTTGATTCATGATAGAAATGCCAAAGCCTTTTTGCAAATGATATATCTTTACGAGGAAATTTAAAACTTATCTATGTTATGAAACTAACTAGTTGCTAAAGCAATAAGATAGACAAATTTTAAATTGATCAATAAGTTCCTCAGCCCTCTGGAATTCAAATGCTGACCGAAAACACAG
>Ga0065720_1003953_pt1 | contig 17313 bp, 16 predicted proteins | sample Thericmetagenome_FD_59107 | JGI IMG/M metagenome (GOLD analysis project Ga0065720, IMG submission 59107) | Thermophilic microbial communities from the Joint Bioenergy Institute, California, USA of rice/straw/compost enrichment - eDNA_2 v2... | ecosystem: Engineered > Solid waste > Grass >... | reverse complement strand
CTCGTCAACCCGCGGCGGCGCGTTCCCCGCCATATCGTCGAGCTGACCGGGATTACGAACGAGATGGCGGCGCAGGGCGATGATCTCGTGCATGCGCTCAGCGACTTCATGGCGTTCGTCGGCAAGCGGGTACTGATCGCGCATGCGTCCGGGCACGACAAGCAGTTCCTCAACGCCGCGCTGTGGCGGACATCGAAGGTGCGATTGACCCACCGCGTGCTGGATACGATGATGGTGGCCAAATGGCTCGAGCCGAACCGGGACAGCTACGGGCTGGACGAACTGCTGGAGACGAACGGGGTGCCGATCACAAGACGCCATCACGCGCTGGAGGATGCGATCATGACGGCGAAGCTCTGGCAGCGATATTTACAGCAGATCGCCGCGCGCAACATCGTGACGCTCGGCGATCTGTATGCGTACCTCAGCCGGCACTGACGCCCCGTCCGGCAAGCGGTAGGCGGCCGTCTCCGGTCGATCGGCGCGGCGCAGCGAGACAATCCAATAGGTGAAATCCGGGCCCGCCAGCCGCTGCCAGCCTTCCAGGTCGGCGGCGGAAGGCGCCGGTGACGCATGCGGATGGGAGTGGTAGAAGCCGGCGATTCGTCGCCGGCTTTGCCGCGTTTCCGTCCAGGCCCGCACCCAGTCGGCGGGATCGAAGCGATAGCCCTTCTCCGGCTGCGGATGCGCGTTGCGGACGGGACGGATCCCGTCGATCGGACTGCCGGGATCGGCGTCAGCGACCAGAAGCCCGCACGCTTCTTCGGGGTATGCCGCTCGGCAGGCTTTAATCAGCAGATTGTAGGCTTCACGCGTCATGACGATCATGGCTTCCTCCCGGCCTCGAATGTCACCAACAGTATAGCGCATGCGCGGCGCGGGCGTCATCCGGCATCGCCGGCGCGCTTCGGCGGCTTGACCAGGAAGAAGACGAGGGCGAGGGCGGCCGCGGCGAGCCCCGTCACGGCGCCGAACAGCACGCCGCGCGAAATACCGGCGAGCCAGCCGAACGCCGGCGGTCCGAACGCGACGCCGAGGAAGCGCAGGCTGCTGTACAGCGACGTGATCATGCCGCGGTGGCTGCGGTCGACCGCTCCGGTGATGATCGTGTTCAGGCAGGGGAGCAGCAGTCCCGTCCCCACGCTGCTCAAGGTGAGCAGGGCGACCAGCACGGGCATGCTGCCGTTCAGCCAGACGGCCGCCGCGAACGCGGCGGCCTGCAGCGCGAGCCCGATATTCATCAGGGCGCGCATGAGCCGCCCGTTGTTCTTGATCGTCCGGCCGGTGATGTAAGAGGTGACGACCAAGCCGAACAGGGGAATCGCCAGGACGCCGCCCTTCGCCACGCCCGTGACGGCGAGCGGCGGTTTCTCGAGCGCGTCGGAGAGGAAGAACAGCACGCCGAACAGATTGAACAGTCCGGTCGAACCGGCGAGGAAAGCGGGAATGAGCCAGCGTCCTTTGGAGCGGAACACTTCTTTGATATGGCGGATGTACACCGACAGATCGGGAAGGTTCCCGGATTTCGGTTCGCGGATCATGAACGCCATGGCCGCCAGCGACAGGGCGCAGAAAGCGGGGAAGGCGAAGAAGGGGGCCTGCCAGGCGATGAGCGCGAACAGGGCGCCGAGAATCGGGCTCAGCACCTTGCCCGTGCCGTTCGATGCCTCGACGAGCCCGAGCGCCTCGCTTTCGGCGCCGTCGCGGTACATGTCGCCGATGAGCGCCATCGCGATCGGCGCCGTGCCCGCCGCCCCGATGCCCTGCAAGGCGCGCGCGGCAATCAGGAGAGGATAATTTTTCCAAATGACGGCGAATCCCGCAATGAGGCCCGCCGCGCCGAAGACGGCGAGGGAAGGCAGGATGACCGCTTTCCGGGTGAAACGATCGGACAGATAGCCGGCGATCGGAATGAACAAGCCCGCCGCCAGCGAGAACAGCGTAATGACGAGGCTGGACTGAATGCCGGTAATGTTCAGCTGCCGCTCCAGATCGGGCAGAATCGGCACGATCATCGAGTTGCCGAGCACCATGACGAGGGGAACGGATGCGAGCGCGGTGTACTCGGCCCATTTTGCGCCGCCTCCGCCGGATCGGCCGCGCGAGCTTGACCGGCTTTCGGACACAAAGTTCCGGTTCCGCGCCGCGGCCGCGCCGCCGGTTCCCGCGGACAGCCATCCGGGCTTCGCCTTCTCCATCGCGTGTTCCTCCGTTTGCAAATCATTCCTGTGCGTGTCTAATGTGCCCGCCTCTTCCCGCGGCTATTCCGGGATGGCTTGAACGGCAAATTTGGGCATGATAAGATGAGGACAATTCTGCGGGAGTTGAGGCGGAGCATGAAACGCGCTTGGTCCATGGCGATCGTGATGTTCATCCTGGCCATTCTGGCCGTCTATCAGAATCAATCGGGAGCGTTGCGCCCGGCCGCCGCTGCCGAGGAGAAGCCGAAGATCGGCTATTTGGCGCCGGCGTTCGAACTGCCGGATCTGGAGGACCGCCCGGTGCGGGCGGGTGGAGCCTCGGACCGGTTGACGATGATCAATTTCTGGGCTTCCTGGTGCGGCCCTTGCGACCTGGAAGCGCCGGATCTGCAGAAGCTGCATGAACGGCATGCGGACCGGCTGCAGCTCATCGGCGTGAACAGCACGAAGTACGACCGGGAGCGGGAAGCCCGGCGGTTCGTCGAGGAACATGAACTGACCTTCCCGATCCTGATGGACAGGGACGGCGCCGTGACCGAACTGTACAAGGTGGCGCAGTTCCCGACGACGCTGCTGGTTGACCGCGACGGCGTCATCCGCGAGCGGGTCGTCGGCGTGCTGTCGAAAGCACAATGGGAAGCGCTGATCGACAAGTGGAGTTGATCAGCGCTTCCCATTTGCGTTTCAAGGTTTGCGTATTTGCGGTTGTCCGTCAATGGTTGACGATGCCGAGCTGCTCGCGCTTGTCTTCCTGCGCGGACGGCGTTTTCTTGCAGTTCAGCAGCGCATAGCGGAAACTGTCGACGAGCGCTTCCCAGCTCGCCTCGATGACGTTGTCGGACACGCCGACGGTGCTCCAGGTGTTCTTGAAATTGGTCGTCTCAATCAGCACGCGCACCTTCGCGGCGGTGGCATCCTTCTCGTCCAGCACGCGCACTTTGTAGTCGGTCAGCGCGATGTTCATGATCTCGGGGTAGTATTGGACGAGCGCTTTCCGGAGCGCGTTGTCGAGCGCGTTCACCGGACCGTTGCCTTCCGCGGCGGTGTACACGATGTCTCCGCCCACATCGATCTTGACGATCGCCTCGGACGCCATCCGGCCGTCCGATTTCTCGACGAGCATCTTGAACGATTCGAGCTTGAAGATCTGCGTCTCTTCGCCGAACGCGTCGCGCAGCAGCAGCTCGAGCGAGGCGTCGGCGCCTTCGAACGAATAGCCTTCGTGCTCGAGCGCCTTGATCTTCTCGATGACTTCCCGCGCGCGCTCGTTGCCGGAGCTGATGTCGAGCCCCATCTCCTGCGCCTTGTGGATGATGTTGCTCTGTCCCGCCAGCTCGGAGACGAGAATCCGGCGCTGGTTGCCGACGAGCTCCGGTTCGATGTGCTCGTACGTCTTCGGATCTTTCAGAATCGCGGAGACGTGGATGCCGCCCTTGTGCGCGAAGGAGGAGATGCCGACGTACGGCTGTCCGTTCGGCATAACCGCGTTCGCGATCTCGCTGACATAGCGGGCGACGCTCGTCAACTGGGCGAGCTGCTCATTGGAGATGCAGCGCAGCCCCATCTTGAGCTGCAGGTTCGGGATGATCGAGCACAGGTTCGCGTTGCCGCAGCGCTCGCCGTATCCGTTGATCGTCCCCTGCACCTGGCGGGCGCCGGCCTGGACGGCCGCCAGCGTGTTGGCGACGGCGAGCTCGCAGTCGTTGTGCGTATGGATGCCGATCGGCGTGTCGATCTCCTTCACGACGCGCGAGACGATCTCGTAAATCTCATTCGGAAGCGTGCCGCCGTTCGTGTCGCACAGCACAACCCAGTCCGCGCCGGCTTCGGCCGCTTTCCGGAGCGCCGCTAGCGCATACTCGGGATTGTGCTTGTAGCCGTCGAAGAAGTGCTCGGCGTCGTAAATCGCCTCCAGCCCTTTGCTCTTGAGGAAGGCGAACGAATCATAGATCATGGCCAGATTCTCTTCGAGCGTCGTCTGCAGGGCGGTCGTCACGTGGAAATCCCACGATTTGCCGACAAGGGTCGCCGCCCGGACGCCGGACTCGACGATGCGCACGAGGCTCGTGTCCTGATCCGCCCGGCTGTTCTTCCGGCGCGTGCTGCCGAACGCGGTGATCTTCGCGTTCAGCTTCATGTCCCGTATTCTGCGGAAAAATTCGATATCTTTGCTGTTGCTGCCCGGATTGCCGCCTTCAATATAATGAACCCCCAGCTGATCCAGCTTGAGGGCGATCTTCACCTTGTCTTCGGCCGACAAGCTGATTCCTTCGCCCTGGGTGCCGTCACGCAGCGTGGTGTCAAACACGGAGATATCGAATTTCATTGCGAGAGCGCCTCCCTGTGATTCCACTCGTCTTCGATCATATTTTCCTATTATAACATTGAACGTCCGGACGGGAAACCCTTGCCGCCTGCGGAATTGCGGCGATGCGAGCCGCGATATGGCGCAAATCCGCACCATGATCGGCCAGGTCAACGCGGAAACCAGCGAGACGATGCCAATCTGCGGCCGCCGGCCGGTTCACGTACCTCCAACAACGCTGCGGACTTGGTTGACCGTGCCGCCGTCCGGGGATATGCTGATTACAGGAAGGCCTCCGGAGGGATTGATATGCCGTCGACAGACAACCGCCCGGCGGGAAGCGGGGCGCGGGGAAGGGTCATCCTGCATCTGGACATGAACGCATTCTACTGTTCGGTTCACGAAGCGGAGGAACCGGAGCGCTACGCCGGCAAGCCGATTGCCGTCGCCGGCAGCGTCGAAGAGCGGCGGGGCGTCATCGTCACATCGTCCTATAAGGCGCGGGAGCGGGGCGTGCGCACCGGCATGACGGTCCGGGAGGGGCTCAAAATGTGTCCGGAGCTGATCATCATCCGCCCGGACTTCGATCTGTACCGCAAATACTCCCGCGGGTTCCTCGGCATCGCCCGGCAGTACACGCCGCTCGTCGAAGTCGTCTCGATCGACGAGTGCTATCTGGATGTGACGGGGTCGGGCCGGTTCGGCACGCCGCTCGAGATCGCGGAGGAGATCCAGCGCCGCATCCGCACCGAGTGGTCGCTGCCGTGCTCGATCGGCATCGGGCCGAACAAGCTGCTGGCGAAGATGGCGTCGGACATGAAGAAGCCGAACGGCATCACCGTGCTCCGCATCCGCGACGTGCCGGCGAAGCTGTGGCACCGGCCGTGCGACGCGCTGCACGGCGTCGGCCGGAAGACGGCCGCGAAGCTTGCGCGCATGAACATCCGCACGATCGGCGAGCTCGCCGCTTGCGACGAGCAAACCTTGATCCGGCAGTTCGGCGCGTACGGCGCATGGATGAAGGCGGCCGCGAACGGCATCGACACGGCGGAGGTCAATCCGGACCGCGGGCCGAACAAATCGATCGGCCATACGACGACGCTGCCGCACGACGTGACCGACCGCGATGAAGCGAGCCGCATTTTCCTCAACCTGGCGGACCAGACGGCGCGGCGTCTCCGGCGCCAGCGGCTCATCGCCGGCACGGTGCAGATCACGATCCGGACGCCCGACATGCGCACCCGCACGCGGGCGGAGACGCTGGACCGTCCGACCGACGATGCGGGGGAGATCCACCGCATCGCGTGCCGGCTGTTCGAACGGCATCACCGTCCGGGCGAGCCGGTGCGGCTGCTCGGCATCACGCTGGCGAATCTCGCGCCGAAGCAGGAGACCGCCGTCCAGCTCGACCTGTTCGATTTCGAGCAGCAGCCGAAACGCGAAGCGCTCATCCGGACGATGGACGAGCTTCGGGACAAATTCGGCGAGGAGGCGGTGCTGACGGCCGGCATGCTGCTCGGCGGTCCGTCGGCTCTGATCCGGAACAGGAGAATTCGCGGAACATCCTTGCAATCGGATGAAGAATTATTATATAGTGATGATTGAAGGTTGCAGCAGCGCATGGCGATAGATACAAGGAGGTAACATCTCATGGCGAAGTATACCTGGGTGGATAAAGAGACCTGCATTGCATGCGGCGCATGCGGAGCATCGGCTCCGGATATCTACGACTATGACGACGAAGGGCTTGCCGAAGTGATCTACGGCGGCGACGGCAACACCGGCACGACCGAAATTCCGGAAGAATTGTACGATGATCTTCAAGATGCCCTCGACGGCTGCCCGACCGATTCGATCAAAGTTTCGGATCAGCCGTTCAACAAATAAGAAAGACCGCATCGAACGCATCGTTTTCCCCTGTTTCCGCCTTTCCGGGCGGAAGCGGGGGAATTCTGTTTTTTTCGACATTTTTATTGCCAATTGTCGGACGTGACACTAGAATGAAAGATAAAGTAACCTGGGAAAAAAATTGACACCGAAACCAATGAGGGGAACGGAGGAACCCATGGCCATACCGAAATGGCTGCGAACGGCCGCCGCCTGGCTCGTCATTGCCGCGTTCTGGACGATGCTCGCGAATCTCGGCACCGGCGGGACGCTCAATTTTGTCGAATCGACATTCCGCGACCTGGCGACGCAGAAATCGGTCGAGGAACGGAAACCGGCGGGCGAGATCAAAATCATCAAGATTGACCAGGCTTCTTTGGATGTGCTCGGCGCGTTCCCGTGGGATCGCGCTTATTATGCGCAGTTGATCGAGATGCTCGCCGAATCGGGGGTCAAGGCGGTATTCCTCGATGTCCACATGGCCGATCCGGGACCGTACCCCGAGAGCGACGCATACATGGCCGACATCATCAGCCGCTATGACAACGTTTACCTGCCGGTCGTGTTCGTCTTCAAGGCGCAGCAGGAGAACGCGGACGCCCTCGAGGTCGCCTCGATCGAATACCCGGCGCCGACGATCGGCGCTCCGAAGGATCAGGTCGGCCATATCAACGTGATGTGGGACAAGGACCGGGTCGTCCGGAAGCTGACGGTCGGCCTGCCCGATGAGGAAGGCGGCATGATCCCGGCGATGAGCGTACGGCTTGCGAACGCCGTGCTGCCGGAAGAGGAGCAGATCCGCTGGGACGAGGAGCGGCAGAGCTGGTACCGGGGCGGCAAGCGCATCCCCGTCAACGCCCGCTACCAGGCGGCGACGGATTTCTTCACAAAGCCGCAGCAGGACATCACGGCCGACACCGGCTACGATGCGATTTCGTTCTACCAGGTGCTCACCGGCGAAGTCGATCCGGAGTTTTTCCGCGACAGCGTCGTGCTGATCGGGCCGTATGCGACAGGGTTCGGCGACGAATACGCGATCCCGAACTCGAACCTGAAGATGTACGGCGTCGAGATCCACGCGAACATGACCCAGTCGCTCATCAACGGGAAGTTCTACACGGAAGCGCCGCAATGGACGGGCGCGCTGTTGATCGCGCTGCTGACGCTGTTCTCGCTGCTCCTGTATGAACGGTTCCCGGGCCTGAAATCGGTCCTGATCTACGTCGGGCTTGCGGTCGCTTACGTCCTCGCGTTCCTTTCGGCCTATACATTCGGTTCGGTATTCATTCCTTTTACATATCCGTTCCTGGCCTTGTTCACCGCGCTCGTCTGGGCTGTCGTCAGCCACTACCTGAACGAACGGCGGGAGCGCGGCAGGGTGACGAACATCTTCGGGCGGTTCGTGCCGAAGACGGTCGTCGACGAGCTGCTCGCTTCCGGAGAGGAGATCAAGGTCGGCGGCCAGCGCCGGGACATCAGCGTCGTCTTCGTCGACATCCGCGGTTTTACGCCGATGTCGGAGCGGCTTCAGCCGGAAGAAGTCATCGGCGTGCTGAACGAATATCTGGACATTTGCACGAAAGCGGTGTTCCAGTGGCACGGCACGCTGGACAAGTTCATCGGCGACGGCGTCATGGCGCTGTTCGGCGCGCCGATCCATTACGACAATCATCCGGAGCTGGCGATCCGCGCGGCGCTCGAGATGCGCAAGCACGCCGACCGGCTCGAGCAGGAATGCATCAAGAAATGGGGCATCGGCGTCAAGTTCGGCGTCGGCATCAACTGCGGTCCCGCCGTCGTCGGCAACATCGGCTCGGAGATGCTCCGGCTCGACTACACCGCCATCGGGGACACCGTCAATCTGGCGGCCCGGCTGGAGTCGAACGCGAAGCCGGGGCAGATTCTGATCAGCGAAGAGGTGTACAAACGGGCCGGCCACCTGTTCCGGCTCGAGGACATCGGCGAGATCAAAGTGAAAGGCAAGGAGAAGCCGGTCCGCGTTTTCGCGGTGCTTGGAGCCGTGGAAGACGGAGGACAGGCCGTCGAAGCCGGAAGGAGAGAAGGAGCATGAGAAATCTGTGGTTTCGGACCGTCTGCGCGGCGGTCTGCCTGACGGTGCTGCTGGGCGCGACCGGTCTGCTCGCGGGCTTGCGCGAAGCGGCGGCTGCCGGAGCGACGCGCGTGGCTGTCGTCACGAGCCTGAAGGGCGACGTGCAAGTGAAGAAGTCGGGCGGAGCGAAGTTCTTCAGCGCGTTCAAGAACATGAGCCTGAACGAGGGCGATCTGATCACGACGGGCAAAAATTCCAGCGTCGTCCTGGAACTGGCCAGCAGCAAGGCGGACCAGGACTCGATCACGATCGGCGAAAACTCGCAGGTTCAATTCACGAAATTGAAAGAAGACACCGGCGCGAAAGCGAAGATGAGCGTCTGGGCCGGTTCGCTGTGGGTGAAAGTGAAATCGATCTCGAACGCCGATGACACGTTCGAAGTCGAAACGCCGACGGCGATCATGGGTGTCCGCGGCACGCATTTCATCATGAAGGTGGATCCGTACACGGGTCAGGCGATAATCGTTGTCGCGTCGGGCGTCGTGGCCTCCTCCAAGACGAACGGCTCCGGAACCGGCTTCGGTCCGAACGACCCGGTTCATATTTATCCGTCGCAGCAGCTGGAGCTGTATCCGGATGCCCCGACGGACGACACGCGCACTTTGATCGATCTCGCCGATCCGTCGACGCTGGTCTTGACACTGCCGGCGGACATCGTCGACGCCATGGTGACCAACATGGCGGAGATCATGCGGGAGAACGAGCAATTGGCGCAGCAGTTGGCAGGCAGCGTGGAGCAGGGAATCACGGCTCCGGATCCGAATGCGAACCTGCTGCTCTTGAGCGGCGAGGATGTGGCCGCCTATGCCGAAAACATCAACGCGCTGCTCGTCGTCACCCTTGCGGAAGCGGTCAAAAGGGGCATCTTGCCGGAGGAAACGGCACGCAGCATCATCGACCAAATAAACGATATTGTTGAGGAACCGGTAAAGCGCTACAGCCTGGAGAATTTGCCGGAATTCCGCAATGATATCGGCACCGATCCGGCGCTTGCGGAGGAAAGGGAACGGGCGCGCAAGGAGCAGGAAGAGAAGCTGCGGGAGAAAGAGCAGCGCCGTCAGGAACAGTTGGAGAAGAACCGCGAGAAAGCGGAGCAAATCGCCGAGAAAAAGAGCGAGCTGGAGCAGAAAAACCAGGAGGTCAAGAGCGAGAGGGAAAAGGAAGCCGTCGACAAATACAAGCAATCGCTGTCCGAAGAAGAGCGCACGCAACTGGAGCAGCGTCAGCGGGAAAGGGAACGGGAGAAGCAGGAGCAGCAGCAGGGCGGCGGCAACGCCGACCCGGGAGCCGGCGGACCTTCGCCCGGTCCCGGAACCGGAACGTCGGGTCCGTCCGTTGCGGCGGCCGTTTCGGATTACAGCGACTGGGTCAAAACGATCGACGTCAGGCTCTCCGGTTTCACGGGCAGCAGAGCCGTGTTCGGCTATCAGGCGGATGTCAAGTATGACCCGCAATATTTCGGCTTCGCCGAATCGATGTTCATGGACATGAGCGGGTTGAACCCGTTCCGGAACCTGGCGGACAGCCCGTTCAAGGTGGAATTGGCCGAAGGCTGGACTGCGCCCGACGGGTATAACGTGAACGCCGTCGACCATGTCGAGCACGACACCGAAAACTACATCGTCCGGTACGCCGTGCTGAAATTCGAAGGCGGGGCGGAAGAAGTCAACGGACAGACGGTCGTCCGGCTGCCGTTCCAATATGCTTCAATCCCGGACACGAACCAGACGGCGGTGTTCACCATTACGCTGACGGCGGTGGACGGGAACGGCAACGCCATTTCCGGCCTTAAGCCCGTCACGGTTCAAGTCGTCGTCAACGCGGGACCTGCTCAGCCCGCCTGAACCATCATTCCTGGATAAAAGGAGCCCTGCCATGAATGGTTATATAAGAAATGCGACGATCATCCTGCTGGCAGCCCTGCTCGTCCTTCCCGCCGCCGCTTCGGCGGCGGGACAGCGGGACGCCGTGCTCGACAATGCGCCGCTCCATGAGCTTCGGACGTTCGCCGGCTCGGGCGAGCTCGGCGAGTCGGACGGCACCCGGAGGACCGCGGAGTTCCGGCTTCCGTCCAGCGTATCCGTCGACGCCGAAGGCCGGGTCGTCGTCGCGGATACCGGGAACCAGATGATCCGGACCGTTGCGGGCGACGAAGTCGCGACGGCCGCCGGCATTCTGATCGGCTTCAACGACTATGGCTATCCGGCCGCCGGTTACGCCGACGGTCCGGCGGATGAAGCGGCGTTCGACGCGCCGTCGGGCCTTGCGATCGACCGGCGCGGCCGAATCATCGTCGCCGACGCCGGCAACCATGCGATCCGCGCGATCGCTCCGGACGGCACGGTGACGACGATCGCGGGGACCGGCGTCCTCGGGCTCGAGGACGGCCCTGCGTCGGAGGCGTCCTTCTACAATCCGCTCGATGTCGCGGTTTCGCCGTCCGGCGTCATCTATGTGGCCGATACGCTCAACCACGTCATCCGCAAGATCGAGAACGGGCGCGTCACGACGCTGAACGCGGTGTCCGAGCGGGTGGCCGAGGTGTTCCCGGGCGTCGTCGAGCCGACCGGCGATTACCGGGACGGCGCGCTGTCGGAGGCGNTGTTCAACGAGCCGAGCGGTCTGGCGATCGATGCGAACGGCAATNTGTATGTCGCGGACACCGGCAATCAGCGGATCCGCTANATCGATCTGAAGGCCGGAACCGTCACGACCGTCGCCGGCGGCGGCGAGCTGTCNAAGGATTCGGCCTACGTCGAAGGCGGCTATGNGGACGGCAAGGCGGAGGATGCGCGGTTCAACGCGCCGCGCGGCATTGACGTCACGCCGGACGGCGGGCTGCTGATCGCCGATTCGCTGAACCACGCCATCCGCTATTTGAAGGACGGCGTCGTGGCGACGGTCGCCGGCGTGCCGGGCGAATCGGGCAAGTGGGACGGCGCCGCGCGCCACGCTTACCTGAGCGTGCCGACGGATGTCAAATCCATCGGAGACGGCGCCTTCCTCGTCGCGGACGGCGGCAACAACCGCATCCGGATCGTGCGGCCGTACGAAGCGCCGGCCGGTCTGGAAGGCGACGCGATCGAGATCGTGTACAACCGGACGGTGCTGGCGTCGGACGTGGAGCCGATCGCCGTAAGCGGCACGACGTTCGTGCCCGCGCGCATCATCAGCGAAACGCTCGGCTACACCGTTGATTACGGCGCCGACGGAACCACGACGCTGAAACAGGGCGACGCGTGGTACCGGATCCGCGAGGGCAGCCGGACGGTCGAATCGTCTTCCGGCAGCCTGCAGCTGCCCCAGGCGCCGTTCTACCGCGACAATCGGCTGTATCTGCCGGTGCGGTTCTTCGCCGAGGAGCTGGATTTGGACGTGCAATGGCTGAGCGGCGTGCGCGCCGTGCTCATCCGCGACAAACTGACCGAATTGCAATATTGATCCCGCGAGGGAGACATTCCAGGCCGCCCGGTCAAACCGGGCGGCCTGACTGCCGATATATACCCTATACGGGCACGCCTGCCGGAAAGGGGGATTCGGAATGGAAGAACAAGCGGACATCGAGTATCTGAAACAGTACGTCCGTCTCCACCCCGACAACCGGATGGCATGGTATTTGCTCGGCAGGGCTTACATGAAGCAGGGCAAGGAAGCGAAGGCGAACTATTGCTATCTTCAGGCCGGCGACATCTATGAAGCGTACGAGCGGAAGCGGCATCCGCTGGCGGACGCCGAGCCTCTGCAGGCATTGGAGGACTGGAACCGGGGACGCAGGCGGCGGCGTCTCGCGCGGCGCGCCGCCCTGTTGGCCGTCATGCTGTTCGGCCTTGCCGCCGTCGCTCCCGGCGCGCCGGAGGCGGAGCGGGGCGCGGAACGGCCGGCGGCGGATGCGCCGCGCGACGGGGCGGGCGGATCGCCCGGGCAGCCGGTCCGATCCGGAGGGGCCGCCCGGCCGGATGGCGGGCCGGCGGCGGACGGGCAGCGCCCGGTCGCCGTGCGCGTGGTCGATCCGGCCGCCGGATCGCCGGTCGGCGAAGCGCTGGAGGCGCTGCTGTACGGCACCCGCCAGCCGGCGCACGGCATCGCCGTCCGGCTCGCGCAGAGCAGCGGCTGGCGGCTCTGGAACAGCTCGGCGGACGGGCTGCTGCTCGCGGTGGAGCGCAGCGCATCCGGGGACGGGAAAGCGTCGATCCGGATGTTCGATCCGGAGACTTGCGTCTGCGAGCCGGCGGATGCGTCCGGCACCCTCGGGCTGCTTGAAGCGTGGAGCGGGCGGCGGGAGCAATGGTGGGTGCTGCGCAGCGCGATCCGCCGCTTCGCGGAAACCGCCGGCGAGTGGCCGGCATCGCTGGACGATCTGGTGCGGCCGTACCCTGACAACTGGCTCGCCGGCGAATCGCCCGTCCTGCGGGAGTTGTTCGCTCCCGCGGTGGAAGCGGAGCGGAGGGCGCAGCTGGCGCCCGCGCCGGAGGAAGATCCCGGGGCCGAAGGCGGGTTTGCCGCCTGGAACGCGGGGACGTCGGACGGCCTGCCCGCGGCGCCGCTCGAAATCATCGTCGACAAGGCCAATCACCGGCTGGCGCTCGTCAGCGGCAACGTGATTCTGCGCAATTACGAGGTCGGCCTCGGCGGCGCGCGGACGCCGGAAGGCACGTTCTACATCAGCGAGAAGGTGAAGAATCCGAACGGCAGGGAGGACGGCGAGTTCGGCAGCCGCGGCATGACGCTGTCGGATACCGATTACGCCATTCACGGCACGGACGACCCGGACAGCATCGGGAAGGACGAATCGCTCGGGTGCATCCGGATGGCGAAGGAAGATCTCGAGGAACTGTACGACATGACGCCGCTCGGCACGCGCGTCACGATCGCGTCGGGGGTGCTGCCGGACGACCTCTCGGTTCCCGGCAAGCGATTCCGGCTGGAGGCGACGCAGGATGAGACGAATCCCGGCAAAGTGTACCGCTGGCTGGCATGAAAAGCGGCTGAGACCATCCGGTCTCAGCCGTTCACGATGAGAAGCACCGACATGACGATTACGACGGCGGCGAATGCGCCGGCAACCCACAGTATCGCTTTCTTGTTGACTTGATCCTGCGCCGGTTTCTTCGTGGCCGGCGGCCTTCTGCGAACTGCGCTCATCGGCAATCGACCCTCTCTTGTCACGGTTTTTCCATCCCCATTGTAACCGTTTCACCGCCGGTCCCGCAACCGTGCCTTGATGGCAATTCCGCGGGCATGGACGGGAAAACCGTGACGTTTCCCGCGCTTTCTTTTTCCTGCCGGACAAGATAAACTGTTTCAGTAGAGCATACGGATCATAGAACGGAGTGGACCGCATGTTGTATCGCAAGATTGCCAGACCGATCCTGTTCCGCATGGACGCGGAGCGGGCGCACCGGTTGATCGTACACGGGCTCGGCAGGGCCGTCAAGCTGCCCGGCATGCAGCCTCTGATGCGCAGCCTTTGGGACGTGAAGCCGGATCCCCGGCTGGAGACGGAGCTGTTCGGCATCCGGTTCCGCCATCCGGTCGGCCTTGCCGCCGGGCTGGACAAGGACGCCGTGGCGGTGGAAGGGTTCGCCGGCATGGGGCTGGCGTTCCTCGAGGTCGGCACGGTGACGCCGGTCGGCCAGCCCGGCAACGATCGTCCGCGCCTGTTCCGGCTGCCGGACGACGAGGCGCTCATCAACCGGATGGGGTTCAACAACGAAGGAGCCGAGGCGATGGCGGCACGGCTCGCGCGGCTGAAGCCGCGCCGCGTGCCGATCGCCGTCAACATCGGCAAGAACAAGGCGACGCCGAACGAGCAGGCTCCTGAAGACTATCGCAAATGTCTGCGGGTGCTCTACCCGTACGGCGATTTCTTCGTCGTCAACATCAGCTCGCCCAACACGCCGGATCTGAGAAAGCTGCAGCACGGCGAAGAGCTGCGGGCGCTGCTGGACGCGGTGCGCGCGGAGATCGCGGAGCAGGCCGCACGGACCGGCGGGAAGCCGAAGCCGGTCGTCGTCAAGATCGCGCCGGACATGACCGAAGCCGAATTGGAGCAAACGGTCGGGATGCTGCTGGACGGCGGCGTCGCCGGGATCATCGCGACGAACACGACGCTGTCGCGGGACGGCCTGACGCATCCGAACCGCTCGCAGCAGGGCGGCCTGAGCGGCCGCCCGCTGCGCGAGCGGTCGACGGAGGTCATCCGCGCGATCTGGCGCCTGACCGGCGGGCGGCTGCCGATTATTGGTTCCGGCGGCATTTTCGACGCGCGGGATGCATACGATAAGATTCGCGCCGGCGCATCGCTTGTCGAGATCTACACGTCGTTGATCTACAAGGGGCCGGGCGTCGTCCGCAGCATCACCGCCGAACTGTCCGATCTGCTTGCCCAAGACGGCTACCGCCGGATCGGCGATGCGGTCGGAGCGGATCATCGCTAGCTTCTTGCGGAAGGAGACTTGCGCATGGACGGACGGGATTGGAACCTGTTTCTGCTTCCTTACGAACAAGCCGTGGAGGAGCTCAAAGTCAAGTTCAGAACGCTCCGGAGCGAGCTGAAAACGCGTCAATCCTATGCGCCGATCGAGTTCGTCACGGGCCGTGTGAAGCGGATTTCGAGCATTCTCGAGAAGGCGAAGCGGCTGAACGTGCCGATGGACAAACTCGAGGAGGGCATCGAGGACATCGCGGGCATCCGCATCATGTGCCAGTTCGTCGAGGACATCCGCATCGTCGCGGATTCGATCCGGGAGCGCAAAGATTTGACGCTCGTATATGAGAAGGATTACATTACGAACCACAAGGAGAGCGGCTACCGCAGTTATCACATGATCGTCGAATATCCGGTGCAGACGGCGCTGGGGCTCAAAAAGGTGCTCGCCGAAGTGCAGATCCGCACGCTGGCGATGAACTTCTGGGCGACGATCGAGCATTCGCTCAACTACAAATACAAGGAGCAGCTTCCGGCGCACGTCAAGGAACGGCTGCGCAAGGCGGCGGAAGCCGCGTTCCGGCTGGACGAGGAGATGTCGAGCATCCGAAAGGAAATTCTCGAGGCGCAGCGGACGTTCGAGGACAGCTCGAATCTCGTCTCGAACGTGCTCGCCGGCATCCAGGAGCTCTATTTCTATCACAAGGTGCGGGAAGCGGCGCGTTATCAGCTCCGGTTCAACGAGCTGTGGGAGCAGGAGGATGTCATCGGGCTGAAAATGCTCGCGGAGGACATCCAGGCCTCGATCGAGCGCGCCAAAGGAGGAGAGCCGGCGATTGGCGACCGATCCTAAGTTCATCCGGTTCCTTGTCCTGTTCAACCGCGACCGGGACTATTATGAATGTCATGACGTCATGGAAGAATTGTGGCTGGAGGAAGGACGGAACCGGTTCTGGCAAGGGCTGCTGCAGGTCGCCGTCGGGCTTCATCATTACGAAAATGACAACTATACCGGCGCCGTCAAACTGCTGCGCGCCGCGTTGGAGAAGCTGGACGGGTATGCGGAGACGGAAGCGGGCATCGATGTGAAGCGGCTGCGGGAGGACGCGGCGGCGGTGCTGGCGCCGCTGGAAGCATGGCTGGCGGCGGGTTCGGCCGGCAAGCCGCCGGAACCCGCGCCGATCGAGATTCGCGTGATCGACCGGCGGCTGGCCGAAAGGGTCGCCGCCGAAACGGAACGTCCGCACGCGGAAGAATCGCATGCGGACGCGGAATAGGCGGCTATGAAGGCGGGCGCCTTCCGGACACCGGATTACAGGCCCGCCGGTTTGTACTTGGCGTCAATGGCGTCCCGGATTTCGTCGACCGACTTGCCCTGCTTGGCGAGCGCCATCACGTCTTCGAGCTCCATCTTGCAGATGCCGCATGACGAGCTGTGATCGCTCCAAACGATGGAGCCGTCGGCCCGTATCTCGGCGATGTAGCAGCGGAGCAGCGAATCATGCGGGTTGTCCAATTGCATGCAGCCGCAGTAGCAATTGATGTGGCGCAGGATGTCCCGATATCGATAGGCGGCGGCGTACAGGTCGGCCGTGCGGTTCGTATGATTCAGCAGAAACGAGGGCAGCTCGTCGGGGCCGGACGTCGTCTCGAGCAGGTCGCCTTCGGCCGTCATGACGTGATCATGCTCGTCGCCGGCGGCATCCTTGTCGCCGCCGCATCCGGCCACGATCAGAAAAGCCGCCAGCAGCAGAATGACGCCGCCGAGCAGCCAGTCGCGCTTGCGGCTCATGACGCGTCACCCTTCGGGTTCTGCAGGAACGCCCGGTAGTCGTCGGCCGAGTGGCCGGCCGCGCCGATGCCGCCCTCGATGCGGGCGACTTCTTTGCCACCCTCGAAATAGGCCAGCGTCGGGGTGTATTCAATGTTGTATTTCCGGTAATATTCCTGGAATTCGGCAAGGTTGAACTGCGGCAGATCGATGTTCAGCTCTTCCGCGATCGGCATCAAGATCGGCGTCGTCTCGCGGCAGAAGCTGCAGGTCGAAGCGAAGAAATAGATGAACGTCGGTTCGCCGCTGCCGATCCGTTCCTCGAGTTTGCCGGGCAGAATGATGTTCTGGTAGTTCGGGTCCTTGAGCAGTTCCCGCGTCGCCGGATTGAGCTCGGAGACCGGCTTGTCGTACAGGTCGCTGCGGTTCATGGACTTCAGCGCGAACAGGGCGCCGAACAGGACGATGACGACGGCGGCGTAAACGAAAGGCATCTTGCTTCTTTTCTTCCGCATGGGTTGACGCTGAACCTCCAATAATCCGATAATGGGTGGCATGATGGCTGTTTTCATTATACATGATACCACCAATACTAACAAAATTGATGTTACA
>Ga0065720_1020060_pt1 | contig 17334 bp, 14 predicted proteins | sample Thericmetagenome_FD_59107 | JGI IMG/M metagenome (GOLD analysis project Ga0065720, IMG submission 59107) | Thermophilic microbial communities from the Joint Bioenergy Institute, California, USA of rice/straw/compost enrichment - eDNA_2 v2... | ecosystem: Engineered > Solid waste > Grass >... | reverse complement strand
ATCCGCCAGCCACTTCTTTCTGTCGCCCGCCGGAACGACGTCCACATGTCCGTTGAACGCCAGCGAACGTCCTTTTCCGACTCCCTTCCGGCGCGAAACCATAACGGGGAGCTTTCCGTGCATCGCATTCGGAACGTCCCATCTTTCGGAAGAAAATCCGTAAGGAGCAAGCCATTTCTCTATAAAATCAAGATTTTCCGCCGCTTGCCGATACAATTGCTTGTTGTTGGGATTCTGACTTTCCGATTGACGCCTAATCAGCTCTTGCAGCAATTCGACCAGACGATCCCGGTTTTTCTCCATCCCCTCGGACAGTACGGCAAACAGCCTTTCTTCATTCATCGCATGCGCCTCCTTTCGAAAGTTTTCGTTGGGGACGAATCAGTTCGAAACGTAACGAGCGGGCATCTCGCAGCGAACCGTATGCATCGTATTGGCAATTTGACATGCCCTGACGTCTGCAACCTGCCCCAACAGGAAACATGCGTCATTGAACGTAAACCCGTAATCTTCCGCAAGCCAGTTCGCCAAAGCGATGAAAGCTTCGTTCGAACACGCTTCAAAGGTGCGGCCCGAAGCGATGGTCATGATTTTGTCCGGGGTCAGCACTCTGGGGTTGGATATTTTTTTGTTTTTGATCAATTCCACTTTAAGCGTGATTTTGGCCGGCACTTCAAACGGATTGCACATCTCTCCGTCGCCCTGTATGCCGTGCACGTCCCCCATCACCAGCATGGCTCCGGGCACGGATACGGGAAGCTGCAAGATGCTTCCGGCTTTTACTTCCTTGCAATCCATGTTCCCGCCGTAATGGCCCTGCTTCCAGGAAAAGATCGTTTCCTCATCCGAAGCGACCCCGATCGATCCGATCATCGGTTCCAGCGGGATTTTTATTTTTTCATTGAAGTGAGCCGCGCCGCCTGAAATGGGTACGATTTTGGCAACATGTTTGGGGAAAAGATGCGAGACGGGACCAAAGTGATCTCCCAGAATGGAGACGCCGTATTCCAGGCATTCAATGCTTAAAATGTGGATGCTGACGGTATCGCCGGGTTCGGCGCCTTCAATCTTTACCGGACCGGTGAGGGGGTTGCTGCGATGCACGATTTTTTCGATATTTTCCGGCGTGCAATCCGATTCTTTTTTAATCAGTCCGTTAAACGCATCCTCCGTCTCCACCTGAAACACTTCACCCGGTTTTACCGTCGCGGCCGGGACGGCTTTTCCGTCATAAAGATAAGTAAATTTCGACTTTGGAATCACCTGCATTTCAATAACCTCCTTGTTTTTAATATTGAATATTGTTTTGAAATATAGAAAATTCCTGAAATCAGCTTCCCGTCGCCATTGACATGATTTCTTCCTGTGAGGTTTCGCTTGCAAACACTTCTCCGACGATGCGGCCGGACTTCATCACGAGAATTCTGTCGCATTCGTTCATCAATTCCGGAAGCTCCGACGAAACAATGAGAATCGCCACTCCCCGGCTCGCCAGCTGCTTTACGATTTTAAAAATTTCTTCCTTGCTGCCCACATCGATTCCGCGGGTCGGCTCTTCCATGATGATCAGTTTGGGATTCTGCGACAAAATTCGTCCGATGATGCATTTCTGCTGGTTGCCTCCGCTTAAACTTGTAATGAGTTGATGCAAGCTGCCGTATTTCACGTTTAAATCCCGCAAAATTTCGGTCGCCCGCGCCGCGGCAACTTTTTTTCTGAACAAAAAGTCGTTTCTGCTCAGGGTGATGGTGACATTCGCGATCAAATTCATCTTGGAGAGAATCCCCGTTTCCTTTCTCTCCTGTCCGATAAACCCGATGCCAAGTTCAATGGAACGGTTCGGATCCTTTGGATGAAACGCCTTGCCGTCGAAAAGAATCTGCCCCGCAAACCTGCCTTGCAAACCGTAAACGGTTTGAACAAGCTCAAACCTCCCGCAGCCTTCCAGTCCGGCGATGCCGACGATTTCCCCCCGTTTGATTTCAAAACTGCAATTTTGAAAAAAGGGGGGCTTGGACAAATTTTTCACTTCCAAAACGGTTTTTTCTTTGGAAAAGTCCCGAACGGGCCGAGGTTTGTGCACGATCTCCCTGCCCACCATCATGCTGACCAATTTGGATTTGGTCATGCCGGCTGCGGGCACCGTATCGATGTGCTTGCCATCCCGCAAAACCGTGATACGGTCAGCAATTTGGAGCACTTCCTCCAAACGGTGGGAAACGAACATGATCGTGACTCCGCTGCTTTTCATTTTTTTCATCAGCATGAACAATTTCTCCACTTCCGTGCTGTTCAAAGCGGAAGTCGGTTCATCCATAATCAGCAATTTGATCTCGTTGATCGTGGCTTTGATGATTTCAATCATTTGCTTTTGCGCGACGGAAAAGTGCGCAACGGGAAGATTGAGGGGAAGGTAAATCTCCAGGAGTTTCATCTTCTCCCTGATCATGTTCACTTTTTCCGCCTTTTTGAACTTTCGCTCTTTCCCCAAAAACACATTGTCCACAACGTTTAGGTTATTGCACAAATTCAGCTCTTGATGAACAATGCTGATCCCCGCCGAATGCGCTTCCAGGGGTGACCCGAACCTCGTTTTTTTCCCTTCAATTTCAATTTCTCCCTCATAGTGTTGGATCTCGCCGCCCAAGATTTTCAGCAATGTGCTCTTTCCCGCTCCGTTTTCTCCGAGCAAAGCGTGAATTTCTCCCTTGGCGACCTCAAAACTCACCCCATCCAGCGCGCGGGTTCCGGCAAAAGATTTTCCGATATTTTTGAAACGAACCACAGCCGCCTGGCTCAAGTTCAGCCCCCCATTCTCGCCCTCGACCTTTGTACCATGGAATCGTAGACGACAGCCCCGATCGTGATGATGCCTATAATCAAGGTCTGCCAGAATGCGGTGACACCGAGCAGAACCAGTCCGTTTCGAATCACGCCGAAAATCAAAACCCCGACCATCATCCCCACTACACTTCCGATTCCGCCCGACATGCTCGTACCTCCGATAATGACCGCGGCGAACACATCGAACTCCATTCCCGTACCTGCAGTGGGAATGACGCTGCCGATAAAGGACAGACTTAAAATTCCGCTTAAAGACGCCAAAACGCCCGAGAAGATAAAAGTAAACATTCGAACTCTGCCGACCTTCACGCCGGAAACATAGGCAGCCCGTTCGCTCCCGCCGATGGCAAAAATATGTGTGCCGAGTATGGTTCGATGCAAGATGAAATAAGTGATCAGCACGACAATAAGCAAAAAGATGAACTGCATGGGCAATCCCAGAAAATAGCCCTGACCGATGAAATGAAAAACGGGATGCGTCTCGTTGGTCACGCCTTTCAATGCCAACGTGATGGGATATCCGGAAGTAATGATCAGAGCAATGCCGCGAAGAATGTAAGACATCCCGAATGTGGCGATGAACGAATTCACACCGGTTTTCACCACGAAAAATCCGTTCAAAGCGCCCGCAGCCATCCCGACCAAAAGACCGAGGAGGATGGCAAAACCGGTATCCAAACCCGCCGATAACATCATGGCTACAAGGACCGACGTGAGTCCGTATATCGCCCCTATCGACAGATCAATATTCCCGGAGATCATAACGGTGCCCAAACCGCAAGCCAGAATGCCCAGGATCGCGACTTGCCTGCCGATATTCAAGAGATTGGTAAGATTCGCAAATCCCGGGGCTATAAGAGCGAAGACCAGGCACAGCGCCAAAAACGCCACGATAATGCCTGTTTCCCGTTTTGAGAAAGCCGCTCTGGCAACCCTCACAACATTCAGATTGTTCATCGAGCGAGTACCTCCGTCGCGTGGATGACCGAAGCCGGATGGAAAAAGAGTTTGCATTTCACATACGCCTGCTTTTTAAGGGGACCGGGAATGTTTCGTCCCAATCCCCCATGCAGGCCCGCTTCGCCGGTCACTTCGATGCAAACCGGTCATTCCAAATACTGGTCGACATTTGAAGCGTTCACGTCTTGCGGTGGGACATTGTTGATTTCCTCGGAGACCTTGCCTTCCGTGATAAAGTCATACAGGATTTTTGCGGCCTGATAGCCCTGGCCGGGAGGATCGTATCCGGTCGTCTGCTGAATGACGCCGTCTTTGACGTATTGCAGAATGACCTTAAAGGTGTTGTTTCCAATCAGAATGACTTTCCCCTGCAAGTTGTTGTTCGCCAGATAACGGGCGGCAACTTCAACATATTCGTCCGCAACATAAACCGCCGTAATGTCCGGGTTGGCCGTAAACGCGTTTTCCACCACTCCGTAACCGATGGACATATCCAATCCCAGGGCAAACGGACCGACGATCTCAACGTTGTAATTTTCTCTTTGCATGACTTCCCTGATCGCTTCAAACTTTACCCGTGCGTATACATTTTCCGGGAAAGCGGCGAACAATGCCAATTTCCCCGTTTTTTCCGGGTGCAGCTTGACGAAAGCTTCCGCTCCGACCGAACCCACTTCTTCGAGGGAAACCCCGACGAACGCCAGCCTGTGGGATTCCGGAGAATCGATATCATAAGTCACGACCGGGATGCCTTTGTCCCACGCCTTTTTAAACAAAGGCTGGATGGTATCGGCATCCGCGGAGGCGACAACCAATCCGTCCACCTGTTCGCTGTCAATGAGCGTTTCCAGTTCCGCAATCTGTTTTTCCGTCGTACCGTCCGTCGGTCCAATCATTTTATAATCAATGCCCAGATCTTCCGCCGCTTTCCTGATTCCCTTTCTGACCTCTTCGGCATAGGGAGAAGCTGCGGAATAGATGGAATTGCGAATAACGAGCGTCCCGCCTTCCGCTGCCTTTTTCCGAATGCGCTCAGCCAGTGTGAATACGCCTTTCTTCGTTTTCCAGGTAAACGGCTCAAGTTCCGTTGCGGAAGCCGGCGCTGATGATGCCGATGAACTGGAAGAGCTAGAGGAACTTGCGGAGCCGGAAGTGCCATTCCCGGACGAACACGCAACCAGGAAGGCAAAAATCATTGTGATCGAAATCAGCACCAATAGGACTTTTTTCATGTTCGCACCTCCAAAATTTTCAAATACGCCGACGAACCATCAAACGGAAATTTCCGGAAAAGGCAAGATAGACATATGCTCGATTCCCCTCCTTTGAATATAAACCAACAATTTGTTTGTTATTACAAACAATATTTCTGTATTCTAAATTTATGTGCTGAATATAACAAACAAAATACTTCCATGTCAATATTTTCAACTAAAAAGACTAATTTTTTTGTTTTTTTTGAATAACTTTTTGTAATAGAGAACAATTGAAGGGGAATAAAAAATACAGACCTTGTCCGGTCTGCTGGAAGAAAATCACGTAGAGAGACAGAATCTTTGGAAACGGAACCCGCAAGAGGGAAAATGGATGGCGGGTTGCAAAAAAAGATTGAACCGGCCGACAATCTTCACGCGTCGATCCGGTTCAATCCCGCATAGCGGACGATGGTCTGTAGGACCTCATCGCGAATCGGCAGGACGAAATCCGTCGCTCCCATTTCAAACATGCCGCTGCGGTTGTGCACCGTGACGCGGCTTGCCCGCAGGCGGTAATGCCGGTTCCCGGCCGTGAAGCTGGTCACCTCGCTGACATTCGCCCCGCTGCGCACGATGCGCGCAGGCCGGCTTGTGACTTCGGCGCATGGCACAATGCTGACGATGTCTTCCAACCGGATGTGATAGTTGACATGCGGTTTTTGCAGCACGAATTCGCGGGTGGTGACGGTCATGCCCGCATCCCTGACGCTGTGGGCGATTTTCAGTTCGCCTTCCAGCGACTTGATGCGGATAAAATCGGTATTCATCGGCATTCTCCCGAAATTGGCGTTTACCCTATCATACCGCAGCGCGGCAAAATCGTCACCTCGTCACCTCCGCGGCTTCGGGACAGATCGGCGGCAAATATCGTCACCTTGCCGGCGTGAAGAAGTTTTGCGTGTAGTAGACATAGTAATCGCCGCCGAAATGGACGCCCACGCCGAGGTGCGTCGTATCGCCGAGTATCGTTTCGCGATGCCCGCTATCGGAGTTCATCCAATCTTCATGGGCGTAAATGGCATTCGGATGGCCCGCCGCGATGTTCTCCGCGGCTTCCCGGTAATTGATGCCGCCGGCTTTCAGCCTGTCCCCCACGCTTTCGCCCCGCGGATTTACATGGGAGAAAAAGCCGTTTTGCGCCATGTCCGCGCTGTGCGCCCGCGCCGTTTCCGCCGCGGAACCGTCCCAGATGAACGGTTTTTTGCCCATGCGCGCGCGAACGGCATTGGCCAGATCGAACAACTGATATTCAAAGCTCACCCTGAGCGCATCGCCCGGCGTTCCGTAATAGCCATCCAGCCCGTGCTCCGTTTGCTGATCGATAAGCTGCACCGCCGTTACCGCGCCGCCTTCGTGAACATCCAGAAACAGCGTCACGTACGCGCCGTCCACCAGATATTTCGGCGCGGTTTCCCCGTTCGGCACGGCGTAGCGGGCGTTGTTTTTCTCGATGTGGGGCAGCGGCTCGCCGTACTGGGCCTCGACTTCCGAACGCGGCGAACCAAGCCCGATGCCGGTTCCCGACTGCCAGTCGGCGCTGTTCGTGTAAAGCCCGACCACCCTGCCGTCCCGTATGCCGATTTGAACATAGCGGCTGTAGTCCTGATTGTAGATGTACCAGTCAAAACCGTATTCGCTGGCATCCTTCCGCGCCGGCTGACCGAGTTTGGCGATGACGCCGGCTTCGCTGTCGCCGATCGACACCCCTCCCACGCGGAACGGGTGCCCCACGATCGCGTCCGCCGAGCCGGCGGCCCGCTTCAGCGTCAGCCCCTTTGTGCTCAGATTGCGGATCAGCGTCAAGGCCTCCGCCCGCTTCAGCGGATCGTTGGCGGCGTAGCCCGTCACGGTGGGCCCCGTTTTGCCGCTGGCGAGGCCGTTTTCCATCAGAAAGGCGATCGCCTCTTCGATATGCAGCAGCCTGCCCTGCGAAGCCGCCAGCACCTGCGCCACCCGGCCGCGGTTAAAGGTCAGCCGGCCGTCCTTGAAAAAAATCGGCCAATTGTACTGCTCGGCCAGCGTATAGTACGGCTTGTGCCAAGGGTCGCCCGGGCTTAGAGGCGGGATTTCGGCCTGCGGAAAGGCACGGAAAAGCATCACGAGAAACTCGGCCTCGCTGACCGGGTTTTCCGGCTTGAACGTGCCGTCGGGATATCCGCTCACGATGCCGTTTTCCGCGGCCCAAAGAATCGTCTGCTCAGCCCAATGTCCGCGGATATCGGAGAAATTGACGGCTGCCGACGCGGTCCGCCCGTCCGCCCCGATCATCCCGGCGCTCATCGCAAGCAAAAGCGCGAAAGCCAGAATGCCGCTCCGGGCCCGTTTTCCGAGCTTGCCGCGCGCGACCCTGTCCCCGCGGCCATATCCCCAATGATTTGCCATGTTGTCAGCCTCACCTCTGTAATTCAACTTAACAGATCGATTCGGGACGCTTCAACCGCTATTTTTCTCCATTGACAAAGAATGCCGGACGCGTACAATGGGAACAGATTGTCGGAGGAGTGTGCGCTCATGCCGGAACGTGCCAAAGGACTGATCATCGATCTGGACGGAACCGTTTTTCGCGGAGATTCTTTTATCCCGGGCGCGGCGGACGCGATTAGGCGAGCGGCGGCGTCGGGCAGACGTATCGTGTACCTCAGCAACCGCGGCAACATGGATCGCGACGCGGTCAGAAAGAAACTGTCCGATGGCGGAATTGCCGCCGACCGGGAAGACATCCTATTATCCAGTTCGGTGGCGGCTACGTTTTTGAGTCGGTACTATCGGCGCATACGCGTGTGGACGTTGGGCGAGGAGGGTCTGAGGGAGGAGCTCAGGCTCGCCGGCGTTCCGCTGGCGGACAAGCCGGAAGAAGCCGACTGGCTGGTGATCTCGCTTCATGAGCGGGTGACTTACGAGGAATTGAACGACGCCTTCAAAGCGGCCCGCAGCGGTGCGCGGATCCTTGCGACGAACGCCGACCGGTCGTTTCCGCGGCAGGACGGTGCGGCGATTGACGTCGCCGGCATGATCGGCGCGATCACAAGCACGACCGGCCGCCCGGTGGACATCGTCGTCGGCAAGCCGGGCTGGCTGATGGCCGAAGCGGCGCTGGGGCGCCTGCAGCTGGAGCCGGACGAGTGCCTCGTAATCGGCGACAGCCTGGAATCGGACATCGCCCTCGGCCGCATGTTCGGCATGAAAACCGCCCTGGTGCTCACCGGATCGACTTCGGCCGCGAAAGCGGAAGCCTCGCGGCACAAGCCCGATTATATCTGGCCGTCGATCGCCGAACTGGGGCGTTACCTGGATTGACGCGGGGCGGACGGCAAACGCCGGATCGGCCCAGGCCCCGCGGCCGCCTCCCCCGCGCCGCGAAGAAAAATTGAGCCGCCGGCGCAGCGGCGAATCCAGCAACAAGGCGACCCCGCCGCCGGTCAGGGCACCCGCCTGTTCCAGTCGGCCCCGATGCCGTCAAGGAAAGCCCGGGCGAGCACCGTATGGCCGGTAATGTTCGGATGGACGCGATCCCAGCACAGCGCGGCCGGATACACATGGCGAAGCAGCGGCTCAAATGCGGCCTGCGTGTCGACCAACACGGCGCCGTGCCGCTCCGCGATCTGCCGCGCGATACTGCCGTATTCATCCATCCGGGCGCGCATCGCATCCTGCTTGTTCGGCTCGGGATAAAACGGCGTCATCAGCACGATGCCCTTGACCGCCGGCCGTGTCGCCGCCACCAGTTCGTCCAGCGTCTGCCGGTATTCGTCCGGATAGACATGGGACTCCTTGATCAGCGGATGGTCAAACTGCCGCCAGACGTCGTTGATGCCGATCATGACCGACACCCAGTCGGGCTTCAGATCCAGCACGTCCGTCTGCCAGCGCGCTTTCAGGTCGCGCACGGTGTTGCCGCTTATCCCCATGTTCACGACGCGTATGGCAAGCTCGGGATACAGCGCGTCCAGCCAGCCCTTCACCAGCGCCACATAGCCGTGTCCCAGCGCGTCTTCGCGTCCTTCCCCGACCGGCCGCTTGCGGCCGCAATCGGTGATCGAGTTGCCGATCATGACGAGTTTGTCCCCCGCGGCAAGCTTCATCTCCGGATTCACTCCTTTTTCCTGAAAATGTGCGAAAGACCGGCCGATTCCAGCCGGTCTCTTTCCGTATCCTGTGCAAAACAGCGCCCGGCAAACCGCGCACGGGGTGCGGAAAAATTACGACTTCGGGGGCATTGCGCCGACAAGTTGCCAAGGTTCGGCGCGAATATCGGCCCCGCAGGTCGTTGCGTGACCGCGCCGCCTTTTATCCCGGGCCTTCCTCCGACACCCGCACGACCTTCACCGCTTGCGCCTCCAGCTCCCGCACGATGCCGTCGTCCGCCGCCTCATCCGTGATCACATAATCGATGTCTCTCCAACCGGCGACATGGGCCAGCGCCTGTTGGCCGAATTTGCTGAAATCGGCCAGCAGGTACACCGCGTCGGCGATTTCGATCATTTTCCGCTTGACTAAGGCCTGCCATTCGTTCGACTCACTGATGCCGCGCGCGGCATGCAACCCCTTGCAGGATAAAAACGCCTTGTCAACGTGGTAATGATCGAGCGACTGCTCGGCCAGCGGTCCGACGTAGGACAGGGACCGCGGCAGCAGCTGCCCGCCGGTGGAAATGACCCGGATCCTGTCCTTCACGCTCAGCTCCATCGCCGCCTTGATCGAATTGGTGAGCACGACGAGGGGAATGTTGGGGAGCTCCCGGGCCACGTACCATGCCGTCGAGCTGGCGTCCAGCACGATCCGCTCGTTTTCGCCGATATGCCGCACCGCCTCGCGGGCGATCAAGCGCTTCTCCTCCGCATTGGTCGTCTCCCGCTCGAAATATGGCGTCTCCGGCTGCTGATCCTTCACGCTGACGGCGCCGCCGTGGCTGCGCAGCAGCTTGCCTTCGCTTTCCAGTTTGTCGAGATCACGGCGGATCGTTTCCTCCGTCACTTCGCACAGCCGGCTCAGCTCCGACACCCGGACGCTGCCCCGTTCATTCACGAGCTGGACGATTTTTTGCCATCTTTCCGCTGCCAGCATCGGCCTTGAACAACCTCACTTCGCGTTTGATTCGACCAAATCGCGGAACCTCGCGTACGCCCGCTCCCACATTTCGGGCTGTTCCGGTGCGTAAGTCCGGACGGGGAAAGAGCGGGCGATGATGTCGCGGGCTTCCGCAAGACTGCCGATATATCCCAGCGCGATATATTGTACCGCAATGTTGCCGATTGCACTAGCTTCCGCCGGCCCCGCCCAGACCGGACGCCCCGTCGCGTCCGCGGCAAACCGGCAGAGCAGCTCGTTGTGAATGCCGCCGCCGACGATGTGCAGCCCGGCGAACTTCGTTCCCGACAGCCGCTCCGTATGTTCCAGCACCATCCGGTATTTCAGCGCCAGGCTCTCGAGGACGCAGCGGATCGTCTGCCCGGACGTCTCCGGTTCCGGCTGCCCGGTCGACCGGCAAAAGTCGCGGATCTGCCGCGGCATGTCCGGCGGGTTCAAAAAGACGGGGTGGTCCGGATCGATCAGCGAGCGCAGCGGCTCGGCCTCCCCGGCCAACGCCGCCAGCCTCGCGAAGGTGTAATCGGCCCCTTCCTTCTCCCATCGCCGTTTGCATTCCTGCACGAGCCAGAGGCCCATGATGTTCTTGAGCAGCCGGAACGTGCCGTACACGCCGCCCTCATTCGTAAAATTGAGCCGCATCGCCTCATCGCTCAGCACCGGCCGCGCCGTCTCCGTGCCCAGCAGCGACCAGGTGCCGGAAGACAAATAGGCGAACGGCGCGTCTCCCGATACCGGAACCGCCGCCACCGCCGAAGCGGTGTCGTGCTCGCCCACGGCAATGACGGGGACGGGCGGAAAACCCAGCTCCTCGCATACGGAGGGCATCAGCCTGCCGGCCACTGTGCCGGACGGCACAATCTCCGGCAAAATGCCGGCTGGCAGTCCGAGTTCGCCGAGCAATGCGATATCCCACTTTTTCGATTCGGCTCCGAGCATCTGCGTCGTCGTCGCGTTCGTATACTCGCAACACTTTTCTCCGGTGAGAAAATAACGCAGCAGATCCGGAATCATCAGCATCGTCTCCGCCTGCTCCAGCAGGCGGGGATTCCGCTTCCGCAGCGCGGCGAGCTGATACAGCGTGTTGAACGGGAGGAACTGCAGTCCGGTCGAGGCGAAAATGCGGCGCCGGCCGGCCTTCGCCGTCACTTCCTCCATGATTCCTTCGGTTTGATGATCCCGGTAGTGGTAAGGATTGCCGATGAGCTCGCCGCTTTTGTCGATGAGCCCGAAATCGACCGCCCACGAGTCGACGGCCACGCTCTCCAAGGCGAAACCGCCCCGCTTCGCCTTGAGCATGCCCTGCTTGATCTCATGATACAGCCGCAAAATGTCCCAGTGCAACCGGCCGCCCACCCGCACGGGGTCGTTCGGAAAACGGTGAATCTCTTCGACGGACAGCTTTCGCGCCGCCGCGTCGTACCTCCCGATCATCGCCCTGCCGCTGCTTGCTCCCAGATCGAAGGCCAAAACGGCCGGCATGGTCGGCATCACCCGTCACCTCCGCTTCATCAGCACTTCGCGCTCGTACTTTTTCACATCGGCAAGCCACGCCTCGCGCGCCGGGACGCCCATTTTTTCGCAATAGTAGTCCCATACTGCCCCGAACGGATACGTTTTGAACTCCTCGGAGAGCGCCAGCCGCGTCGTGTAATCGCCTTCCAGCTCGGCGAGGCGCAACTTTTCCGCCGGTTCGAGCATCGCCTTGAGCAGCGCCTTGATCGTGTTGCGGGCGCCGATCACCCAGGCCGCCACCCGGTTGATGCTGGCGTCGAAGAAGTCGAGGCCGACATGGGTTTTGCCCAGCAAATCGCCGCGCACAAGCTCGCGGGCGATTTCCGTGAGCTCATCGTCGAGGATGACGACATGGTCGCTGTCCCACCGCATTGGACGGCTGACATGAAGGAGGAGGCCTTCCGCGAACAGCGACAAGGCGGACAGCTTGCCGGCGATGCTTTCCGTCGGATGAAAGTGACCGGCATCAAGGCATATAAGCTTTTTGTTCAGAAGGGCGTAACCCAGGTAAAATTCATGGGAGCCGACGACGTATGCTTCCGAGCCGATGCCAAACAGCTTGCTTTCCACGGCGTCGAGATTGTGGGCCGGATTCAGCGGCTCGCGGAAAATTTCGTCCAGCGACTCCTTCAGCCGCACCCTCGGCGAAAGCCGGTCGACGGGATGGTCCTTGAACCCGTCGGGGATCCAAATGTTGGTCACGCACGTCTGGCCCAGCTCTTCGCCGAACCAGGCGCCGATTTTGCGCGAAATTTTGCAGTGGTCGATCCAAAAGCGGCGGATGCCCGCATCCGGATGGCTGAGGGTGAAGCCGTCCTCGGACTTCTCGTGGGAAAAGCAAGTGGGGTTGAAATCCAGCCCGAGCCCGCGACTCTTCGCCCAATCCACCCATCCGGCAAAATGTCTCGGCTCCAGCTCGTCGAGATCGACCTTTTCCTCCGTATCCGCGTAAATCGCGTGCAGGTTCACCTTGTGCCTGCCGGGGATCAGCGACAACGCCTTTTCCAGGTCGGCGCGCAGCTCCTCCACCGTGCGCGCCGCGCCGGGATAGTTGCCGGTGGCGGCGATGCCCCCGCTGAGCTCCCTGTCGCGGAACAGAAAGCCGCGCACATCGTCGCCCTGCCAGCAATGGATAGAAACTTTGATGCCGGCCAGTTTCTCCAGCGCCCGGTCGACATCGACGCCGTGCCGGGCGTAAAGCTCCTTCGCCTCATCGTACCTTTTTTCCGTGGCCGATTCCATGGGCTCGCCTCCCTCATTCATGTCATGAAGATGATGCCGCTTTCTAGAGCGGCCGGAACGTTTCTCTTTCTGTCCGCCCGTCCCGCAGCCGGATAAACCGGCGAAGGCGCCGGGCGAAGTTCCCGGGCTCCTTCGCGTTACTCATCCCGCAGCGGATAGGCGATTACCGACATCAGGGCGTTCTCCGCTTGGGTGGAGTCCAACCGACTGTACTGCACGATGACCGGCTGATCGCTTTCCACCTCCATAGCGTACGGCACGCCCTTCGGAATGCCGGCGCCGTCCTTCATGAGCGCGGACGTGCGGATGTGCCGGGTTCGCTTCGCCGGCACGAGCGACTCGATCCGCTCCAGCGGATCGCGGTCTTCGAAATAAACCGTGATCCACACCCGCGCGTCGGATTCGCCCGCATTCAGCACGCAGACCGACTCGTGGCTCTCCAGCTTGCCCGAACTGTCCGCCGGAATGTAGCCGTCCGGAATGTACCAGAGGCGATGACCTTTCCGAACTCCCATCTATCCTCATCCTTTCCCGAAAAATGGACCGAGTTTCTCCCCCCGCCTTCTCCGAAATGCTTCAACATGCGGCCGCTAGGCCAGAATTCGCCCGTCCAATTTATCGGGTGAACGCCGCGGCAACGCCGCCGTCCACGGTCAGCATGCAGCCCGTCGTTTTCTCCGCTTTCGAAGAAGCGAGAAAAGCGACGGCTTCGGCGATGTCGCGGGGATAGACGTTGACGAGCAGCACTGTCCGTTTGCGGTAGTACTCCTCCAGTTCCTCCGGCTTAATGCCGTAAGCCACAGCCCGCTCGCTGCGCCAGCTCGAGTTCCAGATCGCCGAACCTTGCAGGACGGCGTCCGGCAACACCGAATTGACGCGTATGCCGAAGGCGCCACCCTCCGCGGCGATACAGCGGGCCAGATGCACCTCGGCCGCCTTCGCCGCGCTGTAGGCGGTGGCGTTTTTGCCGGCGTATACGGAATTTTTCGAGCCGATGAATACCATGCTGCCGCCAATGCCCTGCTTCTTCATCAGCCTGAACGCTTCGCGGGCGACGAGAAAATAACCGGTGGCCAACACGCCGAGGTTCAGGTTCCACTCCTCCAGCGACGTCTCTTCGAGGGGACTCGAGGTGGCCAGCCCCGCGTTGTTGACAAGGATGTCGACGCCGCCATAGGCGAGGACGGCCTCCTCAAAAGCCGCCTTCACCTCGTCTTCCTTCGTCACGTCCATCCTGACCGCCAGCGCCCGACCTTCCCCGTACCGTTCGTTCAATTCTGCGGCGACGTTCCGCGCGCCTTCCAAGTTGAGATCAGCCAGCACGACATGGGCGCCTTCTTCCGCCAGCCGCCTTGCCGTCTCACTGCCGATGCCGCCCGCGCCGCCAGTAATGAAGGCGACCTTCCGCGAAAACTCCGCTTCCGGCGGGGCCAGCGTCAGCTTGTACAGCTCCAGCGGCCAGTATTCGACGTTGTAGGATTCGTTCTCGCTGAGCGAAACAAAGCGGCCGAGGGTTGTCGCTCCCCGCATGACGGCGATGGCGCGGTGATACAACGCTCCGCTGACTTTGGCCATCGCCAGGCTTTTGCCGGTGCTTACCATGCCGACGCCGGGAATGAGAATGACGCGCGGCGCCGGCTCGAACATGACGTCGCCGGCGCTTTTGTTGCGCTCGAAATAGGCCTTGTACTCCTCCTTGTAACGGACGATGCCCTGCCGCAGCGCCGCGGCCAGCGATTCGGCGTCTCCGCCCGCCGGGTCCCAATTGACAAAAAGAGGCTTCATTTTCGTGTGCACCAGATGGTCGGGGCAGGCCGCACCGATCTGCGAAAGCGCCGCCGCGTCCCGGCTGTTTACGAACTCCAGCACATCGTCACCGTCATCGTAAGCGAGGATCATCGTTTTATCCCCGCTCACCGCACCGCGGATCACAGGCATCACTTCGGCCAAAAGTTTCCTTCGCGCCTCCCTGTTCAGCGTCTCCGCCATGCGGCCGCCGAACAGCGTTTCCGGGTTCACCCGCGCCTCGATAAACCGCTCCGCCTCCTGAATGACCGAAATCGTGTTATGGTAGCATTCTTCCGACGTCTCACCCCAGGTGACGAGGCCGTGTTTTTCCATCAGCACCAGCCGCGCCTGCGAATTTTCGCGCACCCCTTGCGCGATCATTTTGGACAGGGCGAAGCCTGGGCGGATATACGGCACCCACACGAACCGATCGCCGAAAATTTCCCGGGCCAGCTCCCTGCCGTTGTCCGCGCAGCAAAGGCTGATGATCGCGTCCGGATGGGTGTGGTCGACATGCTTGAACGGCAGAAAGGCGTGGAGCAGCGTCTCGATCGAGGGACGCGGCGCTTTAGGATCGATCACGCATTGGGCCAGGTACGCCGTCATCTCCTCGTCGCTCATCGCCTCCCGCTCAAACAGCGGTGCGATGTCCTCCAGCCGGAGCCCGGTGAAATGCTTCGCCTGCATCGTGGCCAGATCGGAGCCGCTGCCCTTGACATACATCACTTCGATATCGCGGCCGCGAAAGTCCTTCACCGTCGTTTTCACCGACGTGTTTCCGCCGCCCCAGTTGGCCACCGATCGGTCCGCTCCGAGCAGATTGGAGCGGTAGACGAGCTCGCCCAAGCCCGGCTCCGCCGCCGCGGCTTTGGCGCTGTCCCACAAATTTTTCACCAAACGGATCACGCACCTTTGTTTATTTTTGATTTTCTTTGTTATTTAGTATAACATATTCCGATTTTTTTTGAATATGTTTTTTTGTTGCGCGCCATCGGCCGGAATCGAAAGAAATGACTTTTCGCAAAGTCGTCGGATTATTCTCCAAACCCTAATAGATTTCGGCGTTTTTTCTTCACCGCTAACATACCTGTTGTCCGTAAAATTTTTCAAATTCCGATTTTTCAGACGCTGACGGAACGTATGTCCGTAAAAAATTTCAAATGATGTTATGTCAACCCTTAGTTTCGGTACTTAGGTCCGTCAAGGTCCGCACCCGGACTGCCGCTTTTATGCCCCGGAGAACCGGCCTCAAGCCATACCGTCTTCAATTCAGGAAATATATCCAAATCCATGCATCAGAGGAATTTCCATATTTTTATGGGTTCACCCTTCAATAGAGACATGATAGGGTGGTTTTCGAGAGGAGGTGAACCCGCGTTGATGAAGAAGCTCCAAATTCTGCTGGCGTTTTTCCTGGCCCTGGCCTTTGCCGTTCCGGCAGCCGCGTCCGCGCATACCAACACGAACGGCGTGCCGTGGAACGTGGAAGCCGATGACATTATCAGACACGGCAAATCTTTCTTGGGCAAGCCCTATCAGTTCGGCGCCAAATACGGACGCACCGACCGCTTTGACTGTTCCTCATTCGTGAAATACATATACCGCAATTATATTACCTTGCCGAGGGCGTCCAAGGATCAGGCCAAGGCCGGCAAATTTGTTTCCAAATCGAACCTGCGCAAAGGCGACCTCGTCTTCTTCGACACCAGCTCGTCCCGCCCCGGGATCGACCATGTCGCCGTTTACATCGGAAACGGAAAGCTTTTGCATGCGCTTCCAAAAGGCGGTGTTCAAATCGGCAACATGAACAGCTACTGGAACAAAAGGTACGTCACCGCCCGCCGCGTGCTGAAATAACCGGAAGCGCGGCACGTTCGCGCCCCGGGAGGCGGCAGCTCCCGCATGCCGGCGGTACCGCCGAACCGGCAATGCGGAAGGCATGGCCCGCCGCGCAACGGCCGCGGCATGCTGCGAAAAGCGAAAAGTTGAAAGGGTGCCGGATCAATTCCGGCACCCTTCATTGATTTAAAATCTCCTTTTCCCAGCGGCTCAAAAGCCGCTCGCGGTTTTCTCCGGCCCATACATGGTCGTACGGAATGACGTTCAGGCTGGACAGCGGAATCGCTTCCTCGGGAGGAACGGCATCCTTATTGGTCAAAAGCTGATAGCTGCCGACCTGTTTGCCGAGCTCCTGCGCCTGCTTGGTCAACGCCCAGTCGACAAATCTGCGGGCTTCGCTCGGGTTGGAAGCGCCCTTGATGATGGCCACCGCGCCGATCTCGTAACCGGTTCCCTCGTTCGGGAAAGTGATAATCAGATCGCGGAATCCTTCCTTAAAATATTTTATGCCGTCATGGGAAAACATGATCGCCGTTCCCGTCTCGCCCATGCCGACATTGCGCCCGGACACGTTGCCGGACGTTCTGTACGCGCCGATCTGCCCGTGCAGTTTTTTCAAATAGGAAAACGCCTCTTCTTCGCCGAACAGCTGCACCAGCGTGGCGAAAGTTGTATAGGCCGTACCCGACGAACGCGGATCGGCCATGGAAACCATCCCTTTGTATTGCGGCTTAAGCAGATCGAGCCACGACTGCGGAGGCGGCAGGCCCACTTCCTGCAGCCATTTCTGGTTCGAGACGAAGGC
>Ga0065720_1020059_pt1 | contig 17339 bp, 10 predicted proteins | sample Thericmetagenome_FD_59107 | JGI IMG/M metagenome (GOLD analysis project Ga0065720, IMG submission 59107) | Thermophilic microbial communities from the Joint Bioenergy Institute, California, USA of rice/straw/compost enrichment - eDNA_2 v2... | ecosystem: Engineered > Solid waste > Grass >... | reverse complement strand
CGGTTGGGGGGCTGGGGTTTTTGCAGGGGGGTGGATGGTTGGGTTGGGTGTAGGTTGCGGATGGACTTGATGGGTATGGGCGTTGTGGTTTGGTACGGCGTTTCTTGGGTGTCGGCTGGAGTTGGCTAAGGGTGTGCGGAAATGTGTGCCTATCAGTTCGCGTTATGATTAAGCCAGAAAAGGGTGCTTGATATTGGACGATTTGCCAAGGATTTGTATCATGATCAAACTGGTATAGATGCCATAGACTTCAGTCAGCATCTCTTTTGTGGTGCTGGGCTGGACTTAAGGATGCTTTGTATGATGATAAAAAGCGGGTCGGCAAAGCCATCGCACAGAGCCGTATGTGTCATTCTAATGCATCCCATGTACCGGTCCTGGGTATCCCTTCTTATTAACTCAATCAACACAGCTGGACCCCGACTAAACAGGTTAGAAACAGAACAAACAAGATCTCCTGACACTCAACTTCCCAGTCAGCGTTTCCACTTTCAAGCCCAAGCTAACCCTCCGAAAGGTAAGTGAAGCCAGGGTCCCTTCACGTCAGGCCAAGCCAAGGGTGCAAGCAAGGCAAGTGTTTGAAGTGCAGGTTTGCTGGAGATTTGCAAGCCTTGTCAAGACATAGAACTGAATTAAATTGAATTCTATTTCTCGACCGGCTCCACCCCTGAGTGTCCTAGGTCGTGCTCAAGGCGACGGCGAGCAAAAGCTACATTACTGGACAATGTACATATTGCACAAGGGAAAAAATCCTGTTTCGACTGTATCGAGGGAAAACCTCGTGCTAGCAAAGGGGAAGGAGGAGTGACGGTTGTGCCAAGGTCGGGACGGCGCTACTCCTGTGCGGCTTGGGAAATCTTGATCATTTCCTCAGACACTGACTCAGAGGAGTCGTTTTCAAGCTCACTATCTCTGTAGGGTCGGACGGGGGAGCTCAGAGTCGGTATGGGTTACCCTATGACGTCGTCAAAGATTAGCCCAGGAGCTCAATCTGGCAGGCCCTGGATCCGAATAGTTGGAAGGAAGACCAGAAGGCTTTCGGGACCAGCAGCGGTAGGGGGTCAGGAGAGCCTGACCTGTGGGGATGGTTGGCCGGTAACATCTCAACACGACATCTCCACCGAGCTCGCTCTCTGTCCAGCAGGTACTCCGGGTACGGGCTGGCTAACCACCATAGCCACGGGGTTGGAGTTGTCCTCCGCACCGGGAGTATAACTCTGAGCGCTGCATTTGCGATTTTGGTGAGAGATGAGCAAACTGATGTGAGTCTGGAATGGAACTATGCGGCCTCTGATGCCGGCTCTAGTTGAGCCTATATCGAGGTGAGCCATGCTGTACAAGAGAGAGGAGGGCAATAACAGCGTTAGGGATGTTAGAACCCGCCGCCGAGGGAAACCTCTGGACTCTCGTGTTGGACAGTGTTGGACAGATGCTTCATCAAGCCCACCACTGAGACTGTCGCTGATGCTCTAGCAGCAGCTTGGGTTGCAGGGCTGAGCTTAGGGTCTAGCAAAACTCCTAGCCACTTGATGGTCTTATTGAGGAAGACGCTCCTTCAACTTGCACCGAGATCCTCGCGGGATCGATCTTGTTTCGTTTCGCGCCAGCCCCACGAGGAAGGATATAGAGAACCTCTGTCTTTATTGTATTAACCCTCAAGCTAAGGCCCCGAGCCTTGGTGCAGAGTTGAGCCACATTGCGTGAGGCGTAGAGCATCAGCTGTGCTGGGTTTTCACACCGAGACAGTTGTGGGTGATCATCCATGTGCATGAACAAGGACCCCTGTTGGGACAGAGGTATGATCGGAAGGAAGTACAGAACGAGTTGACTGAATAGCAAATGATTTTCTTGTCAAGACATCGCCTCTTCTGTTCACTGCTAGGCCCCCCCTTTACCGGCAAAAGCCAAGATTAGATAGCCTTAGTATTCTTGTACTACCGGAGCATGTATCCGTTTTATTTTGGTCAGCTCCCGGTCCATGCAGAGAAGTGATTCCCTACTCTACCAATAATGATTCTTCCTGCTTCGACACGCTCTTTGACGATGAAAATCCGCTATCTCTTGGCACATTTTGATGCACCTGATAGATAGGTAAATTAGCTTTTTGCAAGTATCCCACTTTTCTAATTAGAGGGGTAGTAAACTAGAAGTGAAGCGGTCTTACAAACTCACGTATGCTGAGTTAAGGAAATGCGCATGGCTCGCTGACCTGCTGACTGATTCCACTGTGGATAGGTTTTGCAAAAGGATGGGCTATATGTTGTTCAGCCGTTGGCATGCCCCTTTTTCTGCTAAGACAGAGACCAACAAGTTACTTGCACGATGACCTGTGCTGAATGGATCAATTTCTGGGTTGTCGGTCACTAGTGACTTGTAGAAGTTTTGCGGAGGTAGTTTGAAAGCGATATGTGGTTCACATCGGCCAATCAACATGTGTCTAGCACTGACTGCAGAACATGTCGCGGGCATCCCCAACCCATGTTTCGCTCTACTATAACAATATTTTCAACGCTTACCACGTACATGTCAGCTCTGGTGCTGCACACAATAACGTAATCCCATATCATCTAATTTAAGCGGATATTGGCCTGCCTAAGGTCGCGGCAATCTTCATCGCCCACTTGATGACCACCCATTAATTATGTTTTAATTTGTTGTATGCATACTTAGTTCAAGACCTTGCAATACTATTAAGCGAAAAAGTAGCTGGCAGATCGTGATTTTAATTAGCCACTTAACAACAACGTGGAGGAGTAACTTACACAGCTTGCGATTTATGATTAGATGAAGTCCTTCTCTTGTTCCTTTATTGCTTTTCTCCCTCTCTTGTTTAGACGGTGAAACATTCCACGAGTTAACTATATTATTTAGATCCGATAAGTTTTCGATGCTTCTAAGATTTCACAAGTGCTCTGTTACGAGGTCTTAAAATTATGTTAAGATGTCTTTTCAGTGTTTTTCTATCTATACTTGTTTTGCTTCTTCTGTTTATAATGGATGATATATGTTGATTATCACGCTGCTTGGGGTCTTGAACTTAATCCCTTGAATGGTCCCATGTTGATGTTTTGTTAGTACATACTATCGCTTTACATACAAACCTGTCTGGCTAGTAATGGACAAAATCTGTTGTACCAACCAATCCTCATATTTGCGCAAAACTGATCGCGTTCTTGGACTCGAATAACAAATATTTGTTTGTATCCAGTCGGATTCGTGTTTCTTCTGTGTCTGTATTGAGAGATGCATAAAGATACTGAGGTTGTATGTACTGGCCGCCCATATATATATATATATATATATATATATATATGCATCTCGTGATCAATTGCTGTCGGAATTAAGTCTAACAAGTCGTTCTCAATTGTAATATAAACTGCCAAATACGTGTCATTTCATCATATCTTGCACTTCCATTGCTGTTCAAAGCATTACCTGTAAAGCATTTCTAACTTGGGCTATTTTTGCACCAATTTATCCCCACCACCTTCTTCCACTCCTTGAACAATCCATCCCTCACCCCTGAACGAAACCCTCTCAGCTGCCCTTCTTTTCATCCACCACGTCTACACCCAAAACCAAGCCCAACCCGTTCCGATCAATCACCTCACACTCCAACATGACTACCGTTGATTTATCTCCATCCTCAGAACTCTGCGCATCATCAGCCCTCCATCTCAACGTCGTCTTCCCTAAACTGTACTCCAGGTTCCCGTCGTTGAATCGCACTCCCACACCTTGGTCCTCTCGATCACCATCGTAATCTGTCACCTGGAGACCCAGTTCCATTGTAAGTTCCGAGGAGATGAGATTGACAGGTAGGGATGGTGCAATGCGCGCTGTGAGACTGCTTGGGGGCTGGTCAGCATCGGTGTTGGTGTTTGGTTTGAGGATGAAGCCCGTCGTAGCCTTAAGGTTGTCAAGGTCGAGCTGGTGAATTGGCACCGTTGGAATGGAATCGGTATGGGGTTGTGCCGGCTGTTGTGTGAGATCTGATTTAAGAGGAGATTCAACTGGTTGAGTTGTTGGGTTGGAATCAACTGGTGCTAATTGAGTAGTGGGACCAGGATAGTTGGGCTGGTGCTGACGCAAAGGACTATCTCTTCTCACAGGGTCGTGAGAGGGGGCCTTTGGAGAGTGATCACGGCGATCCTCAAGGGGGGGCGAGGTTCGATGTCGTGATCTCGAGTGAGATCGAGATGGGGTTCGAGAAGGAGCCCGCGAAGGGGCACGAGAAACGGCCTTTGAGGGTTGGTTGCCGTTGTCGTCCTCAGTCTGTGAAATTGATGGTCAGAAAAGTCATCGCATAGAATTCGGGAAACAACGAAGCGTAACTGACATTGTTCCTACGACCGTGGGGTGAAGCTCGTCGCGATCTCGGTAGATGGCTATCGCGTTTTTTTTGCGTCGCTTTCTCAACATGCCGGGCTTCAGATACCTTTCGACGAGAGTTACCCGCAGGTGGCTGTTTGGAACCTTGTTGAGATCGCGATTGTTTAGCTTCTGGCACTGCTGGGATTACTCCTCGCTTTGCCATGCTTTTGGAGAGTTCGATTACGGATTCGTTGACAAACAGTCCTGGTTGCGGTGACTGATAGTAAGCCTGGCTTTCTAACAAGCGGTCAATGAGTTGCCTTTGATTGCGTCTACCATGTGCTCAATAGTTAGCAATCGAAGTTACAGGATCGCTTTATCGCTGTCCAAAAAGAAAAAAGAGAGAAAAAACGTACATCATGCTTTTCAACCTCTTATTCTCCGCTTCCAAGTCATCAATGGTCCGCGTATCCTGAGAGGTTTTCTTCGCTCTCTCGAGCTCATTCTTGATGTGAGCTAGCTGGTTGCGCAGTTTTTCAAATGATGTAGTGGCTAATATAAGATTGAGAATATTTGAAAATGACGACATCTCCCGATCCACATCATCGATTCGATGTTTTCTCATCGACCAGATGATGGCTGCTGGGATCGGCGATTTTTGCCGTAGTTTCTCTACCACTTGAGACGCCTCAGAGATCTTCTCTTTGATGAAGCTCGCATTGCGGTTGAGGACTTTGAATGTTTTGCTTGCTGTCAAGTATTGCAGGACTTTCGAATCTGGATGATCGTGTTCATAAGATTCCAGTTGGCGGAGTATGCTCTCAACCGTTGAACCGAAGAGATCAAATTTGTTCGCCAAGTATCCCGCAAGCCGTGTTCGTTCGCGGAAGTCTGAATGTAGCCTGCGTAAACTCTGCGATAAACCCCATGCTCCATGAGCAAGTTGAGAGATAGCAGCCACGGTGCTAACAATGCCCAAAGCTTCAGCCATCCTGACAGCGATCCATGTTCAAGCACTTAGTGTTTTACGGATAGCTCAGAATCGGTGGTGACTCGGCGAAGCTCTGACAACGAGGGCCGAGGTAAAGCGTAGAAATGTCGCGGAATAAACCCAGCTTCAAACTCTTTGGGAGAGGAAACGTCGGTGATTTAAGTGAAACGTGAGGGATGAAACAGATGCGAGTTCACGCGGGTTTTGGTTCAACATCTGAGCGTCTTCATTCTGCAAGCTTCTGCAGGCCAGGTTGATCGGTGGTTGGGCCAATCACAGAGACGACGCAAAGATTGGGCGCAACACTTTGGACAACCTTTAGACCCTCGGCTCCAGTTGTCCATTCCAGACGTTTGATCGCTGGCAGGGTATCCACCAAATGTGCAGAACTTCTTCAGAGTTCGAATGAACCTCGAACGTGTGCAAGAGAACCATGCAAGACACCTTGGTAGTATCGATCGATAATCTGTGAACCCCCGAAGGAGCCTCATCTGTGCAGTTATATCACCAGCAATATACTACTTGCAATGTTATTTCTAGATCGCGATCTTTAGGATATCCAACCTTTGGGCCACGGAAGTTTATTTGGGTAATTCTGCTGGAGGATTCAAGAATGCAAAAATGTCAGTTCCATGTCTAGAAAATAGTTGTGTTTTCGGGAGACTCCTGCCCAGAGAGGAATGATGTGTGATTGATGCCCAGCAATGTAATATTGCCTATGCACTTGGCATCTCGGTGTTGGATTAGATGGATCATTCGGAAAAGGTGTCGTCAGCAGGCTGCAGCAGTTTAACTTGTTGAAGCTGGCATCCAAAGGTGCCACGCAGTCAGCGGTGCCCCATATGGACCCACATACTCCAACCTGATTAAACCCTTGGCTGATGCCTGCTGATAAGCGCCAACAGCCCTGTCAAACCAGCGGGGCGGCCCGTCCTCGTGGCGTGACGTCATTTGAGAACAAAATGTGGGGGTAAAAGTGGGCGTAATTTGCCCACAATTGATAGATTATTTGCCCATCAACTCTCACACAAAACGGCATGGGGTAAGAGTCTGAAATCAAGCGCAATATACCCTTTTTCCACAACATATTCTGGACCTAACTGCTCCTCTTTTTCTCGATAATCTATTTGGACTCCCCAGAATTTTGTAGCTCGTGATGGAGCCAACTATCGAACGCCGATAGGAAACTTGGCTGTCAATCGACGATCGAGGAAGTGACTGTGAGGAGCTGATAGATACCGCTCAACAGTTTGAATTACCAGCGGAATGTCTATCCAATCCATTCAGAAATAGCATATCAGTGGCATTCATTGATCCAAGGTTCGAAGGGCATTCATGCCCTCACACATGACGGGAACAACGAGGTCCTCCAAAGAGGGCTTTCCGCTGCAGAGAGGTTAATGCGTGTCACTGATGGATTATTAAAGTGCCGGAAGTATATAGTAAAATCAATAATGTAGGCTCGGTCACGGAGTGTATAATATCCTATCTTTTGCCTTGTAACAAAAGCCAGCCCACACTAAAATAACACCGTGTATACCAACGGGCGGTTCCTGTACCCATGGCGTGCATTGGTCATGTAACTGACAGATTGTCTTGAGATGGTTCGATTCGTTCTCTAGAAAAATTGGGCACGAATGTCACTCCGCAGCCATGTGGCATGAGGATCCTGACATAACCAAGTGAGCGGTGAGGTGAGAATGCTGTTCCTGAATGTTTTGAAATCACCAAGCCTGCTGGTTTATTCGATTTCAGCTAACCTTCTCTTCAATCATTATCCAGAACTGCCATTGAGAATGAACTTCATATCAGCATGCTTCAGACTTGTTGTCTGGACAGTTTATAAAGGCCTGAACCTAGGGAAGCAGGCCACATTTCTCCCAACTTCTGTTGCCCACGATTATTATTCGACTATGAGTGTAGAAATCATTGTGTTGGGCTGCACGAAATGAATGCGGGATATCTATCCCGCTCCGTCCTCCTAACAGTCCAATCAAAGAGCATAACGACATAATGCATACAGCTGGCTTTGCAACCTTCCATGGAGTTAGATCAAAGTTGACCCAGTTGTTGACTAGAGACCCACATTGCAGTCATCTTGGCTTTTGAGGAACCAGGGGCAAGTGGAGCCAAGAAGTATGGGGTCGGACAATCGTGACGTCATGTCTGCGAGTAAGCAGAAGATTGCCGGGTTCTCGTCGATGTTTGCTTTCAGTGTAACTCTGGTGTAACTCTGTTTTGAAGCTCTGCGACTGGGTTGATACATATGGGCAAATAGATAGAAGTTTAGAAAGGCTTCTTACCCAAAAAAACATAAGTACTACAGAGAACTTGACATTTTATGTGGAGTTTTTTTTCTTCCCGCGGAACCGGTGTGTTGTAGCTAATACTGGACTAGAAGTCGCAGAATTTCAATATCTGCTCTGTGATTGTCTCTGTGACTTTTGGGCCAAAGGTGAGTGATTTTAAATGAGATTATGTCTGGACCTAAACCTCTGGGGCTAAAGGGTGAGCTGTAGTGCAAGAGCGGTATAACAAAATTCTCTGTTGCCTGCATAACTATTCTCACAAAGGGAAAAAGGTAAAAGAAATGGCTGTTACATATACATAAGAAAGATAAACGAGTGTAAGTGATGCAGGTTCATCGCCCATGTGGGCAGGCGGCAGAACACTTGGGCGAAAGTGCAACACCAGATTTTCCTCATGTAGAGGGAGTGATTACAACAGAACTGTGCCATATCTCTTCCAAGTGCAAGTCATGAGTCCATCCTCTCAGCTGTAACTTATCCCAGTCCTCATCTAGCACCGATGGTGTCATGGTGACATGTGTTCATAGAGCCAGTGCAACTGCTGGAAGCGATCATCTAGGTATGATGCTGTACCACAGAGGTCCCAACCATTTGCCTACGCTGCGTTAGGAACCCCATGGTATTGGCGCTGAATGTAGGGAGGTGGAGTTGGTGGGAGGTATGTAGGATAGGGAGTATTGCCGATCATCCAACGTTTGTGACCTTTCCTTATCTCCTCTTTTAAGTCTTTGATAAGTTGAGTCTGCTCTTGCCTATTGAAATCATTTATACAGTCAGAAGCTGTCATTCTGCTCTTACTAGTAGATTACTTACATCTTGGCCGATAAAGCAGACAGGCCTTCAAACATGGCAGCTTGAACAATGAGTTCCAGTTGTTCAACAACGGCTTGCATTTCTGCCGAAATCGCAACTAACGAGGCGGCATGATGCTTCCACACCCCTAGACCTCGCCACTTCGAGATTCTTTCGTGTCTTTTCAACATCTCGCTTTAGCCGCTTGGCCTGGGAAACGAAGGGCCGGAGTAAGGATTTCTGTGTTGTGTGTTTGAAAACAGTTGAATGGGGATTCTGCTCGCTCCAAGCTCTGAGGTGCTTCACAAAGACTTCGATGCTAATGCCGGCTGAATGGAGTTGACTGGATACACGCTTAATCTGCTGCTTTGCAGAAGCACTGTACTTGATAGAGTCCCGAAGGGTGGTCCTTAGTCCATAGACCATATGGACGAGCTCCAAGGTCACCGTAATGATGCTCAGGATCGTGATGGGATCGGCTATGGTGTTGGAGGAGGGCGGTAAATTCCTGTAATGAGTTCTGAGGAGATAAGAGACGGTATGCAGTTGGATTGACGTGAAAATAACTCGATGCCGAACGTATGAGGTTGACGGATGGTGAACTGCAGGACGACGCCCGAATCCCTTGAGATCCTTTATGCTCGGAACTCATGAGCCGCATTCAGCGTGACATGAGCCTCATTGCATCTCAAATGCTGTCACTGGCAGTTTGGTGTCGCTCTCCTCATCCACTCCTCCTTTCACCATGCGCAGAGAGATATGAAACGATATCCATAACCCCTATGCACGTGCCCTAGAGTTGTCCATCATAACACACATGATGTGGCAGCGGCTTTCAGATACTGCCATTGGAGTCGACCGTAAACAATCGCGGCGTGCCTCTGGTTGGCTTGCCGTGGTTCCAGTTCAAATATACATACAAGACAGGAAGAAGGGGAGCTAGTGTTAACCCAACATACGCTGGAAACGTGGTATCTGCATCACCACATAGTTAAGAGTTAGCATATTTCACGCTGGCACTCGCTATGTTGAGTAACAAATGTATCCATATACAAGAGGAACCATGGTCGCCGACAAGGTACGTCATATCGGTTAACAATTTGGTGAAACGACGAAGACAATGAGGAACTGGCAGCTGCGTCTCTATCGAAATATAATGCAGCAGTTATATGGCTTGGCTAGACTGCAGACAACGCAAGGCAGTCAACAGGCAATCATTACATTGGAATATACCTAGGATGGAATGCGTTCTTACCATGTTAAGGGATGTTTTAATGCCCACTTTATCTTAGCTCCAGCAATTTTCCAGTTCCACAAAGTTACTCTACTGAGAAGCTGCCCATTCCGGCTTACACCCCAATCCATTTCAGGCTCACCGACAATGCAAGGCTTTTGCGGTTCCTGCATCAATAAGTCTACTTAGCGTTACGTTACTAGTACCTAGTTATACTAGACGAAAGATAACAATAGTTAACAAATCGGACCTCTGCCTTCTATGCTCGCATTTCCAAGAACAGTGTTAGCTCAGACTGAGACCATTTTATTATACTTGCATAGTTGACATCATGGCAAAGTAGCCTGTGCAGCCTTGGGGCCCGGCTGCCCAGCATTTGGTATGCTGGTTAATCGATACCTACTGGTGCACGTGCCCATCCGCACCTTTACCGATCAGGTCTCTGGCGGTGAGGCGCAAGTAGCTTTGGCTGCTGTTTTCTACATACTAATCTGTTGAGCGGTGTGGGTCCTAAGCCGGGATTTGTGACGTGGAGGATCGCTGCGTGCGGTCGAGACCAAGATATCCATCAGTATCTTCGACTCTTCTTGAGCTGAGCCAGCAAAGGCCGATATGAAAGCTTTCGGTACAGAAATTACTGCATAGCTGCCCAGGGAAATAGTGTCGGCCGACGTTAGCGCTGCCTTGGCTATTCATTCTCCCCGCCAAAGCCTCCGAGTAAAGCCTTACGTAGCAAACTGTGCAGAGCCACCGGAAAGATTGGTTGATGCTCAGTATTAAAGTTGTTGACCCTCAGCTCACAGTTTCACAGAGGCCTTAATTATGGGAGAATTTCTCGGTCAGCCGGCAACGCTGTGTTGCATATTCTGCACCTCTGCAATATCCCGCTGCGGTGAAATGATTCACCTTCCCTCCCACCCCTCCTTTTTCAAGAGAGGAGGCCTTGACACCCAACAGTTCAGGTTAGTTCACAGCCTCTTCCTCAAGGTACAAATGAGGGTTATAGGGCAGCAGCAGAAGTTTCCAGCTGCGAAGCTTAGCTATGCCATGCAAGCCATGCATCGCAGACACAAGCAAAAAATGCGGCACGCAGCATGAACCTCCGATACGCCCTTCAGCATACCTAGGTGAGGAAGATGTAAACGCACACCACCCCGCGTCCAGGTAAATCCAAATAATTTCAGGAGCCGACATCACCAGTTGATAAAGTACGCGCTAAACAGTAACGAGTCAATCAGTCATCTCATTCTGCCAACCCCGAGTGCAGCACTACGGGAAAACGTCAGTCATCGAAGATTCGGTTCAAGGCAGCGGCTTGAAGACGGAAAGTTGAGCCCAGAACGCCGTGTTACATCTTCTTAGATGAGTTGGCGGTCTCATCAATGCTGCGGTTTATGCCGTAGGATGGGTCCTACAGGTCCTGCCATTGAAAAAGTAGATCCAGTCTACAACCTCAGGCATGCCCACCGAGGTGCCAAGGGGGGATCGGGATGCGCGCCGCACATGACCTTACATGACGTATCTTGGCATGAAACGTAAAAATACAGAGCAGCATGTCATATGTGCTCTTAATCATCACTTGAAATTTAAGCATGCCTAGTGGGCAAGCTCTGTTTTGCTGGGACCGACGATATGGTCATCGGGAACGGTTCATCAGATGTAGTAGACTCGAGGGCCGTCGTGCAGCTCGTTCGCAGATGAAATTTTCCAATCATTTGAGCGATTGGCCATTGACAGTAATTGAAATCCTTATGCCGCCGCCATTAAGAAGCGCACCCCTTTGGACATGCTTGTTCTGCCATACGGTTACCGGTTTAACTGACACATCGTTTCGATCTATGTGTTGATATGTAATGTCTACTATCCTGCAGGATCTCAAAAGACGGCGAGCTGGTGGGGCACCATAATTGGGCTGGGGCGATTTCCGTCGCAAAGCTAACAAACTTCATGCTTGCAGATGTTGTACGACCACGTGACCAATTTGCGAAGGCCAACTCGATTCTTCAGGTCGCTATGTTAGCCCTACTAGTCCTCTCTTCCCTGCTAAACATGGGAACGGAGTCTAGACCATCACTCAGGCCGCCGCCTTCTTCCATCCTCCCATAGACGCCCCTCGTCTACTTGCTGCCACATCGTATCGAACACACAACATGCCAGTACCTCAACTTCACTGTTGGTACCTCCATGATCAGAGTACATTATAATAGTCAGCTGATGCGATGAAAGAATGAGTCACTGTCAGACGTCTGCTCAAAGTCCTGTACTATCAGCCTCAAGGCGTCAGGGAAGGCCAGGAGGGACGGAAAAAAACAATTATTGACTACGCGACGACCTGATCGATACAAGTTATCCCATCCAGAGGGTTTTCGCCTCACAATGAAGACGGCTTAGCAGAGCTTGGCAGTGTTGCTTGGTATGTTGGCAGCTTGGCAGGCAGAGACAGCCAGAAAGCGCCAGCACACAGACTGCCGGGTAGCGGAACGAGCCGTGGGCTCTACCCGAGCGGGAAAATGCGGCTCTCCAGAGTTCATGCTTTTCTCATCTTCGTTGGCATGCCAACTATACGCTTCTCCTACTAAGAATGTCTTCTTGAGTGCTCTGTCCGAAAGATTGGGTTAATCAACCTAATCCGTAGTTAGCATGCCCATTGGCCGCAAGCTGACAATAGGACCCTGAATGTCAATACTTCGCTCGGGCAGCACAGCAATGCGTGTGCCGGCTGAAGGTAAGGTTCAGACGGGTCGACAACGACTGGCATCATGTCGTTGACGTTGCCTATGTAAGAGCGTGAATAGTGCGTATTTCACTGCGGAGAAAATTTTCTCTCGAAACCCTTTCGGGGAAGGAAACTCTTGATGCTCTCATTACTATTGTATACTTCCTGAAGTCATCAGAAAGAAAACCTTGAGGTCAACCGGTTGTGTCAAAATTCAATTGCGATAACCCCGAGTGTCAAAATGTGGAAGATTAGAAGAAAAAAGAAAGTTGATTTTTTTTTTTTGATATCCAACCAGGTGTTACGTTCCACACAGTTTCAGCCGCCATGTTGGTCAACCTACCAAGACATCCGGATCCGTCAGTGTCCCCCTCCATTCCACGAAGGTGGGACAAAGACACTTTGCAAGTTTGCTTTTTTTTCGGACAATAGCTCAGTACTTGATCATCGGTATCGCCCAATTGAACGGAGATACATTCATAGATATTTACCTCGAACAGCAGAAGATGACCATGCATTCGAGGTCCCGTTTCATGCTTTTGGTATGCATGTTATGACTAAGAGTGTCCGGACTCCCAGCAAAAGGCTTGCTACATGCAAAGGTGCTGCTAACTGCCGGAAGGATGGGGATGCGGATTTGTGCTTGACGAAAATAGGTAACAGCAAAAACAGCACATTGATCTGGAGTGTAGGGCAGAAGTGGGACATTAACGCGAGTAACCGCCAAGGACTTGAGTAACCCTCTGGCGAATCGAAATGCAACCCGAATTCCTCGCGGGTTAGGGTTACCTCGACCCTGAACCAGCGGAGATAGGAAACTTGCACTTTGACGTCCGTTGGTGCGGTTAAGAGTCCTTAAATGAGTTCTTCTCCCTCTTCCATCGATAACCCTGATGAATTCTGCTTTAATTAATTCTGAGAGTTATCAACAGCAACTCTTCTACTCCTCCCTATGCATCGTTTGCTAAGACACGCTGTTTTCCCTCCCTGGCCTAATCGGGACTACTGCCTAAAATTTAAAAAGTCGCAAATCAACTTCGGAGGTTCGCACGCTACTGCACTTCAAAATAGATACTCCCAGTTCGGTCCATGCAACTGAGGCGGACCATTACTTCTCGACTTCCGTCTAGACTCCTAGCAAGTTCTCAGAGACCTATCGGTTTAGGTAGAGCAGCAGCCTCTACACGCTGATAGGTGGAGTTTCCGTTGGCATAACATGTACTAGCTGACTGCGCGATCGCATCCAGCTTCGGGAGAGGTCACTAGACTTGTATTAAATAGTGAAATGGTACAACGCACGATATACAGATTGCTACCAATAACTAGAATTGAAGGCTTACAGGGTTTCTGGGGTTCTGACAACCCCGCGTGACGGTGTCTTCTTTGATTCTTCGACGTCCCGACCCGATAGTAGTCTACTTTCAGCAACTTGCTCCAGTTATGATCGCGCTGTTTTTTATCCTCACCAGTTAAACAGACGTAAATCCAGAAGACCTTGGCCCTGGAGGTTTGCCAAGTCCACACTGCAAGCACGTTAGTTACCTTTCTCTTGATGAGACAGTCTAAACAGGCCGCTAACAAACTTCCAAATGAGATTAAATCCACCAATCACGGCCAGACGCTCTTCGAGACTTGAGTCGGATACTCGCAACACTCAATGATGGAAAATTCTGTCTACTGACCCTCGGTCGACAGAACCGGTCTTTCTCCGCGGCCTTTGGGACACGCCACACCCTTACTGAACCCCGGCGAACCTAAATCCGGCATTGAATCCAAAGACCAGGATGCTTATGATCCAGGGTTGTCCGTTGGTCGTAACGAAAAACCCAAAAGTCCGCCAACCATTGGTCGGCACCCCGCCAAGATGTTGCATGAATCCTATCGCCATTGCGACGTCGGACCCGACGTTAGACCCGTATAGGTCCGGCCGTTTCGGACGGGGATCCACATTTGTGTGACTTCCGCAAAGGAAGTGACGAGGTTTGGAAGTGATGAATATGACAGGATCAAGTGTGCGTAAGCTCTTGGATGAAAATCTCATGATGGAAAAGGAGGTAAATCCTATAGGATAGAGATTTGCCTTGCTGACTGCCGTCTTCTGGGGAATTAACAGCAGTTAGTGCTTGTACTCGAACAGAACAGGGTTTATTTTTAATGCTTTCTAGAAACAAACGATTCTTGCAACTAACTGCAAGTCATCTGCCAAGTGATGTTGCACAAGGCCGAGATAATGGATCAAGAGATGCTACAGTCATACCTGCGGATAACGATCAGGCCTATGACGATAATAATATCACTAGGATATGGACCGCGGAAACTATCGTTATCTGTATGGGTAAGTGACAATTCCCTGGTGATTGAGATATACGGCATGGCATCTGCTTAGTAAACCATATAAATGATGCATATCGTTATGTAAGACCTAGATTTCCAGCTAGCGAGCTATCTAATATGCTCTTTATTTTTCGAATAGGACTTATCTAAGTCTCCAGTTTTTCTGGTCCTCTTCCTGCACAAAGCTGGCTGATCGACTTCTGGCCGTACTACTCGCTACGGAGTATGTCTGTAACAAATTTGGAAAGGTCTGAATCTTGCTAAAGTCAGGAAAGAGAGGGCTATTCTGAAAATACTGATTCATTGGCTATAACGATATGAACTTCAGTGACAGACCTCATCGTTATTCGCAAATGTGACTGTACGAAGGTCGTGCCGTATGGCTAGAACGTGTTTTGCAAGGTTTCTGAACGAAAAATGCCGTCAGATGGTAGAGATTTTCCGTTGACCGATCCAGGATGGTGGGCCGAAACTTGAAACTCATGGAGAACGTGCTGCTCCGTTTTGGCTGTATGGCCGTGGAGGCAACATGGATCAGGCAAGTTGAGGTTGGAAGATGAGGAAGAGAAGGCGAGGAAGAGAAGGCGAAGGGATAATGGGATCGGGGATCAAAACTGGATATAAAAAGGAGCTTGAGAGACTCGATTGCTTGGGTCAACAACTTGGAAGACAAACGCTCACCTCAGCTCCCTAACCAGCGATCGACCTACAGCTCCACTCGAGATCCAAAGACTCTCGCAGCAACAATGCAGTCCACAACTCTCCTTCTTCTCGTTGCCTCCCTGGCAGCCGCCCAAACCAACACCAACCTTCAGACCGTCTTCCCAACGGCGACTAAGACGACTGCCCTGTCCGCGGCGAAGACAATCGCCGCTGGCCAGACGTTCGATGGTCAAATGCTCCAGTGGGACCGCAGCCCATCGACATGCAATGGCCAGTCCGAGGGCGGTGAGAAAGACGCCCTGTTCATTCTGGAGGACGGTGCAACACTTAGCAACGTAATTGTTGGGCCGAATAATGGTGAGGGCATTTATTGCAAGGGAACATGCACCCTGAACAACATGTTAGTCTCCCCGCGCGTCCCCCTCCCCTCTATTTCCAGGATCTTCATATATCGGAGGATATTAACAAACAACAACAGCTGGTGGACCGACGTTTGCGAGGATGCAGCCACCTTCTTCCAGAAGTCGGGCACCTCCTATGTGAACGGCGGTGGCGCCCGCAACGCCGACGACAAAGTCTTCCAGCACAACGGCGGCGGCACGGTCAAGGTTAAGAACTTCTTTGCCAGCAACATTGGCAAGCTATACCGGTCTTGTGGTAACTGCAAGACGCAGTACCAGCGGCACTCGACGTTTGAGAATATCCGCGTGGTCGACAAGGCAAGCGTTGTGGCCGGAGTCAACGTTAATTATGGTGATACGACACAGATCAATAACTCTTGTGTGCTGAAGGGAGGACTCTGTTGGCTGTATGAGGGAAATAGCTCTGGCAAGGAGCCGACCAAGGTTGGGAGCGGTCCGTCAGGGACTGCATGTGCCACGCAGGCGGTTCAGACGTCTAGTTGCTGAGTGGTGGGGTGAATGTTCTAGGAGGATAGGGTGAGCATGCGGTGTCGTTGGAGCAAATTGCTCTTGGAACTGGGACCGTGGAGATTTGTTTCGCTCATTCATATTGTTTATGCTTGATATGGTCCTTTCTATGCATACACAGATTGCCTACGCAGTTATAGGACCCAATATTTGCTAGCACACATGGTTTCCTTAACCATACTGCTGCTGGACCAAACCCTGATCGAGACATGCTTGTTGAAATAAGCCAAGAAAACAAAAACTGCCCATCTCAACATGTCCTCCTGGATAAAGTCCTTTGGGCTAAAGTCTGCTGGATTGCAAGTTACAACAGGGAAAGCAACAGTCAGATCTCCTTAAGGATCCGTGGTCTGCTCAGCTCCTTCTGCCAGTCTGCCTTGTGGCTTACTCTACCATCGCATGAACAAGGGCCACGTGGAGCAGAACCACAAGACTCGAGATTCAATGGAGATAATATTCCTGCATAAAAAAAAAAAAAAAGAGTCGACATGTTACTGTTACGTAGTCTCTAGGCTCAGAGCGCTTCATCACACTCGAAGGATGCCAAGCGTGCAACTCACTGCAGCTAGACTGCATTTCCCCTACACCTGGCTGCAATGAACATTTCGGATCAGGGATTCAGACGATTAGACGGATCACGGGCTTGAAACGTCGGTCAGAGCCATCATGGGTGAATGCCAGCTGAATGTACTAGTGATGCTAGTGCTGCTAGTGATTTTGTGAACAAGAAAAGCCATGACTACCTCGAAGAGGCTCAATGTAAGCCCTCAATACCAGTTCGCCTAAGAGCATGAATGGCACATGTACGAGCACACGGTGATGCGCTACCGTCGAGACTATCCTCACTTCATGAGCAAAGCAGCGATCCAGTCTGTTTATAGCTGTAAGGGATATCACATTTTACCCTCAGATCACGCATTGCACCCAAGAAAAATATTCAACACATAATTATGTTCCTATAGTCGCCCTGTCGAAAACTAATAATCAAATCTCTCCTCCTCCCAAACCTTCCTACCTCCCCCCCTCCCCCCCTCCACTTGCTCCTCCTCCACCTGCC
>Ga0065720_1003566_pt1 | contig 17342 bp, 1 predicted proteins | sample Thericmetagenome_FD_59107 | JGI IMG/M metagenome (GOLD analysis project Ga0065720, IMG submission 59107) | Thermophilic microbial communities from the Joint Bioenergy Institute, California, USA of rice/straw/compost enrichment - eDNA_2 v2... | ecosystem: Engineered > Solid waste > Grass >... | reverse complement strand
GAGACGGAGACGGCTCAACCGGTGCAACCGACCGAACAACCGGCACGACCTGCACCCGATCCGCCGGCACCACCACGAACACATCCGACGAAGAGATCCGGTTCAGCTTCCACTGAACAACCCGACCCGACTCCCGGAACCGATCACCCTGCAACTCCGCCAACTGCGTGGCCGTCATACCCACCCGCAGCGCAAGCGCACTCAACGTATCCCCACGCACCACCCGCAGCTCACCAGTCCACCCACCAGGAATGACCAGCCGCGAACCCTCCGGCAACACACCACCCACACCAGGCCGCACATCAAGATTCGCCGCAGCCAACGCCGCCGAACTCACCCCCGGCAAACGCGCCGCCAACGACTCCCACGTATCACCCGCAACCGTCCGCAACACCCGACCAGCAACCACCTCCTCCACCACGACACGCCCACCGCCGTCATGCGGAACCGCCCCCACCGGACCCGACAACGGCCCCCACACAACCGCCGCCGCAAGCGCAACACCAACACCCACCAGCGCGGCACCCTTGCCGAACGCGCGCAGGAGCCGGGACCGGCGGCCAGGCCGGGTCGACGCGACCGTCCGGTCGGACGGACCGACGGTGGCCGACGTCGCCGCGGAGCGGGCGGGGCGGTTCGGCGGGCCGCGGTTGCGCACCACCCGTCCGGTGTCGGTCGCGGCGGCGCTGGATCCCGCTCCGGCCCGCGCGCCCGCCACGAGCACCGGCGCGGCGTCACCGCCCAGCACGGCCGCGGGCCCGCCGCCGGCGCCCGCCGCGCCGCCGCGCCCGCCCACCACCGTGGCCGGCCAGCCACGCGCATCGCCCGGTTGCGCGCCGGTCCGCTGCAGGTGCGCGTCGAGCACGAGGAGGGCCTCCCGCTGGCCGATCGCGCGCAGACCGCCCGGCCGGCGCAGCGCACCTGATCCGTGCCGGACGAGGGCCTGCAGCTCGGCCTCGGTGAGGGCACCCGCGCGCGCCCGCACCAACAGGTCGAGTGCGGCGACCGGCAGCTGCGCCCGGTCCGCGTCGGTGAGCAGGCCGGCGCGGTCGCGGGCGAGCAGCACGTCGGCCAGCGCGGCGAACCGGGCGATCTCGGCGAGGGCACGCAGGTCGTCGAGCAGCTCCGGCGTCGCCTGGAGGTCGGGCGCAGGCGGCAGACCGGCCGCGATCCGCAGCGCGACAGCGAGATCGGCCTGTGTCCAGTCGGTGCGGGTCGCGAGGTCCGCTGCCAGGTGCCGGTCGCGCATCTCCGGCCGCACCGCGGCGCCGCCGGCCGGCGCAGCGGCAGCCAGCGCGACGCGGATCGCCACGACCACCGACCTCCGCAGGCCGAGGGCGGCGAGCTGCGCGGCGGGAACTGTCGCCAGCTGCGTGATCGACGTGATGCCCGCCCGGACCAGAGTGTGGTACGCGAGATCGCGGTGGCGGCCGGGCAGCGCCGCGATCAGCGTCTCGATGCGGTCCATCGGCCGCTGCCAGAGCAGGGTGTGCTCGGCGGGCGTCAGCCCGTCACCGCTCGAGACCTCCGACAGCCACTTCCGCACCTGCGCCCAGACCCCCGGGATGGGCGTCTGGAGCAGCCTGCTGAACGCAGCCGGGTCGAGCGCGACGGCCGAGGCGATGACGCGGTCGCGGACCAGTCGCTGGGTCTGCCGCTCGGTGAGATCGGGCGCGGTGTCGAGCACCTCGTCGTGGATCTGCGCCCGCACGTCCGCGGCGGTCTGCCCGAGCGCCTCCGCGAGCAGCGTCAGCGCGGCTGCCTCGGCCATCACCGCGGCCCGCTCCGCGGCCTCCGACCACACCCGGCGGCCGGCCGGCACGGTCGTTCCGGCCATCGCGTCGGTGACCCGATCACGGGTCAGCTTCTCGATCACCGTGCCCGGGCGCTGCGGGTCGAGCCCGAGGTACCAGTCGACGCCGGCCGGCCCCTCCACCGGGACACCGAGCTGCTCGGCGATGCGGGCCCGCGACGCGCCGGACGCGTAGGCGAGGAACGCCTGCAGTTCTCGATCGGTGAGCGCTGTGAGCCGCAGCCGCTCGGCGGGATCGCCCACCGGCGCCGCGTCGGTCTCGCCCGTCCGCCGCTCGATCAGCAGCTGCTCGGCGACGGCGACGGTCGCGGCGAGCTCTGCCGTGTCCATGCCGAGCCGTTCGGCAAGCTCGTCGGCGCGCTCGATCGCGGTGAGCCCGTCGAGCAGGCTCTGCTGGGCCGCGACGGCCTGCTCGACGTCCGCGGCCGTGTAGCGGTAGGGCTGCCACGATCGCTGCGGGATCAGGTCGGCGACCTCGAGCGCGGCGTAGTGCTCGGCGAGGCTCCGCGGAGCGTGCTCGACGGGGTACCGGTTGACCAGCTCCGTCAGGCGCAGGTTCTGCGCTTCGGTCAGTCCGGGGATCTGCTGACCCGCCCGGGCGGCGGTGAGCTGCAGCAGGTCGACGCCCGCCGGGTTGGCAGGCGGTACGGACCGCTGCGCCGCGGGTCCGTCGATGTCGATCCGCCCGGTCAGCGGCGCCTCGTGGACGGCGGTGCGCTGCTCGTACCGCGCCGCCAGCTCGGCTTCCTGCCGGGCCAGCTCGAAGAGCGTGTCCACGCCGACGGAGTCGAGGACCGGCTGGACGGGTTCGGCCTCCACCCGAGGAGCCCGGTACTCGCGCTTCCCGGGCGGCTGCAGCACCCGGTCCTCCAGCGACCGGTGAACGGTCGAGCTTCCGTTCTCACCCTGGCGGCCGGCCCGGCCGCGCCCCTGCATCTCGATCCGGACGGACTCCGGGAACTCGGTGATCACGACGTGCAGCCCGCCGGCCTCGTTCAGCAGGTCGTGCGCCGCACGCACCTGCTCTTCGGCCTCGAGCCGGGCGGCGCGCAGGATCGACTCGTAGGCGGCCTTGTCGCGGGCCGCCAAGCCGGGGTGCTCGCGGTGCGCGATCTCGCGAGCCAGGTACTCGGAGTGACCGCCGAGCGGCGGGTCGACGCCGCGGTTCGCCCGGTTGGTCGCGACGGTGATCCGGCCGGGCCGCCCGGCCTCGGCGAGTACCTGGTCCATCTCGGCGCCCTCGGTCAGGGCGGTGACGAGCTTGTGACCGTGGTCTGCCTTCGTCAGTCGCTCGGAGAGGGCGACCGCATCGAGCTCCGAACCGGCGAGCACCAGGACCGGGCGACCGGACTCCGAGACCTGAACGATCTCGTCGAAGATGCCGTCCCACTTCTCGGCCGCGGTGCGGTAGGTGACCGTCGTGTCTCGGCGGTTCATGCCCTTGTGGGGCCGGATCTCGACGACGTCCTTGCCGGTCAGGCGCGGCCCCCCGGCCGTACCGGTCATCCCGGCGTACGGGCGGCCCTCCAGGAACTCCAGGACCGTCATCGAGTCGAGCACCTGCGCCGGCGTGCCGATCGGGACGTTCTCTGCGTACTCGACGGCCTCGTGGAGACCGTTGTTCCAGCGGCGCCCGTCGCTGAGCAGCTCGCCGTGCTTGTCGACGATGAGGATGCGGCCGTCGTCCGTGCGGACGTAGTGGACGTCCCGCTGCAGGATCAGGTCGGCGGCCAGCGCGTTCTCGACGCGCCGCTGCAGCGCCGCACCGTCGGGTCCGGTGAGGTCGCGACCGGCGACCCCGTGCACCTCCTTCGTGAGCGTGCGGATGTGTTCGACACCAGCGCGGGTCAGTCGCACGCCGCCGCGGCCGACGGTGAAGTGCACGGCCGGGTCGAGCTGCGTTGCCGTGTGCGCCGCCCAGGCGAGCTCGGCCACCGGCGCCGTGGCGTCCTCGACCGGCTTCGACAGCACGTGCGGGGTGTGACCCTCGTCGAGCAGGACGCGGTCGACCTCGTCGATGAGTCGGAAGCCGCCGCGGTTCTGGTGCACCGGCTCGCCGCGCGCGTTGCGGGCCCGCAGCACGTCGAACACCAGCTCGCTGACCATGCCTATCGCGATGTCGGCGCGGTAAGCGGTCCACTTACCGGACCACGTACGGGTCGGCACGACCACGTCGACCGTCACCCCGAGCCGATCTGCGATCGGTCGGAGCGTCGCGTACACGTCACGCACGAGCTTCTCGTTCAGCGTCAGCCACTGCACGCCCCGCTCCGCGGCGGGGACACCGCGAGCGTTGCGGGCATCCAGGGCGTGCGCGAGCGCCGCCAGCGATCCGGTGAGCGTCTTGCCCTCACCGGTGAGCATCTGCACGACGTCCCCGCGGGCGAGGGCGATCGCCGCAGCGATCTGGTCGTCCCGCGGTGTCTTGCCCGTACGGCGCGCGGCCTCGCAGGCGAGGGCGGTGCACTCGATCAGCGCATCCTCGACCGTGAGCTTTCCACGCCGTACGTCCTCGGCCAGCTCCTGGTACGACCGCAGGATCTCGCCGTCGGTGAGGCGCCGGACCCCCTGCCACACGGAGTGGGTCGCAGCGACCTCGGCGGCGAAGTCCGCGTCCGTCCGGGTGCCGGACGTCCGAGCCTGCTCGGTGGTGCCCGGAGGCGGCAGGCCGATGTTGTCGGCCGCCGGATCCAGCTGCCGCGCCTCGCCGTCCCGGGTGGGCGGCGCGGCGTGGTCGTCCGTGTGCGGGTGCTGGCTGCCGTCGCGCCCGGCGAGACCGGGCGCCGCGTCGTGGCCGCCACCAGCGGTGTGCGGCCGGGCGCCGTTCACGCGCTCGGTGGGCGACGCGGGCAGCGCCGGTGTGCCGGGGTCACCCACCGGGCGCGCCGGCCGGGACGGGTCACCCGACCCATTACGACCAGCGGAGCCACCGGGGGGGCCGGGTCCGTCGGGCGCAGCGGCCTGGGCGAGCGAGGTCCTGCCGACACCGTCGGTCAGCGAAGCCAGATCGGGCAGCGCGTACGGCTCGCCACGCACCCCGGTCTCGATCTCGGCGAGGTGGTGGCGGACGAGGTCGGCGAACCCCTCCTGGCTGATCCTGCTGTCGCGGACCGCCTCGACGAGGCGCTGGTCGACGACGATCAGGCCGTCGCGGGTGAAGAGGACGTAGTCCCCCTTGTGCATCTGCGGGTCACGAACGAAGTCGTCCACGACGCACAGGCCGCGGCAGCCGGCCGCCCTGATCTCCCGGGCCGGCACGCCCGACAGCCCGGCGAGCTCGACCGGGGTCAGCTGCGCGGCCGGTGTCGTCGGCCGGACGGTGCCGGCCGGTGCGCCGACGCCGCGCAGCAACTGGTCGGTCTGCACGATCCCGCCGATCCGCTCCACCCGGCGCTGGCGGATCTCCACCCCACGCTGGCCGAGCTCGTCGGCCAGCCGCGGACCGACGAACCGGTCGAGCCAGGCCGGTGTCGCGTCGCGACTCACCACGCGCGCTGCGAGACCGAGCTGCGCGGCGGCCACGGCCTCCGGGCTCACCCTGCTGCTGAACTGCAGGCCGAGCTTCCCGTACGCCCGCAGCGTGCCGATCAGGCCAGGGATGTAGCGCGTCCCGGTGAAGTTGATCCGGCCGAACACGCCACCGCGGGCGATGACCTTCCCGGCGAGGCCGGCGGTGGTGAGCCGGCCCGCCGTGGTCGAGAGGGTGTGGGAGAGGCCGATGGAGCGCATCCCGGGGACGATCCGCCCCGCCTCGATGCGGCCGAGGCCGTGATCGCGCAGGATGGTCGCGGCGGCCGTCGCGGCCGTGGCCAGACGCGGCGCCACCAACTCCGTGCCACGGCCGACCGCGAAGCGCGCGGCGGCGAAGTTGATCTTCAGCGGGGTCATCGCCGTGTTGCCCAAGACGACGCCGCTGTGCCAGGCCACCTTCGCGGCGACGTTGAGGCCGGCCGAGACGGAGGCGAGCCACCCGCTGCTGGCGGCCAGGGCGCCACGGATCCCCGTCGAGGACGTCCCGAGCTTGCCGGCGAGCGCGCCCGCCCCCTTCACACCGAGCGAGAGGCCCTTGAGGACCGCACCGGCCCCCGCCGCGACCAGCGCGACCGTTCCGACATCCTCCAGCGCCGTGGAGAACGGCCGGAAGTAGTAGTCGTCGCCGAGGCTGCGCTTGTCGGTGACCCAGCGGTCCCAGAAGTTGACGGCTCCCTGCGCGATGCCTCCGGTGAGTGGACGGTTCTCGGCGTAGCCGGCCAGCCCGTCGCCCCACGACTCGAAGGTGACCCAGCTCTTCAGCTCCTTGCCGACGGCGTGCAGCAGGCCCGGCACCGCACCGGTGACGACGTCCCAGGCGTCCCGACCCAGGTTCTTGAAGAAGCTGGGCACCGACTTCTCGGTGTTGCGCCCGAGCATGATGACCTTGCCGTCGAGCGCCGCGGACCAGCCGTCCACGCAGCCGCCGGAGGACTCGTCGCAGACCCTGTTGTCCTCGCCACCCGGTGCCTTCACGTGCAGGGTGAGCTTGGTGTGCTCGTCGTAGACGCGGCCACCGGTCTCGGCGCGCTCCGAGGTGGCGTCGCCGTAGCAGATCCCGTTGCCGCCCGTGCTGCAGTCGGCGAGGGTGTCCCAGTCGGAGTCGACGTGGATGCGGACCTGTCCACGGCACGTCCCGTTCGTGTCGGTGCAGTTGCCGGAGGCGACCGCGACACCACGGCGCTCGTCGTCGCCGCCCATGGTGAACGCACTCACCGAGATCGAGCAGCTGCCGGCCTGCTCCGCGGCGCAGGCCTTGTGGGCCTCGGCATCGTTCTTGTCCGACGCGTGCGAGGCATCGGCCTTCGCCTCGTAGGAGCAGGTCACACCGGCGCTGCCGAGGCACCAGGCCACCGCGTCGGCCCGGTGCTCCTCGGTGTTGACCTCGGCGTTGGCCGCGATCGAGCACCATCCGCCGCCGACGTTGCCGGAGTCGGAGCACGAGCTGCGCGCGCTCGCGGTGAGCTTGCCGTCGTCGCCGCTCCCCTGCTGAGAGCCGCTGGCGGAGAACTCGTACGTGCAGCCTGAGGCCGGGCCGTCGGTGTCGCAGCTGGAACCGAACTCCAGGTGCGCCGGGATGGTCTTCGGCACAGGCTGGATGCACCCGTGGGGGCTGGTGCACGGCGGCGGCGCGTCGATGTACTCGTCGACGAACTTGGCGACGGAGATCGACGAGCAGAACCCGGCCGTCTCCTTGCAGTCCGACGGGTTCTGCGAGGTCTTCATCCGGCCGTCGGGCGACTCGGCGTAGGCCCGGGTGCTGGTCTCGACCCGGGTGCACTTGGCGGCGCCGTCGCCCTGGCAGGCGGCGAACGCGGCCACCCTGCCGGCCTCGGGGTCGTAGGACACCGTGCCGGTGAGGTTGCAGCCTCCAGAGGTGCCGGAGCAGTCGGCGAGAGCGGAACCGGTGTGCCAGTCGTGCGCGGCGCGCTGCTCCAGCGATCCCTTGACGTGCGCTTCCTGGGTGCAGTGCGGACCCGCCGGGTAGCAGCTGGTCTGCACGTTGACCCGGGCCGGCAGGTAGACCGGGATCGGCTTGCCGTTCTCGTCGAGGACCTGGTTGCCCTGCTCGTCCGTCTCGAACAGGTAGATCTTGTTGCCGTTCTCGTCCAGGACCGGGCGGCCCTGGTCGTCCACCTGGTAGGCCTGCTCCGGGTCGAGCGCGACGAACTTGCCGTAGACCGTGCAGAGGCCGCCGGTCCGCACGCAGTCGACCTTGCCGTCGCCGGTGATCGTGCCCAGCTCGGGCCCGTTCGGCTCAGCCTGGCCCTCGCGGCTGATCGAGCCGACGAGGTGCGCCTCCGACTTCGTGCACGTGGCGCCCTCGGACTGGCAGTCGGAGAACGCGGTGATCTCGCCGGTCTTCTTGTCGTAGGCACCACCCACGACGGTCGAGCACCAGCCGCCGGTGCCGGAGCAGGCGTTCTCTGCAGTCGCCCGGATCGCACCACCCGGCGCCTGGATGGTCGCCGAGGTCTTCGACCAGTGCGAGCAGGATCCGGCGCCCGTGTTCTGGCAGCCGGTGCCGACGACGAGCATCGGCGGAGTCGGGGTGCCGTCCTCGGCGACGCCGGCCGGGTGGTACTTCGCCACGCCGGTCAGGCCGCACGACCCGACGCCGCCGCGGCACGTCCCGCCGCCGGTGCCGGTGAACTCGCCACCCGGGGACTTCGCGTCGATGCTCAGGTTGGCCCAGCGGCTGCACGACCCTCCCGAGGTCGCGCAGTACGAAGACAGCTCGAGCCTGCCGGTCTCCTCGTCGTGGACAGCGCGCGAGCCGGTCGCGCAGTAGCCGCCCGACGCCTGGCTGCCCGAGCACGTGCCACCCGCGTCGCCGCTGATCCCGTTGCCCTTGGCGGACGCGGCCGACCGCGTCGCGTAGTACGCGGAGCACGACCCGGTGCCGGCGCATCCGGCCTGGGCGAACGCGTTCTCGGCGTCGACCTTCACGACGGCCTGGGTGCTGCAGTACCCGCCGGAACCGCCGCCGGAGCAGCTCGACCGCGCCTCGCCGTGCTGGCCGCCGACCGTCTGCGAGGCCTCGGCGTGGCTGGAGTACGAGGCGGTGCAGTTCGTGGCCCCGCTGCAGCCCGCGGCGGCGTACGAGTAGCCCTTGCCCGCCCGGGCCACGGCGTGCACCGCGATCCCGCCGGAGCCCTCGCCGACACCACCGCCGCTGCCCGACGCGTTGGCGTGCGCCCAGGACCGGTGAGTGCCGTCGTCGTAGGAGGCGGAGCCGGAGGCACTGGCCGAGTAGGAGTAGCGGCAGTTCGCCGCGCCCACGCAGGACGCGGACGCCGTGGCCTGCCCCGGACCGGCCCAGGCGCGCGCCGACACCGCGACCCCGCCGTGGCCGACACCACCACCCCCCGAGCCAGCGGCGTACGCGCTGGCGCGGGATCCGCTGGACGCCGCGGACGCAGAAGCGCTCGCCGAGTAGGAATGGCGGCAGTTCGGGGCGCCGGTGCACGATGCAGCCGCCGAGGCCCAGCCCGGGCCGGCTGTGGCCCGCACCGCGACCGCGACCGCGCCCCGGCCCCTGCCACCGCTGCCGGAGCCGGACGCCGACGCGCTGGCCCGGCTGCCGGGCCCGGCCGCCGACTCCCCGGCGCGCGCTGCGTACGAGTGGTGGCACTCGACACCGTCTGTGCCGCGGCACTCGGCCATGGCCTGCGCGGTCCCGCGCGCAGCCTGGGCGCTCACCAGCGCCGCGCCGGAGCCGGTGGTGCCCCGGCCGTGCGCGGTCGCGTCGGCGCGGGAGGTGGCCGAGCGGGCGTGCCCCTCGGCGCGGAAGGAGAACGCGCAGTCCGCTCCCGGCGTACCGGCGCACTCAGCGCCCGCCAGCGCGTAGTCCGAGGTCGCGCCGACCTGCACCGCGCCCGAGCACTGTCCGTCGGTCGCGGCGGTGCAGGCCGACCGCGCGCTGGCAGTGTGCGCGCCGCCGGGAGCCGGGGACTGCGCGGCGCCCTGGAGCCGGGTCGTGCAGCCGGTGCCGACGCAGCCGGCCTCCACTCGGGCGAGCCCGTCGCGGGCCGAGCCGCCCGTCACCACCTGGCAGGCCGGGCCCGCGCACTCGGCGACGCCGACGGCGTGGCTGGTGCGCGCGGTCCGCGGCGCGGATCCGGTCCGCAGCGCGTCGGCGATCGTGGCGGGATCATCGGTGGCGACGGTGACGCTGCGGCCGGAGACGGGGCAGGCCCCGGCCGCCGTCGAGCAGGCGCCCTCGATCGACGCGCCGGTGACGCCGGTGCGGTTCTTGCCGGTCGGCGCGACACCGACCTGGCCCTCGGTCACGAGCGCGGCGACGCAGTCCTCGGCACCGGAGCACGCGGTGGTGCCCTCGGCGGTCGAGACGGACGTGGGGTCGGTGGCTGCGCCGTTCGCGGCCGGGCGGCGGGCGGCCCGCGCTGCGTCAGCGGCATCTCCGTCGGGGCTGGCCGCGGTCGCGGTCCGGCCGGTGACGGTGCCGATGCAGCCGGCGGGGCAGTCGATCTGCGCGGCGGCCTGCGTGGACCCGGACCAGCCGGGGAGCGTCCGCCGGCCCTTCGGATCGTCGGGGTCGGCCTGCCCAGAGCCGTACGCGGTGACGGCGGTGGCACCGGCCTCGGCCGCGCATCCGGTCGGCCCGCCGAGGCATGCGGCCTCCATGCGGGAGTGGCTCCGCGCCAGGTCGCCGGCCGTGTAGGTGGCGTCGGCCGTGGTCGCGGCCGCGCACAGCGGGCCGGAGCACTGCGCCAGCGCGTTCGACGTGGCGTAGGTGGCCGGGGTGTCGGTGACCGGCTTCGCGGCGAGCTCCGCGGCGGCCTCCGCCGCCTTCGTCGCCTCCGCGGCGGCCTTCTTCGCCTCGGCGGCCTTCTCGATGTCTTCGGTTGTCGCGCCCGGGCGGGCGGCGATGCGCTGCGCGCGCTCGGCGGCCTTGCGGGCATCGGCGGCCTGCTGGGCGAGCTGTTCGGCAGCGGTCTGGTTCTGTTCGGCGACGATGTCGGCCACGACCTGGCCGGACGCCGCGATCGAGCTGGTGCGGACCTGGCAGTCGGCCTGGCCGGTGACGCAGGTGCCGCTGGTGGTGCTCGCGCCGGTCGGAGGACCGCGGGAGCCGTCGGCGCCGGTCATGTTCTGCGGGCCGTCCGTGCCCGCGGCGGAGGTGCGGGCGGTGCCCGCGCAGCCGTTGCCGGAGCCTGCGCAGTCGAGGGCGGCGTCGGCCATCGTCCAGGACGACGCGCCCGGCACCGTCGGCCCGCCGGTGTTCGCGCTCGAACCGGGTGCGGTCGGCGCGGGCGGCACCGCGGGCTCCTGGCCCGACGGGCCCTGCCGGCCGGTCGGCTCGTCACCAGTGGTGCCGGAGGTCGTGGTCGCGTTGCTCGTCGGGGCGGCCTGCAGGATCGGCGCGATCCGGTTCGCGTCCGGACCGGAGGAGGCGCCCGAGTTCGACACGCCCTGGCAGATCCCGCCGGTGACGCCCTCACAGACGCTCTCGCTCCACGAGCCGCGCGGGTTCGGCGAGACGCTCGGGTCGGTCGCGGTCGCTCCCGACGACGCGGTGCCGGTGCAGCCGCGCCCGTCCTGGCAGATCACCAGGGCCCCGGCCGCCGACGCCGCGGAGGCGCCCGCCGGCAGCCGCGCCGCGTTGGTGGCCTGCCCGTCACCGGCGAGGGCCAGCGCCGCGCCGGGGCCGCTCGCGGCGGTCGAGACCGACCGCACCTGGCAGCCGCCCGTGCCGCCCGTGCAGGACGCGGTACCGGTCGAGGTGCGCGGACCCACGGTCGTGCCGTCGAACGCGCTGCTGGTGGTCGTGACCGTGCCCGCGCAGACCGCGCTGCAGTCCAGGACCGCCTCCGACCGCGCCACCGACGACGGGCCGGTGAGCGACTGCCCGGCCAGCGGCTCGCCGGTCTCGGGATCGATCGTCACGTGGTCGGGTGCGCTGGATGCGGCCGCGGTCGAGCGGCCGGTGCAGCCGCCGCCGGTCACGGTGCACTCGCTGGTGGTGGAGCTCCCCCGCGCGTCCGGGCTCACCGCGGTGTCGCGCGCGCTCGTCGCTGCCAGGGTGGTGCCGCCGCATCCGGTGTCCGCACCGGAGCAGGACACCTCCGCGGTGGTGGTCGAGACCGACACCGGGCCGGTCACCGGCTCCACACCGGCCGCCACCGCCTGCGCGTCGCGGGCGGAGCGGTTCTCCACCGCGGTGGTCGCCGCGGTCGAGCAGGAGCCGCCGACGCCGTGGACGGTGCACTCGGTGGTGGCCCGGCTGTCCCGCACGCCGGTGACGTCACCGCTCGCGGAACCGGAGGTGCTGGCGGCGCCCTTGCCGGCGCAGCCGTCCTGCGCGCACTCCGCGTTCGCGCTCGCCTCGCTCGCAGCCGTCAGCTGCCGCTCGGCCGGCGTGTCGGCGAACCACGACCAGCGCTGGTGCGCGGTGGAGTCGCCCACCTCGGAGCGGGCCCGGCTGCTGCACTGACCACCCGCGGTCTCGCACGAGGCCGAGGCCTTCGTCTCCCGCACCGCCGTGACCGGCTTCGCCTCCGCCGTGGCGGCATCCGCGGCCTTCGGATCGGCCGGGGCGCGGCCCGGAGCGGCGATCTTGCCGGTGGTGGCGGTGTTGGTGGATCCGGTGCAGGTGTCGGTGTCGCAGTCGACCCACGCCTGCACCGCGGACACGGCCGCACCGTCGCCGTCGACCGTCGCGCCCGGGGTCCGGGTGAACTCGCTCGTCTCCGCCTCGTACGACCAGCGCGCCCGCTCCCGGGCGGTCGGGTTGTCCGCCCGCGTGTCGGACGTCGCGCCGCACGAACCCTCGGTGACGGTGCAGTCGGCCGATCCGGACCCGTCGCGAGTGGTGGCCACGCCGTCGGCGGTCGAGGCGGTCGCCGCCTTCCCGCTGCCGGACCCGTCGATCTCGACGCTCGCCCGCGAAGCCCCCTCGCCTCCGCGGACCGCGTCCGAGCCGGAACGCGCCCAGCACCCGCCGCCCGTGATCGAGCAGTCGGCCGCCGCCGTCGTCCCCCGAGACCGCGGCTTCTCGGCCGCGGGCTCGCCAGTGGCCTCGGCAGCGGTCTTGGCAGTGGTCTCTCCAGTGGTCTTGTCGGTGGCCTTGCCAGTGGTCTCGTCGGTCGCCTCGACCACCGCGGGGATCACCGTGTGCTCGCCGTTGCTGGACGTCGCCGCGGCACCCGTGCAGCCGGCCGCGTCCGACGCGCAGCGGGCGGACGCCTCGGCCGTCGTCTCCTCACCGAGCTGCACGCGGGCTGCGATGCCGCACTCGCCCGCGGTGGTGGCGCAGTTCGCCGACGCCTTGGCCGCGCCAGACCGTTCCTCCGTCGATGCCGCGGTCGCCCGCGTTCTCTCGGTGGCGGTGGTCGCGTCGCGCGCGGCACCGCTCGTCTCACCCGAGCAGGCGCCCGCCGTGGTGCGGCACTCCATCTCCGCGCCCGCGCTCGTCGCCCGGGTGCGCTGCCCGCCGTCACCCTCGCCCAGCTCGAACCGGGCGGTCGCCGTGACGGCGGCCTCGCCCGAACCCTTGCGGCTGTTCGAGGTGCACGCTCCGGCGGTCAGGTCGCACGAGGCACCCGCCGCGCGGTCGCCCGACTCGACGGACACCCCGCACCCCGACGAGATCCCCGCGAGCGCGACGCACCGGTCCTGGCTCGTCGAGCGCTCGTCGTCGTGCCACGCGTCGCGGTCCTGGTCACGGTCCCGCTCCTCGGCGACCGCCGCGCGGCACTCGACGAACACCCCGCTCGCACCACAGCCTGCGGCCGCGCCGTCGCCCGGGTCCGCCTCCGACGTGGGGGCGTCCCGGCCCGTCGCCTGCCGCAGCTCGTCCGTCTGCGCGTAGACCTCGTCGCGGCGCTGTTCGTAGGCCGCCACGTTCTTCTCGTGCTCGGCCTTGCTCACCGTGCCGGCAGCGACCTTCTTCTGCTCGGCCTCCAGAGCGGCCTTCGCCTTGTCCAGCTCGGCGTGCCCGGTCACGACCTCGTCGACCAGCTGGGCATCGTCGTCGGAGACGTACTCCCGCGACTCGGCGAGCTTCTCCTCGCGCTCCTTCTGCGCCTTCTCCGCGGCCTCGAGCTCCTTGGCCGTGAGCTTGCCCGCAGCGGCGTCCTTCTGCGCCTTCTCGAGCTCCTTCGCGCCCTTCTCGACCGCGACCCGGTTCTCCAGGTACTCCTCGGTGGCCTTCGAGGACCAGTCGTCACCGCCGTACCAGCCACCGTGCCGCGGTGACCGTCCGTAGCGATCGTCGGCCCACGACGGCGGGCCCCGACCGGCCATCGCCCGCAGCTCGTCCGGGGCCGATCCGAGCCCGGCGCAGTCGTCGACGGAGGCGCTGCACCGGGCCGGCGAGCGCTGTCCGGTGAGGACGACGTCGCCGTGGTCCTGCCCCGCGAACTTCTGGGCGGCGAGCTTCTTCGCCGACTTCTCGTCGACGCCCGCCCGCACCAGATCGGTGACGAACGCTGCGGCCCTGCGGACGTCCTCGGGGGTCACGCCCTCGGGAAGATCGGAAGCGGTGCGCACGAGGTCGCGCACGGCCTTGCGCACGTCGCCGCCCGCCTCGGCGGCAGTGCGGACCGCGGCGACCTTCTTCCACACCTCGGCGCCGTACTCGCCCCATTCCGCGAGCCGGGTCGTGGTGGGTTCCTTCGAAGTGTTCCTGCCGGCCTTCGCTGAATCCTCGGCAGACGTCTTCGGCGAATCCTTCGCCGTCTTCTTCGCCGTCTTCTCCGCTGCGTCGTCCGCCGAATCCACCGAGGCGCGCTTCGCCGCGGCGGTCACCGCCTCGGTGATCGTCTCGCGCACCGCATCGCGGATCTTCTCGGCGGCCTTCCCACCGGGCCGGCCGCGGCCGTCGAGGGCATCGCGGACGATCTCGTCGACGGTGGCCCGGATCTCGTCGGCGGCGGCGCCCGCCTTCTTCACGACCGCCCGGACGGTGTCGCGTCCGCTGCCGCCCTCCTTCCCGGCCGGACGGGACTCACCGGCGTCCTTCTTGCGACCGGGCCGCTCGCCGGTATCGCCCTCGCGGCCCGTGCCGCGATCCGTGCCGGCCTTCTCGCGCTGGCGGGCCTTGCCGTCGCCACCGCGGTCCCGGTCACCGTCGGTGACGGTCGTGCGGTGGGTCGATTCGCGCACGGTGCCCTGCGGGTCGTCCGCGAACCGGTCGCGCATCTTCTCGACATCGGCGACGGTGACGGTCTTCGGCTTCTTCTTCTCGCCGCCGTCGTTCTTCGGCTTCTTCTTCTCGCCGCCGTCGGACTTCGGCTTCTTCTTCTCGCCGCCGTCGGACTTCGGCTTCTTCTTCTCACCGCCGTCGGACTTCGGCTTCTTCTTCTCACCGCCGTCGTCCGTCTTCGGCTGCTTCTTCCCGCTCTCGCCGGACGTCGACTTCTCGTTGCCGTTGTCGCTCGACTTGCTCTTCCCGGAACCACGGCTTCCGTCGTCGGACTTCGACGAGCCGTTCTTCCCGCCGTCGGTCGAGCTGCTGTCCTTGCCTCCCTTCTGGAGGCTCGACGTCGCAGCCATCGGGACGACCACGGCCGCCGACGCCGGCGTGGCCATCAGCACCGAGCCCAGCCACAGCGCCACGAGCGAGCCGGCCAGCACCAGCACCCACCGCAGGAGGCGCAGGACGAAGTCGGCCGGACCGAACCGCAGGTGCACGGCGTCCGCGGGCACACCGGCAGCGAGGCCGGCGGCCTCGCTGTCGTGTGCGCGGTACCCGTGCATGGGAGGTGCTCCTCGGTGGATCCGCCGCGCAGATGCGGCGAGAAGGGGATCTCGACAGCCCGGAAGAGGGCGTCGATCAGGGAANTCTCGAGCACAGGGGTAGCCAGACCCCTGGAGAATCCGCACGTCGCGCCTGNGGCTGCGACCTGCCGCGGGGAACCCGCCGCCCACCGAGTCGCGCTACTTCAGCAACCCAGGGAACCGCGGTCGTCCCCACCACCCGAAGGTGGATCACGGGCAAGATAGCGAACCCGCGACCCGCTCGTCCAGCATCCGTCCACAGTCAACGATCTCGGCACCCGACGCTCTCGGCACCCGACGCTCTCTCCGCCGGATCGGGCAGCGGCCGGCCGGCACCGGCCGACGGCCCGCCGGCCCGATCGCCGCGTCGGCGACGGACCGAGCCCGCCGCACCCGTCGGAGCACCTCGCGCGGAACCGGGTGCCGCCGCGCCCCGATGAGCGCAGTCCATGATCGAGAGTGCCCGGAAGCACCACCGCGAAACACGGCGACTCCTCGATCGCCGGGAGCGCCGACACCCCCTGCCCATCGGCGGGCGACAGCTCGGAGAATCACACATCCAGGACCGCGCCCTGCCCCGCTCCCGCACCGGGGAATTCCGCATCGTCACCAGCAGGCGCACACCACAGACCGGAAGAGGATGTGCTCCCGCGCACGACGTCCGGAGCACCGGACCCGCCGTTTCCGGACGAGCGCGGAACCGGTCCGCCGAAGGGCGGGCGAAGCCGCCCGTCACACGTGTCGCGCCCCGACGGGATCGGTCCTCCGCCGGTCTTCAGCCGACCAGCGGAACGATCCCGAACGGAGCCCGGAAATCGACTCGGCACGACCCTTCGCCCGTTCCGGTCCCCGACGGCGGACCGGAAGGATCGTCACGCGAGGTGACCGTTGCCGTCCGTCCGCCACCGCGCAAGGCACTCCCGCAGCCGCCCGGCGATGCCGTCCAGGAAGGCCTCCCCCTCCTCCGCCGACGCCCCCGCGGGGTCCCCCAGGACGCCGTTGGNGCTCACCGCCCGCGTGCCNCCGGACCGCAGGGCAGGCATCAGTTCGGNCAGGGGCGCGGTGTTGCCCGCCTCGGCCCGGTCCAGCCGCACCGCCCCCGGGTCGAGGGCGAGGAGCATCGACGTCTCCACCCGCCCGGCGTGCGCGTCCCCGCCGGGCACACCGCACCCGAACCACGCCGCGTCCCGGCCCTCCGACCGCAACTGCAGCACGGCGTTGCGCACCGTCGGGAGATTTCCGCCGTGCCCGTTCACGAAGAGGATCCGCGCCGCCCAGGACGACGCGGAGCGACCCAGCTCGACGAGCACCGCGTGCAGCGCCTCGTGCCCGATCGAGAGTGTCCCGGGGAATCCGTCGTGCTCTCCCGACGCCCCGAACACCGCGGGTGGCGCGACGACGATTCCGGGCATTTCCGCGATGGCGCGTTCGGTGATTTCCACAGCCACCCGGACGTCGGTGTCGAGCGGCAGGTGCGGCCCGTGCTGCTCCACCGATCCGACCGGGACGACGACGGTCGGCGAGCCCTCGAGGTCCGGCCAGGTGGCGGCGCAGAGGTGGCGCGGCATGCCCGTCACAGTCCCATCCCGACCCGCTCACCGTCCCGGATGGCGGAGTCGGCGCGCCGCGGTGCGACGCAGTCGCCGATCCGCTGCGCGGGGATCCCGCGCTCCCGCAGCGCCCGCCACAGGTCGTCCGCGGGCAGGGCCGGGACGGCGCACACGACCCAGTCGCAGTACCGCTCGAGGGCCTCTCCGGTGGTGTGCCGGAGCAGCTGCAGGCGGACCCCGGCCCCGTCGGCCGCAGCCCCGACGACGGCGAGTTCGTCACTCAGCGTGATACCGGCGGCTGCGGCCCGGCGGTGGAAGTGCTCGCTGTCGAGGGTGGTCCCGAGCACCTGCGCGACCGTGAGCGCGGGCGTGGAGAGCTCGACGCGGCACCCGCGCGCGGCCAGCAGCTCGGCCACGGAGGTGGCCTCGTGGGAGCCCAACTCGTCGTGCACGACCACGTCCCCGGCCGGGGCGACGCGACCGGCCAGCACGTCGCGCACGTCCACGATCCGCTCGATCCCCACCGCCCACGCGGGTCGTCGGGGCACCGCCCCGGTGGCGACGACGACCGCGTCGGCCCCCTCCGCAGCGACGGCGTCGGCGTCCACGGCCATCCCCGTGCGGACGTCCACCCCGGCGCGCAGGCACGCGGCGTGCAGCGCGTCGACGAGGCGGGCGAACTCGCCCCGGTGCGGGGCGGAGGC
>Ga0065720_1020058_pt1 | contig 17367 bp, 23 predicted proteins | sample Thericmetagenome_FD_59107 | JGI IMG/M metagenome (GOLD analysis project Ga0065720, IMG submission 59107) | Thermophilic microbial communities from the Joint Bioenergy Institute, California, USA of rice/straw/compost enrichment - eDNA_2 v2... | ecosystem: Engineered > Solid waste > Grass >... | reverse complement strand
AGGAAGGGAGGGTTATGTTTGTGGAAAGGCAGAGTTTAATCACTCGCATGCTGGAGGGCTAGGATGATTTGCTATGATACCCCACGTATGGTTGAGAAGATATTGGATGGGAAGGGCAACTAGATCCAATGAACTCTGACTGACCCTTGGTTCGGAATTTAAGCTGTAGAAGGGATGGGATGGTAATGGGTGATGATTCCACTAGGCGAAAGGAAGTTCTGCTTCTGGGGATTCGGATTCGTAATGAGATAATGATACCACTCTGTTATGCTCCTGGAGTTGCTATTCTGAGTTCTCACTGCCCGCTCTAGCACATGCCATGGTGGACGAGGGAATAAGGCTTATTTAAAAAAAATAATAAAAAAAGACCTCCAGGTAAACAAACGACGTATATAATATCATTGACATGCGATAATGACTAGAACCACCGCTGAATAAGAGAACCCTGACATTGAGAAACTTTCTTCCAAACCCTCCTTCTCACCATGACCTTCGGCCTCTTCTTCCCTATTATCCTATATGGAACCTTATCCATATTCAAGCATCACATCACTCCTCTAAGCCGTAGAAGCCCACAGATCCCTGAGCTGAATAATCCCCGGGATGCTCGCCAATAAGCCAACCGTCAACTCACTCACCAGCGGCTTCTCGCTGCCCCAGTGCACGGTGAGCGGCGCCCACGCCAGCTGGCGCGCCGTGTTCTTCGCCCAGCGAGAGCGGGCCTCGGCCGTCTTGGGCGCGTTCGGGCCAAGCCGCTCGGCGGCCAGGCGGCCCAGCTCGATGCCCACGTAAGCACCCCACAACCGTGCGCTCCAGATGTAGGCCTTGCCGACCTGTGGCGGTCTCATGGGCAGGATGCCACGCTGGCCCAGGTAGGCGGCGTTCTCGAGAGCCTGAAAGGCTACGCAGAGGATCAGGCGCAGGGATTCGAGGAGGGTGGCGGCCTTGCTGGGCTTGGGCTCGTCGTTCTTCTCGGAGGAGGACGAGCAAAGAGCCTTCTTAACCAGCCCCTTGGCCCAGAAATACATGCCGATCAGCGCCCACAGGCGCAAGATCATGCGTGCCTCGCTCAGCATCGACGACAGGTTGGCCAGGCACTTGGACAGGGTCAGAGCACGGGTAGCCAGGGCAGTCGACCCGCCCGCGGCACCCTTGCCCACGCCGACGGCCGAGGCAGGGGAGGAGAAAACAACAGTCGTGCCCCGCGGCAAGGCCGCCACCAGAGCGATCCACTCGCGCGCCGACCGCCGCAGGGCTGACTGCGACAGCTTATCGAGGGCTGCCGAGGCAAATTTGGAGGTGTAGCAGAGGAAGAGCATTACTGTGTCGATGCCAGCGGGCGTCGAGAGGCATTTGTCCAGGCGAGCGAGGAAGCTGTCGAAATTGCTGGGCAGAGACTTGATGAGGGCCGAGAGCGGGACGGACTGTTTCTTGGATGTTGACGACGGGGTCAGCGCGCTGGAAGAAGAAGAGGACTGCTGCTGCTGCTGCTGCTGCTGTTGCGGTTTCTCGGTGGTTGTCGAGGGAACCTCGGCTGGGGCTGGGGCTGGGGCCGCATCAGCTGCAAGCTGGGCCGTCTCGGGGGCTGACGTCGCTGCTGCGTTGGTCATGATGTGTATGTGTAGAGGATAACTAAGTATCTGTCTATTGACAAGGTCGGTGGTGTCACTGGTGCGGTGTGGTCGGATATACAATATGCTCGAACAGAGACGGGAGTCGATGGCGTTGTCACTCGTCAGTCAGAGTGGCTTGTCGGCGATCGGCGTTTGGGTGGATGGGATGGGATGGGATGGATGTGTGTATATGGGGGGGATGATTGGCGGGAAAATCGAGCGGGGCCGGCGAGCTGGGGGGATGGCTGTTTATTTTTTTTATTTTTTTTTTTTGTTGTCGTCTTCCCTCTTCGCTCTCTCTGCTGTTGGGTGCTAGGTACCTAGGTGCTGGGTTCCTCGGGTCTTGGAATGCGGACGGGGCCTGGAATTATACACCCGGTAATGTAAAAAAGGCGCGTCCAGCGTGGCATGCTAAGACAAGCAAAATCGAGCCAAAGCGATGCCCCAGAGGAAACGGCTGAACGGCTAGCGCAGGCGATCCTCCGCATCAAATCTTACGCCTAGGTCCTGGGGATTGGGGACCCGGGGACCTTTCTCGACTGATGTCTAAGGCCTGCGAGCCACCGGCGACGGACACGCGGCACTCCCAAAAGCCCTGACTCCACTCTGTGCCCGTCCTAGGTGTGCTGTGGAACCTGGAAACGTTTTACTTCACTCTTACAGTCGCTGCTGCTGGGCCGAGTTCACATTCCGGGGTGCGGCTTTCTACGAAGCGCCAAGACGCTCGGCGCCGCCTTACTGTGTACCTCGGTCCGCGGGGCGGCAGTGAATGGAAAGTGCAGAGCAGTGTGGGGTTGCAGCAGCGGCTGGGTTGGGTTGGGGTTATTTGTGGCATCCATGATCTCCCCCTCCTTCCCATCACCGTCATCATCATCATCAACGATTCGTCATTCTCCCAACCAGTAAAGAATCCATCACCACAAGGCTTCGAAATGGAAGCAAGTCATCCGCTGTAAATTATTCACGTTTTCATTGCGTAGATTATAACACCTTAAAAATACCATGTATCCAAGACTTATCACTTAGAACTGTCCCCAATTCCCCCCTCAGTCGAGAACTTGATCTCCATCGTCTCCCAACCCTTCCTCCTCCTTAGCCTTACCTCGCCCGGCCCTCCTGGCCCCCATTTCCACCTCCTCACGCCCGCCCCAGGACATGGGGTCAACATCTCCGGGACGGTAACGTCTTCGACCTCAAAGGCCAGGGCAACGGCACCTACAAAGCCGATAATCTCAATAGCGGCAAACATCCTTCCCGGACACAAATGCTTGCCCCCTCCAAAGGGGAACATCGCGCCCTTCTGCTTCTTCTCCTCGGCCGGCGACAATCCCAGCCACCGCTCGGGCCGAAACTCGTGCGCATCGGCGCCCCAGATGTCGTCGTTCAGGTGTGACACGCCGACCGTCCAAAGCGCCACTGCGCCCTTCTTCAGGAGGTACTCTTGTCCGTCGGCGTCGCGCAACACTGTATCTTCGATCACGAACCGGGTGCCCTGGCCGTCGTTGTACAGCCGAAGGATTTCCTGCCAGCAGGCGTTGAGGAATGGTTGTTCCTGAAGCCGGGAGTAGTCGATCGTGGCGGTGTTGTTGTCGATCGTGGTCACAGAGAGGACTTCGGTGCGGATGCGTTCAACGACGTCTGGACGGGAGAAAATGCTGACAAAGGTCCAGATCATCGTTGGCGTTGTGTTGGTTACGGAGGCCCAGGCAACATCGAACTCGGTTGCGGCTAGGTCCTCGGAGGGTATGCCAGTCGCACGCTTGGTCGCTGCGCGGTTCCTGACATACGCTGAGACATCTTCGCCCTCGTCGAGCCGGTTGAGGTAGAAGGGTGCCAGCACTTTTTGGATCTCATCGCGAGCAGCGAGCGCCTTTCGGGCAAAGAGCTTTGGCGCAAGACCCAGAGCAATGAGGAAGATCTTCTTATCGAACTCCCTTTTTTTTAAAAAAAAAAAAAAAGTGTCTCGTCAGCAGGTTGATCTCCCCCTCTCTTTCAGGACATGAGCTATCCCGTACGTACCAGATGCTACGATGCACCTCCACACTCAGGGGATTCTTCTCCCCATACAGTGCCCGCATAATAACTCTCGAAAGCATATCCGTCAACCACCCCTCCACATCCCCAATCCTGACCCCTTTCTCCCCCGTCACAGCATTCAACTCCCTCGCAATACCCCCTAGCCCTACAGCTGCGATCTCTCTCAGGGACTCACCCGAGAGCCCGGCCGCTAGCGGCTTCGATACGGTAGCCAACCACTTCGGGTCGGCAAACTTGGCGCTCTCTCGCTGGGGCACACCTATCACATTAATGAAGAAATGCCGGATGAACACTTCGAACGAGAGGGTCTTGCTGCGCTGGGCGGCTGCGATGAGGGCAGGCGAGTTGATCACGTAGATCTTGTAGTTGAGCACGGGGAGTGTGCAAATGGGTAGCCGGTATTTCTTGCTGTCATGATCGCACCGCGGTCAGTGTGTGCTGCTAAACACCCTGGAGCCAGATATAGTTCTGAGCCAAATGGCACGTACAACAACCGCTGATAGTACCCAGAAGCCTCGGTCACCATGGAGATAATATGCCCGATCAACGGGATCTTGGGCTTGATCACGGGCGGCTCCCGTGGGTCATAGGCCGGGGAGATTAGATGCCTGACCAGAACGGCCAGGGGAATGGCGACCACGATCGTGAGCATCCATTGCGCTTGTGAAGGCGACAGCGCGGGATCCATCCCTATTACTGATCAAAGTTTATCGAAGGGGCTGTTTTATCCTCGTACTGATGGCACTAACAGTCAATACCCTACCAGCAGCGAGCCTGAGTTTTTCAACTGGGGGTTCGTCGTCCTTTTTAAAAAGAAACGGCTGCAAGGGGTTGAGCTGCATGCTGACAGCGATAGTGCAGGCAAGCAATTTGCATCGTGGCTGCGCCATTCAGCTCGTCGGAGAAACCAGTCGCATTATGTTGACCTGCTTGTTGGCTTACTTAAACCAAGCGGTTGGCGATTGTATGGATGGAACTTGTGCTTGCATCGGGACCAGACATTGAGAACGTTTGCAGCCAATCCTACGCAGCATTAAGCAGCATGATCCTTTCATGGGCAGATTATACTGTCATGATGATCCTTCTAACTAAACATAGGCGGGAGTTAGATCAGAAAACCTACACATGAAATCCTCCTCCAAGGTATGATTGAACCAAGGACCGCGTAATTCCGGCATACCCGAGCATCATCAGCCAGATTCCAGCCCTTTCAATCCAACCGGGGCCCACCCGGATTGTCAGGTCAAAAAGACTGTACATCCTGTGAAGATAGAGATTCCATGCTTGTTGGCCCGTCCATTGCGCCGAGACATCAGAGTCTCCTCGCGCTGTCCCACACACTGTCGCTCACCCTCGCCGGGATTTTTCTGCCCCTCAACCGCTGGTCAATCAGCCACATGCCCACAACAAACTCATCCCTCGCCAAAGCGCCGCTCCGGCTGCGATCCACGAGGTCCCACACTTCAGCAAGCTCTTCCCTAGGCAGCTGCGATCGGTTCCACAGCTCACGGACGACGACATTGGCAACCATCTGCGATTCCAAGGTGCCTTCGGGCGCCCGACTAGCCTCAATCTGAGCTTGTGTGATCGCCTCCTCTCGGGCCGTAACCCGATTAGCGCCCCAGAGTCTTGTATGTGGCGCGCCAATCTGCGCAGTGTCCTCGTCGTCCTCTTCCTGAGCAAGAACACGCGCGACAAGATCGGGGGGTATGTTGTCTATGTGTTGGAACGCCCACCCCTTCCGCAGGAAGTATCCGCGGTTGCTTGCCCAGACCGCCTCGTAGCGACGGCGCTGCTCAGGAGTGATCTCGTCTTGCCAGCGTCGCCGCGATCCCTCGTGGTGTGCGTGGCGGCGATTGCTGCGTGTTAGCCGGTCCCGGGCACGGCGCAGGCGCGAATCCTCATCGGAGGAGTCCGAGCACTCTGGCCTGCGAAGTGTCGGAAGCAGGCCAGTGCGTTGCAGCTGCTGGCGGTTGGGAGACCGGCTGCCACCTGTCGTCTCGGCCCGCAAACTGTCGGCGGTACGTTGAGGGCGGAGTGGAAGGTGATGATGGTCAATGGTATGAAGGGTCTGCCTGAAGGGACCGCCAGTGGACGCCGGGAACAGCTGGGTGGGTCTCGCCTTGGATATGAGCTCGCGGGTTTCCAACCGCGCTGGACGCGGGACTCTTTCTGCCGAGGGTTCTTGAGCTTGCTCGGGGACTGCTTGGGTTGGGGAAGACACCAGATATGGGGGGTTCTGGACAACCCCGGCAGCCGGACGCTGGGAGTCGTTGAGCCTTGCAGCCGCCATTGGGGGAGACAGTGAGGCGTCCAGATCTAGGATGTTTTCGTTGGGACCGTCTTCGCTGTCCCCAACAGCGAGATTGAAAGCATGTGGGAAGTTGTCCTCAGAGGTTACCTTGGCTTGGCAACCAACTTCTTCCGGCAGCATTGTGGATGTCCTTGATGTTCGCGGAACAGGAGGTGGGATCCGTGGCGTATTCACAAGCTTCAGCTTGGTCGAGTTACGTGTATCTGTTGAGGGAGATTGGCTTATATTTGCAGGTAGCGTGCTGTTTTGCTTGACCTCAAACAATGACACCAGCGTAGTCGTAGGCAAGATGGAAGTCGTATCGAGCGCAGTTCTGTCTGCAATGCAATCACCCACAGCAGCATCCATTGCTCCCATAGTTGATGCGACGCTGTCACCGTCCTGCCCCCTCGTTGAAAACGCCGCCGTTATGCTGCTGGGCACACTGGGCTGAGGACTGGTGGCACGGACAGGTGACGGCGACCTGCTTACAGCCAAGGTCGCAGCGAGCAATGCTGACTGCTTATCGCCATCAGGACCGCTGATTCTGGAGACAGACGCACCAGGACTCCTGACGGAATCAGATCCGTCCTGAGCTTTCACGACATCGCTACTCCTCTCGGGCACATGTGGCCCGACATCACCTGTGGCCAGGGCGCTCCATCCTGCACAGGAGTTCGGCCGGGTGGGCAGAGCTACAGATTGTGACGCAGAGGACGTATGCACTGCCTGGGTTGCGGCTAACAGAGCAGAGCCATCCAGGGCATTCTTCTTCCCACTTCCAGTTCTCTCAACGGCTGCTCTAGGAGTCGTTCCCGCCACTCCTGCGGGCTTAGGCTTCTGTGCCAGCTTTTGCCCTGCGATTGGCTTCACGGGAACAGGGGTGACGGAAGCATTGGGAGCAACAACAGTGATTGGAGAAGTTGAGATCGGTGCCCACGATGTAGGCCTCTGGCGGTTCTGAAAGGCAAGGGTAGCACCTTGCAGAGCGGCCGAGATGGCGGGATTGGTCGCATTGGAGGGAGGACTAGACGAAGAGAGGGGATTTGGTGGCATATGATGGGAGGATAGAGGAGGGATAGCTTTCAAAAACGGAGAGCAGGACAAAGGTAGGCGGCGAGTTTTGTTTAGGTAATTCGGCGACTCTCACGCTAGCGAGCCGGATCAGAATGAATGCGATGCTGGTTACAGGGCTCTTCAGAGACTCCTCGTGCGATTTGTCTTTCCTTATGATGAAGGGTGACGCTTAACTAATGTGCTGTGACAAGTTGAAGGTTAAGAAAGTCGTGTTGCATTCACACCGATTGTCTGTTACCGCTTTTGGATCTTGGTTTCCCGCCTTCTCTCTCTATCTCTCTCTATCTCTCTCTCTCTCTCGCTCTCGAGTTCATCAACGTGCCCCACACGTCCACTTCACATTCGTATGGCCGTTGCTGTTGAAAGTGAAAGTCATGGAAGGGACCTGACGACGTTATGGTCCTCCTTTGAATGAATTGGTTGAAGAAAGGACCGGGGCCAGGCCTTGCAGGTTACACCTGTCGAGAATCCACCCCCAACCGTATCTGTTGGTTGACTGGCTGCCTCGATGTCGAGTGCTCTGCAGCTGCTAGGAGACAACAATGCCGCTGCGCTGGAACCCCACTGGCGACAGCTCGGTGGAGTCTGCCTGTTGAGCCAAGCCGTTAGCGCCGAGCCAAGAAAGCGTAGCTCATGTATCCTCTGTTAAGAAAGTAGCCAGCAGCCACGTACGGATAGAGAGTAATTGGAAAACAGTTCACTAACAGCTCCGGGCTGATGCTACCTCGGCTTTTTTTCAGCTGAGCTTGGCACCCCGCCAGGCAGCGGACGCAGCGGCAGATCCACAAACCACGGCAACAACTGGATGATGGACCCTTCGTGTTGGGACAGATAACAACCTCTGGACGCAATCAGGTAACAAGTTGGAGTCTTGAGGATTTCACAATTGATTATCTGGCCTTGGGCAACCCAATTCGTAGTTTATATGATTAGGTCAATAGCTTTGTCGTGTTTGTGTGAGCCAAGAACCGGGTCAGACGGACAATCAAACGGCAGGGAGCTCCACAAACTGTTATCGCTGATGACAATTCCCGAGGTTAAAGAGTGAAGATGGTAGAAGAAGATGTTTTTATTTATCATCACGACCTCATAAATCAGAGACACAAAGCCATCAAATCCCTCAGAACGCCGGTCCTTCCTCCAAAGATATCTGAGGATCCCATACCAGGGAGAGATACCGATACCTGATCCTTCTGTCCTCGCCTATGTCGAGGAAAGCCCTTTCACGCAAGACCATAGGTCTCATAAGCGAGACAGACGGAAGACGATCCTTCTCTCCATGCTCGCTCCTGGTCATATGCCACCATCCGTTTACCAATCCAGATTCCTAGGAACAAGAAGGAAACAAACACATAGCCAATACATCAGCAGAACATACAACAAAAGGACCTGCTAGCAGCGAGGTCGGTAGAACAGGAAGCTGAACGAGCCAGGAGGAGGAGGACAAAACACCCAGTGTTAGTCCCTCGCTCCGGAATGAAAGGGAAGAGAATAAGCAAGGTAGGTTGGGGACGTCGAGCAGGAAGGTGACATAACGTCGACAAAAGAAACGCCGAGGGAGGGAAAAGAGAGACATACCATGGCCCCTCCTCCCCCCCTTTTGCAGCATATTCCCGTCATCAATACCAATGAAGAGAGCGATCCATACAGATAACTCACTCAACCCGTCATAATTCATCACGTGGCCCATCGGACTCAAAGCGCGTCTTCATCTGTCCACTCCGATCCCCCGGATTTGCTCCCATCCGGCCCACCGGCAGCACCAGCCTGTGCCTGAGCCTGAGCAGGCGGGGGGATGCCCCGTCCACGCTGCTTCACCATGATGATCTGTTGATGCTGATTCCTCCGCGCTGCTCTCAGCTTAGCGAAATACATGTCCGACGCATCCGGCTCAGGAGCCGAATCGTCGTCATACGTTTCCCAGTTCTCCGAGCCCGTAACAACAGTCGAAGAGCTGGAAATGTTCGACATCTGTCTGCTTGAGCCCGAGGAGGTGGATGATGCGGATGACTCTGTCGTGCCTACTGTCTGGGCCCTGGGCCTGGTGCTGGCAGAAAACGACGAGGGAGCATGATGGTAGTAGCTCGCGTTGGACTCGGGCCGCGAGTTTTCCTGCAGCGAGTACCGATCAGTGTCGCCACCATACGGATCCTCAGGCTCAACCTGGCGGACAATGCTAGCGCCCAAAACAGTACGATAATGGTTAACCGGGGCATCCAGATCAGGAGCGGGCAGGAGCTCGCGCATCTTGGGAGGGGCTGCGCCGACAGCCCGCAGAAGTCCGTTGACCGACCGGATGCTACCCGTGTCGGTGCCCCGGGACTCGGGCCGAGGGCGCTCGGGAGAGTTGTTGCCGTGCTTGAGGTTCGAAAGTGGGACCCGGGCAGGGAGGCGCGTCGGGCTGCCCTGCTTGTTAGCGATCGTCGTCCGGAAGGGGAGTCCTTGTGTCGACCTGACCGAAGATGTCGCTGAAGCGATGGGCGTCTTGGCTCCCGCTGGTTTTGTGATGGGCTGCTGCTTGTTACCTGTGATGTGACCGACACTCTTGGCCCTGTTCAGGCCGCTCGCTGCCGCCGACGGAGTTTTAGAACCGGCGCCAGGAGTCTGGTTCGGACCAGGAGTCCTCGATCTTGGCCCAGGACCCGGCTTAGGCTCTTCGGCTTCCAAAATATCAAGGTACCGTTCGCCATGGACCAGGAAGGGCCGCCCGTACTCGTCCTCCCACTGCTCTAGCACCTTGCGCAGCTCGGCAGTGACCTTGGGGAGTTCCTTTGCAATTCGCTTGCGCATCTTCTCTTCACGCAGAAGCTTTCCTGGGTCGCGCTTTTCGCCCTTCTGCCCGCGTGACATCAGGCGCGAAGCATCCTGGCTGGCGGCTTCCAACTCTTCCTTATCGCGAAGCAGACCCTTGTGCTTCTCGATCAGGCTCAGACACGGGGCGCGTTGTTCCTTCAAATGCTCCAAGCGCTCGATTTCGCGCTCATGTGCCTCAAGAAGCGCGTCGCTGTAGACATCCGAGAAAGCTGGGGTAAACTCGAGCATCTCATCCTCCGAGAAGAATAAGGCATCCCAGAGCTCCTGCAGTTTCGTCCGAGCGTCCTCGACAAAGATATGGAGATTCTGCCGCTTGAGCTCATTAAGCCTAGCAAGCTCATCCTCGAACTCGTTTATCTGCCGCAGACCACAACCACGGTTGTTGTTGAGGAACGCCTTGCGCTCTTCCTCATCAACCTCAAGCTTCTCCCAGAGAGCCTCAACCTGGCTCTTGAGGGTTTGGAGCCGCCTTTCGCGGTTCTTCTTTTCTTCCACCAGTTTATCCCTCTTTGAGCACAAGCGGGCGATGTCGGACTCAAGCAGCCCCAGTTGCTCAGGCGAGTCACGGTAGAACTTGAGGATAGCAGGGTCGGTTTGCGATTGTGGTATACCCAGCTCTGCCCAAAGGTCAATGATGTTGGTAGCGACCTCTCTGACCGTCTCGCAGCGGCGAGTGTACTCCTCATAGACGCGAGCAAACTCTGCATCCAGCTGGTTGACATAGTTTTCTGAGAGATCGAAGTTCAAGGGAATTGACTGATTCGGGGCTGTGGGTGGGAGCTTCAGCTTGACAAAGCCCGGTTCGAGATGTGACGAGTACGACTCAAGGGTCTCGGCCACCTCTGCGACAAAATATCAGCCTTACACTCCGACAATTGGTGTCATCATCTCCAAGTAAACCTACTTCTGACCTCCTCGAAGCGCTCTCGATACACGTCTCTGATTTGCGCATGTTTCTCCCGAAGGAATTTCAGGCACCTATTCAGGGGATAGGTAACCTGGAGGTCCGGGTCATCGTCGCGCCGGCGCAGCCTATTATCCTCGAGAGACGACTTCATAAGCCGAATGGCATGGATTAACTTGTTCGCCTCATCGACCAGGTCCTTCTTCTCGGCCGCGACCAGCCGGACTTGGTTCTGCAGCGCATCGGATAAAGCTGCAAAGAGCTGTTGTCGACATGGTCAGCATGGAGCGACACAAACCTTGCGCACGGCAGGAAAAGCCAAAAAAAAAAAAGGTATCTTGCCTTGGCTTCGCGGGCCTCGCGCTCCTGAGGCGAAACTCCGATCTCGTCGAACAAGCCGTGCAGCTGGCCAATTATTGTATTAACCTGCTGGGACAGGTAGCTGGTATCCATCGTGATAAAAGCGCGGTCGCGCAACGGCAGCACGATGAGCAGACGAGGGGGCTGTGCGATGATAGCGTCGCAAGGTGTTTCGCTTGCGAAGCGACGACGACACTAGCGATGCTCCAGGCGTTTGACGTGTCTGCTTCTCAGAGGGGAAGCGCGGAGTTCGAGCCGGGAGCGGGGTGTATCATCCAGCACAATGACGTGCAGCTGGGTCTGCAGCTAGGAGTCGTGCGTTGTTAGGGGATAGGAGCCGCTTTTTTGGGGGGTGGAGGGGGATCAGCGAATCGCTACGAGGGGAGGGGTCTGTCGCAAGTGGAAGGGCATGTCGAGGGAGACACAACAACGTCGCCGTCACAAGCGCTCCAGTGTCTTGGTCGACTCCGACACGCCGATGTTGCGGTTTTCGCGCTTTGGATTGAGCAGTAGACGACGAAACAAAGAAAGGGAAGAGAAGGGTGGGCTATCGATCGAGATAAAGCTGCAAACAGTGGTCGGCGTGGTGTGGTTTGTTGCCATCAAGAGCCTCTGGATCTGCGCTAGGCTTGGGTTTTTGCGCCCGGCCGTCTCTACGGCAACGGCGCCAGTTCCTGCGGTTTAATTCCCCCGTTAGTGCACACACGGCGGGGCAGCGCGCTGCCTCCATCTTTCTGCCCCACCTTGGAAACCCAGTGATATTCGACAGTAATTTCTGGGGTCATTGGAACAGTGCTTGAAAAATTTTTTCCGAAAAAATTTAAAACTGGGTGATATAGAGTCTGTCTAAAAATACTTCAGGTGTACAAACAATGTACCTTTTTTCTGTAGTTTTCGAACTTTGCAGTAAATTCCCTTCTTTTTGTTTACTGAGTAATGCGTTCATCCCACATTGATGCTGCCCAGAGTTTGAGGGTCCCAGGCTCGCGCATGAAACAGGCCCACACAGCCCCAGAGGCGAGTGGAGCGCGCGGGAACGGATGGATCTATCTGATCTCAGCTCAGCCTGTCTGGCCTTTCTGGAGCCCCCCAGTCAAGCCACATCCAATCATGCCTCGATCCCGATGCCTCTCAATCTTCAAACCGAAACTTAAGCGAACATTCGCAGCATGTCTACAGCCATTGATTAAACACTGCCGAGCTGCGGGTGTCTGAGTCAAAACAAACGTCTCGAGGCTGGTCCTCGCGCGCGGAAGGAACATCATACAAGTACATGGGATCAAGACTGTTGTTTACCCAGATCCGGAGAGGGGCTACGGGAATGTTCGGCTTCAAAGAGATAAGGAGTGGCAGGCAAGCAAAAGAGGCGAACAGAAAGACGACGCATCTGAAGGAAGATGTCATCTGTCGATAAAAAAAAGGATCAAGGATCAGCGGGTACATAAACGTTGACCAGATATCTGGTGTTTACAGTTTTACCTGCCACCTAGGTAGGTATGTCCGCCCTGCTCCGGCCCCTCCATGACGCCATCAGCTTGACCGAGGAAGCAACTAGAGCAAGGGCCCAAATGTTTGATCTTAATGCCCTTAGTTTCCTGCAAGGTGAGTGGCCAGAGTCCAAGGAGCCACTCGGTTTGTGCCTCATACCTGCATTCCCGGTTGCCCCGTGGACTGCTGACGGACGATGCACTGCCCGGCCGGCTTGCTGCATAGGACATAGGCCATTGTGTTTACAGTTAACGCCATCGAGTACAACACTAACCGGGAACGGGCAGCATCTGTTTTTGTGTTTATTGTTGTCCGGCCGTGTCTGAAAGGACCGTGGCAAAGAAGAACGGAACACGAACCGGGAATTGGAGAATAGGAAGCTTGAATCGTCCGTCCTTTTTGCTGTTGTGGGAGGACAACACTTCCAGGAAAGTGATGGAGTTGAATATTGCTTGCCACTCCAGAGCCCTGCGGCAAGAGAGGTATTCGCAACGAGGAGAATAAGGCTCCGTAAATTCATGAGTTGAAGGCAGCGCATGCACTAGCCTATCTCTCAAACGACCCTTGGGCATGTCCGACTAGGCCGGCGGCAATCCGGAGAGGTCAGTTTCCGACTGAGTGCCCCGTCTGTATGCAGCATTCCCGCTAGGTGCTGTAGTCGACGACCAGCTTGTCATCGAAGTAATCTAGAAGCAGCGCATCATCAGATTGATCAGGGTTGGCATCGGCATATCATGATAGGTCTCTGCTAGCCTGAAGGATGTGTGAATGGGAAACTGCCTAATTATCAGGAAGTGTGGTTGTTAGTCTGGTCCAGATCACCGTTTTCTTTGGAACATTGAATCCGGCATTAACCGCACAGGCATGTGAAGAAGCTTTCATGGTGTTCACGATGGCTGGGGAAGAAGGGCTAAGGAGACAAGCGGGGGATCTTCATGGACAACACCTCTCTTGGCTTTCTGCACATCCTTCATTCCCCATCCGGCTGATCGGTGAGACAGGACCTTTTTTTTTTTTTTGGGACAGTGACTGGCAAAGGGGAGAGTCTAGTTCCCAAGGAAGTATCCTAGTACCCAGATCCCATGGACCAGCAAGACTTTAAGACCCGCAACGACAAACACCTACAGACCTTTATGTGACAAGTCTAAGATCGTGCTCGACATCCACTTCCATAATTACCTACCGGTAGGCAGTTTCACAGCAGGCAGGTCTTATGTGTAACCCTTCTTCCCTTCCACGGACCATAGCCCATCCGGCCCCTCATGATCGACGACTTGTCGAATCCCGCAACAGGGGTATTAATGCCAAGTTGCCCGTGCGGACAGAATGCGCCACCATAGCAACACCGTCCCGTTCCCTTGATATCGAGATCTGGGGAAAATGATGTTGCGCATGTATGCTTGTTCCCGTCTGAAGTTTTTTAGTGGCAGAATTGAGAGCCACCCGTTTATGTTCCCGTCCCTCCACTACGCAGTTTCTCGGGTAGAACAGGGGCTACGAATGCGAGCGCTTGCCGCTTTTTTTCTCTCTTCCAGGAAGACCATCCTGATTGCTTCTTTCCTGTCCAGGAAGGAAAAGAACCGAAAAGAGAGATATTGTGGTCTCTATACTATAAGAGCCTGTTGCACGGATCGTATAGAGTCGGTCCTGTTTCTTTCAACCGCCTTACTCGGACGAGTCTCCGAATGTCTGTGATTTGGAAACAGACAAAACGCGAATTATCTTCATATTCTGATCCATTTCCCCAGATTTTCTCCTGTAGTCTCTTTGTGGATCTGGGCGTGGATAATTCCATTGCATGAAGCCCAGTCCTTGACCGAACATCTCCATCTGGATCTGTTTGATCTACCACTGTGACAACCAACCAATGTAGCTTACCAAGCGATGCTGATCTAGAATATCTCTAGAAGGTTTGATATGACTACGGCTTGTTTCTTAGACGGTAAATCAGGCTTGGAGCCTTCTCCAAGGCGAATGGCCGTCTCCCTTTTTGCAACCAGATATGCCTGGGCTAGATTCGCTACCCCGCTGGTGTTGCAGCCATATTACCAAGCCAAGCTCATACTCAGCACACACATATTGAGATATTGATCGGGAACTTAACTGCTCTTTTGTGTGGCTAACCCGTGTTCAGATCTAACAACTAGGACATACCTCTATTTAACAGTAACTTCACCGCCTTGGGTGGTTGAGTCAGTCAGCTTTGATATGACAATCCCATAGTCTTTTAACGTCACGAAGGTTGCGAAAGCCCGAGCACATTCTCCTAGTCACAGAGAAAGTCGAAGCTAATGGCCGAAGTGAGATGTGCTTTGCTCAATGCCGGCCAATATCCGGCTGCCGTCCGGGGACTCTCACCTGGCACTTAGCGTAGAGAAACACCAACATGCGAGTCTCTTGATACACGACCTAGATTTAACCGGTTGGCAATCAGCATGCGCGCAAGTCACATCCAAGAGTCTTCTCAAGAGACTGAGGCTCCTTACGGGATCGACATGTAAAAGCCCTGCTGGAATAGTTCTGGGCTCACAATTCCCGGCCTAGTCACCGAATTACCGGCTCTCCGACTGGGTGAGCAGTCGAATGAAATTGGTGAATCCCAGTTTGGGATCTCTCCACTTCGTTGGGTGTGTAACGATCTCTTTCCCGGTCTCAGGTCGAGGAGGTGATGTCGTCTCTCTCATATGTTCTTCCATATCTTTTTGCTCTCCGACGTCTAATCCATCTCTCTCGTTCCTGGTCTTGTTAACAAATCCCCTTCTTCGGACTTAAAACCTGAACATACCCAATGTAAGATGACTTCCAGTCGTATATACGGTCTTTTGTAGATGAGACAACACCACACCTCGTCCCTCTGCGTCATGGATGCTTTCACAATATTGGCCCAACCCGCTTTGTCGGGCTCCTCAGTCCTCCATGCTTTTGCCCTTTTTGTCAATTTCTTCTTTCCGGCCCTTGCATTCATCGTTGTGGGCCTCCGGGTAGCCGGCCGAGTTGTTGCAGGGCAGTTTGCCATTGACGACTGGCTCGTCGGTATTGCTATGCTTCTGTCTCTAGCACAGACTGTCGTTAGCTTCTTCTGTATGTCCCTATCCAAATGCTAAACCTGATGCATAACCTGTAGACTAACTGCTCATATGAACAGTTATCAAGACCAACTTCATTGGCATCCCCCCTGAAAAAGTGCCCCCCCATGACCCAACTCAGGGGCTAATATGGCTCTACGCGGTTCAAATTCTCTACCAGCCAATTCTATCTCTGGTCAAGTCCTCTGCCCTAATATTCCTATCGCGCTTATTTGGGCAAAAGGAATGGGTACGACGTACACTCGTGTGGTTCAACGCCGTCAATATCGCGCACATGGTTGGCACTCTCTTTGCCGTGGTGCTCCAATGCTTGCCAATCCCCTTCAACTGGGACCCGACCACCACCAACGGCCGGTGCGTCGATCGTCGAGTGTTGTACACCTCAACGGCTGTGTTCAACATACTTACAGATTTTGTCATCCTTGGAGTACCTTTGTACATCTTTTCGAGGCTGAGGATCCCGAGACGCACGAAAATCGCACTTTCTGTTATCTTTCTTCTCGGATTTTTGTAAGTTTTCCTCCCAGCAGCCCCTCTCCATCCTCCCTTGAGTCATTGCCTGACAGCTACAGTGTCACAATAACCTCTATTATCCGCCTTCTGCTCTTGATTCAGGGCCTCTTCGCTCTGTCCATCTTTCCCAGGGCCATGATGGACGGCAACATCGGGTTCGTCACTTCGGTCATCGAGACCAACCTTGCGCTGATCACGGCCTCTGCCCCTGCCTTGCGGCCCATCTTCCGCTCTCGGGCAAATGGCGGGTGGTTTGCCACGGCCCGCAGCATGGCGGTCAGCCGTAAGACGGTATCTGACGAAAGCGACGAGGTTGAAAAGGGACTGAGGAAGATCAGAAGTCGGAAGTCTATTGATGCGAATGGCCCACCTCCTGTTGTTGGCAGTGGTGTAGGCGGGAAATTTGGTAGAGGCGGCCGACGAGGAGGCAGAAGCATGCGCAACAACCCTCTCTTCTCCCGGCGCAACAAGATGGAATGGAAGCCAAGCGGCTTCCGTGGCGACAATAAAATCAGAGGCGTCCGCAACCGGCACATCATCCGCGTGAGAACCGACCTCGCTACCCCGTTGCAGGGGCCAGCCCCCCCATCGCCTCGTACAAGTGAAGAGCCGCTCACGCGAACAAGGAGCAACACGAACGGCGGTGTGACAATCCGTGTCAGCGACATCCAGCGGGAGATAGACGGTATTGTAAATGATATTGCCTCTGCTGGGGCGGGGTCCTACACAGGGTTATTCTCATCATCAGCATCGTCGTCGTCGTTATCATCGTCACTGTCCCCTGTGATATCACGCCCCATATTGACTCCGGGAACGACGATAAGATCAACGCCCACAAGCCCTCGTGTTGGCCTAGCTCCGCTGCTGCCTTTTCCCCCTCCTCCGGTCCCTCCTCCAAGCGGGGGCCTCCCTGCCAGGCCAAGTACCAGTGGGAGCATGAAGGGCAGCAGAACTGTCGTGCTGGAGCAACATTACAGCGCAAGCATCTACCCAGACGACCAAGACAACGAGAACACCAGGCCCAGGAAAAGTGAAGAGATTCGGAAGTCACGATATGGAGATGAAAGGAGGTATGGTGTTGTTACACCTCGGGGGACGACGCCGATTCAAAGAGGTTGGGAGGTGGATGGAAGGCCATTTTAAGAGGCACGAATTGAGACATTCGTTAGATGTTGGCGTTCA
>Ga0065720_1003390_pt1 | contig 17385 bp, 13 predicted proteins | sample Thericmetagenome_FD_59107 | JGI IMG/M metagenome (GOLD analysis project Ga0065720, IMG submission 59107) | Thermophilic microbial communities from the Joint Bioenergy Institute, California, USA of rice/straw/compost enrichment - eDNA_2 v2... | ecosystem: Engineered > Solid waste > Grass >... | reverse complement strand
GACCGGCTCGCCGCGACCGGCCGGGCCGTCCTGATCGACGTCCACTCCTACCCGAGCAGGTCGCTGCCCTACGAGCTGCACGCGAACGGGCCGCGCCCGCCGGTCTGCGTCGGCACCGACGCGTTCCACACCCCGCCCCACCTGGTCGCGGCGGCCCGGGCGGCGTTCGGGATGGACGTCCGGCTCGACACCCCGTTCTCCGGGGTCTACGTGCCGCTCGCGCACTGGCACCGGGACCACCGCGTCACCGCGCTCATGATCGAGATCCGTCGCGACTGCTACCTCGTCGAGCCGGCCGGGCCGCCGACGGACGGGTTCGCCGCGCTGGCCGGGGCGCTCGCCCACCTCGTGGACACCCTGTCGGCGGGGATCACCGACTTCGTGGTGGGCGGGGTGCCGGGCTAAAGTCGAGGCGATGGGTACGCGGCTCACGCGCAGGTGGCACGTCGATCTCTGCCGTACCCACGCTGCTCTCGCAGCGGCGGGCTGATCCCTGCCCGCCGTTCGACGAGAGGACCATCCATGCCCGCCATCGCCGTGATCGGTGCGGGACCGCGCGGAACCGGAATCCTGGAGCGCCTCGCCGCCAACCACCCGGAGCTGGGCGGCGGCCCGCTCGACGTCCACCTGATCGACCCGTACCCGCCGGGCGCCGGGCGGATCTGGCGGCACGCGCAGTCGCCGCTGCTCGCGATGAACTCGATGGCCGCCGACGTCACGATGTACACCGACGAGTCGGTGGTGTGCGAGGGCCCGATCCGGCCCGGCCCCTCGTTCTGGGACTGGGCGCGCGAGCACGCCGACCCGGCCGCGTTCGAGCCCGAGCTGGCCGCCGAGCTGCGCTCGATCACCGCCTCCAGCTTCCCCAGCAGGCGGCTGCAGAGCCGCTACCTGGAGTGGGTGCTGGCCGACCTGCTCGCGCACCTGCCCGACGGCGTGCGCGTGCACTTCCACCGCACCCGCGCGATCGGGCTCGCCGACGACGGCGCGGCGCAGGTCGTCGAACTGGAGGAGGGAGCGCCGCTGCGAGTCGACGCCGTCGTGCTCGCTTCCGGCCACCTCGACGCCACCCCGACCGACGACGAACTCGCCCTGCTGGAGCACGCGCGCCAGCACGGCCTTGTCTACCTGCCGCCCGAGCAGACCAGCGACTCCGACCTGTCGGTGCTGGTGCCGGGGGAGACGGTGCTGGTGCGCGGCATGGGGCTGGCGTTCATCGATCTCCTCGTCCTGCTCTACGAGGGTCGCGGCGGCCGCTTCGAACCCGAGGGCGACGGCCTGCGGTACGTGCCGTCGGGACAGGAGCCGTACATCGTCGCGGGGTCGCCGCGCGGCATGCCGTACCACGCGAAGACCCACTACGACCTGCGCGGTGGTCCACCGCCGCTGCCGCGGTTCCTCGGCGACGCGCAGGTCGGGGCGTTCCTCGACGCCGGCGAGCCGATCGACCTGCGCCGGCAGGTGTGGCCGCTGATGGCGAAGGAGATCGCCTGGGGCTGGTACCACGAGCTGTTCCAGGGCCATCCCGATCGGGTGCGGCTGCCGTGGGCCGAGTTCGCGGAGGCCTTCGCCGCGGCCGACTGGGACGGCCCCGAGATGCGCGCCCTGATCGAGCACGCCGTGCCGGATCCGGTCGACCGGATCGATCTCGCCGCGCTGCACAGCCCGCTCGCCGGGGTGATCGCGCCCGACCTGGACGCGCTGCAGCCGATCGTCCGCGCCAAGATCGCCGAGGACCTGCGCCAGCACGTCGACCCGGCACACACCCCGCACCTCGGCGCCTTCGTCGCGATGCTGTCGGTCTACGCCCAGGCCGCCCGGATCATGGGCTCCGGCCTGCTCACGCCGCGCTCGGAGGCCGAGGACGTGAGCTGGTGGCAGGGCTTCTTCAACGGGGTGGCCAGCGGCCCGCCCGGGTTCCGGGTCCGCGAGCTGCTCGCCCTCTCCGAGGCCGGGTTCGTGCGGTTCCTCGGCGCCGGCATGGCGATCGAGGCTGTCCCTGAGGGGTTCCGCGCCACCAGCGCCACCCTGCCCACCGCGCCGCCGGTGCAGGCCAGGGCGCTGGTCGAGGCGCGGCTGCCGGACCCGAGCGCCTCCCGCAGCACCGATCCGCTGCTCGCGAGCCTGGTACGGGCGGGCGAGGTCGTCGAGGCAGTGATCGTCGACCACGACGGCACCGTGCTGCGCAACACCGGCCAGATCCGCACCCGCCCGAGCGACGGCGCGATCGTCGACGCGACCGGCCGGGTCCATCCGCGCCGGTTCGCAGCCGGTCCGCACACGACCGTGAAGCTGCCGGGTGCGTTCACCCGGCCCGGCACGAACTCGCTGTCGTTCCGGCACAACGACGCGCTCGCCCGGGCCGTGCTGAAGGTGATGACGGGGGCGTCGCAGGCCGCGGCCTGACGTAGGGTGGGGGCACGACACGGGGTGCCCGGAACCGTCCGGGCTGAGAGCACACCCGTCGAACCTGATTCAGGTCATGCTGACGAAGGGATGTCGCCATGGTGGCCGTGCCGCGCGTGCTCAGCATCGCTGGGACCGACCCGACCGGGGGTGCCGGGATCCACGCCGACCTCAAGAGCATCGCCGCGAACGGCGGGTACGGGATGGCCGCGGTCACCGCGCTCGTCGCGCAGAACACCCGCGGGGTGCGCTCGATCCACGTACCGCCGCCGTCGTTCCTCGCCGAGCAGCTCGACGCCGTGAGCGACGACGTGGAGATCGACGCGGTCAAGATCGGCATGCTGTTCAACGCCGAGATCATCGGCGTGGTGACCGACTGGCTCGTGCGGGTGCAGCCGCCAGCGGTGGTGCTGGACCCGGTGATGGTCGCGGCCAGCGGCGACCGGCTGCTCGCCCCGGAGGCCGAGGAGGCCGTGCGCGGGCTGCTCACCCACGCCGACCTGGTCACGCCCAACATGCCCGAGCTGGCCGTGCTGGTGAAGGAGCCGGTCGCCACCGAGTGGCCGGGCGTGCTCGACCAGGCCCGGCGCCTCGCCGCCGCGCACGACGTCCGCGTGCTCGCCAAGGGCGGCCACCTCGCCGGCCCGCAGGCTCCGGACGCGCTGGTCGGCCCGGACGGCAGCGTCACCGAGTTCGCCGCGGCCCGCATCGAGACGAACAACTCGCACGGCACCGGCTGCTCGCTCTCGTCGGCGGTGGCGACGCTGCGGGTGCGGCTCGGATCGTGGGAGGAGGCCGTCGACGGGGCGAAGCGCTGGCTCACCGCGAGCCTCGCGGCAGCCGACGAGCTGAACGTCGGCCGCGGTCACGGGCCGGTCTCGCACTTCGCGCAGCTGTGGGAGCTGGCCGCTCAGGTGGGCGGCCAGGCGTCGCCCCAGGAGACGTCGCGCGCGGCCCGGTAGCGCTGGCCCTCCCGCTTCGTCACGGTCGCCGTCGCCGTGGTGCCGGCGGCGGTGCACACCTGCAGCGTCACCAGGTTCTTGCGGTAGCGGGGATGGCGCAGCACCCGGCCCGGCACCGCCGGCGGCGGGCCGGGCATCGCGACGACCAGCGCGAACTTCTCGTCCTCCCAGCCGAGCTGCCCGGCCTTGAGCTGGCGGTGCAGCGCTGAGCGGGGCACCCGCGCGGGGAAGTGGCACCAGTCGCCCGTCTCCAGCGGACAGCCGAGCTGGTGCGGGCACGGCGCGACGATCGTGTGCCCGTGCGCGAGCAGCGCGGCGCGCGCGGCGAGGACCCTGCGGTAGCCCTCCGGCGTGCCCGGCTCGATCACCGCGATCGCGCCGCCGGTCGCGAGCGCGGCCGTCAGCACCGTCTCCTGCTGAGCAGGCGTCAGCTCGCCGAGCAGGTACGCGATCGTCACCAGGTCGGCGGCCGGCACGTCGGCACCCACCCGCCACCGCTGCCAGGCCGCGCCGCGCAGTGCCGGTTCCGCGCTGTGCCGGGCCAGCCTGCGGCCGAACGTCAGCGCGGCCGCCACCTGGTCGAGCACGGTGACCGCCCGCAGCGACGGGAACGCAGCGACCGCCGCCCACGCCGCGGCTCCGGTGCCGCCGCCCACGTCGGAGAGCGATCGCGGCGCCCAGTCCGGCACCGCCTCCGCGACCTGCCGCAGCGCCGCCCGCACCGCCGCGAACGTCGCCGGCATCCGATAGGCCGCGTACGCCGCGACATCCACATCGGACCTCAGGATCGGGGCGGAGGCCGGGCCACCGGACCGGTAGGCGGACATGAGCCGCTGCACCCCACTCGACAGCCGCGTCGGCGGGAACCCGGCCAACGCCGCGTCGAGCCCGTCGCGCAGCGCCTCGGGCAGATCGGTCATGAGCGCTCCGTCGTCGACGATGGGCAACCATGATCCGACCGCCGGATCGAGCCGGTAGCAGGGGGTCCTCACCTGGGCGCGCTACCCTATTGCGCTGTCCGGTCCGCCGGACACGCCCTCGTAGCTCAGCTGGACAGAGCGGGAGCCTTCTAATCTCTTGGTCGCAGGTTCGAATCCTGCCGGGGGCGCTTCTACCAGCGGAAACGCTGGCGCGCGTGGCCTGCTGACCGGAACCGGCCGGTCGGCGCCGTGCTGCTTGGGCCCGACGGCCGGGTGCATCGGGACCGAGGTGGACCTGACCGCATGATCGACGAAATGGCGACGCNCCGATCCGCTACGAAGACGGTGGTACGACGAGCTTCACCAACGGCAACGGCTACCGCGCCTTCCACAACCACGCGANAAGAANTCGGCGTCACCCGGCGCCCGTCCAAGAACCCGCCGGAAAGACGGCCGCCGGGACCGGATTCTCGGCCTGTGCACACGCGTTCCCCGGAACGGCGCTGCTGCGTACCCTGGTGCCCGCAGGCCGGTCCGTGCCGGGGGCGTCGAGCGGGGAACGGAGATCGGAGCGGGTGACGGAGAGCGTCCTGCAGGTCCTGCGCGAGCGGATGCGGCAGGGCAGCACCCCGGGTGACCGGCGCGACGACGCGCGAGTGGTGCTGCTCGTGGAGGGCGGGAGCTCACGCGGTGCCTACTCGAGCGGGATGACGGTCGCGATCGAGGAGCTGGGGTTGCTCCCGCTCTTCGACGCCGTGTACGGGAGTTCGGCGGGGTCGCTGAACGGGGCGTGGCTGCTGTGCGGGCGGGCGGCGCGGTCGATGCACGCGTGGTGGGACCGGACGATCATGCGGACGACGATCAATCCGCGGCGGCTGCTGCAGGGGCGGCCGGTCGTCGACACCCGGTACCTGGTGCACACGGTCTACACCGAGGTCCTGCCGATGGGGTTCACGGAGATCCTGGCGAACCCGGTGGAGTTCCACCCGTTGGCCACGGACGCGGCGACGGGCCGGATGGTCGATCTGCACGACGACATCGCCGACCCGGTGGATCTGCAGGTCGCGTTGCGGGCGTCGACGGCGATGCCGGTGCTGGCGGGGGAACCGGTCGAGCTGCGGGGACGACGGTTGATCGACTCCGGGGTGACCGCGATGGTGCCGGTGCGGGCCGCGCTCGAACAGGGAGCCACGCACCTGGTGGTGCTGCGGACCCGGCAGGAGGACGAGCACGTGCGGCCTCCGTCACGGGGTGAGCGGCTGGTGCTGGCGCGGTGGTTCGCCCGGCACGCGCCCGGGGCGTTCGAGGCGTGGCTGCGGCGCGAGGTCACGCGGGCGGAAGAGGAGGAGTTGCTGGCCTCGCACCCGGGGGTGCTGCAGATCCGGCCGCCCCTGGGCAGCGCGCGGATCGGGCGGACGGAGCGGCGGCCGCGGTTGCTGCGGGCCGCCGTCGCGACCGGGCGGGAGGTGGCCCGGTCGGCGCTGGCGCCGTGCGCGACCGACCGGGCCGCCGAGTCCGCGTGATCAAAGCTGGTAGGTGCGCAACCACACGGTGTGCGGCGAGCGGCGCAGCTCGGCCAGCTGCGACTCCGACAGCGGGCGATCGGTGTCGGTGATGACGTAGCCGCGGTCGCCCAGGGTGGTGAGGGTCTGCCCGACGACGTTGGCGCCGGCCTCGGCGATGAGCTGCTGGATGTTCGCCAGTACCCCGGGGGCGTTGGTGTGCAGGTAACCGATGCGGAACGCGCCCTGCGGGTGCGGCGGCGCCACCGCCGGCAGGTTCACGGAGAGCGCGGTGCTGCCCTGGTTGACGAAGGCGAGGAACTTGCCGGACACGAAGTGCCCGATCTCCTCCTGGGCCTCCTGCGTGGAGCCGCCGACGTGCGGGGTGAGGATGACGTTCTCCAGACCCCGCAGCGGGGAGTCGAACGGGTCGCCCTGCGCCTTCGGCTCGATCGGGAAGACGTCGATCGCCGCGCCCGCGATGTGCCCGGACAGGATGTGGTCGCGCAGCGCCACCTCGTCGACGACCATGCCGCGCGAGGCGTTGATGAACATCGAGCGCGGCTTCATCTTCGCGAACTGCTCCGCCCCGAACATGCCGGCGTTCCCCGGGCGGCCGTCGACGTGCAGGCTGACGATGTCGGACACCTCGAGCAGCTCGTCGAGCGAACGGCAGCGGCGCGCGTTGCCGTGCGCGGGCCGGTCGGCGGTGTCGTAGAAGACGACGCGCAGGCCGATCGCCTCGGCGACGTTCGACAGCTGGGTGCCGATGTTGCCGTAGCCGACGATGCCGAGCGTGCGGCCGCGGATCTCGTGGCTGCCCTTCGCCGACTTGTCCCACACACCCTGGTGCATGCGCTCGGACTTCTCCAGCAGGCGCCGCGCCAGCGCGATGATCTCGCCGATCACCAGCTCGACGACGCTGCGGGTGTTCGAGTACGGCGCGTTGAACACCGCGATGCCGCGCGCGGCGGCCTCGGCCAGGTGCACCTGGTTCGTGCCGATGCAGAAGCAGCCGATGGCCAGCAGGTCCTTGCCGGCGTCCAGCACTCGCGGCGTGATGTGCGTGTTCGACCGGATGCCCAGCAGCGACACTCCGGGCAGCGCCTCGACCAGCTCGTCCTCGGAGAGCGACCGGGGACGGGTCTCGACCTCGTACCCGGCGTCGCGCAGAGCCTGGGTCGCGACCGGATGGATGTTCTCGAGGAGGAGGGCCTTCACGTGTTCAGGTTAGTTCGGTGTGTCCACCCAGTTCGGCGGACCCCGCACCGACTGAAGTAGGTAGCGCACTTACCGATCGGTCAGTCATTCTTCCGACCGGTTTGGAAGGAGTCGGGGGAAATGATCACTGTGGCCGGTCTGACGAAGCGGTACGGCGACGTGCTGGCGGTGGACGACCTGTCGTTCACCGTCGAGCCGGGCGCCGTCACCGGGTTCCTCGGTGCGAACGGCGCCGGCAAGTCGACGACGATGCGGATGATCCTCGGGCTGGACGCGCCGACGGCCGGGACGGCGACGATCGGCGGCCGCCGCTACCGGGACCTGGAGCACCCGGTCCGCACGGTCGGCGCGCTGCTGGACCCGCGCTGCGCGCACCCGGGCCGCACCGGGCGCGACCACCTGCGCTGGATGGCGGTGGCGGCCGGGATCGGACGGGTCCGCGTCGACGAGGTCCTCGAAGCGGTCGGGCTCGCGGGCGCGGCGGACCGCCGCGTCGGCGGGTACTCCCTCGGCATGCGTCAGCGCCTCGGCATCGCCGGCGCCCTTCTCGGCGACCCCGAGGTCGTGCTGCTCGACGAGCCGCTCAACGGCTTGGACCCGGACGGCATCCGCTGGGTCCGCGAGCTGTTGCGCGGGCTCGCGGCGCAGGGCCGCACGGTCTTCGTGTCCAGCCACCTGCTGAACGAGGTGGAGCACACCGCGGAGCGCGTCGTCGTCATCGGGCACGGGCGGCTGATCGCCACAGGTGCGATCGCCGATCTGCTCGGCCGGACCGCGGTGCTGCGGGTCACCGCCGCTGACCCGGTGGAGACAGCTGAGCTCGCCACCGCGCTGGCGTGGGCGGGCGGCCGCGTCGAGCCGGACGGCGACGGGCTCACCGTGCGCGGGCTCGCCGCCGAGACGGCGGGGCGCATCGCGCTGGACCGCGGCATAGCGCTGCGCGAGCTCGCCACCCACGTCCGCGGTCTCGAGGAGACCTTCCACGCACTCGCCCACGGAGGTGCGGCATGACCGTCGTCCGGTCCGAGCTGGTCAAGGCCCTGACGGTGCGATCGGGGCCGGCGCTGGCCCTGGTCGCCGTCGGGGCGGCGGTCGTGCTGGCCGCGGTCTTCGTCGCGAGCCTGCCGATCACCCAGCACGTGTCCGTCGCCGAGGCGCTGCCCGCCGAGGTCGTGAGCGCTGCGCTGGTCGGCATCGACGTCACCGCCGTCGTCCTGACCGTGCTGGGGGCGCTGGTCGGCGGCGCTGAGCACGCGACCGGCACCGTCGTGCCCACCTACCTGCTCACGCCGCGGCGCACCCGCGTGGTCGTGGCGAAGGCGGTCGTCGTGGGTGCGATCGCGGTGGTCGTGGCCGCGGTGGCGGCGGTGCTGTGCGCCGCGGTCGGGCAGGGCGCGCTGCTGCTGGCGGGCAGCGATCCGGTCCCCATCGACGGCACGCTCCTGCGGTCGCTGGCCGGCAACGCCACCGGTCCCGTCCTCTACGCCGTCGCGGGGCTGGCCGGTGCGGTGCTGACCCGGAGCACGGGCGGCGGGGTGGCCGGCGCGCTCGGGCTGCTGCTGGTGCCGGCGGTGGTCGGGTGGTTCCCCGGGCTGTCGCTGCTCGCGCCGCTGCTGCCGGCCGCCGCCGTGCACGGGCTGTCCGGGGTGGCCGATCCCGCCGGTGCCGAGTACCTCGCGGCGGCCCCGGCAGCGCTGCTGCTCGTCGGGTGGCTCACCGGGATGGTCGGGACGGCGGCCTGGCGGGCCGAAGCGCGCGATGCATGACGGATCGATGACGGCTGTCAGTACCGCCGCCCTCGCAGTTTCGGGTAAGGAGAACCCATGAGCACGCTCGCGGAGGACCTCGCGCTCCTGCTCGTCGACCCGACGACCGGGAAGCCGGTCGTCGACGGCACGGCGTTCGACCGCGCCGTCGCCGGTGCGCTGCTGTTCGACCTAGCGGGCGCCGAGCGCATCGCGGTCACCGGGACGGGCGCGAAGGCACGGGTCGCGGTCGTCGGCGGGCCGACCGGTAACCCGCTGCTCGACGCCGCGATCGACCGCCTCGGCCCGAAGGAGCGGCGCGCGGCGGGCGCAGTGGAGCGGCTGGCGAAGATGCGGTCGGCCGTGTTCGCCCGGCTCGTCGACGCCGGGATCCTGACCGCCGAACGCAACCGCATCTTCGGCCTCATCCCGACCACGACGTGGCGTTTCCCCGATCCCGGCCCGCGGGCGGCGCTGCAGGGCGGGCTCGCTGCTGTGCTGACGGCGGCTGCCGAGCCCGACGCTCGGCAGGCCGCGCTGGTGTCGCTGCTCTACGCCGTGAAGGCCGAGCACAAGGTCGTCGCGGGGGATCGGCGTGCGCTGCGGGCCCGCGCGAAGCAGGTCGCCGAGGGCGACTGGGCGGGCTCGGCGGTGGCGCAGGCCGTGCAGGCGGTGCAGGCCACTGTGATGGCGGCGGTCGTCGCGGCCACCGTCGCCGGCGCGGCGGCAGGCGGTTCCTAGTCCTCCGGGCCGGGGACCAGCCAGCCCTCGACGAGGCCGACGCCCCCGATCCGCTGCAGCTCCTCGGCCCGCTCGGCCGCGGCGCGGGCGGCGTCGGCGGCGTCCTGCAGCTCGCGGAACGCCTTGCCGTAGCGGCGCTGCTCGGTCAGCGGGAGCAGCGGCACGCGGGCGCGCTGGCCGTAGCGGGCCGAGCCGGACCCGGCGGCGGCCGGTGAGCAGCGCAGCACACCGGCGAGGAACTCGGCGTCGATCCGCTCGGGATCCACCCGGTAGGCGACGAGCCCCGGACCCAGCACGGCCCGTTCCTCGGCGACCCGCACCCGGCCCATCGGCGAGGCCACGACATCACCGGGTCGGGTCCGCACCAGCGCCCGGCTCGGGGTGGTGCGCCCGGTCGGGCGGGACCCGGTCGCCAGGTCGGCGACGGTCAGCACGGCGATGTCGCCCTCGCCCAGCACGGTGCCGGCGGACGCCGTGCGGGCTCGGACGGCGCCCGACCGGGACAGCTCCGCGACGGTGGCGGTGGGCAGGTCGCGCCGCTCGGCGAGCGGGATCAGCTGGGGCACCTCCGCGACCTGCGGCCGGCGGGCCTGCAGCTCGGCGTAGGCGGCCGCGGGATCCGGCCCGGGCACGCGGGGGAGCCGGCGCTCCGGGGCGATGTCGACGGCGTCGTCGAGCAGCTCGACGACCGGGACGACGCGGGCGTCGCCGGTGATCTCGCGCCCGGCGAGGAACGCCGACCAACGGGCGACGACCTCCTCGGCCGAGCCACGCGCCATCAGCACCGACGAGGGCGGTTCGGCGTCGGGCGCGGGGCGGCGCAGCACCCACAGGTCGCCGTCGGCGACCGTGAGCACGGCGCGCAGGGCGCCGGAGCGCAGCAGGTTCGCCCGGATGCGTCGGCCGGCCCGGCGGTCCGCGGCGGGCGCCGGCATCCGCACCACCACCGTCCCGCCCGGGACGACGGCGGCGAGGCAGTGCTGCAACCACGCCAGCTCCGGCTCGGATCGCGGCGGGAGGCCGTAGGCGAAGCGGCGGTCGCCGACCAGCCGCGCGGCGGTGTGGCTGCGGTCGCCGGGCGGATCGCAGACGGCGCCGTCGGCCAGGCGGTCCGGCGGCCCGTCCCGCAGCGCGTCGACGGCGTGGACCTGGCCGTCGATCCCGGCCAGCTGCAGCCGGGCGGTGGCGATGCGAGCCAGCGCGGGATCGGCGCAGCAACCGATCGCCCGCCGCGGGGCCGCGGTGAGCAGCAGCCCGCCGGTGCCGCACGCGGGGTCGAGGAGCGTGCCGGGCCGCGGCAGCGCGATGCGGGCCATGGCCAGCGCTGTTTCCTCGCTCGGCTCCGTCCGCGAGCGCAGCACCCCGCGCAGGCGGGTGCACAGCTCTTCGAAGGCCGCGGCCGGGCCCACGGCCTCGACCAGCTCGTCGAGCGCCCGGCGCAGTTCCGGGCGCAGGGCGCGGTTCTCGTGGAGCAGGTGATCGCCGACGTCGGCGAGCCGGGAGGTCAGGTGCAGGTCGTCGCCTCGCGGGCGCAGCCACTGCCAGGCGAGGTCCGCGGGGGACAGGCGGTAGCTGCGGCCGTTGCGGCGCAGCCAGGCCTCGACCTCCGACAGCGCGAAGCGCGGGCTCGACGCGGTTCCGGCGACGGGTTCGGGGAAGTCGTCGTGGCGGCGCCGCCAGTTGCTCACGGCCGCGCGGCCCACGCCGCCGAGCCGGGCGATCTCGCCCGTGCTCACGGTCGTGTCCCCAACCACGCACGAGACGGTAGTTCACACGCAACCCGCTTGTGAAGCGTGTTCACAGCATGAGAACCTGTCATCATGGCCCCGACGCTGCGCTCCGCCGCCGGTTCTGACACCGGTCGGCGGCGGTCGATGAACCAGGACTCGGCCGCGACGAGCGCCCGGTTGCTCGCCCTCGCCGACGGCATGGGTGGCCACGCACACGGTGAGGTGGCGAGCACCGTAGCGGTCACCGCGTTCCTCGATCTCGCCGGGCGACTCGCCGACACCGACCTGAGCGGTGTCGACCTGCTCGAGAAGCTGTCGGAGGCCATCGAGGACGCTTCGGCGCGGCTGACGGCGCTCGCTGACGCCGAGCCGGAGATGCGCGGAACCGGCACCACCGTCGTCGCCTTCCTCGTCGACGGCACCCGCATCGGGGTCCTGCACATCGGCGACTCGCGCGCCTACCTGCTGCGCGACGGCGAGCTGACCCGGATGACCCGCGACCACACGCTGGTGCAGGCCCTGGTCGACGAAGGCCGCATCTCCGTCGAGGAGGCGGCAGAGCACCCGCGGCGCTCGTGGCTCATCCGCACCCTGCAGGACGGCACCGTCGCGGAGCCGGACCTGTTCGAGCACCAGGGCCAGATCGGTGACCGGTACCTCATCTGCTCCGACGGGGTGACCGCGGTGCTCGGCGACAACGAGATCCGCGAGGTCCTCGCGGGCGAACCGGAGCGGGCAGGCGCTGTAGCGAAGCTCATCGAACGGGCGAACGCCGGCGGCGGCCCGGATAACATCACCTGCATCGTCGCCGACTTGGTGGAGGAGTCTGCTCCCACGGAGCAGGTGCCGCTCATCGTGGGGGCGGCGGCCGAGCAGGCCGGGGGAACCTGAGTCCCCGAGTGAGCGGGGCGGTCGCCCGCGAGAGAGGACCCCGTGTGGCGCACCGATTCGATCTGCCCCTTGACCTGATGGGCAGGGTGGTCGCCGCGGCGGACGCGACGACCACGGCGATGGTCCTCGTCGACGGCGGCGGAGTGCGCTGGCACAACGCCGCAGCCACCAGGCTGGTCGAGCCGTACGGCGGCCGGTGGGACGGACCCGACGGGCCGGTCGAGCTGCTCGCCGGGGTCCGCGACGAACCCGTGTGCCTGCGCTGGCCCACCCCGGACGGCTCCGTGCGCTGGTGGCGGGCCACCCGGCAGGACCTGGCGGACGGGCGGTTGATCCAGCTGGTCGACGAGACCGAGCACGACGGCGGCCCGATCACCGCGGTGCCGGGCACCGCGACCTGGGACTGGGACGTGGTGGCCGACCGGGCGCGCTGGTCGCCCGAGCTGCCCGCGATGCTCGGCCTGCCCGCCGACGTCGTGATCGACCGGCAGCTGCTCGCCGCCCTCGTGCACCCCGACGACATGGAGGGCCTCGAGCGCACGCTCACCGATGCGCTTCGCTCCGGCGAGAGCTGGGGCCGCACCGTGCGGTTCTTCCGCTCCGACCGCGCCGACCTGCGCACCGTCGAGCTGCGCGGATCGGTGGTCCTCGACGCCGCGACCGCGCGGCCGTTGCGGCTGTTGGGGACCGCCCGCGATGTCACCGAGATGCAGGCGACGCGCACCGCTCTCGCTTTCCTCGCCGCGAACGACCCGCACACCGGGGTCGCCAGCCGGCACCGGGTGCTGACGGAGCTCGCCGAGTGCGCGGCGGGTGCCGGCGGCACCGTCGTCGTCATCGACGTCGACAAGCTGACGGAGATCAACGAGGTGCACGGCGTCACCACCGGGGACGAGGTGCTGCGCGAGCTGGCCGGACTGCTGCTGCGCGAGGCCGGGGGTGAGGTCCTGCTGGGGCGCATCGGTGGTGACCGGTTCACCGTGGTGCTGCCCGAGCACAGCGTCGCCGAGGCGCTCGCGGCCAGTGCCCGGCTGTGCGCGATGGTCGCGCGCACGCCGATCCCGGCGGGCGGGGGCTTGATCAAGGTGGCCGTCAGCGCCGGGGTCGCCGAGATCGTCCGGGACGTCGACACCACCCTCTTCCACGCCGGACTCGCGCTGGATGAGGCCAAACGCACCGGTGGTGGGCGCGCCGTCAGCTACACCGAGGACCTGCAACGCACCGCGGGCCGGCGGGTCAACCTGCTGCGCCGGGTCGCGGCGGCCCTCGACGACGGCGCGATGGCCCTGCACGCCCAGCCGATCATCGATCTGCGTACCCGCCGGGTGAGCCGGTACGAGCTGCTCCTGCGGCTGTGCGACGGGAAGGAGCCACCGCTGGGGCCCGCCGAGTTCCTGCCGCCGGTCGAGCGCACCGACCTCGTGCACCGGCTGGACCGCTGGGTGGTCGGCGAAGCGGTGCGGGCGCTGGCCACGCCCCGGGCCCGGGCGACCGGGCTGCGCCTGCAGGCGAACCTGTCGGGGCGCTCCCTGGAGGACCGCGACCTCGGCGCCTGGATCCTGGAGCAGCTGCGCCGCCACGACGTCCTGCCCGACCGGCTCGGTGTGGAGGTCACCGAGACCGTCGCGATCACCGAGCTCACCGCCGCCCGCGATCTCGCCAGCACACTCATCGACGCCGGCGTCGGGTTCGCCCTCGACGACTTCGGCGCCGGGTTCGGCTCCTTCGCCTACCTCAAGCACCTGCGGTTCACCTCGGTCAAGATCGCCGGGGACTTCGTCGCCCAGGTCGACCAGTCCGCCACCGACCGCGCGCTGGTCGGGGCGGTGGTGGCGCTCGCCCGCCCGCTCGGCCTGGTCACCGTCGCCGAGCAGGTGGACCGGCCGCAGCTGGTCGTCGAGCTGCGCCGGATCGGAGTCGACCAGGGGCAGGGCTACCACCTCGGCCGCCCAGCGCCGCTCACCGCCCTGATCCAGGGCAGCGAGGCGGAGCTCCCGGCGTAGCGACGTCAGCGGCGGGCGACGAACCGGAGCGGCGGCACCGGCCAGCGTCCCCCTCCGGCCTCGGCGGTGAGCCCGTCGACGTGCTGCGGCGCCTACCGCGGCGGCCACAACCCCGATGCCGACAGTTCCGCTGCCAGCTCCTCGGCTCCGGCCTGCGGAAGGTCGATCGTGAACACGGCCCGGTCGTGCGCGACGACGGCGACGTCGGCCACGGCGAGCAGCCAGCCCACGTCGTCCGACCCCGACCGGTTCGGCCAGCTGTGCCGGTGCACGGCCCGCGCCCGCAGCTGGGCGGGCGTCCGCGCCGCCGCAGACGGTGTCACGACGACGAGCGCGCCCGCGGGCAGCAGCACCCGGCGGCCCCGGCCACGACCGCGGTGAGGCACAACCCGTCCAGTGCGTTCGACCACACCGGCGGGGCGACGACCGCCGTCCGGACCCGACCGGAGCCCGCCACCATCTCGACCGCGGCGGCCGTCCGGCACGAGCTCCGCGACGTGCTCCGCACCGGTCAGCGGCGCGACGGTCCAGGTGGCTGACGTCGTGCCGCGGCCGTCGGTGAGCCTCCCCAGCAGGGGTGGCGCGGATGCGGACATCACCGGCAGCGTCGCGCGCCCGCCTCGGCCACGCAGCGGACTCGACCGTCGGGAGGAGGCATAGCCTGGTCGGCATGTCGCAGGTGACGGCCGAGGACAACCGACCAGGCGCGGTCGATCGGCGCTCGCCGCGCACCGCAGCCCTCCTGGTGGTCGCGGTCGCGGTGGCGGTGCTCGTGGCGGCGGTGCTCGTGGCGGCCACGGGGTCGCGCCCGCTGGTCGCGCTCGGGCTCCCCGACCCCGGCGAGCTGACCAACGTCGGGCTGCCGGCGATGCGGGCGCTTGCCGAGGTGAGCATGGTGCTCACGATCGGGGCGCTGCTGCTGGCGAGCTTCCTCGTGCCTCCGCAGAAGTCCGGTTACCTCGACGTCGCCGGGTTCCGCGCGGTGCGGGTGGCGTTCTGGACGGCAGCGGCGTGGTCGGTCGCGGCGCTGCTGATGATCCCGCTGAGCGTCGCCGACGCACTGGGTCGCCCGGTCACCGACGTGTTCGATCTCGGCCTGCTCGTCGACCTCGTGCCGCGGCTGGCGACGGCCTGGGCGTGGACGCTCACCTCGGTGTTCGCGCTCATCGTCCTCGCGGGCACCCGGACGGTGCTGAGCTGGGGCTGGACGGCGGTGCTGTTCGGGGTGTCGCTGGCCGGCCCGCTTCCGGTCGCGTTCACCGGGCACTCCTCCAGCGGTGGCGCGCACGACGTCGCGACGAACAGCCTGGTGCTGCACCTGCTCGCGGCGTCGCTGTGGGTCGGCGGGCTGGCCGCGGTGGTCGTGCTGGCCGCCGCGCGCGGCTCGGACCGGACGGTTGCGCTCGCGACGGCGGTGCCGCGGTTCTCCCGGCTGGCGCTGGTCTGCTGGGCGGTGCTGGCGCTGACCGGCGTGATCAACACGGTGGTGCGGATCCCGCTGCCCGCGCTGTTCGGCTCCTTCTACGGCCTGCTGATCCTGCTCAAGGTCACGGCGCTGCTGGTGCTCGGCGTGCTGGGCGCGCTGCACCGGCGGCGCACGGTCCCCGAGGCGGCGGCCGGGCGCACGTCGGCGCTCGTACGGCTCGCCGCGGTCGAGGTGCTGCTCATGGGCGTGACCATGGGACTGGCCGTTGCGCTCGGCCGTTCCGCCCCGCCGGACACGGGGGAGGGACTGCCGTCGCGGACCGAGGTGCTGATCGGCTACGACCTGCCCGGCCCGCCGGACCTGGCCAACCTGCTGTTCGCCTGGCGGTTCGACCTGATCTTCGGCACCGGCGCGGTGCTGCTCGCGCTCTCCTACCTGCTGGGCGTGCGGCGGCTGCGCACGCGGGGGGACGTGTGGCCGGTCGGGCGCACGATCGCGTGGCTCGCGGGCTGCGCCACCCTGCTCGTCAGCACCAGCTCGGGCATCGGTGTCTACGCGCCGGCGATGTTCAGCGCGCACATGGCCCAGCACATGCTGCTGTCGATGCTGGTCCCGATCCTGCTGGTGCTGGGCGGACCGATCACCCTCGCGCTGCGCGCCTTGCCCCCGGCGGGCCGGGACGCCCCGCCCGGACCGCGGGAGTGGCTGCTGGCGGCGATCCACTCACCGGTGTCGCGCTGGCTCACCCACCCGCTGGTGGCGCTCGTGCTGTTCGTGGGCAGCTACTACGCGCTGTACTTCACGGGGTTGTTCCCCCTCGCGCTGCGCGAGCACTGGGCGCACGTCGCGATGAACTTCCACTTCCTGATCGTCGGCATGCTGTTCTTCTGGCCGCTGATCGGGATCGACCCGGCGCCGCGGCGGCTGCCGCCCGCCGCGCGGCTGGGCATCCTGTTCGTGTCGGTGCCCTTCCACGCCTTCTTCGGCATCACGCTGATGAGCGCGAACTCCGTCATCGGCGGGGACTTCTACCGCACCCTCGGCCTGCCGTGGGTCCTCGATCCGCTGCGCGACCAGCAGCTCGGGGGCGGCGTGGCGTGGGCGTCCGGGGAGATCCCGCTGCTCATCGTGGTGCTGGCGCTGCTGATCCAGTGGTCACGCCAGGACGAGCGGTCCGCCGAGCGCGGTGACCGCCGGGCCGACGCCGACGGGGACGCCGAGCTGGTGGCCTACAACGCCATGCTCCGCCGACTGGCGGCGGGGGAGGAGCCGTTCGTCGCCGACGAGCGGCAGCAAGAGGATGTCGCAGGTCACACGAACGAGTCCGGCGCGGCCGCGGAGGTCACGGAGACGCCGCGCGCCGACGGCGGAGCGGCCGGACGATGACGCGTTCGTGCTGTTCACAGGCCGTTAACGTGACTTCGCGGCCGGGTCGCGGTATGGTCACGGCGTCGGACCGTTCGTCGCGGGCTCGCTGCGACGACCGGCGTTGCCGCAGGTCATCCGTCATGGGGTACCCCGGTTTGACGGGCCCGAGCGGCGTGGCGTAACTTAGTTCCCGTCAGCGAGACAGCCGGACAGAACGGGCCTCGGAGCCCGGTCAACAGGCCCGCTGGCCGCCCCCGCCGAGGACCCCCTCGATCCCCCGGGATCGCGGGAGTGCTACGGTGGAAAACGCCCCGAGCGAGAACCCAACCGGTTCGAGTTTGGTGTGCGGGTGTCTTTTGAGAACTCAACAGTGTGTCGAGCTATTGTTGACTGGATTTTGTGCCAGTTTGCGTTTTGGCGGGCTCGCCTTTCCCCGTCGGGTTGGGGGTCCGCTTTTGTTGGGCTAGGTT
>Ga0065720_1003395_pt1 | contig 17414 bp, 19 predicted proteins | sample Thericmetagenome_FD_59107 | JGI IMG/M metagenome (GOLD analysis project Ga0065720, IMG submission 59107) | Thermophilic microbial communities from the Joint Bioenergy Institute, California, USA of rice/straw/compost enrichment - eDNA_2 v2... | ecosystem: Engineered > Solid waste > Grass >... | reverse complement strand
ATTCCGTCCGCGGTCCCGCCGCTAAGTCCGATGGCGCACGGCCGTCGGTCAGCAGATGCCACTCCCAGCCTTCCGGCATCCGCAGCATGCGGTGATTCATATCGTCCCTCCATTCGGGCGATTGCGCTTGTCCGTCAACTCCCATCATACCCGCAGGCGGCCCGACAGGACAAGGGACCCCGGCACGGCGGCACAGGGTCCCGATCCTAATGGCATTCTTCAAGACGGTTGTCCGACAGCAATCGCTTCAGCTTCCCGATTGCCCGCCGCTGCATGCGCGACACGCTCATCTGCGAGACGCCGAGCCGTTCGGCGACGGCCCGCTGCGGCAGCCCGATGCCGAAGACGAGCCGCAGAACCTCGGCTTCCTCCGGCTTGAGCCTTTTCATCGCCAGCTCCAGATCGAGCCGGGATTCGACCTTCGTGAACTCGTCGCCGGGATGGCCGATCCGGTCGCCCAGCGTGGACAGATTCTCATCGTCGAACACCGGCGTGTCCAGCGAGACGCAGTGGTACATATCGCGGCCGGCCAGCACCTCCAGCGTCTCATCCCGGGACAGGCCGAGCCGTTCCGCGATCTCCTCGACGCTCGGCGGCCGCTCCAGCTGCGCGGTCAGCTCGTCGATCGTCTGGCGGACGTGGATGCCTTTTTCCTTGATGCGCCGCGGCACCTGGACATACCATGACTTGTCGCGCAAATAGTTCTTCATATGGCCGACCATGCTCTTCATCGCATACGTTTCGAACTGTGCGCCGACGGTCGAATCGTAACGGCCGAGCAGGCGGAAGAGCGCCAAGCGTCCGACCTGGTGCAAATCTTCAAACAGGTCCGGCCGGTTGCGCGAAATGCGCGCGGCGGCCAGACGGATCATCGGCTCGCACATTTCGATTACCCTCGCCGCGTTCTCGCGGGACGGACTCGACCGATAGACGGAAAGCATCGCTCTCGTATCGGCCGCCGTCGCTTTGGACGTACGCTTCATTCGGTCTGCCACCTCGTCTTCTCCGATCCTCCACCTTTCTGTCATTAATTTTAAAAAAATTCATTTAATTTTAACCATACGTCAATCGGACCGGTACCGGACGCCTGTCTTCGCGGCGCATCGACGGCAATCGAAGACTTTCGTCATTCGCCGCGCCGGGTCGAACCAAGCCGAAGGATCGACTCGCGGTAAGCCGTAGGCGGCATGCCGCAGATTCGGCGGAACTGTTTTGAGAAGTAGAGCGGGTCCTGGAAACCGACGGAGGCGGCGATCTGCTCCACCGTCAGTTCGAGCCGCTCCCGCAGCAGGCGCCGGGCGTGGTCGATGCGCAGCCGGAGCAGGAATTCCACCGGCGTCATCCCGGTGTGCCGCTTGAAGACGCGGGACAGGTAGGCGCGGCTGAAACCGAGTGTGGCGGCCATCAGCTCGATCGAGACCGGCTCCGCGTATTGCGTGGACAGATAATGCACGATCCGCTGGACCAGTTCGTTGCCCCCTGTCCCGGGTCCCGGGATGGGAGTTTCTTCCCGCGCCAGCGCTTTGCCGTACTCGACCATGAGCAGGCGCAAGGCTCCCGCCGCCTCCAGATGCGCGAACTTTCCGCCTTCGCGGAAGGCGCGCTGGATCCGCCCGATGAGCGCGGCCGACCGGAGGCTGGCGCCGGCGTCGGCCACGGGGCGCGCCGCCGTGAAGCCGACCTCGGCGGCGAGCGCCTCGCTCTGCGAGCCGGCGAACGCGACCCAGCGGTACCGCCACGGATCGCGCTCGTCCGCGGCGTACTCGATGAGCCGCCCCGGCGCGATCAGGAAGGCGTGGCCTGCGCGCAGCCGGTATTCGGTCCCTTCGACGCGGTAGGTGCCGGTACCGGACAGCACATGGTGGAGCAGCCAGAAGTCGTAGACCTTCGGGCCGATCCGGTGCCCGGGCCGGGTCTGGCTTTCGCCGGAGAACAGCACGTTCAGGTCGCCGTGTTCGATCGAGACGGGGTTGGATACGACGCTGTAGGTCGGAACGCGCCCCGCTGACACATGCCCCGCCGATTCATGCTCCGCCGCCGTCCGCTCCGCCGACGCCTGATCCGCATCCGCCCGCACTTCCGCCGTCCGCTCCGCCGACGCCTGATCCGCATCCGCCCGCACCGCCGCAGCCCGCACCGCCGCAGCCTGATCCGCATCCGCCCGCACCGCCGCCGTCCGCTCCGCCGACGCCTGATCCCGCACCGCCGCCGTCCGCTCCGCCGACGCCTGATCCCGCACCGCCGCCGTCCGCTCCGCCGACGCATGCGCAGCCTCCGCGCCTTCCGGCAGCTGAAACTCCGATGGCTTTCGTCTCAGAGGATGGCGTTTCATGGTTCCATCTCCTTGTGCCTTGCCGATTGCTTCAACCATACCACAATGAAGCGAAAACGGCCATCCGCACGACGAAGACAGGTCACAAAAATCCATATCGAATTCACTTTCCGCCATTCGCTTGCGCCGCCCCGCTCCGCTATACTGGGGCTAGCGGAACGAAACCATGAACGAAGGAACGTGATGAGCGTGGCGGATCTTTCGCGTTTGAAGCAGCAGTTCATCGAGCGCTACGGCGGCACGGAGGAAGGTCTCCGGATCTACCATGCGCCGGGGCGCGTCAACCTGATCGGGGAGCATACGGACTACAACGGCGGGTACGTTTTTCCGGCGGCGCTGACCTTCGGCACGACGATGCTGGCACGGCCCCGGACGGACCGCACGATCGGCCTTGCGTCGACGAACTTTCCCGCGGCCGGGCGGATCAGCCTGGACGGCATCGCCTACGATCCGGCCGACGACTGGATGAACTACCCGAAGGGCATCGTGCGCGAGCTGCAGACGATGGGCTTCGATCCGGGCGGCGGCGCCGACATCCTGTACTGCGGCGAAATTCCGAACGGCTCCGGCCTGTCGTCCTCGGCGTCGATCGAGGTCGTGACGGCGTTCGGCCTGCTCGAGCTGAACGGGCACAAGACCGACACGGTCGAGATCGCGAAGCTGTCGCAGCGGGCGGAGAACGAGTTCGTCGGCGTCAAATGCGGCATCATGGACCAGTTCGCGGTGGCGAACGGCCGCCGGAACCACGCGATTCTGCTGATGTGCGACACGCTGGAATACGAGCTGGTGCCGTTCGACAGCGGGGCGTACAAGCTGGTCATCGGCAACACGAACAAGCGCCGGGAGCTGGCCGACTCGAAGTACAACGAGCGGCGGGGCGAATGCGAGCAGGCGGTGCGGGACCTTCAGGCAGCATTCCCGGACCTCGAGCTGCTCGGCCGGCTCACCGTGGACGAGTTCCGCGCGCATGCGCATCTGATCGGAAGCGAGACGGTGCGCCGGCGGGCGCGGCATGTCGTGGAGGAAATCGACCGGGTGCGGCAGTCGGTCGACGTGCTGCGGCGGGGCGATCTCGCGGCGTTCGGCCGGCTGATGAACGCGTCCCACGACTCGCTGCGCGACCTGTACGAAGTGACGGGGCCGGAGCTCGACGCGATGGTCGACGCGGCGCGCAAGGTGGAAGGCGTGCTCGGCTCGCGGATGACCGGCGCCGGCTTCGGCGGCTGCACCGTGTCGCTCGTGCACGAGGACGCGGTCGAGACGTTCAAGCGCGAGGTCGGCAGCCGCTACAAGGATGCGACCGGGCTTCAGGCGGACTTCTACGTCTGCTCGATCGGCAACGGCGTCGAACGGATCGAATAGCAGCGAGAAAAAGCGACCGGCCGAACCCGAGGGGGCGGATCCGTGAAACGGGACGGCATCCGATGCGGTCAATATGTCGGACGGGGCAAAAAGAGTTCTGCGGATGCATCCGCCAAACAGGATTGCATCCGCCGAATGGAGCAAAACGCGTTCTTCGGAACGCGTCCGTCGAACGGAACGGCGACCGATGAGGCCGCTTCGTCAGACCGCGGGACGGACCGGACGGAAAGGAGCAGAACCATGGCCATACTGGTGACGGGAGGAGCGGGCTACATCGGCTCGCATACGGCGGCTGCGCTGCTCGAGCGCGGGGAAGAAGTCGTCGTCCTCGACAATCTGCAGACCGGCCATCGGCAGGCGGCCGAAGGCTGCGCGCATTTCTACGAAGGCGACATCCGGGATGAAGCCTTGCTGGACTGCATTTTTCAATCGCATGCGATCGACGCGGTCATCCACTTCGCCGCGAATTCGCTCGTCCAGGAGAGCATGGCGGACCCGGGCCGCTACTATCACAACAACGTCTACGGCACCCTTTGCCTGCTGGAGCGGATGCGGGCGAACGGCGTGAAGCGGATCGTCTTCTCGTCGACGGCCGCGGTGTACGGCGAGCCGGAGCGCGTGCCGATCGAGGAGACGGACAAGACCGAGCCGACGAACGCGTACGGCGAGACGAAGCTCGCGATGGAGCGGATGATCCGCTGGTTTGAGCGGGCGCACGGCATCGCGTACGTCTCGCTGCGCTACTTCAACGCGGCCGGCGCGCACGAGAGCGGGCGGATCGGCGAAGACCACAGCCCGGAGACGCATCTCGTGCCGATCGTGCTGCAGGCGGCGCTCGGCAAGCGGCCGCATGTCGCGATCTTCGGCGACGACTACGATACGCCGGACGGCACGTGCATCCGCGACTACATTCACGTCTCGGACCTGGCCGATGCGCACCTGCTTGCCGTGGACCGGCTGCGCCGCGGCGAAGGCAGCGCCGTCTACAATCTGGGCAACGGCAAAGGCTATTCGGTCCGCGAGGTCATCGAACAGGCGCGCCGCGAGACCGGAGCGGACATCCCGGTTGTCGTGCAGCCCCGCAGACCGGGCGATCCGGCGGTGCTCGTCGCGTCTTCGGAGCGCGCGCAGCGGGAGCTCGGCTGGAAACCGCGCCGCGCCGACATCGGCACGATCATCCGCACCGCCTGGGCATGGCATACCGCGCACCCCGACGGATACGGGGACCGGTGAGCCGGCGATGACAAGGAGGATGGCATCATGACCGCACCGAAACCCGGCGCGCCGGTGACGGCGGAGCAGGCGCAGGCGGCGATCGGGCGGCTTGTCCGCTACGCGCTGCATCACGGATTGATCAAGCCGGCGGACCGGAGCTGGGCGCTCAACGCGCTGCTCGACCTGTTCGGCTTCACGGAGCCCGGCGCTGCGGAGGACGCGGCGGCGGGCGAAGGGCCGGTGCCCGCGGAAGCCGCGCCGATCCTTGATCCGCTCATCGATTACGGCATCGCCGTCGGGCTGGTCCCCGACGACACGATGACCTCCCGGGACCTGCTCGATGCCCGGATCATGGGGCTTGTCATGCCGCGGCCTTCGGAGACGGCGGACGCCTTCGCCCGGCTGGCGGAGCGCGAAGGCGTCGAAGCGGCGACCGACGCGTTCTACAAGCTGAACATCGCGTCCAATTATGTCCGGATGGACCGCGTCCGGCAGAACGAATATTGGGTTCACGACAGCGCATACGGCGGCATCGAGATCACGATCAACCTGTCGAAGCCGGAGAAAGATCCGCGCGAGATCGCGCGCATCCGCTCGCTGCCGCCGTCCAGCTATCCGAAATGCCTGCTCTGTCCGGAGAACGTCGGCTACGCGGGCCGGCCGGATCATCCCGCGCGCCAGAACCTGCGCGTGCTGCCGCTCAAGCTGAACGGCGAGGATTGGTTTTTCCAATATTCCCCCTACGTCTATTACAACGAGCACAGCATCATTCTCCGCGCCGAGCATGTGCCGATGGCGATCACGGACGCGACGTTCAAGCGGCTGTTCGATTTTCTCGACCGGTTCCCGCATTATTTCGTCGGATCGAACGCGGATCTGCCGATCGTCGGCGGGTCCATTTTGAACCACGACCACTTCCAGGCCGGACGCCATCCATTCGCGATGGAGAAGGCGGAGACGGAGACGGCGTACCGGCATCCGGAGTATCCCGGCTTAAGCTGCGGCATCGTCCGCTGGCCGATGTCCGTCCTCCGGCTGGCAGGCGCGCGGCGGGAGGAGCTGGAGGAGGCCGCGGCGGCGCTGCTCGGCGCGTGGCGGAACTACTCCGACCCTTCGGCGGACATCCTCGCCCATACGGCGCAGGCGGACGGTTCGCGGCAGCCGCACAACACGATCACGCCGATCGCGCGGCGGAAGCCGGACGGCCGGTACGAGCTCGACCTGGTGCTGCGCAACAACCGGACGAGCGCGGAGCATCCGGACGGCATTTTCCATCCGCACCGCCATCTGCACCACATCAAGCGCGAGAACATCGGCTTGATCGAAGTGATGGGGCTCGCCGTGCTGCCCGGCCGGCTGAAGCGCGAGCTTCGGCAGATCGCGGCCATCCTGTCCGGGGAACGGCCGTACGATCCGGAGGCGTGCGCCGACGCGTCGCATCCGCTGCATCGGCATGCCGATTGGCTCGCCGGGCTCGTGCGCGCGCACGGCACTTCGCTGCCGGCGGCGGAAGCGGAGCGGCTGCTCCGGGCGGAAGTCGGGCGCAAATTCACCGAGGTGCTGTGCGATGCCGGCGTGTTCAAGCGCGACGAAGCCGGACGGGCCGCGTTCGCCGCGTTCGCGGAATCGGCGGGCTGGCGTCCGTAAGCGGCTGGAATCCATAATCTTCTATAATTAATTAATGAAAGAAGATCGCCGCATCCCGGCTTGCCTTCCGGGACCGGCGATCTTCCGCTTTCCGCCGGCGCATGGACCGGGCTGCCAGTAAATTCAAGTTAATGTAAACCTGACATGAACATTGATCATCCCTCGGCAATTTATTAAAATATGGAAGGAATTATAAAAAAATCATCAGCGGCTGGTCGGAACGTGATGGCCGTTCAGACGCGGGAGGGATGATACAATGCCGGTAACCATTATGCCTCTGGAAGAATTCATGCAGCTGGATGCGGATGAACAGGTCGAGCAGTTGAAGCGGTACAAGCTGGATTACACGCTGAAGGACATCCGGGAAGCCTGGGGCCTCAAACATTCGGCTCAATACTACATGATGCTGAAGAAGCTGCGCATTTACGACCGCGTGGTCAACAAGTCGGACAAATTTTATCCCGAGCAGCTGGTGTACGAGCGCTCCGAGTCGCGGCCGTACGGCTACGGCGACCTTCGGAGCTCGCTGTCCGGCGCGAAGCAGGACCACTTCGCGTATCAACTGAACGTGACGCTGCCCGGCCCGGAACTCGCCGACAAGCTGGAGCGGATCGCGTTCTTTCTGAAGGGAGAGAACAAGCGGATCAGCGTCAAGCTGGTGCTCGAAGCGGAGGATCAGGAGACGCCGGACACGCAGGCGGCCGCGGCGAGCGAGGGCTGACCGGCGGCGCGCCGCAGGGCTCTTACTCGTCCGATGGTTTTGCGGCGCTCAGACGTCCGAGCTCGGACACGAGCGCCTCGACCTCGCTTACGCTGAAATGCGGCTTGGCCTGAACGAGCTCGTACAGCTCCCTGATTTCTTCATAATGCTCCAGGGGAAAACGGGAAGCCTGCAGCGCCGCTCCGGCCGCCATGCGAAGCTTCGACTTGATCGCTTCGATCATGAAGGCGATATTGCCTTCCGTCGGTTCGCGCAAATCCGTCATGGACGTTCTTCCTTCCTCAACAGGGGAATTGTCGGCGTCATCCGCCGCATGACCGCATTGTATCATGCCCGGAAGGCGCGGCGCCAATCATTTGCGGCCGGCCGCCGGCATCCGCTATGATATAGGAGATCATGACGGCAAGCGAGGCCGGAACGGGCGCGCGCTTCCGCAACGCGAAGGAGGGCGGAACCCGATGCGCAGACATGTCGATGCGGCCGGGCTTGCCGAATTTCTGTCCGGAATCGCCGCCGTGCTGCCGGACCCGGACAAGATCGTCATGCTTTGCATCGGCACGGACCGGTCAACGGGCGACGCGTTCGGACCGCTGCTCGGCAGCCGGCTTCAGCGGGAAGGCTGGCCGCATGTGTACGGCACGCTCCGCGAGCCTTGCGATGCGGACCGGCTGCCGGAGGTGCTGGCCGGCCTGCCGGCCGGCAAGACGGTCATCGCCTTCGACGCGTGCCTCGGCTCGCCGGCCAATGTCGGCAAGTTCTCGGTCGCCCGCGGTCCGCTGCTGCCGGCCGAAGCGGTCGGCAAGCGGCTTCCCGAGGCCGGCCATTACAGCGCCGCGGCGGTGGTCGCCGCCCGGTCGGTGAAACCGTATTTCGCGCTGATGACCGCCCCGCTGTCACGGGTCATGGACATGGCGGAGAGCGCGGCCGCCGCGGCGGCGAAAGCCTGGAGAATGACGGAGGGACGCACATGAGCGAACCGATCTCGATCGCCGGGAGCCGGATTCGCACGGCATCCGGCGCCGAACTGGCATATGCGACGCGCGGCCGGAAGCGGCGGGAGGCCGACCCGGCCATTGTCTTGCTGCACGGCTATTGCGGAAGTTCGGCCTATTGGGAAGAGACGCTGCCGCATCTGGAGAGCAGCGGCTTCTATATCGTGCCGGACCTGCGGGGCCACGGCCGGTCCGGCGCGCCCGCCGGCGCGGTCTATGCAATGGAAGATTTCGCGGACGATCTGCTGGAGCTGCTGGATGCGCTCGGCGAGCGGGAGGCGATCGTCCTCGGCCATTCGCTCGGCGGCTACATCACCCTCGCCTTCGCCGAGAAGCATCCGGACCGGCTGCGGGGATTCGGCCTTGTCCACTCCACCCCGCTACCCGATACGGAAGAGGCGAAGGTCGGCCGCGACCGGACGGCCGCCCGGCTGCTTGAGGAAGGCGCGGCGCCCTTCGTGAACGAGCTGGCGCCGAAACTGTTCGCGGCGGAGAACCGCGAACGGATGGCGGACAAGGTCGCGCGCGCGGCCGCCATCGGCCTCGGCGTGTCGCCGGCGGGCGCCGCGGCGACGGCGCTGGGCATGAAAGCCCGGCCGGACCGCTCCGCCGTGGTGCGGAGCGCTTCGGTGCCGGTGCTGCTCGTCGCGGGGGAAGGCGACGCGATCGTCGCCCCGGAGCGCACCTTCATCGACGCGCAGGGACCGGGCATCCGCCGCGCGCTGCTGGCCGGCTGCGGACACATGTCGATGATGGAAGCGCCCGCGAAGCTGGCGGAAGCGATCGCCGGGTTCGCGGAAGCGGCCGCATCCGGACAGGCCTGACGCCGGAGAGGACGGGAACCTGAATGTTCCAACGGGATTACATCATGCGCATGATCGCGCAGGCCGCGGAAGCGGCCGGCACCATCCTCGGCTTGCGCGGCAGGCGCGAGCACGATCAGGCGCTCCGGTTCATTGACGACTGGCTGGACCGCCATCTGCGGCTGCGGCTCGATCTGGTCGACCGGCTGTCGGCGGACGATCTGGCGCAGCTTCACACGACGGCCGGCAATCTGGACGCCGGCGCGATGCTGGCCGTCGCGCGGCTGCTCCGCGAGGCCGCGGCGGTCGCGGAGGCCGAGGGCGGCGAGGAACTGGCGTACCTGCGGCGGCTCAAGGCGCTGGACCTCAATCTCAAGGTGTCGGCGGAGAAGCCCGATGACGCGGCGCTGGATCCCGATGAGGAAGCGGAGGCGCTGCTGGAAGAACTCGCCGCGTGGGAGCTGCCGTCCGGTACGCTTCGCAGCCTCGTCGGGTGGTGCGAGCGCCGCGGCCGGTATGCCGAGGCGGAGAACTGGCTGTACGAATGGCTGGAGTCGGACGGAGCGGACCGGAACGCGGCCGCGGCCTTTTACCGGAGGCTGCTGAAGCTGCCGGACGAGCGGCTGGCGGAAGGCGGACTGCCGCGCGAGGAAGCGGAAGCCGGGCTCGCGGCGCTCGAGGCGGAGGAGCGCCGCGCGGGCCGGGAAGGAACCGGATAAAAAGTTGTCGAATTTCCCGCTGACATCGTGTATTGTATTGTTGTCAGCATGCAGTCGCGGTTGTCGATGCCGATTGTCGGAGAAAACCGGTTTATGCTAAGATAAGGTGGAATGACTACCTTTATTTAGTAATGTGGTGACCTCTTTGGAATATGCGTTGTGGTTGGATTTCGGCCTGTTCGTTGTCACGTCGGCATTATTTGTCTATGTGTTCATGAGCAGTACGATCACCCGGTTGCACAAGGTCTACCTGACGTTCCACGCATGCCTGCTGATGTGGCCGCTGAGCCAGTTCGCGGTGGAGACCACGGACGACCCGTTCTACCAGGCCTTCTATCTGAAGATCGGGTTTGCGGGCATTTCCGTCGTCGGGGTGGCCTGGACCATCTTCGCCATATTTCTGTCGGGACACTCCTACCTTTTGAACCGGCGGTCGATGACGGCGCTGGCGATTCCGACGATTGCGGTCGTCATCCTGATCTTGCTGAATCCGTCCGGCCTGTTCATGAAACCGACGGGCACGGATTATGCCGAACGTGAATACGGACCGATATTCTGGGTGATGGTCGCCATTCAAATCATATATCTCGCGATGTCATCCGCCTTGTTCATGCGGACGTCCCGCGACAACGCCGCGCCGAGGCACCGGCGCCAGGTGCAGATGGCCATTACGGGCATGATCATCCTGGTCGTTTTCGCGCTGGCCGACACGTTCGTCAACGTCATCATCGACGATCAGCTTCCGACCATCTCCGGGCTGACATCCTTCGGCATCCTGTTCTCGGTCATTTACTTCGTCATCGCCATCCGGAGATACGGCGTGTTCGATGTCGTGCGCATCGCGCAGGTGAATGTCGTGGACAGCATGTCGACCGGTGTGGCGGTGCTCGACGACCACGATGTGGTGCTGGAGACGAACCGCGTGTTCCGGCGGCTGTTCGACATCCGGACGGGCGACCGGCTGCGGATCGAGACGCTGCTTGAGCCGCTGGACGCCGAAGGCGGGATCGACGCGTTCCTGCAGGCCTATCGCGGCAATCCGCCGAAGCCCGCGCAGATCGAAGTGACGTTCAAGGACAACGACACGTTCCGTCATGTCATCATCCACGGCGAACCGATCGAAGCGCACGGCGTGTTGATCGGACGGGTGCTGACGTTCCAGGACGTCAGCGAGCTCCGCTCGCTCGTCGAATCTTCATACCGACAAAATGAAGCGCTTCAACAGCGGAACCGCGAGCTGGTCGAGATGCAGGCCGAGCTGTACGCGATGAACCAGCAGCTGGAGCGGATGGCGATCACGGACAGCCTGACCGGCTGCTACAACCGGCGGTACCTGATGCAGCAGCTCGAGCATGAGATCATGACGAACATCCGGTACAACATCCCGTTCGCCATTTTTCTTTTCGATATCGATCTGTTCAAATCGATCAACGACATCTACGGACATCTGGTCGGCGACGAGGTCATCAAGCACACGGCCGACACCGTGCGCCGCTGCCTTCGCCGCACCGACATCGTGGCGCGTTACGGCGGTGAAGAGTTCACCGTCTATCTGCCGCATACGAATCGCGCGCAGGCGCTGATGCTGGCGGAACGGGTCAGGCAGGCCGTGTCGGCCAGCGAGTTCAGCGCCGGCGCGGACGGACGAACCGTTCAGGTCACGATCAGCATGGGCGTGCTCGCCGTGGAAGAGAGCAATCCCGACCGGATCGACGATCCGAAGGAATACCTCCGGGAGTTGTTCTCCAGAGTCGATGCCGCCTTGTATCAGGCCAAGAACGGCGGCCGGAACCGGATCGTCGCTGCCGATTGATCGAACGTAATGCTGAACCGGGAGGTGCGGCATGAGCAGCAAAGGGCAGATTGCGGCAATTGCATATTCGGCTGTCGGCAGCGCGCTGCTGCTCGGCCTCTATGCGATGCTCGACGGCCATGCCGTCAACCCGGCGGTCGTGATGCTGGCGGCCGTGTTCTACATGCTGGTGCTGTTTCCCGCGGCGCTTTTTGCCGGCAGGGCGTATGACCGGCTGCGGAAGATCGCGATGCAGGACGATCTGACCCGGACCTGGAACCGGAAATATGTGACGGAAGTGATGCCGAAGCTGCTCCGTCTGGCGGCGAAACGCCGGAAGACGCTTTCGGTGTCGCTCATTGATATCAATGATTTCAAACAGATCAACGATTCCTACGGCCATCAGGCCGGAGATCAGGTGCTGCAGCTTATCGCCGGCGCCCTTCGCGGCTGCGCGGGCAAGGGGGAGATCGTCGCGCGCTGGGGCGGCGACGAGTTCCTGTTCATCTGCCCGCACGGACGGCCGGTCGCGGAAGAGATCGGCCACGCGCTGGACAAGCTGTCGAAGCGGATCGGCACCCCGGTCTCGGCATCCGTGGGAACGGCGGAGTTTCCGGGAGACGGCGATACGCTGCAGACGCTGCTCCACCATGCGGACCGGCGCATGTACGAAGACAAAGATAGCCGGAAACGCAGTTACGACCGTCAGACCATGCTGCAGGCATGACCTTGGGGCCTGAGCTGCCGAAGGAAGGGTAAACCATGAGAAGAATTCACATCAGTATGGTTCGGCCCGGGGAGAAACTCGCGCGGCCGATCATGCGGGAAAACGGCAGCGTATTGCTGGGAGCCGGAGTAGAACTGAATGAACGGTTTATCGAGCGGCTGCGCAATCTGGGAATCGATGTCGTATATGTGGAAGACGAATGGACGAGCGACATCGTGCCCCAGGAAGTGATCCGCGACGAAACGTACCAACGCGCGGTGGATACCATTTACAAGACGGTCGGCAGCCTGATGGACATGCCGATCAACAGGGGACGCGCATCGACGCCGGATCTGGGACGGACGTTCCGNGCGCTGTTCGGTGAGATTATNCACGACCTGCTGCAGCGCAGGGACATCATGTACAGCCTGGCCAACATCCATGTGGCGGANGCNTACCTGTTCCAGCATTCGGTCAACGTCGCCGTGCTCGCCGGCATCATGGGCATGGCCAAAGGATACAACCGAAATCAGATCGAGGAGTTGGGCGTCGGCGCGCTGNTGTTCGACATCGGCATGATCAAGGTGCCGAAGGAGCTGCTGCACAAGACCGCGCCGCTGACGCCCGAAGAGCGCGCGATCGTCGAGAAGCACACGATGGAAGGGTTCGACATGCTGCGGACGCAGCATGACATCTCGCTTCTGTCCGCGCACTGCGCCCTGCAGCATCACGAGCGCTATGACGGTTCCGGCTACCCCCGCGGCCTCAAAGGGAGCGAAATTCACGAATACGCGCAGATTGTGGCCATCGCGGACGTGTACGACGCGCTCACGTCGCCGCGCTCCTACCGCAACCGCTACTCGCCATCCGAGGCGATCGAGTATTTGTTCGCGGCCGGCAATACGCTGTTCGACCTGGAACTGATCAAACTGTTCTGCCGGCATATATCGGTCTATCCGGTCGCGACGACGGTCATGCTCAACACGGGACAGATCGCCGTCGTCACGGCCAACAATCCGCTCGCCGTCCACCGTCCGGTTGTGCGCATCCTGCGCGAAGCCGACGGCCGGCCGGTCTCCACCCCCTATGAAATCGACTTGAAAGACGACCTGCAGCTCATGATCGTGAAAGAGCTGTAAACGACCAAAAACCGAGCTTATCCGCATTGTCCGTGTCTTCCCCGCAGCTTCTGCATACGCTGGAGGCGAGGGGAGGGATCGCGATGGCAGTCAAGCGTCGCAAGCCGTCAAAACCGAAATGCGCGCGGAGATGGGTCATGAATCGCGCGGCGACCCGGCAGAGTTCGAACACGCCGATTCTGGATCGGCTGACCGTCACATGGGTGCAGGCGAACGGCGTGCCGTTCGATACGACGGGGTTCGTCGCCCGGCTGTTCCGGAACGGTGCGCTGGTGCAGACCGCGGCCTTCGACCGGTTCGGCGTCGTCCGGTTCAGCCGCGTCCCCACGCTGACGCAGGTGCCCTATACGCTGCGCGTGTTCGATGCGAACGGCTTCCTGTTCCGCACGCGGACGATACCCGCGGGTGTCGAGACATTCGCCGTTATCGGCTGACACGCCCATGCCTGACGCCGCGCCGGCGCGAACCGGCGCGGCATTTTTGTCTCCGCCTCCACGAACCGCTCTCAGGCGCTCAACCGCCGAATGCCGCGCGGAACGCCGCGCTGAGCCGCTTCGGTTCCACGTCCCAGAGCGCCGCGATGTCGGGGCAGACATTTTCCTCCCACCAGTCGGCCAGCTTCTTCCGGTTGTCCCGATGCTCGTGAATCCAGAGCAAATTTTCCGCCACTTTGCGAAAATACAGCTTCTCCGCCTCCTCGACCTTCTCCGCCGGAATGTACCGGTCCAGCCTCTTGACGGTGCGGTACAGCTCCAGGCTGCAGGCGCGGCGGATTCGGCGCGCCGACGGATAAGCGGCTTCGTGCTTGCCCGCCGGTCTGTCCGGTCTCATGTCGTTCGATCACCTCGCCATGCCGCGGCTTGCGCCGCAAGATCAGCCTGGAGCATTGTATGCATGGCGAAAGGCGGCGGGCACACGCCGCGCCGCCCGGGTGGAGATCATTGCACGGTGATGTAGCCGACCATCGGGCCGTTCTGCTCGAGATCCCGGTGCGTCAGGCAGATGATCGGGTACGTGCCCGCGTGCTCGGGAGTGAAGCGGACAACCGTCGTTTCGCCTTTGCGGACGATGCCGCGGACGTCCAGCCCCTCGATGACGAACGGGTGGCTGGCGCCGTTGACGCCGGTGATCTGCAGCTCGACCGGCTGCCCGCGGCTGACGACGATATGGCCGGGATCCCAGCGGTATACTTCGATTTTCCGCCCGTTCGGCCCGGTGCTGCTGAATTCGCCCGTCACCAGATGGTAGACGGCGGCCTCCGCAGGTTTGCCGCTCGCCAGGATCGCCTGCTCCCAGCGCAGGTAAGCCAGCGCCAGAATGACCGCCCCCGCCAGCGCGAACGCCAGGTAGAGCTTCCGTTTATGAATGAAATAGACTTTGGACATGGCCCGCCACCTCTCGCATAGAATGTTCATGGACAATCTATGCGCCGACTTGTCCGCGCATGCCGGCAATCGGATGCCGCACGGTTCGGCGGGCGGCGCGGGCGCCGTTTGCGGATCACCCCCGGCGGTGGTAGAATACGGAGCAGATTGCGATTTTCGGAGGTGCAGGCGGATGGAACAATGGATTACCGAGTTCATGGAATCATACGGATATTTCGGCATTCTGCTGCTCATCGCGATTGAGAATCTGTTTCCGCCCATCCCTTCGGAAGTCATTCTGACCTTCGGCGGGTTCATGACGACGACTTCCGGCATGACCGTCTTCGGCGTCGTGCTCGCGTCGACCCTCGGATCGGTGGCGGGCGCGATTCTGCTGTACGGCGTCGGACGGGTGCTGTCCGCGGAGCGGCTCGAGGCGATCGTCGTCCGCTACGGCGCGATCCTCCGGCTGAAACCCGAGGATATCCGGAAGGCGGACGCCTGGTTCGACCGCTACGGCGCGTGGGCGGTCTTCTTCGGGCGGCTGGTGCCGCTCGTCCGCAGCCTGATCTCGATCCCGGCCGGCAGCTCCGGCATGCGCTTCGCGACGTTCCTCGTGCTGACGACGGCCGGTTCGCTCATCTGGAACACGGCGCTGGTCGGCTTCGGCGCCGCCGTCGGCGCGTCCTGGGAAACGATCGTGCATTATATGGATCTGTATTCGAACGTCGTCTATGCGCTGCTGGCGCTGGGCGGCGCCGCCGTCATCTTCTGGTTCGTGCGCAACCGCGTGCTGAAAGGGCGCAAATAAACCGCCGGTTCCGACGGGCGCAGGTTGAGGCAGGCCGCAGGCTCTGGTAACATGGATGGCAGATTGAGGGAAGGATGGCGATTCACCCATGGCAAAATCGGTGGCGGACAAGCTCGGGCGCGGCATTTCGCCGCAGGCTTTCATGGACGGCATGACGCAGAACAGGGAGAAGTTCGTCTCGCTCTATGAGCACTTCGAATGGCCGGGCGAAGAAGATCGGGAGTTCTTCGAATCGCTCCGGTTCCGGGACGATCTGCGCTGCCTGATTCTGATGGCGGACTGGTGCGGCGACTGCGTCAAGAACGTTCCCCCGGTGTTCCGGGCGCTGGAAGCGGGCGAAGTGCCGATCGACGTGCTCATCAAGGAGCAGCATCCCGATACGATGCGGCAGTTCCTGACGCTCGGCGGCGAGTCGATTCCGGTCGTCATTTTCGCCGATACGGGCGGGGCGGTGCTCGGCACCTGGGGGCCGCGTCCGGCTCACGTCCAGGAAGTGATGGTCCGGTTCAAGCAGGAGAACCCCGACCGGGAGGCGCCGGACTATCAGGCGAAGCTCGCCGAAGCGCGGGCGGAGATCGGAAGGAGGTACGGAGAGGGCACGGGTTATCAGGCGCATGTCCTCCGGGAAATCCGCGAGCTCATCTCCGGCTTCTGACGATGGCAGACCTTCGCATCGAGACGTTCGCGCTCGGTCCGCTTGAGACGAACGCCTATCTGGTGATGGACGAGGACGGAACGAAGGCGTTCGTCATCGATCCCGGCGCCGGTCCGGAGCGGCTGCTGCGCCGGATTGATGAGCTGGGCTTGACCGTCGAGGCGATCGTGCTGACCCATGCGCATTTCGACCACATCGCGGGCGTCGAGGCGGTGCGCCGGTCCTGCGGTTGCCCGGTCTGGCTGCACGGCCTCGAGGCGGATTGGCTGACCGACCCGCGCAAGAACGGTTCCGCGCTGTGGCCGGATGCGACGCCGCCGATCGCGGCCGAACCGGCCGAGCACTCGCTTGAGGACGGGATGACGCTCACGCTCATCGGCCGCGAATTCCGGGTGATCCATACGCCCGGCCACTCGCCGGGCAGCGTCAGCCTGCTCTGCGGCGGCCATCTGTTCGGCGGCGACGTGCTGTTCCGGTTGTCGGTCGGCCGGACGGACCTGCCCGGCGGGCGGACGGAAGATCTCGAATATTCGATCCGGCACAAGCTCTACAAGCTGCCGCCCGACACGCGCGTCTACCCCGGCCACGGCCCGCAGACGACGATCGGCTTCGAAATGGCGCACAACCCCTATGTGCCGGCGCTGCCCCGGGATTGATCCCGAACATGGAACCTCGCCGCCTCTGAGGCCGGCGGGGTTTTTTGCCGTTCCCGCCGCAGGAACGCCGCCGGCGGCGCGGTTCGGGCGGATGTTTCCCGAACGGGTGAAACATTTCCGGGCGGCATTCGTCTAATGGTGTGGAAGATGATGCCAGGAGGCGAAACAATGTCCAAAAAATTCTCCGTCTGGATGCTGGCGACGCTGCTCTTGCTGTCCGCCTCGGCGGGTTACGGGGTCCGGGAANCGGCCGCCGCGGAGCCGTATACCGCCCATTATGCCTATACGGATCCCCGGACGGGCGAAGTGTTCTTCAATGTGATCCGGGACGTCAAACCGTACCGGCAGCANGTCGTGTTCCGCGCCGCGGACGGACAATGGATGCGGCTGCCGGATGACGTGACTCAAATTTGGAGCGACGGGTCGACGGGATGCGCCCGCGTGGGAGATTTTTTGCTGCAGCCCGCGCCGTTCCATGACGCCTGCTATGACGCGGCGGC
>Ga0065720_1020057_pt1 | contig 17416 bp, 21 predicted proteins | sample Thericmetagenome_FD_59107 | JGI IMG/M metagenome (GOLD analysis project Ga0065720, IMG submission 59107) | Thermophilic microbial communities from the Joint Bioenergy Institute, California, USA of rice/straw/compost enrichment - eDNA_2 v2... | ecosystem: Engineered > Solid waste > Grass >... | reverse complement strand
TAACAAGCCTGCGTCGGCCCTTTGGGATGGACACACAGCCAAGCCCTTCCTCGAAAGGTTCTCCCGGTAGTGTCTCTCCCGCTGGCTAGCGGAGGCTTCGGGCCATGGCGACTTCTCGGAATACCACGTGCGATTCAACCACCCCCGGGGGGCGTTAAAGGAGTGCCCCTGTGGCAAAGTAGTGTCTAGAGGCCACTTCTTCTCCTGCCCCCTCGCTACCTTTAACAACCCGCTCGCCGGCAGGCTGGACCCGAGGGCGTTCTGGACCTCTTTCCAACTATTCAAGTCCAGGGCCTCCCAGATCGAACTTTGGGGCCAAGCCTGGGATGCCGCCACGGGGCGCCTTATCCCAACGTTGAGACCCTTCACCTTCCCCTACATACACGACCCCAGTCCCACAGGGGCATCGACCCCGACACCGACTCCGACGAGTCGATGTCGGAGCTGGAGATCCACATCCCCGGGTTCGTACAAGTGTGAACTTCCCATTCAATCCAGAACACACAACCCCCTCTCGAGGTGTTCAAGAGCCAGTGTGATAAACAACCAGGACCCATAGGACTTTGCGGTTAATTCCCGAATGGACTTTGGTCGACCATCTTCGGAAACGAGTAGGATTGCGGCATTGCTTTTTGAATAATTCGCGATGTCTTTCTTTGTTGCCGCTGCGCTGATGCGATGACGAAAGCCATGACGCAACATAAAAGCGGCTTCTCAGGTTTCGGGGAAATCTCTGGAGCTAAGAAAGACCTTGGCAGAAAAGCTCAGAGAGAGTTTCTGGAGGAACATAAGAAGCGTCTCCCACGGAAGGGACTCTTCGATTCCATCAAGTATCCAATATCGGCTTTTTGAGATGGCAAGCTTCAATCTTATGATCCCGTTGAAGAACATCTTTCTCTTGATAGCGTTCCCATCTTCGTAGTCGTTGATGGACGCGCCATCCTCTTACATGATCAGAAGCAGTTCGAACACGGGAGGGTATATCAAAGCCATTTGGTATGCCAGAGATCTCAAAATCACTCGATCGTTTTGTGAGAGAGCTCTTGGTGCTGAAAGAAGTAATAGCAAGTGTTGCGCCCTTCAGCTTGAAGATGCCGGATTACAGATGCTGAGGCAACTGATTTGTCCATCCCCGGTTGCCAGTTGGAGATTCGGAAGCAAATGTCAAACTTGTCGTCTGAATCACGCCATCGCCGAAACATTTCCATATCGGTTAGCCACGTGCTTGATCAGAAGGACCATCGAGACTCTAGGTTGTGCAGTATGTCATCTTAGTAATGCATGATGGGTAAAACCGGCTCCAGAAATGCATCTTGCTAAATCACGGAAAAGAACTCCTTGGGGGTTTTTGGAAATGTTGAGTCCCAAGTCAAACGGTGTCAGCGATGTTTGCCAGAAACAATGGCATCATGTAGTCTATGGTGAGATCTGGTGACTACTTGGAATGGGATAAAAATTACATTGGTTAATCAGAACATCTCCAATAACCTTAATTAGAACGTTTCGTATAATGATACAGTTGGGATCTTCGACGCCCGTAAACTTGCAGATGTTTCGGTGGGCAGCATCGATAGGGTGCACCATCTCGTCTTTATAGCCTTCTATGTCATGAGGGCACAAGTTAAAGAAGGCTGTAAATCAATTGATAGAAACGGGAAGCAGTAGGAATTGGACTCACCAAGGATTGCGAAATCTGGTTCAACAATCATGGAAGATAATAGGGGGCCAACCCGGGTTCTTGCAGTTTATTAGAGACCAAATGTACAAGTCATCGGAATAACGACGAAATTCATCATTATATCACCTCAGTGAACTCTGAGTTTGGGGTGATAGCATATGACGTAGCATCTTGGAGTGAGGATTGAAGCTATATTCAGGATTCGATTCAACGTCTTGGCTAGGTCGCTGTCACGATGAAGAGTTGCAAGAACATGCATTTGATGTGTTCAGCTAGTTTACGAGCTCGGGTCTCCTGTCGTGCCACCAATAGGTACGCCTGCTTCACTGTTAGTAACATTTGGAGCAACGGCGAAAAATGAGAGAAAACGGCAAAATATATCACCTTCATGACCCAATCTCCCAAGGAGTGTCCAATGAGAATGATTGATGTCTAGGAGAAAGTTTGCAACTCTTTAATTAGACCCAGGATAAGAAGAATCAGATTGAACATACCCGTTCGTTGTGGAGGTAGGAAGATGCTAGTAGCCAGGTAAATAGCCTCTGCCAAAGCCATGGAGGTTAGCTCGATTCTCTGTGTTAGCACTCCAGTCACTATTATATCCAAATGAGTGGATACGAGCGTTACGAAGCGGGGCTTCCTCCTACTTGAGCCAGTTATTTGGCCAGCACAATCGGGGATTTTGATCTTTGCACCATCCTTAAATTCAACACTAATCAGAGTGTTTGCATTCTAACTAACGGATCGTAAGTGTAGGCAAAAACTCACTCTTTATGGACCCTCCTTTCATACCATGAAGAAGACCAGATCAATTAAGGGCTTTGATGGCGGATGTCAAAGTGTTAAGTCCAATGGCCCCGTTGTATTTGCATAATCGATTTTCTGACTCATATTATGACTTGCGAAAGCCAAAGTCTGTTATAATGCGCTTCCTTAGGGATTATTATGCTACCTAGAGCTGGATATCATCCAATGATGAGTTATCGAAGTGTAGTAAAAGAGAACTATATTCGACACCAGAAATGGAAGTCCCTGATGGTCAGAATGGTTCGTCCCGTAGTACTTGATGCTTAATGACGTCTCTTGCGTAGTAAACCTATGGTGATAAAACAGAAAACATGGAGATCAAAAGAAAAGAAGAAGCTGCTAGACCAGAAGCATTCACTTTTGGGGGCTCAATGGTCGACCCAAAAACACCCTGGAACCCCACTTTCAGAGGGGTCGATCCCGAAGTCCAACACATTCCAATAAGAACACTTCCTTCCGTCGATCTTCAATCGGATCATTGGAGTGTATATTAGGACGTTATTAGTGTTGTCTGGCTGATGGCTGTTGAGGATGACTCTCCAAGAAAAGGCTGAGCTTTGTTTGTACGCGACTGAGCTGAAGGGGCGATGAGCTAGCTGCCCTCAACTCCATAATATTAGCAACACGTTTTTGTGTCAAACTTTGCGAACAGCACCGTCAACAAGGACGGTCGGAGCGTCAACGCCACGGAGCACAGAAAGCTCCTTCCTGCCGCACTTAAAAAGCGTGGCCACTCAAGTACCTCAGCGTATGCTAAGAAGTATTACATCTTAATAGCAGAATATACCCGCAGCGTACTGGAATTCTTTGCCAAACCTGGTTCCTGCATACTAAGACAGAAGAGGCCTGAAAAGGAGCTTGATGGCAGGGCTCTTGGGTGCGTAGGTACTGTGCATACAGAATCTGCTTGGCTTTCAAGACGACCTAAAACACTCGGGACTCTTGGCCGTTGAGTGGGGACCTCTTTACAGACAATAAAGTGTTTGTGCTGGAGGTAGGCCAAACTTTCGTTTCAGGAGGCCTGACGAGCAGTTATCCTAGTGCCGTTTTATACAGATCTGTATTTATTATTAGCTAGGCACCCGGGGAGTTTACTAGGTATGCTTTAACGGACAGTAACCTACAGCGGCACGCTTTCTCTTGAGTTTGTTCCTATATATTACTGGAACTCAACAAAGTACCTAGAGAGACATACAGATTGGTGAATGCTGTTAACGAAGGTTGATCTACCTAGATATTCAGCAGGTTTCCGAAAATGGCCGCCCCGCTAATTATCAGCCTGTCAGCTGATGCGGTCTCTCACTCTCTAACACGTGCTAATCAATTTTGATGCCTACCTAGAAGTTGTTCAATGAAAGGTAAGCAATGATCGCGATGTACAGACTTTTATAGCCAAACTACGACATGTAAAACCGCAACATGTTCCTATTGACACCTTGGGAGCTGTGATACTTTAGGGCAAATCTGACCATAACATCGGCGTTGGAATGTATAATGCTCGCAATGATCTGTAATCCCGCTCTGATTAGCGCCGGACAGTCTCCCCACTATTCGCATGTACTTATATTGCCTAGATCCGAAGCGCCGAGTCTTGATAAGCCTACTGATAAGATCATCCATGTGCGTCCCTGGCTGTCTTATCAACCACCCGCAGCTCAGCTCCCACAGGATACAAAGGAAAATGCCTGGCATTTTTGCCACGTGACAGAGGGAAATGACAAATATATATCTGCCTGTATTGTCAATTGGAGTACCAAATTTCATGGAAATAAGCACTTGCGCTTTCAACAGAGTGATAACATATGAACTGTGGATCCGGGAAAGGCTGTAAACATCCCGTACTGAAGTTGGTGTGGGATGGTGTGGCGGCAACAAGGAGTACGGCAGAGTGGAGACAGCGGTGAGCCCCTCAGTGGAGCCCACCACAATCCTGGGATCTTACTGCCCCGCACTCTTTTATGGGTGCTGGTTCGCGTCGCGTCAAAAATTTTCCCTTTCACACCCGCCACAAGATATCCAGTAACCTAGTAACCATCGACGTCGAGCCACCTCAATCTTAAACACCCCAGTGATTCGTTAGGTCAGACAAGATGCGTTACGTTCTCGTTACCGGCGGTGTCATTTCTGGTATTTCTGACCCTCTACAACCCGCGGCTCAAACAAGTTCGATGGCTGACCGTTCACAGGGGTTGGGAAGGGCATCATTGCCTCTTCCACGGGTTTGGTCTGTTGACCTCGATATTTACCTCGTTAGATGATGGTTCATCTAACCAGCGTGTTCAGCTCCTTAAAACCCTCGGTCTTCGCGTCAGCTGCATCAAGATTGATCCCTATGTATCAGTCGATGCAGGCTTGATGGCCCCCGCCGAGCACGGCGAGTGCTTCGTCCTGTGCTCCGGTTCGTGCAACTCATTGCGCTCGATGCGCTTCTCCATTGTCGCTCCTGTCTGACCTCGTTGCAGGCTCCGAGGTAGATCTTGATCTTGGCAACTATGAGCGCTACCTCTCTGTCCGCTTAACTGGTGAACACAACATCACCACAGGCAAGGTGTATCTCAATGTCATCGAAAAAGAACGTCGCGGTGACTACCTTGGAAAGACAGTTCAAATTGTGCCGCATGTTACAGATTCAATCAAGGATTGGATCCGTCGGGTCTCAAAAATCCCCGTCGATGGCACTGGCGAGGAGCCTCATGTCTGCATCGTCGAGCTTGGGTATGTTCTTATCTTTGGGTCCACTTGCACACGCACAACTAACGAAAGGTACAGAGGCACAATCGGCGATATTGAGAGTGTAAGTCACAAGACTTGATACTATCGCCCTTGATAGTCATGCTAACCCCGTCCTAGATGCCGTTCATCGAAGCTCTCACCCAACGTAGGTTTCTTCATATTCACCGTGTCGGAGTGAGTGAGGACTGACGATGCAAGTGCGCCACGAGGCTGGTCCCGGCAATTTCATGAACATCCATGTCTCCTACGTCCCGACTGTGCACGGAGAGCAGAAGACGAAGCCGACCCAGCATGCCGTCAAGTCGATTCGCAGCCACGGCCTGATCCCCGATGTTATCGCTTGTCGTTGCGAGCAGCCACTGTCTCCTGCCACTCTTGCCAAGCTTGCCCTGCATTGTCAGGTTGAGCCTGAGCAAGTGATTGTGGTTCGGGATATGCCAACTATTTATCAGGTTCCTTTGCTTCTGAGCGAACAAAAACTTATTCCTCTTTTGCGGTCCAAGCTGGCCTTGGACAAGATCGAGATCACGCCTGCCATGGAGGCACAAGGTACTGGGCTGTGGAATACCTGGAAGGATGTTGTGACTCCCACGTACCAGGAAGAGCTCAAGATTGCTTTGGTGGGCAAGTATGTCACTTGCCAGGACGCTTATCTTTCGGTCGTCAAAGCACTTGAGCACTCGGCAATGAGGATTCGCCGTAAGCTCCAGATCCTGTGGATTGATTCGGAGGATCTTGAGCCTACCAGCAAGGGTGGCCCTGCTCAAGCCAAATACCATAAGGCCTGGCACGAGGTTTCGACTGCGTCTGGCATCATTGTGCCTGGTGGTTTTGGTCACCGTGGCACAGAGGGAATGATGCGCGTTACCAAGTGGGCTCGTGAAAATGATGTCCCTTTCCTTGGTGTACGTTATCGCGTCCTCTGGCAGTTTTTTTCTTCTTGCTAACCAGAATTAGGTCTGCCTTGGTTTCCAGGTTGCTGCCATCCAGTACGCGCGCGATCTCTGTGGCCTTCCCGACGCCACGTCCGAAGAGTTCGACGCTCAAGCGAAGACTCATATCGTCGTTAACATGCCTGAGCTTGACAAGAAGAATATGGGTGGCACCATGCGTCTTGGTCTGAGAAAGACCGTTTTCCAGCCGAACACTGAGTGGTCCAAGGCTCGTGCCTTGTACGGGAATGTCGATGTGATTGAGGAACGTCATCGTCACCGTTACGAGATTAATCCCAAGTACGTTGACATGCTTGAGAAGGCTGGTCTTCATTTTGTCGGCAGGGATGAGACTGGTGAGCGCATGGAGGTCTTTGAGCTCAAGGATCATCCTTTCTTCATTGGTACTCAGTTTCACGCTGAATACCAATCTCAGGTTGTCAATCCTAGCGTAAGTTCTCCAGAGAGTACTGATGTGGCCCCTGGTTGACGTTGTGTACAGCGGCCCTACCTTGGTTTCGTGGCGGCCAGCGCTGGATGTTTAGATGCGGTGCTTCCTCAGGAGCCGGTCCAGCCCTTCAAGGCGCCAGTCATTGTTAACGGCACGGCGAACTGAATGGGCGGTGGAGGTCGATGTTTACTATATGTTGGTTACAGCTCCTTTTGAGTCGGCCGACATGGATGTTAAGCCACACTCTCAGGGGCCCTGAGTTCGAAAGCGCCCATTTTATGGCGTAACCAGCATCACGGGTGTCGAGTCCCTACCCGGGTCCGGTTCGCATTATATATGCAGCAATAGGCCCGGGTGACTAGGGGAGGAACATAGCGGCTGGTGATTTGGGTCAACCATTCGGCTTGTAGACAGGGTCAGAGGTTCTCGTCATTGCGCATTCAGTGGAGCAGACTGTCGACGTGATAGCCTCCTGCCCCATGATAATACCCAATTTAGTTTTGATCTCAAGTATTGGTTAGGGAGTAGATGGTGCTTCTAACAGGTCTGGCCTCTGCAGGACAGGGGGTTATGCTCTCGGTTGGAACATGATGATTGGTACAAGTTTTGGATAGACGGGGGGTTGTAGAGATATAGATACCCATAGATCAATAAAGTCCTTATATATGCAGACATACTCTCTCTCTCGATCTTTCATATATGTCACTTTTATCGCGCACGATCATGAAGAAAACCCGAACCACGAGGACACCTACTAACATACCGTATCCGGTGTAAGACCGTTCCTTGGTCGATCATCATCCCGCGTTTGAGGGAACTTGACTCTTCAACTGTGAAGGATATTGCCGCATTGTGTTTGTGTTCCCCTCTGGACTTATCAGGGTCGTATCGATCGCATCCAACTTTGATGACTGCGTTAAGGAAGCGGCCTTGAGTCGTTGACAGTGTCGAAGTTTCTCATGGACTCGTTAAATGAAACTGAATACGAAGTAGCGGGAAGCTAGTTACGTGGATCACTGCGCCGGTGCCGGCTTGACGTGTCGTTCTAATTGCTTTGCTCGGCGATCTAACATTAAATTGCTATTGGCTTGGTTAAGTGCCTCTGAGGTAGGTGCTGTACTGAAACTGGAGATCTTCGCCGTTAGAGTAGATGGCCTTTTTGTTGGACGCTCGGTGGAATGATCTTGAGTGGGAAGAGTTAAGGATAAAGATTGAGAAGCGACCTCTGGACGTAACTGTGCAACTTGGTACCGTGCGATGGATATTCATCGGCCAGGAGTTGAGGAAAGCATCTTTTGATGCAGGCAGAACGTCAACGATAAGTTTGGTTAGAAGCGAGAGACTATGTAGGAGCTTCATGCGATAATTCAGCAGACCCAGGCGATAACAACACCGTTTATTGATAACCCCGGCAAATGACTCCCACAAAAGGGCCAAGCGTCCTTATCGCAGACAGCAGTTGTCCACTGCCGTATCTCCCGTGAGGTTACTGATATTAGGTGGCAGCCTCGGTATCCGAACAAGGGAGGACTGGATGGTCAGCAGGCTCCCTGTGGGTTCCTTTGGGCGCAAAATTACGTTTTCATTTCAGTAATTTTCGTACTAGCCCCACGTCCTATGGTATTCCCTACCGTAACGATTAGTCTGATCTTCGTTGGGGTTTGTTGCGAGCAGCTCCTTGTGTGCGCCAGCATTGCATCAAAGTGTAGCATGAAAACACTTTATCTCCCGACAAAGGTCACTCTCTCGGAAGACTTACATGCAACATGCTGTTTCCTCAACTCCTCAACTCCTGTTCCTGTAGTCCACTGAGAGCGTTTGAGGAATCTGCAAGCACCTGTTAATTTCGTGAGACCCTTAGTGAACTATAATCTTCTTAAGTTACTGTACTATCCAAAAATCTGCCAGACAACAATGAACTCTAAATCTATTTCCAGAGGAGTTGTTGTAAATAAGGTCGCAGTCACCGGTTCAAGTATCGTAAGACATATGTCCCTCTAATCCCCTCAGAGATTTATTATTCCTCATATCTCATATTCTCAGGCAGCAACCATCTCCACTTTCTTTCCCCTCACACTCTTCCATTCAACAAACGCCGCTCCAAGAATGCTTGTTGCAGCTAATGCAGCAAACAGAACGGATGTCTGTGTTAATGCGTCATTAAACGCCTGCTTGACGTCAGGCAGGAACTCAGAAGGAACGACCTCCTTGACGTTGGTGGCGCCGACAGCAAGCACAAAATATGCATCCCCAAGCTCGGGCACGTACTTGGCCACGTAATGGACCAGCTTATTGGCAAAGATGTTTTGGGCTACAGATACGAAAAGAGCGCCGCCAAGGGTCTGCAAGAAGACAATGACCGCCGTTCCTGTCGGGATATCCAAGATAACCAGCACCGTCTGCACAGCCATCAGGGGTTGTTGGAAGCCGGCGCCGACACCGATACCGATGATGATTTGGTATCCAATCCATTCCGCGGCGCTGCTGTCAGGCTCGAGAAGAGTCGTTAATCCATAACCAATCGAGGCAACCACGCTAGCAGAGGAACATGAACGGCGTGTAGTACCCCCACATCGTAACAGTTGCCCCTACTACCACCGACATCAAGACAACGCCAACCAGCAGTAGGAGATTCATGATGCCAGACTTGACAGCACTGGCATCCTTGACAGTCTGAAACCATATTGGCAGGTAGTAAAGGGAACCTAGAAATGCACCGCCAATTGTTCCGGAAAAGAAACCTGAAGACTATACGCTGCGCTTGAGAAAAATCCGGGGAGGGACCGTCGCCTGGTCCATGCTCCACCACTGATCAATAATGAAGACGATGATAAAGATGCCGAACACGCAGAACAAGAGCATGATTCTCCAGTTATTCCAGTTGTACTCCGTCCCTCCCCACTGCAGTGCTAGCAGTGGATGATAATGGCTGGCATCAACACTACCATACCAAGCGGATCGAACTTCTTTACTTTCTTCTTCCAGGTTTGTCCTGCAGTGTCCGTTCCACGTCTCTTCGGATCCGGGAAGAACAGCCCGATGACAAGTATAGTGATGCCGCCGACAGGAAGGTTGATGTAGAAGCACCAACGCCACGTCACTCAATCGGTGAAAGCACCACCCATCAAGGGCCCAGAGATACTGGCTACGCCGTACATGCTGCTGATAGCTCCAGAGTAAACAGGTCTTTTGGCAAGTGGAACTGAGTAAGCGAGGATGGTGAGCGCCCCAGAGAAAATGCCAGCTGAACCGATGCCAGCGACGGCGCGACCTGCGATCAGGGTTACGCTGTTCTGGGCAACACCACGAATCAGAGAACCGACTTCAAAGAGAAAGATGGAGGAGAGGAAAACCAATTTGATGAAGACGTAAAGAGCCGGCCGAAAAGGAGTTGCGGAGCAGCGGTAGTAAGGAGGTAAGCTTTCAGGGCGTGTCAGCACCTTCAAGAGGGGTCCAAGATACTTCGACATCCGGCTTACCACTCGCGCACCACGCAACATCTGAAAGACTCTGAAATTGGTCTGTGATCTTAGGAAAGGCTGTCGCAATGATAGAGTTATCTGTGCAACAATAGGTCAGTAAATATCTCCCTGAATCCCAGGGGTTCCGCTCTTCAAGGGTGACCTACCCAACGCCAAGACAAACACACTCAGACACAACGCAAGGATAATCATGTACAATTTCGTCCCTTTTGGGTACTTCTGACCGTCGTCTCGTGTATCAACTTTATCGAGCTTTTTGCCGGAGGTGGGCTTCGCAATTGGTTGTCTAGTGAGTTCATCCTGCTTCTCATCTTGCACAGGCTTCTCAACAGCCTGTGTCACTCCCGTATCCATATTTGTTTGCTTGCCAGCTGAAGTCCTCTTTCCGTCGTCAGACTGACTGGCCGTATTGGGCGCAAGTGTCGGTTCTTCTGAGAGAGGTGGCATTGATGATCCAGGTTTTTGGTTCATGTTGGAGATCGTTGAATAGTGTTTTTTGCACAACCCTCGAGCAAATTTATTGAGGGTGTATCCCTGGCAAGTGTAACGTTGCTTGCTCTCTTGTATGTGAGTAAAGAAAAAGTAATGATACTGGGCAGTATTATGAATATTCAGATCATCATAGGCCTCAGCGGCAGAAGCACTCGTAGAGCGTCATCTTGGAGATATGATACCAATAAATATAGGCATCAATCCGACACGTACAATAGAAGGAACGGATATTCTCTCAATCTTAATGTCCGAGCCCCGAGCCGGCGACGTCCAAGCATTGGGCATATTCGCAGCGTTGTCGACCCGACGGTATGCTTGCCCACACGCCACCCTATGTAAATACATACATCATTTCCACCACGTGGCTCAGAAGAGCCCAGCCAAGCCAATAAGGAAGCTTCCCTTATGAGGCCAAATCACCAATGTTAGTTATCAGACATTGCGGCATGGCTGAAAGGCGTCAAAAGACGCGTGGCATCAATATTCTTAGCGATCCGAGAGCTTGCATGTCTTCAAGAAATCCAGTAGTGTGCGAGCGGCTGATAAAAGATGTTTGAACCTGGGGGGTCAAACTCATGCTGTGCCCCTTTGCGAAAAAAGAGAAAAAAGAGTTCACCGCGTCTCCATATAGTCGCACAATAATTGGCTGTGCCATGAAACTGCTCTGGTGAATAAAATGTGGCGCTACAAAAAGGAGGGTCCTCAGCCCGGCAAACAAGATCGATGACAGGCCTGTGGAAGCAACATTCCAGCCGCCTTATCGGGCAGGCCGATTGCTTCTTGAGATGGCTGGCCTAAAACTGTAACCCCTCTAATATACTTAATTATTCAGCGATTCGTCAAATTTACTGACCATATTTGTCATTGGCTCGATGAAGCCCTGGAAGGTCGCCGTTTGTCAGGGTGGACTGTTTCAGTCACAGCTTTGATCACGTCCAACCCTAGGGCACTCTTCTTCGGAAACTGACCAGTCCTTGTCTTGCCCAAAACCAAGCTGCTTCTTTTGAGATCTTTCTACCACCGAGGTTGCATTCGATATCAATGCTTAACACCGCATCGGGCGAATCAACAAGCAGAATTGAAGCTGTCCGATCTATAAAAAAGTCTCCGAGCTGTTAGGTTCTCGATCTGTCATACTATTCATTGTCTGCACACCTACTGGGGCATGTAGTCTCCTGTCAAGTGCATACCCCGGTAGCTAGCTGTATTTCATTTCCAGACCGCTCGCTTTGCCTGAGATCAAGTCCAGTTTGCTCTCGTGAGGACATGGGTCGATCATAGAGATGAGCAGTGGGACGGAGGTTCTAATGGACTCGTTTATTGCAGAAGTTTTTAAAGAGAAGACTTCAAAGCACCATGGTTGGAATAATTACTAATAGACAAAAACCTTCATTTTTCAGCTTTTTAAATATATGCTGTGCCTCCTTACAAGAGTGTCTCGAGGGAAGCTAGAATGCCTATGAGTCGCAACGAACATGACACTAACCACTGGAAAAGCTAAGATACCAAGATACTTTAAGACAGCAGCTATGGTCAAGGTCAACCAATTGAACTTCTAGCCCCCAATATTCTCTTCTAAGTCATCAGTTTGCTAATACCATATCTCTCTCGACAAACCCTGAGCCACTAACAGCAAGGCGGGCTTCAGTTTTGCATAACGCTGACGAAGCTGATGGAACTGTAGTGTCCGGTTACTGGATACTCTCCTCAACACTCGTCGTTTCTGCAAAACCGCCAACCTGCACCTGGGGACTGGTCCGACGAGGCTCATCCTCCTCGTCAATCACCCTCGCTGACGCAGGTGTAAAGTTCCTGGGGCGCTTCGAAACGGATGTTGGAACATTCGCGTGCACGGTGCTAGTGCTGGACGTACCGCTGGTCAAATTGATTACCGACTCGTTTGCGGCATTGCTCGTCGGGGCAGGAGGTTCAACTTGAACATCCGTCACCGCAGCAGCAGCAGCAGCAGTAGTAGTAGCAGTAGTATCAGTGGACTGCTCGGTGCCACTAGGGTTGGTTGAACCTTGGCTGAGAATAGCGGAGCCAAACGTTGCTACCAAGGGGTTGTTCACAGATCGTTGGTTAGCAGCAAAAAGCGGGGTTACAGACGCGCTAACACCGTTGTTAATAGAAGCCTCGATTGGCAGATTATTCATGCCAAAAAGTGCCTGCGAAAGCCTACGGGCCTCCATTGACGACGAGGTTGACGGCATCTGGGCGGATGTGCCTTGGCCAAGAGACACCTGTCGGCCTTCCTTGCGTGACAATCCCTCTGAATGTGGCATAGGAAAGTTGCGTTGCGAAATTGCGGAGGTGGGTGCTTGGTTGAGGAGAGATTGCGAAAGGGCTGATTCGAGGTCGGCGGTGAGTTCAGATGGAATGGGATGGGCAAACTGCGCGCCAGGATTTGGTCCCTCTCCTCCTTCTGTCGGAGTATTCTGTGGCGCTTTTAGCCTCAAAGGATCATCCTCAAGACTGCTTCCTGAGATTTGCATTGGGTCACCCCCTTGAGATGGACAGTCGGCCATGATGGTGTCGCTCTTGTGGAAGTTCCGTGGATTGATAGGCCAGGTCGTTCTTCCATCCCAAAAGTCTCCCGCTTGGACATTTGTGATGGAGCTCATCCAGTCGCGGTAGGTGGGTTCCGCAAACGGATCATGAGGCGAGAAGATATTCGGCACCGATGGGTTACTAGCGCTGAAATGAGGCACCTTAAAACCGGGCGGATTGAGTAGTCCAGCAGGGTTGGATTGGTGATGAAAGATACTGCCCGGAATAACAGTGCTCGGAAAACCGTGGTTCCTAATGCCTTTGAGGAGCAAACTCCTCTTCCCAGGAGAGTGAGCATGAGACTCTGCTCCATCACCAGGGAAGTAAGTTGGCACGGAGACGGCGGGGTTGGGGGTTGGACGGCGCCACATGCCAGGATTTGGCCACGCAATCCCGCTGTTTTCAAGAATTTCTTGAGCACCTATTAGCCTTCCTGAGGTCGTCAAAAGGACTTACGGAATCTTACCAAGGGGGGCATGTTGGAAGGAGAAAGTGACAATGTTCTTGACTCGTTCGATGGGAACTGTGAGCGAGTCCCGTGGGAAACCTTCGCTAATGATCACCTTGATGCGGCCCAAGTCATCACCAGGGTGCCAATGGTTTTGGCGGAGAATCTCTTGTCGGAAAGCAGGAAACGTTAGTCGCTCGAGCTCCCCCGTCTTTGTAAACTCTGGTATGGGTAAGTTAGAGTGTCCTGCTTGTAACTGCTCCAGATTCACAACTAACCGAAGGTGCTGGTAATGAGATGGGGACCGTTAACATCTCGATCCAAGATAGCAGACCTATGGATATGATTAGTCAACCGATGTCAGAGCATCATGGAGGTAAATGACGTACGCGACCAAACGACCATCAAGGGTCACGCGAGCTTCAAACTTAACCAAGTCTGGATTTTTGCTGTATGTACGCGCGAACTGGCTGATCTCGGGGCGGCGCCAGCAATGGATGGACACCTGAAAGGGGGTTCCAGGTGGCAGGCTCGGCACGAAGCAGGTCATGACCGGGCTTCCAACGGCACCATGGAGATGTGCCAGTTCAATATCTGGGACGACATGACAGGCAACTTTGAACTCCTTAAACGGAATCTTGGAGTCGCGTCCCGTAGGGAAGAGAATAACATCCCAGTCGTCGTAGCGCATGGCTGAAGCAGAACTGAAGGCACAAGCGTGAGAGACGGCAATAAGAATGGACCAATGAAACGGGGATTTGAACGTGACAACAAGCGTAGACCAAAGAAACACGACGAGATGGGGCAAGATGGGCGCCCAAAAAATCCAAAAGGTAGAGAGGTTTGAAGAGCCCGGTTCAAGGTAATGTTATGAACCACATTTTCTCTCCTCGGAAAATAGCACCAGGCTGCCAAAGCGGGGATGCCGATAGTGGGAGTCCGGACTGGAGACTCTGACGACCAGGACTGGTGTGGAGGAGTATTTCTCAGACCAGCCCTTTCCCTAGGAACTGAAGGAAGCTGCTTGAAAAGGAGACAAGTTCCGGTTTCTCGAAATATGCGGAGGGGTGTGTGTGGTTTTGATTGGCTTCAACGGGCCTTCTGCCTGCCAACAGTCTTGCATAGGAGAGTCAGGTGGGCGAAGAGGTGTTCTATCGGGGTAGCTGCTTGGGGAGTCTCAGGATCGAAAGATAAGCGGAGCCATGGGGGCGACTTCCTTAATGACACCGGTCTTCTCCATGAACCTTCAGGATCTAGAGCGCCGCGTGGCAGCGGTGGAGTCTGGACGACCTGATCCTGGGGAAACTACTGATCATTCATTCTTTCACGGCTTGCATCACGTAACGAACTTAGACAACTCACGACGTGGACTTGTCCTGGAGGGCAACTGGGCTGGAAATAAGCTTCGATGCTGGCAGGCAGTACAGGGACACCATCCACATGATCTCATCATCGAGACACAAGAAACTGTATTTGGGCATGTCAGTTGGATGAGGCAATATACAATGTTTCTCTCTATCGGATCTACGGGTCCGGGTCACCCTCCATTCGCGCCTGTGCAGCGACATTAGCAATCCATGCTTTAGATGGAGCAACAACAAGGCTTTACTTGCCCTCACGGCGCCGGCGCCACCTAGCTCTCTCTCCAAACCGCCCTCAAACTCGCGAGGATAGCTGACACGGTCGGGGTACGTCAGCTTGACGACGTAGCACAGGCCCAAGAAGGACGCAATGAAAAGGCCGATCTGGAAGAGGCCCTTGCCAGGAGTGATCCATGTGTACTCGTAGGGCGAAAACATGCCGAGGATATCGTGGTCTTCATGGACGGGCTCGCCAAAGTTCCTCCGCTCCTGCTTGTCCCACCAGTCGGCATGGGGGTCGCGGAACTGGCGCTTGATGCGGGGAGGGTTGATGTAGCCGCCGTTCTGCGCGAAATTGTCAGCTCAGGGTGCTCTGCCGCTCGCTCCCAGAACACCTCAACGCACCATGTCGGGGTCCTCCTTGTCTGTGAGAGTCGGATAGTCGGAGTCGGGGTACTTCTCGTCGATCTTGCTCCTGCCGACCATGGCCTCGGGCAGGAATGTTCTTTGCTGGATCAGAGGGAGACGCCGCGCCGCGGGGAGCACCGGCGAGCGCAAGGGCGCCACCGCCCGCACGAGTCTGCGCGACAGCATCTGCACAGATGTTAGCAACAAGTTCCAGCGACGTAAATTGAGAGAGCGCGTGCCTTGGCGGTGGTGTGTAATGCCACAATGGGGGAGCAGCCGTGAAGCCGTGGGAAAGCAGTCTGACGATGCTGCGGGCTATGATCAATGATCCACAGCTTCGCGAGCTTAGAGGTTTGGGGTCCCCGCAATCGTGGGACATCCGCCCCGCTGATTGGCTGCAGCTGCTCGGTTAATTGCATGCCAGCGTTGCTGCCAAGCGGTGCTCAGCCAGTTCCGGGTGGCTCCACTGGACAGCTATCTTAACGCCTCAGGCATCAACCGCGAGCGCGGTTCAGGTCGCCGCGGCATTCGCCTTCAGGCTGACGATGGGGTCTGAATTTTTTGTCAGTTGGCAAAGTTTTGCAGACAAGTCTTAATTTCAGCACAAAACGCGCTGCAGCCGGCCACCGAGACGGCTGGACATGTCCAAATTTTGGAAGGACAATCCTTGAGTTTCTGGCATTCTTCTGACCTTTTTTTCATGCTGCCAGATGCCAGATTCGTCGAGATCTCGGCCGTCTCTGCCTCGCCGTCTCCCCCGTGACTATGACAGAGATCGCGTCGCCCAGCCCAACACACGCACACCCGCCTCCAGCTCCCGCTCCTGGCGACCATGACGACAAACACCCCAACACAACATCATCCACTACGCCCCCCCGTTCTCGAGAATCCGTCGGCCCCGATCAGCTACCATCTGCGCACACGACTAATGGAGTTAACGGCGACGCCAAAAATGAAAGCGGCGGCACGACGGAGGAGCAGCCACAGAACAGCGTCGAAGCCCCACACGCGGACTCTGGCGATGGCACTGGTCGCAACGGTGCCCGCACCGCGAGCGAGGTAGCCGACGCACAGGAGGGGCCGCCTCCAAAACGGCGTCGGGTCCGCGACGCGACGCCGAGTAGGCCCTCGCGCCGTCACAAACCCGATTCGCCGCCATGGAAGAAGGTCGAAGCCGATGGACCGTCGACCTTCATCACCGAAGACGGCCGCCGCAAGTCTGGCCGCCTGAACGCCGTACCCCTCGAGCTGCGAGAGAGCGACAAGCGCATAACGCGTGGAGTATTCCACAGTCAGCAACCGAATTCGTCCAAGGCGACGCACGCCACGGCCAATGGCCACGCCCCGAACCATCCCTCAACCCCCGCATCGGCGTCTCACAAGCGGGCGGCGACGTCCTCGAGCAAACAGGGCTCGTCCAAGGCTCCGGCCCCGACCTCGGCCTCGCGCAGGCCTGCCACTGCACAGGACTCGAAGTCTAGCAATCGCAATCGGCGACGATCACCCTCTCCCAAGCCATCCCCCAAGCGGCATGCCACCACTGCAAAACAGCCCGCCATGGGTACGCGTCGTTCGGCGCGTCATCTGCGAGATACCGAAGACGATGCTGATGAGATCACGGCACGCAGCACTACCCGGATCAAGCTTAGGGTGCGACCGCCGTTGACCGAGCTGCCACTCGTGCATCGCGACCAGGCCTTTGTGCGTCCCAAGATTGGCCCCACCTTCGCTGAATGGTTCGAGAAAGCTGCCGATATCCCTGTCGAACAAGGTGGCTTGTATGTGCCTTCAGAAGATGGTCCAAAGTACACGGATGAAATGGCAAGGGAGGATGCTAAGATCATTCTGCGCGTCG